>Ga0209009_1000442_pt1 | contig 14470 bp, 13 predicted proteins | sample BlaSpr_A8_OM3_M2_FD_187979 | JGI IMG/M metagenome (GOLD analysis project Ga0209009, IMG submission 187979) | Forest soil microbial communities from Thunder Bay, Ontario, Canada - Black Spruce, Ontario site 2_A8_OM3_M2 (SPAdes) (version 2) | ecosystem: Environmental > Terrestrial > Soil > Boreal... | reverse complement strand
GCCGTTTCACTCCGGAAGTTTGTAATGTCGGGCGCGTTTGAATTAGTGCTCACGGGGTCCCTTGAATGATTTAGCTGGCCGCGCGCATCATTGGCGCCGAACCAATGAGTAAGGGAACGAGTTCCATACCCGCGGGCGTGGCCCAGTTCTGCACAAGCTCCGCCACCATCGTGTTGGTGGTCGTCAACACGACTCCTGCATGCATCATGCGTCGTTGAGCCATTTCTTCCTGGATTTCGTACGATGATCCGCCTGCGTCCATCACGGCGAGTATGTTGTAGCCTTCCTGCACGGCGCTGATGCTTGGGAAGACCAGGCAGATGTCGGTCGTCACGCCGCCCATGATGATGTTCTTGTGGCCAGTCGCCGCGATCGCTGCAGTGAAATTCGGATCGCCCCAGGCGTTTACGATGCCCTGACGCTTCACGCGGGACTTGAATGCGTCGGGAAGAACTTTTTGCAACGCGGGCGAGATGGGACCTTGGATCCTGTCTTCCTGACTGGACGTAAGCACGATAGGTATTTTCAACGTTTTGGCGGCGGTGGCCAGCGTGACAGCGTTGCGCAGACAAAGGTCAGAACTTGAGGTGCGGATCAGTTGCAGAGTCCCGATCTGATAGTCGACCAGGACCAGCACGCTGTTTTCCGGGGTGAACTGCCCCTTCATTGTGTAGCCGTTCTTTCCATCAGACATGAATTTCTCCCTTAACGATTTGAAGTTGCTCCAATATTGCTTGAAAAAAATCACATCAGTTTATTTCTGATACCCGACGGGATGCCGCGCGTGTCAGAAACGTTCGCTCTTACGCGGCCTTCGGCATCTCTTGCCACTTCAAGAAGGTCTCTCGGGCGAAATCCTCATATCGGCGAGGAGCATGGCCCAGTAGCTTCGTCAAAGTTTCAAGGTCGCCGTCCTCCGCGATGAAGCCGCGTTCGAGATATCCTTCAAACATCATGCGGATATCGAAGGCTGACCATGAAGGAGCTGTTTTGCGCATCTGCGCCTCAAACGCATCCATGTCGGCACCGGCGTAACGAATCTCTTTGCCGAGCACTTTGCTCCAGATCGATGCCGCTTTAGCGCCGCTCACAATCTCTGGACCATTGAGGTTGTAGGTTTTTCCGAAATGTCCGTCGGAGGTAAGCGCAATCGCGGCGGCCTCGGCAATATCCCGGATATCGACTGCGGAGATGCCTACCTGGCCAAGAGGCATGGGGTAGATCCCAGTCTTCGTAAGCGCATCTTTCAACGTTGCGTCATTCTGAATGAAGTAGTTCGGACGAATGATCGTGAACGGAACATCGAACTCCCGCAGGGCGCCTTCTATCGCCAGCTTGGAAGCGAAGTGGGGAACATCCTTGAAGTGCTCCACGCGGAAAACGGAGTGATACACGACATGGCTTAGTTTTAGTTTCTTTGCCAGATCGTAGGCGATGAGCCCCTGTGTCAGTTCATCGGGAAGGACTGCGTTCAGCAGGTAAAGCTTAGCCACTCCGTCCATCGCCTTCTCGACGGAGACCGGATCGAGGAGATCGCCGATGACTGCCTCAACGCCTGCCGGAGTAGGGGCGTCGCTCTTTCGTACCAGAAGGCGAATATCCGCCTTCCGTTTGTGTAGCTCCTTCACAACTTCCGACCCAACGCGGCCCGTGCCGCCTGTCACTAGAATCTTCATTGTGTGACCTCCTGGTTCAGCTTCATACATCGAGTTCCGTCTTTCATTCGAGTCACTGCTGTTCTGCATCCGGTCGCCGAAGGTAGTCGGGAAATTCCGTCGGCTTTCTTCCTAGCAGCCAACCGAGTACGTTCGAATTGCTGGTTGGCACTGTCGCGCCCGACGCATTCCGACGCATTCTCGTGGATTAGATGACGAGCTTCATAAAAGCCAATGATGGCGTTACTCGGACTGGCCGCGCACACTTCATTCACCAACACGAGTATCTCCACCAGGCAGCTGCGGAGTTGTGCTAAACAGAACACTCTCTTTTCCACAAGCGCAAACTTGCTTTGCGTGTGTGCAAGGCAAGTCGCCAGGTCTTAGCACGGTTGCTGGCGGCGAAGAGATGCTGGTTGCGGGGGCTTGATTTGAACCGGCGACGCCTGAAATCGCCTAGACCGCCTGCTCACCAGGCAGGTGCTCTCCCCGAAGCAGGACGTGCGACTTGAAAGAGCTTTGAAGTCTAACCACCAAAAACTGTCTCAAAATAGGGGTTCACTCCATCGGTTCGAGAAATGATTCGTGTGCTCCACGAGGAACATGCGTTTTCCGACCGTTTCATCTCTTACATGCTTTCCAGGAACATCCGCGTTGAAGAGGATTTAGTCGACCAGCTTTTTAACTCCAGCGAGAAGCGGTTGGCTCGCACTCTGTTGTTGCTCGCACGCTACGGCAAGGAAGACAAACCCCAAAGAGTGCTCGCAAAAATATCGCAAGAGATGCTGGCCGAAATGGTCGGCACCACGCGGTCGCGCGCGACACACGCACGCCGATCTTACCGGTGGCACTTACCTCCACGCCAGTAACACACTCCATGGTAAGTACTTGCATGTAAGTGAGTACTTCTTTAGGATCGGCAACCGGGAAGGGAGGATTTCGGTGGCACTTCGCACAGAGTCCCCGCGAATACAGAGGCAGGCGAAGAACGCTTCCAATCTCCTCCCAGAAAAGTCGAGCATGACTTGTAGCAAAGCCAACTCTCGAAGGAAGGCCTTGAAATTGCGAGTGGTAGTAGATCGATCCGATCAACTGAGTCGTTCTGCGGTAACCATCCTTTTGACAAGAACCGCAATTTCTCGACAGCTTTTCCCCTTTTTCCGCGCGCACCGATCTCGATCGTTCTGCTATGAACTTACTTACTTAGGCTCAACGGCGTGGGCGAGCGAACAACCAACGTCGAAGATAAATACATGCGAATTGCCCGAGGTGCATTCTACCCGCGAGTTTCCTTTAGCTAGGAGGCCCTCGAAATGACCGGGCGAAGCCTTGCCGGGTTCGACCCCGCGGCTTTCCTCTCGAAAGCTGGCATAGGACGCCGGATAGTCCAATTGAAAACGAAAGAACCCTTCTTTTCTCAGGGAGACAAAGGCGACTGTGTTTTTTACCTTCAAAAAGGTCGCGCAAAACTAACAGTAATTTCAAAGGTAGGGAAAGAAGCCACGATCGCGCTCCTCGGCGCAGGTGACTTTTTAGGAGAGGAGTGCGTCGCGGTGGCGGGTCTGCGATTAGCCACTGCAACCGCCACGACTGCCTGTACTGCGCTCAAGATCGAGCGGAAAGAGATGATTCGTGTAATTCACCAGGAGCACGCCTTCTCGGATATCTTCTTAGCTTTTGTTCTTAAACGCAGTATGCGAACTCAGGCTGACCTTGTCGATCATCTATTCAATTCGAGCGAAAAGCGTCTGGCACGGATCCTCTTGTTGATGGCGGAATTCGGGAGGTCACGCGAGCCGCTGATGCGAATTCCAAAGGTCTCGCAGGAGTCGCTTGCCAACATGATCGGAACGACTCGATCCCGGGTCAGCTTCTTCATGAATCGCTTTCGCAAACTCGGTTTTATCGATTACAACGGCGGCATTCACGTCAACAAGTCCCTTCTCAACGTGGTTCTTCACGATCAGCCCCCCGAGCGTGATGCGCAGAACGCGCCCGTTGGCTCAAGCGAAGGGTTCATCTAAACTAACCCAGAGTAACAATGCCGATGCCCAATCGATTAGAATCGACGCTGTTGTATGCTTTCTGCATCTTGGCCGGGCCCAGATCGCGACATCGATGTTTATTCCCATCGGACATGAGGTCAATCCAGGTGAACTTTAGGAGTAACGGACATGCCCGGGCGCAACTTATCCAGGTCCCGCTGATTCGGATGGAAGCGTATCCGAACTGGCAACCGTTGTACTATTTTCACGTAGTTGCCCGTTGCATTCTCGGGCGGAAACAAGCTGGATCGATCTCCCGTGGCGGCCGGCATGTACTCCACCTCGCCTTCAAACGACTTACCGAGTGAATCCACCTCAATGTTCACTCGCTGGCCCACGTGCATCTTCCTGAGTTGTGTCTCCTTAAAGTTCGCGGTTGCCCAAACATTGTCAATCTGAACGACCACGATGAGCTGCTGCCCTTGCGAAATTGTTGACCCGATTTCCGCACTTCGCTGGCTCGCGATCCCGTCGACCGGGGCGACGATATGGCAGTAGCTCAAGTTGAGCAGCGCCGTATCCAGCTGCGCTTTCGCCGAATCCACATTAGCTTTGCGGGAATCTACGGTTGCCTTGTGAATCGCGACCTGACGGGGCGAATTGGCCTGGTCCTCGGAATGTTTGGTCTGCTGCTGAAGGAGCTGGGCTTTTCGCTCCTCGACGATTTGCGCCGAAGACGCGGCAGCGAAACGGCCCGCCTCGACTGCCTCATGATCCGCGCCGGCACTCGCCACGTATTGGTCGTAGTCGGATAGGGCAATTTCTCCCTGGTCGACCAGTTTCTTGTAGCGCACCAAATCGGACTGGGCTTTCCGGTCGGTCGCCTCGGCCTGACGCTGCTTTGCGACATTGCTGTCGAAGTCGCGTTCTGCGCTGGTTACTGCTGCGTCGGCATTGGCCACCTGCTGCACGTCGGTATCGACAATGGCCCGGTTGGAAGTCACCGTGATGGGAACATTGGGACTTTCGGCAGCCGCCTGGGCGACGGCTTGTTCGTAGTTCCCGCGGGCCTGAGCCACTAGCACTTCGTAATCGCTCGGATCCAGATCGACCAGGGATTGGCCCGCCTTCACCGGCTGGCCATTTTCGACGTAGACGCCCTTAACCGTCCCGGCCACGCGCGAGGCTATTGCGTTGAGGTGCCCATTGACTTGCGCGTCATCGGTGGACTCGTAGGTGCGAGAGTAGAGCCACCATGCGATGCCGGCAGCTAGCACAACGATCCCGACGACGACCCCAATGATGATTCGGCGGCGTTTGGTAGCAGGATCCAAGGGCTGCTTCTTTTCGGCGTCGTCGTCCTTCTTGCCCGAGGCATCGTCCTTCTTACCCGGGTCGGCGCCCTGCTTGCCCGGGTCGTCGCCTACTGCTTTCCCTTCCGCAGGCTTCGGGCTTTCCGGTTTTTTCCCCTGGTCGCCCGGCTTCTGCTGATCCGCTTTCTCACCATTCCGCTGGTGGAGCTCAAGAGTTTCTTGATCTTTCAATTCTTCGGTCGGCATCGTCAATTTCCTTTCAGCATGTTTGGAATGAACTGTTCGGCTTGTCCGGTCGCTCTGGCAAGGCTGATCCGGGAAAGATTCAGAGAGAAGAGGCTGCTGACATAATCCCGCTCTGCGGATGCGACGGTCTCCTGCGATTGCACGACTTCTACCGAATCCGTAACGCCGGCGGCAAAGCGGTCGAGCGACTCGCGGAGAGTTTCGGCGGCCACCCTGCGATTCTCGCGCGCGACGGCGATTTGCTCGGTCGCCACCTGCAAGTCAACATAGGCTTGTCGTACATCAAGTTCGACGACGCCTTCTTCGTCGGCGTATTCCGCTTGTCGCTCGCTGACCGCGGCGTCAGCCTGTTCGATATCTGCTTTCACGCGGCCACTCTGAAAAATCGGGATAGTGACAGTACCGGAAGCCTGAAAGACAGAGGCTCCCTTGTTCGGATTTATTCCCTCGAGCCCGTAATCTCCAGTGGCGCTGAGGGCCGGGAGGTACTCCGCCTTCGAGGCTCGGTGGGCTTCGCTCGCGGCCTTCAGTTGTAGCCGTGCAGCCTTGAGATCTGAACGTTTATCGAGCGCCAATTTAATCGCTTCTTCTAGAGAGATGGCGTCAGGCACGTGGGAGGGCAGGTCTTCGCTGAGCGTGAGTAATTGGCCCACCGGCAGACCGATAAGTCTGGCCAGTTGCATGGTCTGTTTCACCAGATCGCCGCGCAAGGAGGTCAGCCGTTGTTGCTGAGTGTGAAATTCCACGAAGCTCCTATTCCGGTCAATCACAGGCTTGGTCCCCGCGGCGTAGCGATCCTCGGATTGCTTGAAGGTCGCCTCCGCTTGCTTCACCTGCGCTTCCTGCGAAGCGACGTTTGCTTTGCTCGCGAGAATTTGAAGGTAGGTGCCGCTCACGGCGAGAGTGATGAGTTCGCGCGCGTCCTGGGCGCTCATCTGAGCCGCTTCCGCCGAGGCTTGCGCTTGACGTAGGTTGTGCAGCGAAGTGATGCTGAAGTCTTCGGCGACGTTCGCGAGCGCACTGTAATAGTGGAACGGGCCAACGGTAGTTGGCAGTGTGAGGCCTCCGATGGCGGTGAGTCCCTGGCTCTGCAGATCAATTTTCGCGCCGGTCTCAGACAAGGTCGCATAAATATTGGGCAGCATCAGGCTAAGCGCTGCCAGCCGTTGGCCGCGCAACTGTTTCACCGACGAGTTCGCGCTGATGGCACCCAGGTTGAAGCGAAGCCCGCGCCCGATCGCGTCCGCGATGTTCAGAGTAAGCGGACCGTGCAGTGCGTTCGGGTCGGGAATACTGCCTTGGTAAGCGCCTGAGACTTGTATGGTGCTGTTGACCGTGTTGACGCTGGAAGTCCCTCCGTTCCCATTGGAAGACTGCTGCGCCTGAACGCCGCCGCCGCTCTGACTCCTTCCGGATGGCGGCACCTCCTGCGCCTTCGGCATTGACGATGGAGCTTGCTGGGCGAGGCTGCTGCCGCAGCACAGCGCAATGGCGCTCAGGAGGACACTAAGAAACATAAAGTGGGTCATGAAGCGCGAACGGTTCACACCCTTTTTCCCGAACGTGAACGCGCCTGGGATAGCAGCAAACAGATGCGCCATCATGCCGCGCCCTCCCCCGCTGGCGCTTGCTCGCCGGGTTTCTTCTTGCTCAACAGGAATGCGCAGAACATCATCCCCACCGACATCCAGCCCAACAAGCGATAGACATCTACGTATCCCATGGCCGAAGCTTGTCGATTGAGCTCACTATAAATCTCTCCACGCGCCATGGTCGCCGCCCCTTGGCCACCGCTCACACCCGCATACGCGTTGGTGAGCGCATTGAGCCTCTGCGTAAAGACTGGATTTCCAGCCTGCATGTGGTCCGCCAGCCGGTTTTGGTGAAACAGCGAACGATTGGTTACGATAGCTCCAGTCACTGCAATAAAGATGCTGCCTCCCACATTCCTCGCGAAGTTGATGATCCCCGAGACCTGATTGCTGGCTTCTTTTGGCAGGCCCACGTATGCGGCGTTCGTGATGGCGATAAAGCAAACCGGAATGGCAGCCACCTGCAGCATCCGCAGCCAGGAACCGAAGCCGAAACTCATCGTCAGGTTGACGTGGGTGGAGCTGTAGTAAAAGGCAAAGGCAAAGAAGGCGAAACCACCGATGGCAAGATTACGAGCTGAAAACTTGTCGCTGGCGATTCCCGACAACGGCGCGAGAACCAGAAGCACAAGTCCCCCGCCTGTAAGTGCCTCCCCGGCAACCGTCGCCGTGTAGCCCAGAAGCTGCTGGGAGAATTGCGGCTGTAGCACGGTGCTCGCGTTGAGAAGCCCGCCGACCAGCAGCATAAGGAATGCGCAGATAGCGAAGTTCTTAAACTTGAATAATTTTAGATTCATGATTGGGTTCTTGGACTGCCACTCCCGCCAGATAAGACCGATCATTCCGGCCGCAAACAGCAGAGCGAAAACTCGAATGAAGTTCGAGGCCAGCCAATCATTCTCCTCTCCCTTGTCGAGCATGATCTGCATGCCTCCCATGGCCACGGTAAGCAGGCCGAGGCCGATATAATCGAGCTTCCTGAAATTAGCCAGAGAGGCTTTAATCCATGGCGGATCTTCGACAAAACGCATAACCAGGACGGTCGCGAGAATTCCGACTGGAATGTTGATGTAAAAAATCCATCTCCAGGAATAGTTGTCGGTAATCCAGCCGCCAAGCGTCGGCCCGATGGATGGCGCCAGCACGGTGACCAGCGCGTAGAGAGCAAAGGCCTGCCCGCGCTTCTTCTCATCAAACGAATCCGCCATGATGGCCTGCGCCATGGGTTGCAAACCGCCGCCTCCCGCGCCCTGGAGGACCCGGCAGATCAGCAGCATGGGCAGTGAGAAGGAGATGCCGCAGAGGAAGCTTGAAACGGTAAAGATTGCGATGCACGTAAGAAAGAAACGCTTGCGCCCAATAACGCTGGATGCCCACGCTCCCAGAGGAAGAACGATGGCGTTCGATATGAGATAACTGGTCAGCACCCAGGTTCCTTGATCGGAACTGGCGCCTAGATTGCCGGCAATGTGCGGCAGCGCGACGTTTGCAATGGAGGTGTCGAGCACCTCCATGAAGGCCGCGAGCGCAACCGTTGCCGCAATGATCCACGGATTAACCTTGGGTTTCCATGTCTGATCGGTGGAAGCGGTGGCCATACTTTCCTTAGAATTCGGCACTGAATCAGTCGGAACTTGTCCTGACCTGAGCCTGACGGTCGTGGGTCAGTCCAGCGAGTTCCGTTTGACTCACCCTTCATGCGGACGTCCTGCTGTGCTTTACTCCTGACTCAGCCTTCTCCTATGAGCCGAGCCCACATTGACAGGAAGGCTCCAGTCGCCGCCACGGTAGTTCATTCTCAGTGCCAAGGCTTTCCGCAGTGCCGATTTTCCGTGAAACACCCGTGCTTTCGCCGCCGCAAGGGATATACCCATCTTGCCGGCCGTTTCTGTCAGTGAGAATTCTTGTAAATGTTTAAGTTCAAAGACCGTGCGGAGAGTCGGTCGTAAATCGCGGATTTCGGCTCTGAGAATATTTCCTATTTCGCTTTGGGCGCATTCTTCTTCTGGATTCGAGGCATGGTCCGCTACTTCCCACTCCAGTCTCTCTGTATCAAGTTGCTCAGGGGTTTCCATGGTCGTTTCGCGCGAACCGCGTTTCTTGCGACGAATCATCAGTGCCGAATTGATAGCGATGCGAGTGAGCCATGTTGAGAAACTGGACCTACCATCGAACTTACGGATATGCACAAAGGCTCTGAAGAAAGAGTCCTGAACAGCGTCTTCCGCGTCTTCGCGATTCCTGGTAATGCGATAGGTACTACGGAAAAGCCGTTTGGTATGCGGATGGCACAGAGCATCGAAAGCGGCCGCGTGTCCGCTTTTTGCGGCGGCTACCAAATGGAATTCAGAAGATGTCAATGATACGTTTTCTCGATCGACGGTCTCCGGCACGGATCTTTGATCGAGGGAAACGGGCACGGATTTCCACGTCATAGAGAACACCTTCCAGGCATTGCCACGGTTCTCCTCGATTTTGAGGGGTCAACTCCCAAGGCGTTGGGCGGTTTCGAATAACTGAGTGGCCCGCATCGACCGCGCCGAAGCTGATGCTCCGCGCGGTTTCGAGCACCCCATTCTTTGCATCAGGCCCAAGTTTGGCGACAAATCACATCAGCTAAGATGTTTCGAGCACCCTGTCGATCTGAATCGCAGTCGCATGGACACAGCAAACATCTCACTGCGCCAACTTCAATACTGTCCTATATAGCTCACAACTGTGCCGCGAGGGCCCGCAGCGGCGCCCGTAGCCGTACTCCCTTCCACATCTGCCCGTATCACTTTCAAAACTAAATGCGGATGTGTTCCTTATTGCTCAGAAACGCTTTGCACGAGCGTTTAAAATGGTCGGCTCACTCGGTTTTAGTGCCATGGGAAGAGAAAAGAGATCATGCGTAACCCAACAAACGGAGGAAGAAGGATCGTGGTCGCTAGCCCGACAGGCACCATCGGCAAACAAGTCCTCGAGAACGTCCTCGACAACGCCGAACCGCGAACGCCCGAGAACACGACTCCGACCAGTTTTCGATGGCGGTGTGACCAGATGCTGAAACCCGCGGTCCTCATCTGATCGAACCATTCGCAGGACGTCCTGCCGGAGAAACGGACAACGCGTAAGGATGGCCATGAGAGGAAGCAAATACTTTTCAGCAACTCATAAGCTTGAAATCATCCTTGAGGTGAACACATGAACCCAAGCATTTCGCTTAACGTTAACGGTCTCAAAAGAGTTTTAGTGATTGAGGCTCGGGTGTCGCTGCTCGACGCACTACGCGATCATTTGGGACTTCCCGGAACGAAAAAGGGTTGTGCTCAAGGTGCGTGTGGCGCTTGTACGGTCTTGGTTGATGGCGAGCGGATCAATTCCTGTCTTGCGCTCGCAATGCAATACGAGGGGCGAGAAATCGTCACCATAGAAGGACTGGCGGATTCGGGAGTGTTGCACCCGATGCAACAGGCATTCATCGAGCACGATGGCTTTCAATGTGGTTACTGCACGCCGGGACAGATCTGTTCCGCAGTAGGCATGCTTAGCGAGTTTCGGAGCGGAGCACCAAGCGCTGTAACCGAAAATGCCGCTGCATCCGACCAGCTGACGGACGCGGAGTTACGAGAGCGCATGAGCGGCAACCTTTGCCGGTGCGGCGCGTATATTGGTATCCGCGAGGCGATCCAGCAGGTATATGGAGCGACGAAGCCATGAACAACTTCACCTTCAGCCGAGCAACGGACACAAGCTCCGCCCTTAAACTAATTTCCAGAAACCCGGAGCACGGTACAGCGCGCTTTCTCGCCGGTGGGACGAACCTGATAGATCTGATGCGCGAAGGCATAGAGCAGCCGCAATCCCTCGTGGATATCACGCTTCTTCCGCTTTCCGAAGTGCAGCAGCTGCCCGATGGGGACCTCCGGGTCGGGGCCATGGTACGTAACAGCCATCTTGCCGCGAACGCGTTAGTTCGCGAAAGATACCCGCTACTCTCGCAGGCTATCCTCACGGGCGCCTCTGCGCAACTTCGCAACATGGCGACCACTGGCGGCAACCTGATGCAGCGCACGCGCTGCTACTACTTCTACGATGGCGCAGCCCTTTGCAACAAGCGCGCACCGGGCAGCGGTTGCGATGCGATGGAAGGATTCAATCGCATTCACGCAATTCTCGGCACTTCGCCGCAATGCATCGCTACTCACCCGTCGGACATGTGCGTGGCGCTTGCCGCACTCGATGCGATCGTGAACATTACGGGATCATCCGGGGAACGCCGCGTCGCATTCACCGATTTTCACCGCCTTCCGGGTGACACTCCCGAACTTGATACGAATCTCCAGCCCGGGGAGCTGATCACCTCAATCGACCTGCCGGCGTCGTCGGCTGGCCTGCATTCCAGTTATCGCAAGGTGCGGGACCGCGCCAGCTACGCCTTTGCTCTGGTTTCGGTGGCTGCTGCGTTGAAAGTTGATGGGGGCGTCATTCGGGAGATTCGCCTTGCACTTGGCGGTGTCTCGCACAAGCCGTGGCGCGCCTCAGTCGCGGAGGATCTCCTACGGGGCAAGGCCCCGACGCCCGACAATTTCGCCGCGGCCGCCGCAGCGGAGTTGGCGCCGGCGATACCACGGAGAGACAACGCTTTCAAAGTGGAACTTGCAAAACGGACCATCGCACTCGTGCTTTCCGAGCTAGCGTCCGGGGAAGGAGCTGCGCGATGAACATCATGAAGAAAGTCGTGGACACGGTGGCTCACGTGATGCCCGACCGCGAGCGCGACAGACTCACGGACCAGCATCGCTATCTGGGCAAACCAATCGATCGGCTCGACGGTCGCGTCAAGGTCACGGGCGCGGCGCTGTTTTCCGCAGAGTACCCGACCGGAGGGCTGTTGCACGCGGCCCTCGCCTACAGCACGATCTCAAAGGGTGTTATCAAGAATATTGACACCAACGCAGCGGAGCACGCTCCCGGAGTAGTAAAGGTAGTCACTCATCTCAATGCCCCGAAGATGAAGGTTCCGAAACCTTTTTCGGTACAGGGCGATGGCAGTGCAGGTACAACAGAGATCAAGATTCTGAACACCGATAAGATTTCTTGGAATGGCCAGCCGGTAGCGATTGTGATTGCCGATTCGGAGGACCGGGCCGAGTACGCGGCCTCTCTTATCAATGTGACTTATGCCGCCGAGCGGGGGATGAACTCGTTTGAAGCGGCGATTTCCCACGCCAAAAAACCAAAGCAGCTCTTTGGAGAAGACCCGGAGGTAACCAAAGGCGATCCCGATGCCGCTTTCAAATCGGCAACCCATCGAGTGGATCTGAGGTTCACAACTCCAGCCTACAATCACAACGCGATCGAGCCGCACGCGACGATCGCTGCATGGGATGGCGACGACAAAGTGACCTTGTATGACACCAGCCAGTTCACGGTCGGCACTGCCAACAGTCTCGCCGAAGTCTTCGGCCTGAAAAAGGAAAATGTCCGCGTGATTGCGACTTTCGTGGGCGGGGGTTTCGGTGGCAAAGGCGGTGTGTGGGCCTATAACCAGTTGGCGGTCCTTGCTGCCCGCATGACAGGCAGACCCGTCCGCCTCGCGCTGACGAGGGAAGGCGTTTTTCGAATTATCGGGGGCCGCACTCCTTCGCAACAGCGCGTCGCAATTGCGTCAAACGCCACCGGCCACATCTCTGCGTTCATCCATGAAGGCGTGACCGCGCAATCCACGGATAACTATTTCCCAGAACAATTCAGCTTTCCTCCGCGCCATTTATACACCATGCCGGCCTATCGAATCGGCCAGGAGATTTGCGAGGTCAATCGCGTCGCGAACACGTTTATGCGCGCCCCGGGAGAATCGATTGGCACCTTCGCCGTGGAAAGCGCGATGGACGCTCTCTCTTATGAGCTGCAGATGGACCCGATCGAGTTTCGCATGCGGAATGAGCCGGAGAAAGATCCCGTAAGCGGAAATGAGTTTTCCAGCCGGCACATGCGTGAGACCTATGGTCTTGGTGCCGAAAGGTTCGACTGGAAGAATCGGCCAGCAGCGGTGCGTTCGCAGCGCGACGGTGATTGGTTGATCGGGCAAGGGGTTGCCACCGGCACGTATCCCATGTACCGCATGGTAACGGCTGCCCGCGTGCGTATCGATGCGGACGGCATGGCGCTGATCGAAAGCTCTGCGCAAGAGATGGGCATGGGTACGGCAACCGTACAAACACAGCACGCCGCCGAGCTTCTGGGACTCCCGATGGAGAAAGTGAAGTTCGAATACGGCGATAGTACATTGCCTTGGGCGGGTGTCGCCGGCGGTTCCTCGCAAACCGTCAGCATCGCGCTCGCCGTGCAACAAGCGTCAGAGAAACTGCTTACGGAACTCCTGTCATTCGCACAACAAGACTCGAATTCAGTTCTTAAAGGCGCCAAAGCCATTGATGTATGCATGGCGAACGAAGGCATCTTTCGCAAGGAGCAGCCATTCCTCGGAGAAACCTACGCCGCGATTCTGAAGCGCGCGAAAAAAGATTTTGTGGCGGCAGAGCACAAGACCGGAGCGCCGCTTGAAACATTGAAGTACTCCATGCATTCCTACGCGGCACAATTCTGCGAAGTGCGTGTCCACGAGCAGACAGGCGAAGTGCGCATCAGCCGATGGGTGGGTGCGTTCGATGTTGGCAGAGTCCTGAACCCGAAGACCGCGCTCTCTCAGTTCCGCGGCGGCATCATCATGGGTATTGGTATGGCGCTCACCGAAGAAACGATGTTTGATGATCGGACCGGACGCATCATCAATGGGACGCTTGCTGAATATCACCTGCCTGTGCAGGCGGACGTGCCACACATCGACATCGTGTACACAGATATTCCTGATCCGCATACGCCGATGGGAGCACACGGGATCGGGGAAATTCCCATAACGGGAGTCGCAGCGGCCGTCGCAAACGCGATATACCATGCGACCGGCAAGCGATTGACAAGCCTTCCAATTACCTTGGATAAGATTTTGTAGGAGTCGACAGACTATTCTGTGGTCGAGTTTCGGTATTCGACTCGGTAGATTGATGGCGATTCCACAATCCTAATGACGGGTCCGCCGCGTCTATGGGTCTTCAAGTATGCATGCACGTACCCTAAGACAAGGCACAGATTTGGAGATATGCGCATGGCATCCCGAAAAAGAAATTTTAGTAATAAGCAACGCGACATATGGGCCAGCGAAATGGAAAAAGCTCTTGCATGCTTGGAGGGGCGGTGGAAGATGATTATTATCTCGCGTTTGTGCGCGAATTCCATTCTTCGGCCTTCTGAATTGGAAAGAGCCATACCAAAGATTTCGCAGAAGATGCTGATCCAACAGCTTCGGGGACTCGAACGGGACGGCATCGTCCGGCGGACAATGCATCCACAAGTACCTCCAAAGGTGGAATACGGGCTCACTGGAAGTGGAGAAGCCCTCAAGCCAGTGTTCAAGGCTCTGCTGGATTGGGTTAAGTTTCGCTCGACTAGGGGGTGATTAGGCACCATAAGTTGGCTTCTCGGTAGCGATCCGTTGCTGACGAAACACTGTTTTTGCCATTGGTTCCCCTTGTCATGAGCTGTAAGAACCTGCCGTTCGAGGCTAGCTACGGCTCTGTGAGTCCGAGCAGCTTTGCGAGCTGGGGCTTTCTGATGAACATGCTGGTTGATGTACA
>Ga0209009_1000441_pt1 | contig 14527 bp, 10 predicted proteins | sample BlaSpr_A8_OM3_M2_FD_187979 | JGI IMG/M metagenome (GOLD analysis project Ga0209009, IMG submission 187979) | Forest soil microbial communities from Thunder Bay, Ontario, Canada - Black Spruce, Ontario site 2_A8_OM3_M2 (SPAdes) (version 2) | ecosystem: Environmental > Terrestrial > Soil > Boreal... | reverse complement strand
CGACGCCCAGGGCTTGACGATCTGCGACGACCTCGTCCACGGCTACGGTGGTGGCTATCTCCCGCCGATCCTTCGCACGCCCGGCACAAGCCACGCGCCGGTGCCGGACTTCGTGTTCGAGCGCAATATGACGCTCGTAATCCAGCCCAACGTCGTGACGACCGACCTCCGGGCCGGCGTCCAGGTCGGCGAGCTTGTTCGGGTGACGGACGGCGGGGTGGTCAGCCTTCACCGGATCGCGCAGCGTCTTCTCCAAGGAGGTGAGCAAGCCCCCACCCTGCCCTCCCCCGCAAGCGGGGGAGGGGAATGGACATGAGTGCTTGTGTGGAGGGTACGACGGTGCGCCGTCCTTTTGGTGCAATCGTCCGTGGCTTGTCGCGTCGGGAACCGATAGCGTCAGAAGCTGAATCTTGCGACACGCAGGCTTGTACGACTCGCGCTATGAGCACGACGCCTGCGGGATCGGTTTCGTCGCTGACGCTGGAGGGCGAGCCAGTCGAGGTATTGTCGACGCCGCCCTCGCAGCGCTGCATCGTGTCCGTCATCGAGGAGCGGTGGCCGCGGACCATCGTTCGGGCGATGGCGCTGGTCTCCTGCTATCCATCCCGCAATCCTTTCTGCGCGACTGGATGCAGCGCGCCGCCATCAACGTCGAGCCGGCCGTCAAGCTCGGGGTCGCCGTGGTGTTCCTCTCCAACGCGCCGGCGGCCGATGGGTATCAGCAGCGGCGGCTCACCCGCCGGCTCTTCGATGAGGCCTGCCGGGCCGAGCAGCTCGACCTGATCGACTGGCGCCCGGTCCGGGTCGAGCCCGAGGCGCTGGGCGACCTGGCCCGGACTACGGCGCCCGTAATCGAGCAAGCCATCATCGCCGCGGCGAGTTCGGTGTCGGACGCCGAGGCGGAGGCCCGATGTTATCGTGCGCGCAAACGCGTCGAGCGCGCCGTCCGGGCCGCGGGATTGCGCGCGTACGTGGCGTCGATGTCGTTTCGCACGCTGACCTACAAGGCGATGTGCGCCGCCGATCAGCTGGCCGCCTTCTACCCCGACCTCCGCGACCAGCGATTCATCGCTCCCTTCGCCATCTTCCACCAGCGCTACAGCACGAACACCGCCCCGTCGTGGGAGCGGGCTCAGCCGTTCCGCATGCTCTGCCACAACGGGGAGATCAACACCATCCAGGGGAACGTCAATCGGATGCGCGCCCGCGAGGGGCGTCTCGGCGCCCAGGAGTGGACCGACGAGGGCCTGCTGGTGCCCGTCATCGACGAAACCGGCTCCGACTCGGCGATGCTCGACAACTCACTCGAGTTGCTGGTCCGGGGGGGCCGCGACATCCGGCAGTCGCTGGCGATGTTGGTGCCGGAAGCCTGGGAGGGCTTCGACGTCGACCCGGCGGTCCGCGATTTCTATCGCTACCACGCCTGCCTGATGGAGCCATGGGATGGGCCCGCCGGGCTGGTCTTCAGCGACGGGGCGCGGGTCGGCGCCGTGCTCGACCGCAACGGACTCAGGCCGCTGCGCTACGCGGTGTGCGAGGACGGCCTGATCGCTTGCGCTTCGGAAGCCGGCGCGGTCGACGTCACCGGGCACGGCACAGTCCGGCGGGGAAAGCTCGGGCCCGGCGAGATGATCTGCGTCGACCCCGAGCGCGGTGGGCTGGAGCAGAACGACACCATCAAGCGTCGGCTCGCCGCGCAGGAGCCATACGGCCGGTGGCTGGACGACAACCTGACGTCGCTCGATCCCGGGGAGCCGGTGGAGGAGGTGATGCCCGACCTGGTGGCGCGCCAGGCCACCTTTGGCTACACCAAGGAAGAGTTCACCTACGTGCTCCGACCAATGGCGACGCAGGGCAAGGAGCCGATCTTCTCGATGGGCGACGACACCGCGCTCTCGGTGCTGGCTCAGCCGCCACGCCTTCTCTACACCTACTTCAAGCAGCGCTTCGCGCAAGTGACCAACCCGCCGATCGACCATCTGCGCGAACGGCTCGTCATGTCGCTGCGGAGCTATCTCGGGCCGCCGGCGCCGCTGCTCTCGGGCGGACCGGCCGGTGCCCGCCTGGTCCAGCTGGACTCATTCATCCTCTATCTATCCGCGCTCGAGGCCGTCCGAGGCATGGGCTCCCCGTTCGCGTCCAGCGATCTCGACGCCACCTTCCCGGTTGCCGACGGACCGTCTGGGCTGCGGGCGGCCTGCGAGCGGCTGGCGCAGGACGCCGAGCGCGCCGCCCGGTTCGGTGCCTCGATCGTGATCGTGTCCGATCGCGAGGCCGGCCCCGAGCGCGCGCCGATCCCGGCGCTGCTCGCGGTCGGAACCGTCCATCATCACTTGATGCGCCACGGCCTGCGCGGGCTCACCAGCCTGGTCGTCGAAACGGACGAAGCCCGTGAGGTTCACCACGTCGTCTGCTTACTCGGCTATGGGGCGCAGGCGATCTGTCCCCGACTTGGGCTGGCGTCGATCCGAGCGCTGGCGTCGGCCGGCCATCTCAAAGGCGAGACGAGCGACGGGCGCGGGGCGCAGGAGCACTACGTCACGGCGCTCGAGGACGGCACCCTCAAAGTGCTCGCCAAGATGGGCATCTCGACGCTCGACGGGTACCAGGGCGCGCAGATCTTCGAAATCATCGGGCTCGATGCCGGCGTCGTCGACTTCGCCTTTTCTGGAACGCCCTCGCCGGTGGGTGGCGCGACTTTCACCGATCTCGGGGAGCAGGTGCTCGCCTTGCATGCCGAGGGGTTTGCCGCAACGGCGCCGGCGCTGAAGAGCCCCGGGTTCTTCAAGCATCACAAGCAGGGGACGGAATATCACGCGACGAACCCTGATGTCGTCGACGCCCTGCACGATGCGATGGTGGGAGAAGAGGTGGCAGTGGCAGCCCCCACCCTACCCTCCCCCAGAGGGGGAGGGGAAAGGATCGAGATGGCGGCGGCACACGCGCTGCAGCGTGCGGTCGCCACCGGGCCGGACGGAAACGGCTATGCGTCGTACGAGCGTTTTGCCCGGCTGGTCAACGACCGTCCCCCGACCTATCCGCGGGATCTGCTGGCAATCCGGCCGGCCGGCCCACCGGTGCCGCTCAATGACGTTGAGCCCGCCGTCGCGATCCTGCGGCGGTTCTCAACCGGCGCCATGTCACACGGATCGATCGCGGCGGAGGCCCACGAGACGATTGCCATCGCGATGAACCGGCTGGGCGGCAAGAGCAACACCGGCGAGGGCGGCGAGGACCCGGCCCGCTATCGCACCAGGGGACTGCCGATCGACCGCAACTCGCGAATCAAGCAAGTGGCGTCGGGGCGGTTCGGCGTCACGCCCGAGTACTGCGTGTTCGCCGACGAGTTGCAGATCAAGATGGCGCAGGGATCGAAGCCCGGCGAGGGCGGCCAGCTGCCCGGTCACAAGGCGACCGAGGAGATCGCCCGGCTTCGGCATACGCAGCAAGGGATTGCCCTGATCTCGCCACCACCCCACCACGACATCTACTCGATCGAGGATCTCGCGCAGCTGATCTACGACCTCAAGCAGGTCAATCCCCTCGCGGCGGTCTCGGTCAAGCTCGTTTCCGAAGCGGGGGTCGGGACGATCGCGGCCGGCGTGGTCAAGGGTCTGGCGGACGTGGTGCACATCGCCGGCATGGATGGCGGCACCGGCGCCAGCCCACTGTCGTCGATCAAGAACGCCGGGATCCCGTGGGAAATCGGACTGGCGGAGACCCAACAGACGCTGCGGATCAACGACCTGCGCGATCGGGTCCGGCTGCGCGTCGACGGCGGCATCAAGTCCGGTCGCGACGTCGTGATCGCCGCGCTGCTCGGCGCCGACGAGTACAGCTTTGGCACCGCGGCGCTGCTGGCCGAGGGTTGCATCATGGTGCGCACCTGCCACCTCGACACCTGCCCCGTGGGGATCGCGACCCAGCGCCCGGCATTGCGGGCGAAATTCGCCGGGACGCCGGAGATGCTCGAGGCCTATCTGACGCACGTCGCCGAGGAGATCCGTCACATCCTTTCGGGACTCGGCCTGCGACGGCTCGACGATGCAATCGGTCGGACGGACCTGCTCTCGCAGCGGGTCAGCGGGGATCCGCGCGCCGACCGCATGGACCTTTCACCACTGCTGAGTGACGAGGGCTCGGAGCCGCGCCGATTCGTCGCCTCGATTCCGCTGCAGAAGCCGTCATCGGCGCTCGGCGACCGGGTCTGTCTCGATGCGCTGACTGCAGTGCTAACCGGCGCCGACGTCCGGGCCAGCTACCCGATCCAGAATTCGGACCGCTCGGTAGGAGCTCGGTTGGGTGGCGCTGTGGCCAGAGAATGCGGCGCAGCCCCTCCGGCCGGGTCGGCATCATTCACGTTTACCGGCGCTGCCGGCCAGAGCTTCGGGGCCTTCCTTACCGAGGGGATCGAGTTCGTCCTGGTCGGGGAGGCGAACGATTACGTCGGAAAGGGGATGGGCGGTGGGCGGATCATCGTGCGGCCGCCTGCCAACGATGCGGGCGATCCTTACTTGCTCGGCAACACCGTCCTCTACGGGGCGACCGCCGGCGAACTATTCTGCGCCGGAAAAGCGGGCGAGCGGTTCGCTGTGCGCAATAGCGGCGCCTCGGCGGTGGTCGAAGGCGTGGGAGAGCATTGCGCCGAGTACATGACCGGAGGCACGCTGGTGGTGCTCGGCCCCGTCGGACACAACCTGGGCGCCGGGATGACGGGTGGCGAAGTCTTTGTCTACGACACCGGGATCGGACTGCCGGCGATGGTGAACGCCGAGCTGGTCGATGCCCACCGGCTGAGCGGTGAGCACCAGCTGCTGGCCGAGCAGATCCTACGGTTGCGAGGCTTGATCGGGGAGCACGCGAGCTACACGGGGTCGCTCGCGGCCCGAGGGATCCTCGATGACTGGCATGCAGCGCTGCATCGGTTCTGGCGAGTCGCGCCGAAGGCCGACGTGGCGCGGATCGAGAATGCCCACGAGGGGACCATCGCCTCGAGAGCCTAAAACGGCGCCCCTACCCTGCCCTCCCCCGCAAGCGAGGGAGGGGTAATTGGACTGGTCAGCTGTTGGGTGAAGCGGCGAGCGGCCTCGACGGGATCGTCAACGTCCGCGGCGCGTGCCAGGCCAGGCGGACGAGGCGGCACGGTCAGGACCTCGCCCTCAGCTGTCTGGACTAACTGCCAGCCGCCCTCGTGCGCCATCCAGTGGTGTCGATGACACAAGAGGACCATGTTGGAAAGATCGGTTTCGCCGCCCTTGCTCCAGTGGATCACGTGGTGCGCGTCGCTCCATGACGCCGGCCGATCGCAGCGCGGCCAGCGGCAGTGACCGTCGCGGGCGGTGAGCGCCCTCCGCGTCGCGCCCGCGACCACGCGCCGAGCGCGGCCGACGTCGATCACGACTGACTCCGGCGCGAGGACCACGCGCGTGATCGTGCCATCGCATGCCAGCCGCTGTACCGTCTCAGCCGAAACGGGGAGCGAGTACTCCATGTCACCGGCAGGGGATCCCGCCAGCCCCTGCAGCGTCTGCAGCGACGCGGTGACTTGAAGATGAGGACGTTGTGGCAGCACGCCCGCGTCCTGTGCATGGCTACAGACCTCGACGAACGCGTCCGCATTGCGGCGTTCCCTGCCCCGCTCATCGTGGTCGCCATTAGGTTGGGCCAGCGGCTCAAGTGCAGTTCGGACCACGGCTCCACCGACAGAATCCAGCCAGCCCTCGATCAGTAGAGTGCCGTCCTCGCATGTGTTCATCTTCAGGCTGCGTTCCTCGGTTGCTCGCTTCTGCTCGGCCGTAAAACCCTCGGGGTCGAGGGCGTGTCGCAGGTGATGGCAGAAGTGCCAGAGGCGGCCGACGCTGAACTCGCGGGCTTTCTCGAGCAATTCCGTCTCTTCGAAGGGCGAGGCCGTCGATGATCCCTGGAGCGCGTCCGCCGTCCGGGCCATCAGTGCGAGGTGCGCGTAGCCGATCTCACCGCTCTCGACCGCCTCGACACTGCGAGGCAGGTCGGCGAGGTGATCGCCCACGGCGACGCTGCCCCAGACGGCCGAGCTGGCCATCCGGCAGTGGTGGCGGATCCAATCGATGGGGCTGACCGACCCCTGTTCTTCGTACTCCTCCGTCTTGCTGAACCGGGCGGCGGTTTCGGCGAACTCCAGTTCGAGCAGATCCTGGCAATGCCGGATGCCCGTCAGGTCGGCACCGAGCTCGTCCGGCTCGCGATGCGTCCGGGGCCGCTTGCGAAAGCGATCGATCGCGCACCGGAGGGCTTCGACGTCGGGATTCAACGGCGGGACCGATTCTTCGACTAACACAATTCTGTATCAGTTTAGCGAACATGTGTTCGCTTGTCAACGACGTATTCCACGCGAGTTGGGGCCGCCGCTTGGCAATAGTGACGCGACTCGAGGCTTTAGGGGGCGTTCAGCCCGCGACGTGGACCGGCGGCCGGTTCATGACCAGCCAGTAGATGCCGAGCGCCTGGATGGCCTTCATGAACTCGTCGAAGTCATGGCGCTTGACCAGGAAACTGTTGGCGCCAAGCTTGTAGCCCTCGATGATGTTGCGGTGCTCTTTGGACTGGGTGAAGATCACCACCGGGATGTCTTCGGTGAGCGGATCCGCCCTGATCCGACGCAGCACCTCGAGTCCATCCACTTTTGGGAGCTGGAGATCCAGCAGGATCAGTTTGGGCTGCTGCCGTGGGTCGCGGTTGGCGTAGGCTCCCGTGCAGAAGATGAAATCCAGCGCCTCGGCTCCATCGTGGACGGCCTTGATGCGCTCCGGTGGGATGGCGTCCCGCAAGGCATGGGTCGTCAAGTCGATGTCGTAGTAGTTGTCTTCGACGAGCAAGACGTCGATCGGGTTGTGGGACGCCGCCGACCCGAGCACGTTCTCATCGGTTGACCTCTGAGCGCCGACCGCAGTCAGTCTCACGGCAGCCCCACGTTACCGCTCGCTCGATCGGGCTTCGTCCTGCGCCGGCAGCCCTCCGCAGTACTGCAAATGGAGGATGGTTATCGTTGAATCGTGTAGTTCGCGCCGTCAGGAAGCTTCGACAGCGCCTGCCGGATCTGTTCTTCGGTCGCGCCCGTGATGGTCACGACCATGCCCGCACCCTGCCCTCCTCCGTGAACAGGCGAGGGGACTCCCAGTACCGAGGCAATGGCTGGGCGGGCGGCTGAATCGGAGCGCAAGACGCGCCAGTGGTAGAGCCCGATGGCGGCCGCGACGAGGATGACGGACATCGCTCGGCCCATGTCGATGACGGGTGCGCCGCTGGCCGCATCGCTGGTTCCAAGCACGAGCGCCAGCAGGCGATAGACGAAGATAGCGCCGCTAATCAGCGCCGCGAGGACGCTGCCCAGTAGGGTCGCGTAGAGATACAGGCGGCGGCTAAGGGTGTGGCGCTCGTCGAGCGGAGGGGACTGGCGCCAGTGGGTGAACCACATGGGAGCGCCCACGAGGACGAGGGTGACGAAAAGGCTGATCTTGTCGCGCCATTCGCTTGTCGAGTGATGAAGAAGAGAATTGAGGATCTGGTCGGAGAGCGTCCAGAGTATGCCGGCCGCGCCGATGGCTAGCGTCGCGAGCGCGAGGAACGCGACCAGGTGGGTGTACAAATGGCGCACCCCAGCCTGACGGCTGGCTTCGGTGGCGCCCGCGTCGGCGGCGAGTTGTCGCTGAATCCAGAGCCAGGCCAGGCCGAAGACGATGACCGTAGCAGCCGGGCTGGCGATCGCCACGACGATGCTGGTGGTCACGCCGCCCGGATGCTCAATTCCGAGCAGGCGGGCCAGGGCGTAATAGAGCAGCTGGCTGGCGCCGAAAAGCGCGAGCGCGACACAGCCGGTGAGTGTCAGGAAGCGCTGCACCGCGCGCAGCGTCGAGCGCTGGTCGTCCTGGGCGATTGGTGCTGAAGAGGTCCATTGCGAATGGAATCCCCAGATCAGCACTCCGGTGAGCATCGTCGCCAGCGCGGTCGGGACGAGCCCTCCGGGAGCGATCACCTGCCCGCGGTCGACCAGGAGAACCCAGATTTGCTGCAGGAGGTTCCGAGCCCCGAAAAGCAGGAAGGCAAGGCCCAGGAACAGCAGACCATACGCGTACCAGCGACGAAGAGTGGCGGCAACGCCGGACTCGCCGACGTTGCTCCGGTCGACATCGGCGGTGCGGAAGTGATAAAGCCAGAAGGCGGTAAGCACCAACACCGCCCAGAGGGCGCGCGAGATCGCGGCGCCGTCGCTCGAGGTGCCCAACACGAATCCGACCGCATCCTCGATCAACCGGCGAAGGTAGACCGCGATCGCGATTCCGGTGGCGGCCAGGACGACGTACAGGTAGAGCCGACGAATCGCAGAGGCGCGCTCATCGGCATTGCGGTGGGCAAGTCGTTGCGCGATCCACCAGTGGATTCCCCATACCGGTAGTCCGACGAGGATCACCGCGCCGAAGCCGGCGTAGGCATCGCGGACATTGCTATACGGGGGCGTCGCATTCAGGAGCTGATTGAGCGCCGTCGTGCCGAGGTTGATCAGGCCGATCAGCACCATCCCGAAGCTGGCGGCCGCGACAATATAGATGTAGAGGCGCCGCTGGATCATCTCATTGGAACTGCCATGGGAAAGCGTCCGATGTGATTTGCCAACTACCACCCTGGCGGGTGAGGGACACAGAAACCTGTTGGGTGGTCGCCCCTGTCAGCGGATCGCCGGACGCGTGACTGACCTCCAGCTCCACCGTCGCCGTGTCGGCTGACTGCGTCACGGCGAGGATTCGCACGCGCGGGCTGGTTGGCTGACGGGAGGACTCGACCTGGTTGCGAAAGTCATCCTTGGAGAGGATCGGGCGGGGCGGAACACCCGCGGTCGGCTGGCTCGCACTTTGCGCCAGGATGGCCCAGGCCCGATTGGCGTCGCCGGCCTGAATAGCCAGGACGTAGGTCGTAACGGTCCCAACAGGTGTCGCGGAATTGGCGGCTGGCCGGCCTGACCCCGTCAGCAGTGTCGCAGCGATGCCGACGATCGTCAGAATCCCGACGCCGGTGAGGGCCAGCCGGGAGGGGCGATCGATCTTGTCGAGCGGACCCACTCGCACGCCAGCGTAACGGATGCAAGGTAGGTCAAATACAGACTGGATTTCAGCGGGTCTTCGGCGTACGGTGCGGTGAGATGAATCAACTCGCAGAGAAGCGAGCGGTCGTCATCGGAGCCAGCCGCGGCCTCGGAAGAGGAGTGGCCGAGGCGTTCCTGGCGGAAGGCGCATCGGTGGTGGCGGTGGCGCGCGACACCAGCCCGCTCGACGCGCTCGCCGCGCGCAACAAGGATCTCCACCTCGAAGCTGCGGATGCGAGTGACCCGGCGGTGCCCGGCAAGCTGCTGCGGCAGTACCAACCGAATATCGTCGCCCTGGTGGCCGGCGCGGCACCGGTGTTGCGTCCCCTGCATGAGCAAACCTGGGAGTCCTTCTCGACGAACTGGAATGCCGATGTGCGGATGACGTTCCACTGGCTACAGGAGGTGCTCCGGCTTCCGCTCAGGCCGGGGAGCCAGGTCATCGTGATGAGCAGTGGCGCGGCGATCATGGGGTCGCCGCTCAGCGGCGGATACGCCGGGGCAAAAGCCATGCAGCGCTTCATGGCCGACTACGCGTCGCAGGAGGCGCAGCGCGGCAAGCTGCAGATCACGTTCAGCGCCGTCATGCCTCGACTGACTCCGCTCACCGAACTCGGCGGAGCCGCCACCAGGGCGTATGCCGCCCGGATGGGCATCACCGAAGCCCAATACCTCGAGCAATCGGGAAAGCCGGTGTCGCCCGAAATCGCCGGGATGGCCTTCGTCAGCCTTGCCACCGGTGGGGTGCCCGCCGGCGCTTACATGCTGACCGCCGACGGGCTCCAGCCTCCGCCCGGAGCACCGCCTGCGAACCGGCAGCAGCCGTCACCCGCAGTCAAGGCAGAACGTTGAGGGGCGCCATCTCGATCTGACGCTTTGACGCGGCTTCGTACAATCCGACAATGGGTCCACTCCAGGGATCGACGCTGAGCGTCGTCGGCGCCGGCGTCATGGCCGAGGCGATCATCGCCGGCGTGCTGGAGCGCAAACTTGTGCCTGCCGGCTCCGTCATCGCCAGTCATCCGCGGGCCGACCGCCGGCACGCCCTTGGCGAGAAGTACGGCATCCACGTCACGGCCGACAATGCCGAGGCGGCTCGGCGCGGCGACACGGTGGTCCTGGGGATCAAGCCGCAGGTGATGCCCGGGGTCCTCAGCGAAATTCGTGAAAGCCTGGCCCCGGAAAAGCTCGTGATCTCGATCATCGCCGGCGCGACCACCCAGACGCTCCGCAAGGGCCTCGATCACGCGGCGCTGGTGCGCGTGATGCCGAACACGCCGGCCCAGATCGGGGAGGGCGTCAACATCTGGTACGCGACGCCGGAGACGACACCGGCGCACCGCGAACAGGCCAAGGCATTGCTCGGTGCACTCGGCCATGAGCTGCAGGTGGCGGACGAACGTTTCGTCGCGATGGCGACCGCGGTGAGCGGCACCGGTCCGACTTATGTCTTCCTCGTGATGGAGGCGTTGATCGACAGCGCGGTGCACCTCGGATTTCCGCGCCATCTCGCGCACGACCTCGTGCTCGAAACCATCAAGGGGTCGGTGGCCTTTGCCGAACGAACCCAGAAGCATCCGGCGCAGCTTCGTGACATGGTGACGTCGCCTGGCGGGACATCGGCCGCCGCACTGCACGAGCTGGAGCGCGGTCGGCTGCGAACCGTCCTCGCCGATGCCGTCTGGGCCGCCTACCGCCGGACGATGTCGCTGTCCGACAGCCTCAGCGCCGGAAAAGATCCCGAGCCGATGCCGCCCCGCAGCGATACCTAACGCGCATCAGGTCCAGACGGGGTCGTCAGACTCCTGGACCAAGCCGTCCGAGCCGAAAACCAGGAAGCGCTGAAAGGACTTCAATAGCCAGCGATCGTGCGTGACCGCGAGGATGGTGCCCTCGTACTGCCAGAGTGCGTACTCGAGGGCGTCGGCCGACGCGACGTCGAGGTTATCGGTCGGCTCGTCCAACACGAGCATGGTCGATCCGCGGACCTCGAGCACGAGGATCTGCAGGCGCGCCTGCTGACCGCCCGATAGTTTCTCGAACGGGACGTCGGCGGCGCCGTCGAGCTCGTAGCGGCGCAGCGTGCCCATGGCCGCGGTGCGGTCGAGCCCCTCGCGTGTGAGGATGGCGAGTGGCGCGGCGCGCGCGAGGTGCGGCGAGTCATGCAGCTGCGAGAAATATCCGACGTTGACGCGGGCGCCGAGCATCCAGTCTCCGGAGTGATCGACCGCGTGACCGGCCAGCAGCCTGACGAAATGGCTCTTCCCGGTTCCGTTCTTGCCGATTACACCGACGCGCTGACCGAACAGGACCTCGGCGCTGAATGGCTTGACCAAGCCTGGGAACGCGAGGTGTTTGACGCGGAGCGCGATCGTCCCGGTGCGCCCCCCGCCCAATCGGATGGTGACTTTCTGCTCGCGCGGCCGCTCGATCAGCTCGGCCTTCTCGTCGAAGAGGCGAAGCCGGCTTTCGGCCGCCCGGACTTTCGGGCCCCAGACGGTTGATTGCTGCGCACGGCGCCGGTACTCCTTGAGCGTGGCGATCAATGCCGAGCGCTGCTCCTGGTAACGCCGGTGATCCTCCTCGAGGCCGGCGATACGTGCCCGCCGAGCCTCCTCGTAGCTCGAGAACGATGCCGGATGCGTCCAGCTGCCGTGCGCCTCGATGGTCACGATCTGCGTCGAGGTGTTGCCAAGAAATTCACGGTCATGACTGACATAGAGGAAGGTCTTGCGGCTGGCCGACATCGTCGTCTCGAGCCATTCCTTCCCTACGACGTCGAGAAAGTTGTCGGGCTCGTCGAGGAGCAGAACCTCGGCATCCGAACGAAACAGCGCCTCGAGCAGGATGCGTTTCAACTCGCCGCCGGAGAAGGTGTTCGCCACGCGCGCCCCGATCGCGTCGAACGGCTCGCCCGTGGCGGCCATGCACGCGGCACTCCAGCCCACTTCGAGGTCGTAACCGCCGAGCTCGCCCCACTGATGGACGGCATCGGCGTAGGCGATGCCCGCTACCTCGGTCGCACTGGCCTGCATGGTGCGCTCGGCCGCCACCAGCGTGGCACCGGCACGCGCTAGCGCGACCGGGGCCTGGGCGATGAGCAGCTCGCGCAGCGTGGCGGGGGAGCGGGGGTCGTGGATGAGCTGCGGCATCCGCGCCAGCCGTCCGATCACACGGATCAGGCCTTTATGTCCTTCGTCCGGATCCGCGATGAGTCGCAGCAGCGTGGTCTTGCCTACGCCGTTCGCCCCGACCAGGGCCACGCGCTCGCCATCGGGCACTTTGAACGAGACCTTGTCGAAGAGCGTGCGGCCACCAGGGAACGCGTAGCCGACCTCGACCAGCTCGATGAAACCCACGCGCCTAGCGTAAGGGGCTGCTCCTTCAGTCTGGTACGCTCCGTCCGTCTGGATCGAGTCGACGCGTTCAACAAGGAGCAGGGTGTGGTAGGACAGGACGTAATTCCCCAGATCGACGCGGTGATCTCAGGCCGGCGCCTGCTTGCGCATCCGTTCTATCAGCGCTGGCTCGCCGGCGACCTGACGATCGATGACCTTCGTTCGTACGCCGGTCAGTACTACAAATTCGAAGCGGCCTTTCCCGGATACCTGACGAAAGTCCTCGCGAAGCTCGACACGGCCGCGGACCGCAAAGTGCTGCTACAGAACCTGGTCGACGAAGAAGGCGGAACCGAGTCCCACCTCGAGATGTTCGCCCGCTTCGGCAAGGCGCTCGGGCTCAGCCGCGACCAACTCGAGAGCGCCCCGGTAAAGGACTCGACTCGCGTTCTGCTCGATACCTTTGCGATCGCGACCGCGGACGGGTCGCCGGCCGAGGGCCTGGTCACGCTGTATGCCTACGAGTCGCAGGCCGCCGAGGTCGCCGCCAGCAAGACAGCGTCGCTGATGAGCCGCTACGGGCTCAAGCCGGGCGACGGCACGGATTTCTGGTCGGTGCATGCGCAGGCCGACGAGCTGCACAGCGCCTGGGAGCGCGAGCTACTGGAGCGACTGATCCAGGATCCCGAGCCGGTCGTCGCCGCAGCCGGGCGCGCCAGCAATGCGCTCTGGGGATTCCTCGACGGCTGTTCGATGGTCGCCTAGACGTTTCGTTCGACCGGCCGGTCACGCTATTCCGCAATCCGTGGTTGCGCTACTCCGCAATCCGTAGTACCATAGCCGCCAAATGAGCCAGGCGGAAGTCGATACAACCCAACTGCTCAAGGGCGTGCTCGATCTCGCGGTGCTCGCCGTGCTGGCGGACGCCGACAGTTACGGCTACGACGTGGTTCGTCGGCTGCGCGAAAACGGGCTCGAGCACGTCGGCGACGCGTCCGTCTATGGAACGCTGCGGCGTCTCTACCAGGCCGGGGCGCTGAACTCGTACGTCGTGCCTTCCGAGGAGGGACCGCATCGCAAGTACTACGGCCTCAACAACCGGGGTCGGAAGGCACTCGAGCAATCGGCACAAACATGGGCGTCCTTGAGCAAAGCGCTCAACCATTTGCTGAACGGGAGGATCAACGGTCATGGCAAGTAACGACGAGGCGAGCGACGTCGCAACCTACGCTGCATCAGTTCGCGCTGCGCTTTCCGACCTCGCGCCGGACCAGGCGGCTGTCCTGTTGGAGGATCTCGAGGATCATCTGAGGGAAGTTGCCGCCGAGGGCGAAGGTCCCCTCGCCGAGCGCCTTGGGCCGCCCGAACAGTACGCCCAGGAGCTACGCACCGCGTACGGTGCCGCCCGGGTCAGCAGGCGGCGCCAAGACCCCGCGCTGCGTGATCTGCAGCGAGCGCGCGCCTGGGTAACCCGCTCCGAATGGTATCGGCAGGTGCGAGCGTTCCTTCCGGACTTGCGACCTGCGTGGTGGGTGCTTCGCGGCTACCTGGCTGCCTTGATTCTGACCGTAGCCTTCAGCGCGGGATATGGCCTGGGTCCGATTCCGGATCCCATAACCAAGCGCGGGCTTGCCGAAATCCTGGCTATGGGGGTAGCGATCTGGCTGTCGGTTCGTTTCGGGCGCCGCAGCCGCAACCTTCGCCAGGGTGTTCGGTTCCTGGCGGTTTCGGCGAACGTGCTGATTGCACTCGTCGCCGTCGGGGTACTTGGACAAATGCACACCTTTACGTACTCGGACGTCATCGGCAATGCGACGCCTGAACAGGCTCCGTTCAACGCCGCGTTCGCCGCCGGGCCCACAACGAACATTTATCCCTACTCGCAAGACGGCAAGCCCTTGACCAACATCCTCCTCTATGACCAGGACGGCCAGCCCATCACGGTCCAGCAGTCAGAGGCTCAGACGAGTTATCCCACCGGGGCCGACGGTAAGGCCATCACCAATGCCTACCCACTCACCCAACGGCATCTCAACGGGGATCCCGTAGTCGCGCCGCGGGTCGCATTCCCGCC
>Ga0209009_1000437_pt1 | contig 14597 bp, 15 predicted proteins | sample BlaSpr_A8_OM3_M2_FD_187979 | JGI IMG/M metagenome (GOLD analysis project Ga0209009, IMG submission 187979) | Forest soil microbial communities from Thunder Bay, Ontario, Canada - Black Spruce, Ontario site 2_A8_OM3_M2 (SPAdes) (version 2) | ecosystem: Environmental > Terrestrial > Soil > Boreal... | reverse complement strand
CCCGGAGTGAGCTTCCTGTACGTCGACAGCGCCTTGAACGACCGTTTGGCGGTGCGCTGGCGCGGTTGGAGGGACGTCGAGGACATCTGGAATTTTCTCGATTACGAACAATCCTTCGCGCCGGGCGCCGCGCGCTTCGAAGGCGGGACCCTAAATTTTCTCGGGATGGCGGCGCTCGAGACGTCGATGGACGTCCTCGACGAAGCCAGCGTGGAGCGCATTTCGGCGCACGTCATCGGGTTGACCGATCGTCTCGTCGACGGCTTGCAACGGCTCGGCGCCGAGATCGACAGCGAGCGCGGTCCCGGAATCTCGTCGGGGATCGTGACGTTTCGTCTTCCCGGAACGGATCCGATCGAAGTCGGGCGGCGGCTCGCCGGCGCGAACATCGTGACGACCTACCGCAAGAACGGGATTCGCGTCTCGCCCCACGGCCACAACTCTGTCGCCGACATCGACGCCCTTCTCTCCTACATCAATTAGTAGCGTAGGTTCTCCCACATCGGTCGAGGAGTCTCCAGCTTTTCGACGGAGCCATGGACGGCGGGAGTCGAAAAGTGGAGAAGTAGCGGCTTTGCTAGGATGCGAAGCCGCGGGCGTCTCCGAAACCGATGTGGGAGAACCGAAGCCTGCTAATACCCATCTTCGCGGACCGCGCACGGACCCATGATCGCATCGGCCATCCCGTGAATGAGCCGCTTGTCGGCCGGTGCGACCGTGGCCAAGATCCCGCCGAGTTTCACGTCGTCGCCGATCACGAAATAGTACGGGCACAGTCGAACTCGCCCGTCGAGGATCGCGATGTCATCGGTTTTCGTATCGTAGTAGGGAACCTTGACGCGTTTGCCTTTGTGGAAGCGCTGCAAGATATAGGGCGTCTTGTTGAACGAGCCCAGTCCGTCGCGCAGCACCTTCTCCCACTCCTCGCGCGGGAGGTCGTTGGCGACTTTCACGCCGCGCGAGCCCCACGCGAGTTCGGAGAATCCCGAAGGCTTCACCACGTAGTCGCGCTCGCTCTTGCCGAGCGGGACGAGCTGCATCCAATCGTTGACCGGATCGCCGGCGGCGAACAGGTCGTGGATCGCGGCTTGCGGTGGAAGCGTCCGCGGGTCGAGCACCCACGTTCGCGGGAAGAGCGTCATCAAGCGGCCGTATACCTCGGCGCCGACTTCGTTTTTCCATAACCTCGTCAGCAGCGGATGCTGGAAGAGCGCGTAGCACATTTTTTCTTCGAGGTGCGCTTTGAGCGGCGGCGTGATCTTGACGCGCCGGTGGCTGGCGGCGTAGACGATCAGATCGGATTTTGCAACGTTGAGCAAATCGAATAATTCGAAGTTGCGGTACAGAACGTCGATCTTGCGTTCTTCGCCACCGGGGAGTCGCAGAAACAATGCCTCCTCGGTGAAGACGATGTCCTCAGGCCGGCAGACGAACGTCTCGGCCAGCCCGCGCGCGCGGATCGCATCGGAGAGCCAGCTCAATTCGGCGCGATAATTGTTCGATTCTTGCGAGACGACGATCGCTGCGGTCGGAGTTTTCGCGACGGCCGTCGCTGCAAGCATCGCGGCGAGGCTCGCCGGCATCCCGTCGAGGCCTCCGATCGTTTCGTAGCCGAGCGCGTCATACGCATCGGCCATCGCTCCGACGAATCCCATCCCGCCGGGTACGCTGTCGAGTTCGGACGCTGAGAAGCCGGCCTCCGTGAGGATAAGATCGGGACGCATCACCCCGGGGATGTCCGCCTTGAAGCGATTTTGCCGTCCCAAGCGCACGACCCAATCGGGTTTGCCGCGGTCGAGATAATCGGCGATAAAGGCCGGAGCCGTGCCGCGCGCGCTGCGCTGATAGAGTGAAGCGAGGGCGCGGTAGAAAGCGAGAAGGTCGGTTCCCAGCTGCTCGATCGCCGCGAGCGTCGCGGGCGAGAGCCTGAAAGGTTCGGGGGAGAGACGCCAGGCGACCCGGTTCTCTGCGACCCCGACGCCGCCGAAGAGCCCGGCCGGCATACGTTCGTTGAGGAAGCGCGCGGCTTCGCGCGCGGGTAGGTTGAGCGCTGTCCCCCGCATCAACAGCCCTCGGGGATCTTCGCGTTCGAGTACGCGATATAGCGCCGGCGCATTTTAGTGGCCTGTAAAAGAGGGCCGAGAGGTGGCGTCGCCTGCGCCGGAGCGCACCGGCGCGAAGCGAGGAGCGCCGAATGGCAGAGCCATTTCAGCGACGAGCGACAAAGCCGGTGCGCATCCGCCGCGGCGACCTGAAGGGCTGCGCGTCTTTTGACCAGCTGCATCGTCGTTCTTCGCTCGCAAAGCGCTGCTTTTGTCGCTCATCGCTCCTCGCAGCTGGCCAAAATACATCGCAGCGACACCTCTCGTCCCTCTGTTATAGGCCACTAGCTCTCATGCTACCCTCGAAAACCCGTTGCCCCCCTTGGGTTGCGACGCGTCCCTGTGACTACTTGAGGGCTTTGGCGCCTGGGATCAGCAGCGCGTGCTCGAGCCGGATCGTGCCGGGGCGATAAGCGATCGTCAGGTGAAGCGTTCCAGCGATGCCCAGTTTGTCGAGCGGAACGTCGTCGAGCGTCCGCGACAGATCGGTTCCGGCGAGGAAATCGAGGGTCTCCTCGCGGTTGAAGGTCGCACCGGGTGACGAAAGTGATTCGGTAATCGTGACGATGAATCGGCGGCCGTCGGCCGTGCGCTTCGGCGGGGCATCCGGGACGCATAATGTGACGTTCACCGTCCGCTCACCGATCGTGAAGGTGTCGTTCGAGCAGACGCTGGGTCCGGGGCTCGGCGCCGCAGCGACGAGCGTCGTGCTCAGCGCCAAGACCGTAATCGGGGTGATCATCGTACTTCTATAACTCGCTCTTTCCACAAGACGTTCCCGTTTCCCAAAAGGAGCGACCCCCGAGCAGCGATAACGTCGCCCGTCCCCGATGCGCATCGATTTAATCGCCCTCGATCTCGACGGGACACTACTCGGTCCGGAAGAACAGATCTCCCCCCGCAATCGAGCGGCCATTCGGCGCGCTCTCGATGCCGGCGTCCGAGTGGTACTCGTGACCGGGCGCGGCGTCGATTTGCCGATCAAGATCTCGAAGGATCTCAATCTGAACCTTCCGATCATCTGCTGTCACGGGGCGCTGACCAAAGACTTCGGAGCCAACCGCACTCTGGCGCATCTGCCGCTCCAGCTGCAGTACGCCAAACCGATGGTGGAATACGCGGAACGAAACGGGCTCTCGCTCGCGATCTACCTCGAGGAGTTTTTTTGGCGGCTCGAAGGCTCGCGCGTCTACATGGACGACATGACCGGTCCGGGCTGGAAGGAAGCGAAGACGTTCGAAGACGTCTTGCATTCGGCACCGACGTTCGTGCGTTTTCTTGGGGAGGAGTCGGTCGACGCGATGCGCCACGAATTCGGCGATTGGCCGCTGAACTTTCATCATGAGACGTGGGGCGAGTTCGTCGAGTGTGCGGTTCTCAATCGCGACGCCAGCAAAAAACACGCGCTCGCGCGCCTCTGTGCGGACTTCCAGATTTTGCCCGAGCGTGTCCTCGCGGTCGGAGATTCGCGCAACGACGTGCCGATGTTGCGTTGGGCTGGAGTCGGCGTAGCGATGGGCAACGCGCTGCCGGAAGTGAAGGAAAACGTCCGCTACGTCACCGCTTCGAACGTCGAAGATGGCGTCGCCGTCGCGATCGAACGCTTCGCGCTCGGACCACAAGCCGCGAAGCGCCCCGCCTAGTCCCCGTGCGCATCCAGATTCTCGCCTTTGCGGGACTTCGCGAGATCGTCGGCGGCGCGGAACGAACGCTCGAGGTTCCCGACGGCGAAACGGCAGGACGTGCGTGGGACGCGTTGGCACGCGAGTTTCCTAGACTGGCCGAAATCGAACGCTCGATTCGTCTTGCGCGCAACGGAGCGTTCGTCGAGCGCGACGCCGCGCTGCGCGACGGCGACGTTCTGGCGATCATGCCGCCCTTCGGCGGAGGCTGAGGCGTGAAATACGAGATCACGCGCGAACCGCTGCGGCTCGATGACCTCATCGCGGCGGTCCAAACCGAAGCCTGCGGCGCCGTCGTCGCGTTCCTCGGCGTCGTGCGCGAACTCGGCGACGGAGACCAACCGGTCGACGGCCTCTCCTACGAAGCCTATCCGGAGCTGGCCTTGACCGAGATGCGCGCGATCGGGGCCCAAGCTTCGCGCAAGTTCGGGGATGCGCGGGTGGCGATCGCCCACCGCATCGGCGATCTTGGCATCGGGGAAGCGAGCGTCGCCGTCGCTGTTGCAGCCGCCCACCGCGGCGTTGCGTTCGACGCTTGCGAACACGCGATCGACGAACTCAAGCGGCGCGTTCCCATTTGGAAAAAGGAGCATTTTCGCAGCGGTGCGGCGCGCTGGCGGCCTAACGCTGTGCCGGGCACATGAAGCTCGATCTCTTGCGGCTCGAGACGCGCGCCGGTGGAAACGTCGCGGCGCTGGACTACGAACCGCGGAGGCCGCGCGGCATTGGGCTCGTCGTCGGGCACGGATACTCGAGTTCGAAGCACAACCTCGATTCGATGTGCGGATTCCTGGCGAGTCACGGCTTCAATGTGTTGAGCCTCGATTTTCCCGGTCACAAACTCGGAGCGAGCGGCGGCCGCCTCGACTCACCGCAGAGCCTGACCGACGCGTTCGATGCGGGGTTGCGCTTCGCGCGCGAGCGCCACACTCCGGCGCTCTACGCGGTCGGACATAGCATGGGAGCGACGACCGCGTTGCGCGCCGCGGCCGAAGACCCGGCGGTCGCCGGCGCCGTTTCGATTGCGACGGGCTGGGGACGGCCCTCGGCGCTCAAAGCGCTTACCGGCCTGGCTATCGACCTCCGTTCGGCTTACGTCGACGGTCTCGCCTTGCCGGAACTGGTGGCGCAGAGCGAGCCGCTGCTCGAAGCGGCGCTTCCGCGACTGGCCGGGCGACCGGTTCTGTATGTCGCCGCGACGCGCGACATGATGGTTACGCTGCGCAGCGTCGAGGAATTGTTCGAGCGCGCTCCGGCACCGAAACAGTTTGTGACGATCGACAGCGACCACACCTTCGCCGGTGAAAACGCGCGCGCCGCGATCCTCGCGTGGCTCAACGAACGGCATCCTCGATGAGCGCCGAGACGCGCATGCTGGGCGGACGGCGTGAGCTGCGGCGCTACAGCCGCCACCTCTTGATCCCAGAAGTTGGGCTCGCCGGCCAAGAGAAGCTGGCGCGAGCGCGCGTGCTGGTCGTCGGCGCGGGCGGCCTAGGGACTCCGGTGCTGCAATATCTTGCCGCCGCCGGCGTCGGACGGATCGGGATCTGCGACGACGACGTCGTCGACGAAACGAACTTGCAGCGTCAGGTGATATACGCCGACGCCGACGTCGGCCGCCAAAAATCCACTGCAGCCGCGGAGCGTGTCGTCGCCCTGAACCCGCACGTTTCCGTCGACTCGATCCCTCGCCGGCTCGACGTTTCGAATGCGCGCGAACTGATCCGTCTGTACGACGTGGTCGTCGACGCAACCGACTCGTTCGGCGCGCGATACCTAATCAGCGACGCGGCCCGGCTCGAAGGGAAGCCCGACGTCTACGGCTCGATCTATCGTTTCGACGGACAAATCTCGGTTTTTGCACCCGGCGGCCCGTGTTATCGCTGCGTCTTCCCCGAACCACCGGCGGAGGGCACCGTCCCGACTTGCGCCGAGGGTGGCGTCTTAGGCGTCCTCGCCGGCCTGGTCGGAACGTGGCAAGCCAACGAGGCGCTCAAGCTCATCCTCGGAATCGGCCGGACGCTAGCCGGACGCCTATTGATCGTCGACGCACTGGAGGCGCGTGTCCGTGAATTCACCCTCGCCGCCGATCCCGATTGCCCGCTGCACGGGATCAAGCCGACCATCTTCGACGTCGTCGACGTTGTCCCGCGACAGCAAGCACCGCTCGGTGTCCCGGAGATCGAACCGCGCGATTTGGACGCGTTCCTCGAAACCACACCAAACGCGCAATTGCTCGATGTGCGCGAACCGCACGAAGCGGTCCTCGGTGCCCCACCGGACGCGATCGCCGTCCCGGCGACCGAACTCGAAGCGCGCATGCACGAACTGGACTCGGCGAAAACCTACGTGATCGCGTGCCGTGTCGGCGCGAAATCGCGCTGGGCGGCGCAACGTTTGCACGACGCGGGATTCCGGCGGCTCTACCACTTACGCGGCGGTTTGCTCGCCTACGCCGTCTCGCACGACGACTTCGAGATTTTTTAGCTTGTTGCACGTCACGCCCGCCACGTTGAAGGAACGCATCGTCGCGGCGGCGCGACAGGCAGGAGCGAGTGCGGTCGCGATCGCACCGGCGAGCGACGATCCAGTTGCGCGCACACGCTTCGCCGCATCGGTGGCGCGCGGAGATTTCGCGACGTGGCCATATGACGAAGCCTATGCCGAGCGCGCCGCATCGCCGGCCGCGTTGCTGCCGAATGCGAAGAGCGTCATTTGCGTCGCAATCCCGTATGCAACCGCCGCTCCGAAAGAACGCGCGCCGTTGACGGGACGCGTCTCCAACTACGCGTGGGCCGTCGATTATCACCGCCAAGTCCGCGAATTGCTGCTGCGCATCGCCGCGGCGATCGATGAGGCCGCCGGCGAGCCTGCGACACGCATCGTCTGCGATACGACGCCGTTCGCCGAACGCGCGTTCGCCGAACGCGCTGGACTCGGCTGGGTCGGCAAGCACACGAATCTGATTGCGCCGGGCCTCGGGTCGTACGTCTTCCTCGGCGAAATCGTAACGACGCTGGAACTGCCACCCGACTCGCCGTCGAAGAAGAGCTGCGGCGCCTGCCGGCGTTGCATCGACGTTTGCCCTACGCGCGCACTGCGCGGCGACTATACGATCGACGCCACGCGCTGCATCGCCGATCTGACGCAACGCACCGACGCGATTCCCCGCGATCTGCGCCCGTTGATCGGCGATTGGGTTTGGGGCTGCGATCTGTGCCAGGAAATCTGCCCGCCGTCGCGTCGTGCGAAGCCGCGCGTCGATTCGGCGTTCGCGCCGGCCGGCGCCCGCGACGCCTTTCCCGACCTGCTGCAATTGTTGCGCCTGCGCTCCGGCGAATTCAAGCGGCGATTCCGGAAGTCTGCGATGGGTTGGCGCGGCGCAGCAGTGCTGCGCCGCAATGCGGCGGTAGCGCTCGGTAACTCGCTCGACCGCGCAGCGGTTCCGGCGCTCGAAGCCTCGCTCGCCGAGGAGCCGAGCGAGCTCGTGCGCGGGCACGTCGCGTGGGCATTGGGCCGGATCGGCTCGCCGCGGGCTCGCGAGTCGCTGACGCGCCGCTCGAAGCTCGAGCCTTCGTTAAGTGTGCGTGAGGAAATCGAGGTGGCTCTGGGATTGCGGCAACCCTCGGGATGAGTCGAAGCGTTCAACGTCACGAGGTTGCCGTTGCAGATGAGATCCCTATTCACGATCCTGACGACCAGCGCGTTGAGTCTCGGCCTCGCCGTCGCGACGCTTGCCCAACCCGGCGAATCGTCGGGCGCTGCGATCGTCTCCAATCCGTCCGTTCCGAACGCCGGCGATCTCTACCGCCGAATGTTGACCGTCAACGCGAAACTCAGGACGTATACCGCGAATGTGACGCTCGACATCAAGATGACCAGCTTTCCCTATCTGAGTCCCGAACTCACCGGAACGGCGTACTACAAACACCCCGATAAACGAGCCGTCGTCTTTGATACGGTTCCCGTTCTTGCCGAGCAAGCAAAAAAGGTGTATCCGAAGGTCGAAGAGCCGGTCGATTGGCCGAACGTCTACACGATCACGCCGATCGCCGACGAGAGTGGAACGACCACGTTTCGTCTCATACCGCGCAAGAATGGCCGGGTCGAACATCTCGACGTCAAGGTCGACGATACCAATGGAACGATCACGTCCTATACTTGGACCTACAAGGACGGCGGGTTCGTGACGTTCGACCAAAGCTTCAAGACGATCGAGGGCAACTACCTTCCCGACAAACTGAGCGGTCGCGTCGAATTGCCGGCCTACAAAGCCAACGTCACGTCGGCTCTCTCGAACTACAAGCTGAACGTCGCGATCGCCGACTCGGTCTTCGTCGAGAAGTAAGCGGGCGGGGCGACCGCCAAGTACCGCGGTAATGGCTCTCGAGACGATCGACCTCATCGGCAACCGGCCGGAGGTCGTAGAACCGCTGTCCGATCAGTTCAGACGGCCGATCACGTATCTGCGAATCTCGGTGACGGATCGCTGCAATCTGCGCTGCGTCTATTGCATGCCTGAGGCGGGCCTGCCGTGGATTCCCAAAGCCGACATCCTTACCTATGAGGAGATCGTCCAGATCGTCGAAGCGGCGGCGTCGGTCGGCGTACGCAGCCTCAGACTAACCGGCGGGGAGCCGCTGGTGCGCCGGGATCTTCCCGAACTCGTACGCAAGCTTGCCCGCATCCCAGGGATCGACGACATCGCGCTCTCGACCAACGCGCTCTTGCTCGCCGACCAGATCGATGAGCTCGCCTCGGCGGGCCTGCGCCGCTGCAACATTTCCCTCGACACGTTGCGCGAAGACCGGTTCTTTGCGATCGCCCGGCGGCCGGGGCTCGATCGCGTGATCGCAGGGATCGACGCTACTCTGGCTCACGGACTCGTCCCGCTCAAGCTCAATTGCGTCGTCATGCGCGGTCAGAACGACGACGAACTGGCGGCGTTCGCCGAACTCACCCGCGAGCGCGAACTGTTCGTGCGCTTCATCGAGGTGATGCCGGTCGGCGAAAATCTCGGATTGCAGCGCGATTCGTACGTCTCCTCCGACGAGATATTAGCGCGGCTAGCGCAGGTCGACGAACTGCGGCCGGTGACCGGTCCCGGCGGAAACGGCCCGGCGCGATACTTCGCGTTCCCCGGAGCACGTGGAGCGGTCGGGGTCATCAGCCCGCTCTCTCACGACTACTGCGAGCGCTGCAACCGCGTCCGGCTGACCGCCGACGGCCGCCTTCGGCTCTGCCTGTTCGGCGATCACGAGATCGATCTGCGCGCTCCGCTCCGAGCCGGCGCAGATCTTGATGAGATCGCCGGCCTCCTCCGCGGCTCGATGCTGATCAAACCCGAGCGCCACCACCTACGCCTGGGCGAACAGGCGAGCCGCATGCGCGCCTTCTCCGAAATCGGCGGCTGAGAAGCGCTCTTTGGCCGATCTCTGCGTTGCCGAGGGCTTCATTTGCGTTCCGAAGCAAACTGCGGCCCTCGGCGCCTTGAGCTCGGCTCAAAGGTCACTTCTCAGTATGTCACAAGGCGCGTATGTTAAGCGTTTAGGGAACAACTAGCTCGAAGCCTTAGACCGGGCGGGCACCGTGGAAAACGTCTACGTACTTGGACTCGATCGGACCCTCGACGCCGAAGCCCGCGTCGAACGACTTGTCCACGAGCACGAGGCGAGGCTAGCGCGCTATCTGCGCCGCTTCATCAACGACCGTGAAACAGCGCTCGACCTGACCCAGGATGTGTTCTTCGCCGCGTACCGCATGCTGCGGACCGATCCGACCCGTCCGCTCTCGGCGGGCTGGCTCTACAAGACGGCGACAAATCACGCCATCTCGCTGCTGCGCCGCCAGAAACGTCGCGGCGTGACGGTTCCGCTCGAAGATGCGGGCAGCGCATTCCGTCTCGACGAGCGTTCCGCCGAGTCGCTCGATTTGCAGAAGGCGCTGAACGCTCTACCCCACGAGCAACTAGCCTGCGTTATGCTGACGACCTACGCCGGCTACTCGTCGGCAGAGACCGGCCTGATTCTCGGTTTGAGCGCCGATGCCGTCCGGCAGCGAGTCTGCCGCGCGATGCGCTCGATGCGCGCTTCGATGGGGGTGACGGCTTGAGCGGTCACGCGCGCTTCGAAGCGCTGGCCGGCGCGCTGCTGCTGAACGAAGCCGGCGAAGAAGAACGCGCCGAATTCGAAGCGCACGCTCGGCAGTGTGCCCTCTGCGCCGATGATGGCGCTTCGATGGGAGCCGGTTTACGAGAGTTTGTCGCATCGGCGGCCGCTCGCGAGACCTGGCAGCCGTCGGTCGCGCGCGACGTCGCCGCCCGCATCGCCGAATCGCGCCAGAAACGAGTGCGGTTCGCCGTCGGAACGCTCGGTTACGCCGTCGCGGCGTCGATCGTCCTAAATGTTGCGTTCGTGACCGGAGTCGGCGGCCGCGCGATTGACGCGCTGCGCGTCTCGCCGGAATATCGCTACGCCGCGACCCAGCGGCTTACACTCGAGCGGCGGCCGCCGGCGGTCGCCGCAGCGCCGGTGTTGCTGCAGATCGACATTCGGAACGCGCGCCCCGGCACGTTTTCCGTACGCGCGAAGAGCCCACAGAAGAAGCGTTACGTAACGCCGCTCGCACCCTTGCGGACGCCTCCCGACGTCGTCGCAGGCCTTGCCCTTTGGGGCGACAGCGATTCGACGAGGCGTGACGTCGCCGCCCAATTCGACCTTCGTTGCGGGAACGCTGTCGAGACAGGCTTCGTAACCGACGAGCCCTGCTCGGGGCCCACCGACCGCTAAACGCCGCTGCGCCGCTGCGCGGGGCGCGGTCGCGCGTTGCGAGGGGTCCGGTGCGCCGCGACAAGAAAGGCCCGACCGGAGGTCGTCGTCCAGCATGGTGCGCCAAGATCGATTCATCACGCTAGCGCTTGCGGTCACGCTTGCGAGCCTGGTCGTCTCCGCCTGCACGAAGAGTTCGCAAAGCTCGGGCCAAGGCGCCGGCGCAATGGTGACGGCCGCCGGCAACTCGATGATGATGGCGATGGGAGACGCCGCGCACGGCAAGCAAGTCTTCACGCAGTACTGCGCCAGTTGTCACGGCGCCACCGGTCGAGAGGGCGGCGTCGGGCCGAACCTGACGTACGAGAAGTCGCGCAAGAACGACAGCCAAACGATTGAGTGGATCAAGCATCCCCAGCTGCCGATGCCGGCGCTCTATCCCACGACGCTCAAAGATAAAGATGTCGCCGACGTCGCCGCTTACGTGCAGTCTCTGTAACGAAGACTAGACACTAACATCGCGCGGTCGCTCTTCCTTTTCTCTCGTGACCTCCGCGTCGGCGATCACTCCGGCCTTGCGGAGGCCGCTCGGCACGGCGACGTCGTGCCGGCGCTGGTCTTCGATCCGGCGACGCGCGAGCGCAACGCACGTTCCTCTCGCCGGGCGGCATTCTATTGCGGCGCGGTCGCTTCGCTCGAAGCGGCCCTCAAACGTCACGGGACGCATCTCATCGTCCGGCGCGGCGCCGCGATCTCGACGGCCCGCGCGCTCGCGCGTGAAGTCGGTGCGACTTCGGTCGTGTGGTCGACTTCCTACGACGCGGAAAGCGTCGCTCGCGAACGTCAACTGCAGTCGTCGTTCGAAGAAGCGGGACTGCGAGCGATCGCGGTTCACGACGCACCAGCGGCGCCGCCGGAAGAGACGGCCGCCTTGCGTAGCGACGAAGGTGGCGTCGGATATCGTGCGCTTGCGCCATACATCGCCGCATGGGAGGCGACGCGCCTTCCGCCGCTGACCGACAGGATTCGTTTCGAGCGCGCGACGTTTCCCTCGGACGCTCCGCCGACGCCGGTTGAGTTCGGCGTCCCGGCGGCGGCCGAAGAACCATCGGAGGCGCGTGCGCTCGCGGCGCTGGACGCGTTCTTGGGAGGGCCTGCGCTGCAATATCGCTCGGCGCAGAACATTCCGGCCGATGAGTCGACTTCGCATCTCTCGGCCGACCTCTCGTTTGGGACGATCGCTTCTAGGACGGTGGTCGCGCGCGTCGAGGCTCGCCTGCGCGACGCATTCTTACTCGCCGAGGAACGTCTTTCGCTCGAAACGTTCCGCCGAGCGCTTGCAGAACGCGATTTTTTCTTACAGTTGGCATGGTTTTTCGAGAGCCGTCCGGACGAGCCGCTGCAACCGAAGATGCGCCACTTTCCGTTTGCGGAGAGGCACTCGGCGCTGGATGCGTGGCGCGAGGGAAGAACCGGTTATCCTTTGGTCGACGCGGGGATGCGCCAACTTCGCGCGACCGGCTGGATGCATCCGCGCGCCCGGCTCGTCGCCGCCTCGTTCTTGTGCTTCGATCTCGGGATCGATTGGCGCGTCGGCCGCGACGAATGGGATCGGCAGCTCGTCGAAGACGACCCGCCGCTGGCCAGCGGCAACTGGCAATGGGTCGCGGGGGTCGGCGCCGACCTCGCGCAGTTTCCACGGATCTACAATCCGCGCAAGCAGGCGCGGGCCTTCGACCCGCGCGGCACGTACGTCCGCCGGTGGCTGCCCGAACTCGCGACGGTACCCGACGCCGACCTGGTCGATCCGAGTTCGGCGGCGCGCCGCGCCCAGATCGCCTTACCGCTGTTCGGCGGCAGCACCTATCCGCTGCCGGTTGTCGACCACGAAGACGCGGCGCGCGAATTCTTGCGGCGCTACGTCGAGTTCGTCAGCACCCGAACCTGGGGCGGATCCTAGTGGCCCGTTACAGGCCACTAGACTTCGGTCAGGCGGCGCGGGTCGTGTGGCGCGGCGACTCACGTTCGTCGAGCCAATCGCTGACGATCGGGACGCGGACGTCGTCGCCGCTCCAGACTTTGAATGCGTAGACGACCGACGCCACCAGCCAGATCGGCAGGATCATTGCGATCAGCGGCAGCGCAGAGAGTCCGAGGAGCGGGATATGCGCGATCGCACCGAGGCAGAAATATAACCCGGCTGCTCCAAAGTTGAAGGCGAGCGCCTGGACCGCTTGGCGGTGGACCGCCGGCGATTTTCGCGGCGAGAGTAAAGCCAGTGCCGCCAACGGCCAGAGCGGATAGCCGAGGGCCAAGAGCGCGCGCGTCTCAGGTGATATCGTGGCGAGCGCCGTCCCGGCGCCCGGACGCTGCGGCGGGGGCGGCGAATAGGACGGCCCGACGGTGCCGCCGAGTCGCGATCGAGCGGCGGCGCTGGCCTTGATGCGCTCGTCGAGGCGACAACTGGGGCAATGGCCCTGAGCGTCCCGGCATGTCGCGCAAATCGTCTTCGAACACTCCCGGCAGACGGCGACAGACGGCACGGCAGTGTGAAAAATAACAGTCCACGGTGGCCTCCCGGCGAACGACAGTTACGTGGCGATGTACCGCGGGGCCGGGGAGAAGGTTTCGAATCGTAGATAGCACGGTAGATTCAGGCACGCGCCGGGCGACGCTGGTTCGCTTGCTGCACGAAGGACGGCCGTATCTCTCACGCCTAGCGATTGCCATGCTGATGGGGGTGGTCGCGGGCCTCGGCCCCCTTTCGTACGTCGAAGCTTTTCGCTTGGTCGGCGACGACGTCTTCACGCCGGGCGGGGCGCACAACGTCACCCTGCTGTGGTGGATCGTCCTGGGTGTCTTCGCCGTCAATCTGATCGCCAACGTCGCGTCCTACGGGCAGAACTACTTGACGGCGTGGTGCGGGCAGCGGCTCATCGCTAACTTGCGGGTGCGCGTGTTCGATCGCATCATGCACCTGCCGCTGGGCGAATTCGACAAGTGGCGGCCGGGCGAGCTCCTAGCACGCTTCAGCAACGATCTGCAGTTGATGACCGACGCCATCGGTACGTCGCTACCGCAGCTCGTTCAGACGCTGATCACCTTCCTCGGCGCGGTGATCATGATGTTCCGGCTGGACTGGCTGCTGACGCTCCTCTTGATGCTGGTCGCGCCCTTCGTCAACTACGCGGTCGTCTTTTTCACGCGCCTGATATCGGCCAGTTCGCGGCGAGCGCAGGAACGGATCGCCGATCTCTCGGCCAATCTATCCGAAGTCTTACAAGGCGCGCGCGTCGTCAAAGCCTTTGGCCGCGAAGATTACGAGATCCAGCGATTGAGCGCGAATAACGAGCGCTATTTCAATGCGTTCATGAAGCTGACGCAGTTCACCCAGACGCAAACCCCCGTCGTTGCGACCATCATCACGATCGCAATTCTCGGCATCTTCATTTTCACCGCGCGCGAAGTCATCGTGGGACGCATGAAGCCGGGCGAGATGTTCGCCTTTTGGTCGGCCGTCGTGCTCACGCTCAACCCGATCAATCGCTTTGCCGCGCTGATCGGCGACCTCTCCCGAGGCCTGGTGGGCGCGTCCCGAGCATTCGAGATCCTCGATCTTCCGATCGAGCGGGCCGACGACCCCGGCGCGGTTTCGCCGGCATCGTTTTCCGGCGCTTTGCACTTCGAACAGGTGACCTTCAGCTACGAACCCCCGGACGAACGCCCCGTTCTACGCGACCTTTCGGTGGAAATCGCGGCCGGGGAGGTCGTAGCGCTCGTCGGACCTTCGGGCGCGGGAAAGACCACCATCGCCAATCTCGTTCCGCGCTTCTTCGAACCACAATCCGGCCGCATCACGCTCGATGGGGTCGATTTGCGTCAGATTCGGTTGAGTGCGCTGCGCGCGGCGATCGGAATCGTTCCGCAGGAACCGCTGCTCTTCAGCGGGACGATCGCGAACAACATTCGATATGGAAAACTTGACGCGACCCAGGCGGAAATCGAACTCGCGGCTCGGGAAGCCAATGCCGACGAGTTCGTCGTGC
>Ga0209009_1000436_pt1 | contig 14679 bp, 13 predicted proteins | sample BlaSpr_A8_OM3_M2_FD_187979 | JGI IMG/M metagenome (GOLD analysis project Ga0209009, IMG submission 187979) | Forest soil microbial communities from Thunder Bay, Ontario, Canada - Black Spruce, Ontario site 2_A8_OM3_M2 (SPAdes) (version 2) | ecosystem: Environmental > Terrestrial > Soil > Boreal... | reverse complement strand
AGAGCCAGCAAACTCTCGCCGAGGCCGCCGAGAAGGGGACGCCTGAGACGCGCAAAGTCGCGCTTTCGAATATCAAGGCGCTGCGCGATAGCCAGAATAAATTCGTCCTGACGCGCCCGAATCTCGCGCCCCTGCGCTCCGCCCTCGAAGACGAAAAGAGCCGCCAAGGGCAGGCCAACACGCTCATCGCGGCGCGTCGCGACGCCGGTCGCGATCAGATCAAAGCGATCAACGCGCGCGTGCAAAATATTTCGTACGGCGTCCCCGACTTCAGCCGCATTCAAGTCCGCAACGGCGGCCGCCTGGAATCGGTGATTCGCAATCTCAATGCGATGGGTCGTTCGATCGACGCCGCCTTCAACAAATCGTCGCTCGTCATCAACGGCACGGGCTCGCTCGAACGTAACAAAGAGAGCGGCCTGGTCAAGGAAAACAACGAGATCCTCAAGGAACTCGCCGCACCGCTGGCGCTCGATCCCGTCCCGGCGCAGTCGCTCTCGGTTCTGCCGAGTTATCCGCGAATGTTCCAAGACATGCAGCTTACCGACAGCGACATGATCCGCGGGCTCGATGCCTCGCGCACGTCGCTGGCGCTGCTCGACGTAGCTCTCGGCGACCTCGACGAGTTCGTCAAGCGCCTGACGCGTGCGCAGCTCGATTTCGGCGGCGACATTTCGCTCGCCGATTATAACGCGCTCGTTCCGCTGATGCAGCGTGCGGGCGACAACCTATCGAAATCGGCCATCGCCGGCTCGCAGGCGCAGCAGCTCTTTAACCTGGCGCGCGCGCGGCAATTACAGACGCGCATCACGATGCTCGGAATCGGTTATCCGGAGGACCGCTACGCGACCTTGCAGCGGGCACTTCAGGCGCGCGTCCACAACGACGGCATGGACTTCACGACGATGACCCACGAGGATCTCACGCCCGGCGAAGTCGCCACAGCGGCGATCGTCGCCGCCGACACCAACACGACGCCTCAAGCGATCGTCGATGAAGCAAAGACGAGCAACCGGCGTATCGTCGACGTAGCCAACGCGCGCGGGATGCACGGAGAAGCTCTCGAGATCTTCCTCGGCTTGGTATACTTAGATTACACGGACGATCCTGAAAAAGAGGCTAAGGGCCATTAGCGAGCTTTTTCGCTGCAGCTTCGTCACTCGTCGCTTAAATGGGTTCTAACCATTCTACGCTCCTCGTTCCTCGCTGCAACAAAAAATCACGCTAATGGCACTCTTTGCCGAGCGCAGTAGAACAATTTTGCTGCGGCGGAAAAGCGCCGCACTATGACTAGCGCGGGGGAGCTGTTTCGCCTAGCGCGTAGAACCGTCGGCGCGGCTCAAGTCCACACCGAAGTGCACAAGCCGTTTCGGTTCTTGCTGTGCGGCGATCCGGCGCTCGTCGCCGACTTTCGGGCGCTGCTCCTTTTTCAACACGGACAGGAGATTCCGTTCGACGCGCCCTCGACGCTCGAAACGATCGACCCGGCACGCGGGGCGACCATCGTCGGTTCCGACGCGCGTGCCGTGATCTTCCTCGCGCGACCCGGGGATCTGGCGGGCGCACGCCTCGATCTTCTAGAGGCACTCCGTCTTCCGATATTCGTGCTGACGGTCGATCCCTCGGTCCCGCCCGCGTATCCGAACAACGCGCCCGCGGCGGGCGCCGTCGCCGAATATCTGATCCCGCAGATCGATCGCGAGGCGCTTCGAGTCCGCTTCTTTCCGCACCTGATCGAGCGCTGTAAGGGTATCGAGGTCGCGGTCGGCCGGCGCTTCCCGCCGCTTCGCGAAACGGTCGCGGCGAAGTTGACGCGCGGAGCGGCAAGCTCCGCCCTCAAGGTCGCCGTTGCGAGCGCGATCGTCGATCACGTACCGGTGCTCGGGCTCGTGCTGGGTGCCGTCGCTTCGGCCGGCGACATGGTCGCGATCACCGGGATTCAAATCGTGCTGATGATGCAGATCGGCGCGACCTACGGCAAAGATCCGGACATGCAGCGTATTTGGGAGCTTCTGCCGGTGGTCGGCGGCGGCTTCGGATGGCGCGCCCTCTCGCGCGAGCTCGCCGGCTTCGTTCCCGTCGCCGGAATCGCCATCAAAGGTGCGATCGCCTATGCCGGAACGGTCGTCGTCGGCGAGGGCGCGGCGTTCTATTACGAACATGGCCGCCACATGACCGCCCCGCAAGCGGCTCAGCTCTACGAAGAAAAGAAACGCAACGCGCTGCTCTACGCACGCGATACCTTCGACCGCCTCAAGCGCTTCGGAAAATAGCACGTCTAATTTAGCTCAAAGCGTTCTCCGCTAGAAAGACGAGCAATGCATCGTCGTCGAGGTGATCGAAGGAGGCGGTTAGTTTGGGGCGCACGGAAGCGGCGATCGTCGCAGCCAGCCGCAGGCGCGATTCGGAGCTGAGCGACGCACGGCGCTCCGCGTAGCGGCGGACCAATTCGCGCTCGCGCGCACCGACCTCGCGTACGACCGGATCTTCGTACGAACGATTGATTAACGGCAGCGCGCGATCCCGCTCGTAGCGCTGATCGCGAACGACGATCGTTCCGGCGGCGAGATCGCCGAGCCTTCGGTTCAGCGGCGAAAGCAGCGCGCTGACTGCCGAGATAGCGTAGAAACCAAGCGCCGCCTCGAGAATTCGCACCACGTTACGGATGACCGAACTGATGAGGTCGACGGGAAAGCCGCCGTCCCGGACCACGCGAATGCCGAGCAGACGTTTCCCGGGCGTGCGGCCTTGCCAGAGCCATTCGAAGAGAATGAAGTAGCCGAAGAACAGCATGAACAGCGCAAAGATGAAGACGCCCTCGACGATCGCGCTTGCAATCTTTTGCAGCTGGGGCGAGCTCACGTGGGGCTTGTTCGGAAAGGCGGAGACAACCCACGCTAGCAGCAAGACGGCGGCGATCAGAACGAAAATTTGAATGGTAAGGTCGATGAAGACCGCGAGGAACCGGCTGCCGAGACCGGCCAACTCGTAGGAAAAAGCGACGCTCTCTCCGGTTGCGACGTCGATCGAACGTTCCACGCTGCGCCCCTGTCCGGGGAGGCGTGGCCCGAGTCCTGCGAAAATGTGCTCCCTAGTGACACTAGCATAATGCGAGAGCGTATATTCGTCGTACGGCGAGAGGAAGGTTGGGGACAACTCGAGGACTTGCTGCGTCGCATCGATCGCTTCGGCTTGCGCCGCCTAGGCCCCGATCAACTTCAAGAATTGGCGTTGCGCTATCGCTCGGCGACGACCGATCTCGCTGCGGCGCAGAGCCGCGGATATTCCGAGGCGACGCGCGCATACCTGAATCGCCTGACGGCCCGGGCCCACGCCTACGTCTACGTCGGCTCCGCGCGCAACGGCTGGGCGCGCCTCGTCGAGTTTTTTGGGTCGACTTTCCCGTCTGAGGTACGCCGCTCGGCCGGGCCGATCTTGGGGTGCACTGCGGTCTTCGCGATCGCGGCCGTCGTGGCGTACTGGCTGGTGGCGATTCGTCCCCTCAACGTCTACGCATTGTTGAATCCGGCGTTGGTTCCAATCGTCGACAAACCGCTGCACGATTCGAACTTCGCCTTCGACCGCTCGTATGCGCCGGCGGTCGCGAGCGCGATCATCACCAATAACGTCATGGTGGCGATGTATGCCTTTGCCGGTGGGATGACGCTCGGCTACGTGACCATTCAATCGATTCTGGAAAACGGCTTGATGGTCGGTGGGCTTGGCGCGCTCTTCGCCTCGAAGGGATTCGGCTTGGATTTTTGGGCGACGGTCGCGCCGCACGGCGTGATCGAGCTAACGTCGATTCAGATCGCGGGTGGAGCGGGACTCTTACTCGCTCAAGCGATACTCGCCCCGGGGCGCATGCGGCGCATCGACGCGCTCAAAGCCAACGCGCGGCGGGCAGGCGTGCTGGCGATCGGCGTGATCGCCTTGCTCTGCGTCGCGGGCACGATCGAAGGCTTCGTCTCGCCGCAGCGAACCTCGATCGAGTTTCGTATCGCTTTCGGCGCGATGACGGCGGTGCTGCTGGCGGCCTATCTCGGCTTCTCGGGCCGGCGCCGCGGCGCAGTTTCGGCGTGACCGCGCGCGCTTCGTTTTTGTGTGCGCTCGCCGCGTGCGTCGTCGCCGCGACCGTGGTCGCGCGCCTAGGGTCCCCGTCCGCAGCACAAACCGAAAATACCGTTCGGATCGTGACGCCCGCCCTCTTCGCCCCGCTGCTGCGTCAAATCGCCGCCGCATATGGTGCGGCCGGCGCCGATGCGACGGTGATCGTGCGGGAGGGATCGTATGCGGACGATCTGCGCGACCTCGAAGCCGGCACCGCCGAGATCGCCGTGCTCGACCGCGCGACGGCAGGGACGAACTACGTCGACCATCCCCTTGCGGTCGTCCCCTATGCCGTAATCGTCGATCCGAACGCCGGGGTCGCGTCGCTAACGTCGGCGCAGGTCGGCGGGCTGTTCGCGGGACGCATCGCCAACTGGTCTGCGGTGGGGGGAACCGACGCTCCGGTGGTCGCCGTCGAACGACCGGCGAACTCCGGGACCACCGCGCTGTTCGCGTCGTTTTTCGGACCGAGCGCGATCAGCGGGATCGTGGTCGACAACACCTCGACGGCGGTCGTCGACGCCGTTCGCACTCAGCGCGGTGGAATTGGATTCGTCGGAATTCCCTACGCGAAGCTCGGCGGCGTGCGCATCCTCTCGATCGACGGAGCGCAGCCGACAGCGGATGCGATCGCGGACGGAACCTACAAGGTCTACACGACGATCCATGCGGTCACGCCGGGTCAACCGCCGCCGCGCGTTTCACGCTTTCTGTCGTTCGCCGAATCCCGCCGCGACCTGCTACACGCCGCGGGTTTTCTCACGATCTTCGAAACCAGACGATCTAGATAAGTCCCCGCGCTTTGACGTCGAGGTAAGCGTCGAGCAGCGCGACCGTGAGCAGCGGAGCGGGGACGTCGACGACGAGGATGCCGCGTCCGCGCAGGAGCGCGATCGATTTCGCGCGCTCGTCGGCGAGCGACATCGCAACGCTCGTGCGATACGCGTCGCGCGCACTGCTCGGCGGCGTTTCGAGGGCGGCAGCGATCGCAGCGTCGTTCATCAACACGCACATCACGAGGTGTCGCGAAATCAATACGCCCAGACCGGCGAGAACCGCGGCCGAGGTTGCCGGATCGAAGATGTCGGTAAAGAGTACCACCAGACTTCGTTTCGAATGGCGCTGCTTGAGCTGAGTAAACGTCGTCTCGTAGTCCGGTTCTTCCAGGCGCGGCTGCAAATCGTAGGAAGCGCGCGTCAGCGCGTCGACATGCGCCGCCCCGCGGCGCGGGGCGATCGAAAGCAGCGGCCGGGCCGCGAATGCCGTCAGCCCGACGTTGTCGCCGGCGGCCTGCGCGATCGAGGCGACCGATAACGCGGCGGTCAGGGCGTAGTCGAACTTACGCTGCGGACCGATGCGCGGCATCATGAGTCGACCGGCGTCGAGCAAGACCAGTACGTTCTGGCTTCGTTCGATCTCGTATTGTTCGACCATCATCCGGCCGCGCCGTGCCGTCGCCTTCCAATTAACGGCGCGGAATGCGTCGCCGGGCAGATATTCGCGCAGGCTTTCGAACTCGGCTCCGACGCCACGCAAACGGAGTTTGCGCAAACCGAGATCGAGCAACGTCGAGCGACGCGCCAGCCGGCCGTAGCGTTCGATCGCCGATAGGTCGGGGAAGACGCGGACGTCTTCGGCGCCGTCGACTCGGTAACGGCGGCGCAGCATGCCCAGCCGGTTCTCGACCCAGAAGTAGATTGCACCGAGACTGACCAGCCCGCGCTCGCGCGCTTCGAACTCGGATTCGACCTCCACAAACGTGCGCGGACCGATACCGGTCTCGACGACGTCGCGTGCGAAGCTGAAATCTGCAACGGGCGATTCGAGGATGCCGATTCGAATGCCGACCGCGGCGCGATTTTCAACGACGTAGTGCAGGCTCGCCGGATGCCGCAACGAGACGAAACCGGCCGGTTTTCGCGTCAGGCGCAAGCGCGCCGCCCGCGGCCCGAGCCCAAGGTCGGCCCAGAGGAGCGCTAGGTATGTCGCGCCGGCGACGATAGCCACCGAAATCAGGGCGGGGACGACGCTCGCGAACGAAATGATGAGGGCGACCCCGAGCAAGGCCCAGACGCCGCGCGTGGACAGCCAAATCGGCGGGAAGGCACTGCGAGGGATCACGTTAGTGGCCTGTCACAGAGGGGCGAGAGGTGGCGTCGCTTGCGCCGGAGCGCGCCGGCGCGAAGCGACGAGCGCCGAATGGTAGAGCCATTTCAGCGAGGAGCGACAAAGCCGGCGCGCATCCGCCGCAGCGACCCGAAGGGCTGCGCGTCTTTTGCCCTCGTGCGTCGTCGCTCTTCGCTCGCAAAGCGCCGCTTTTGTCGCTCATCGCTCCTCGCACGCGGGCAAAATACATCGCAGCGACACCCCTCGTCCCTCTGTTACAGGCCACTAGGGTCTCTGAGCCGCCTCTTTGGGGACTTCGATCGCGGCCAGGATGCGGGTGAGGACCGTCTCCGCATCGAGCCCTTCGACTTCCGACTCCGGTCGTACGATGAGACGGTGCGCGAGAACGAGCGGAGCGACCGCCTTGACGTCGTCGGGAGTCGCAAAGTCGCGGCCGTCGATCGCGGCCGCAGCTTGCGTCGCGATCGCGAGCGCCTGCGCGGCGCGCGGGCTGGCGCCGAGGGTCAGGTCGGACGAGGTTCGCGTGCGCGCCACGATCTGGTAGAGATATCCTTGAAGCGCCTCGGCGACGTAGATTCCGCGAATCTCGGCTTGCGCCGCGAGAACGTCGTCGACACCGGCGAGCTGCGTCACGCCGGCACCCACCAAATCGTGCGCGTCGAAACCCGTCACCGTCCGCGCCAAGAGCCGGCGCTCTTGCGCCTCGCTCGGATATTCCGTGCGAGCGCGTACGAAAAAGCGATCGAGTTGCGCTTCGGGGAGGGGATAGGTTCCCTCGAACTCGACCGGGTTCTGCGTGGCGCAGACGAGGAAAAGACCCGGTAGCGGCAGGCTTTCGCCGTCGATCGTCACTTGGCGCTCCTCCATCGCCTCGAGCAAAGCCGATTGCGTCTTCGGCGGCGTTCGGTTGATTTCGTCGGCCAGCAGGAGGGTCGTAAAGATCGGCCCCCGGCGCAGAGAAAACTCGGCGGTCTTCGGATTGAAGACGGTCGTTCCGACCACGTCGGCCGGCATCAAGTCCGGCGTGAATTGGATGCGCCGAAACGGTGCGCCGAGGAGCGCGGCCAACACGCGAACGATCAGCGTCTTTGCCGTCCCGGGAACGCCTTCCACGAGGACGTGGCCATGGCCGAGCAACGCGAGCAAAAACGCGAACACCGTCCGTTCGTTGCCGACGATGATGCGCGCGATTCCCTCGCGCAGGCCGGCGGCGAGTTCAGTGGCGCGGACGGGCATGCGAGGCGAACTCCTTTCGCAACAATTGAGCAGAGGCGACCAATGGTACGAGCCTGCCTTCGTCGACGGCCGTCCCAGCGGCGGCTTCGGCAAGCTCCAAATACGCTGAGCGCAGGTCGGGCGCTGCAATGCGTTTCGCGATCGATGCCGGCGGAGCATCGTCCGGGACGCCAAGCGCGACCGCGACGACGCGCGTCGTAGAACGGGCGACTTCTTGGAGAGCCTTCCCCGCGGCTCGACCGCGCTCGAACAACGCCGCGAGCGAGTCGATGAATTCGGCCGACGTCGCATCCGAACGCAGCGGGGGAACGATTGGCGGTCCCAGGCGGATCGCCGCGCCAAAAAACGCAATCGCGAGTGCCAAGATCGCTATCGCTAGCGCGACGAGCAGCGGCCGCGGCACGATCTGCCACCACTTCTCCGGGACGAGATAACCGTGCGCCGCTTCATCGAACGCGATGCGTCCACCGAAATGCCGCGGGCTGCCGAGCACGAAAGCGAGCCGAGCGTTGTCCGCTCGCGCGATGCCGGCGTTGTCGAACGCAGTCTCGTCGAGGAGCGCGACGATGCGGCCCTTACCATATGGATAGGAGAGCGCCAGCGGCCCCGCGGAATCGGCGACCAGCACGCTCGCGCGTTTTGGCGCCTTCCAGCGCAAATCGGTCGAGAAGGCGACGCGTTCGACGCCGTCGCCCCGAAGCTCGCTCGCTATGCGCGTGCCGGTGTGGGGTCGCGTCGCGGACTTGCGCGGATTTTTCGCCGTAACGGTCCGCGGCAGTTTCAAAATGCCGGTCTTTGCGGCATTTTCGTCGTGGCCGAGATAGATAAAGCGCCCGCCGGCTTTGACCCAATCTTCGAGGGCGCGAATGTCGGCCTTGGAGTTGCGCGTCTGACGCGGGTCGTATTCGATCGGTTCGGCCCAAATCAGCGTGTCCAACGAACCGTTTAGGAAGGCGGGACGCTGTTCGAAGCGCTCGACACCGATCTTCTCGCGTTGCAACATCTCGTACCAGGCGCGATAGCCGCCGCTCGCCGCATCGTGACTCGAGTAGGAGTCGAGTTGCGCGACCGGCCGCTCGCTGCGCGCGCTCAGAACGTTGAAGGCCGTGATGAGCCCGATCGCGGCGGCGAGCAACGCCAGATCGCGCAGCGGCAACGCGCGCAGGCGTTCTCTCATGCCGGTTCCAGCAGCGGTCGGAAGGCGCCGAACGCGGCGAAGGCGGCATCGCAATCGCCGCGTTGCGGCTCGGCCGCTGCAAATGCGGCGCGGACGAAGCGATCGGCGAGGGCATCAAAAGGCGCGGCGAGCACCTCGCTCTCGCGTCGAACCAAGCGACGGTATTCTCCGGGAGCGCGCGCCGCGTCGTAAGCTACGAGCGCGTGCTCGTCGAGCAGCGTCAGCGCGGCTGCAAACAACGCCGAAATCGCTGCTCCGTAATCGCCGCGCGCGGCGCGTTCCGCTGCCAACGCCTGCCAGTCGGCGGCGTCGAGCCGTTCCTCCCACGGATGCTCGACGGCGCGCCGGCTTTCGATCGCCGGTTTGACAAACGCGAGAACGATGCGAAAGATGAGGAAAGCGAGCACGACGACCGTTACCGCGACGATCGCGATCGTGATGGCTTGCGCCGTACCGCCGCCGGAACTCAGAGCTTGGTCCAGCCAGTGGAAAAAGGGCCGGAACAGATTGCTGACCCATTCCCAGAGCTGTTCCCAGAAGCTCAAAATTGCGGAATCGGAATGCGTCGGTTCGGCGCGATACGCAGATTGGTTCAGCACGTCTTTGACGACTACGTTGGGATCGCCGTGCGGCCAGTGTTTCATCCTGCAGCGCCAAGCTGGATCGCGATGTCGAGCCCATCTTGGCGAACCCTGGCGTCGATCCATACGGCAACCGTGATGCCAACCACGAGTGCCATGAAGGCCAGGTCGAGAACAACGGACAGGACCACGTTCACGATCGCGCTGTGGGACAACAAGAATGCAATCCCTTCCACAAGTTCGCTCAAGGCTAAATCGGCGGCAAGAAAAGCGCCAAAGAACCCTACTACGCACAGTGTTCGCCGCAAATCGAACCGTGAACCAAAAGCGCGACGCGCACCTAGATTCAGCGCAACACCAAGCGGTCGACCCTCGAACAACAACGCCATGACCGCATACGTGGCGGGAAGAATGCCGACGCATGCGACGAGCACAAGCGCGACGAGGATCGCCGGCCCCACGCCCGGCCCGGCCTGATATCCGCGAACGAATCCGATCGACGCGAAGAAACATCCCGCCAGCATACTGAGGTACGCAGCCTCTATGCCAAATATAGAGACAATGCGCCGCAAAGCTTTTCGATAGCTCTCCCAAACGTCGATTGGGGCGCCGAGGGCGGCGCCCGCCGCTGCCACAAGAGTTGCGCAAAAGCCGAGAGGAAAAATGATAAGCAACGAGAGGGCGACTACCAGGTCTCCTGCGAACCTTGCCGGGTAGCTGGGTTCGCTACCGCAGGCTTGCAGAGGAACGTCGAGCCGCAGCGCGTGCCCCCATCCGACGACTCTGGCGCAACTTGCATAAACGCCCGGCGTTGCGATGGCCTGGATTACCTCGAGGATGATGTCGACAACGGCGTACACCAAACCCAACCGTACAAAGTGTCGAACGGCGAGGGTCACGCCGACGTCGAGCACTTCGCCAAACGAGCGGGGGCGAAGCGCGATCACACGGTCGGCGGCGCGTCCGCCGAAGAGGCTTGCGCCGCGAGTTGCAGATCGAGGCCTTCCTCGCGAACGCGCAGATCGAAATAAAAGATCGTCATGAACGCCGTGATGAAAGCGGCGATCGCGATCGACATGAACGCGCCGAACGCCGTCCCGAGAACGTTGCTGTGCAGCAGACCGAAGAGGACGCCTTGGCCGAGCACCGTCACGATCCAAATTCCCATGAAGATTGCAAGATACGCGAGACCGACTAAGAGCGCGCGGACGAGCCCAACACGGTTGAAGACGCGTTGGATTCCGGCTACGAAGGCGTCTACGAAACTGCGGCGCTCGAGAACGCAGGCGTAAAAGCCCACGTTGTACGCGACCGCAGCGGTCACGACAAAACATATCAGGGCGACCCCGATAACGATGCCGAACAGCACCGCGAGGCCGATGCCGACGCCCTTGAGCGCCGCTCCCAACGAGATGATGGCGATGCCGGCGATGACCGCGATCAGGATGATCGCGATGTAGAGAGCACCGGCGCTCACCAGGCACATCAGATTATAACCGAGGAGGTGCGCGTAGCGGCTCAACGCCGTGCGGTAAGCGGCGGCGAAATCGAGACGTCCACCGAGGTACAGTGCACCCGCCGCTGCGACCATCGCCGCGGTGGCGAGCGGTGAGACGAGCAGTAACGCCAAGAAATACGCGACCGTCCAGCCGTTGAAGATCGGCGTACCCTGAAGGGCCGAACCGATTGCCGAGGGATCGGTCGCCTTCCCGGAGTTCGACTGCTTGAGGATGTCCGCGAGCGCTCCGAAGATCTTGCTTTGATCCTCGGTCCCCAAGAACTGGAACACGGCGAGCGGCAACGCGAAGACCACCCAAATCAACGCGAAAATAACGAAGTGCCGAACGCACAAAGTGACCGCGCGATCCAGGATTTCACCGAGGCCGAGCGGCCGCAAGGTGCGAGCTTCCAAGACATCGGAAGGTTCGGCGATGGAACCGGCGCATCCGCTCGGCACCGTTGTAGCACTCTGGCGCTATCCGACCAAGAGTCTTCGCTTCGAAGCGCTCGAACGTACGGAGATCGGCGAGCGCGGCCTACCCGGCGATCGGAGCGGCGCGCTGTTCGTGGCGTCGCCGGACCACGCCCGCAGCGGCAAGACCTTTCGTGGCAAGGAACATCACTTATTGCACACCGTCACGGGACCCCAAGAGGCGATATCGCTTGCGGCCCGGGGCGGCGTGCAACTCGAAGAACGCGTCGATGGTCCGTTCTTCGACTCGCGTCCGGTCTCGCTGATCTTCGACCGCTGGCTCGCCGAGTTGGAAGCCGGCCTCGGAATGCAGCTCGACCCCCTGCGCTTCCGGCCCAACATCTTCGTCCGCGCCGCCGGCGAGGTCGCGAACGAGAGCGCTCTCGTCGGCCGGACTTTGCGTGTCGGCGAAGTCGAACTTCGCGTCGTCGAACCGATCAACCGTTGCGTCACGCCGTCCTACGGAGTGGAAAGCGGCGAGCGCCAGCCGCACTTGCAACGCGCCATCGTCGAAATGCGAAACAACGTCATGGGCGTTTACTGCACGGTCGAGCGGACCGGAATCGTCGCCCTCGGCGACGCGATTCTTTCAACGAGCGGAGAAATCGCATGAACATGACGCGGCGCGCCGCTATCGCAACGCTCGGCGGAGCCGTCGTCGCGCCGCTTCCACTCGACCCGGCGATCGTAGAGGCCATCGCAGGTCTCGTGCAACGCGCCTAAATACGTGAAGCGCGTCTGGCTCAATGCGCGGCTGGCGACGATGAGCGGCGAGGCGCCATATGGACTCATCGACGACGGCGCCTTGGCCGTCTGCGGGAACGAGATCGGCTGGGTCGGGTCGCGCGCGTCCCTCCCGGCGCAGCTCGCTCGTGACGCCGAGACGATCGACGCCGGCGGTCGTTGCATCACGCCGGGCTTCATCGATTGCCACACGCACGCCGTTTACGCCGGCGATCGCTCAGATGAGTTCGAGCGGCGCCTCGCGGGAGCGTCGTATGCGGAGATCGCGCGCGGCGGCGGCGGAATACTCGCCACGGTTCGTGCGACGCGCGGCGCGTCCGATGCAGAGCTGAGTTCGGCGACGGACCGTCGCGTCCGCGCCCTGCGGCGCGACGGCGTCACCACGCTGGAGGTCAAGTCCGGCTACGGCCTCGACCTCGAGACCGAACTTCGCCAGCTACGACTCGCGCGGGCGCTGGCGGCGCGTCATCCGGTACGCGTGCGAACGACCTATCTCGGCCTGCACGCGCTCGACCCCTCGTGGCCGAACGCCGACGCCTACGTCGACTTCGTCTGCGACGACGTCCTGCCGGCGGTCGTCGCGGAAGGTCTGGCGGATGCGGTCGATGCGTTCTGCGAAAGCCTCGCTTTTTCGGCCGACCAGACCGCAAAGTTTTTCGAGCGCGCTCGAGCGTTCGGACTGCCCGTGAAAATTCACGCCGAACAGCTTGGTCCCAGCGGCGGCACCGCCATCGCCGCCCGTTTTCGCGCACTCTCCGCCGATCATCTGGAGCACGCTGGCGGCGCCGATCTCGCCGCGCTCGCCCAAGCCGGGACGGTCGCCGTGCTGCTGCCGGGGGCGTACTATTATTTGCGCGAGACTCATCCGCCGCCCGTGCGACGCATGCGCGAACTCGGGATTCCGATCGCGATCGCCACCGACTGCAACCCGGGGACGTCGCCGCTCGCTTCGCCGCTCCTGACGATGAACCTCGGTTGTGTGCTGTTTGGGTTGACCCCCGACGAAGCGTTGCGCGGCGTCACCCTCAACGCCGCGCGCGCGCTCGGGCTCGGCGACACGATAGGGACGCTCGCGCCCGGCAAAAAAGCAGATTTCGTGATCTGGGACGTCGAGCATCCGGCACAACTTCCGGCCTCGATCGGCATTAATCCCGGCGCGACCGTCGTTTTCGACGGGCGCGTCGACGGCGACGCATGACGATCGCAACGCCGCGGCTCGTCCGTGCACCTCGAGGCAGCGAACGCACCTGCCGGAGTTGGCAAACCGAAGCGGCGTTGCGGATGCTCATGAACAACCTCGACCCCGAGGTCGCCGAGCGCCCCGACGATTTGGTCGTCTACGGCGGGCGCGGGAAGGCAGCGCGCAACTGGGCGTGTTTCGAGAAAATCGTCGAAGTGCTGCGCCGTCTCGGCGACGACGAGACGCTCTTGGTGCAATCGGGGAAACCGGTCGGGGTCTTTCGCACGCACGCCGACGCACCGCGCGTTCTGCTCGCGAACTCCAACCTCGTCGCGCAGTGGGCGACGCTCGAAACGTTCAACGATCTCGACCGCAAAGGGCTCACGATGTACGGTCAGATGACCGCCGGTTCGTGGATCTACATCGGCTCGCAAGGGATCGTCCAAGGGACCTACGAGACCTTCGCAGAGCTGGGCCGCAAACATTACGGCGGCGATCTCGCCGGCCGCTGGTTCGTCACCGCCGGCCTCGGCGGGATGGGCGGCGCGCAACCGCTGGCCGCGACGATGGCTGGCGCCTCGATTCTCTGTGTCGAGTGCGATCCGAGCCGGATCGAACGCCGGCTCGCGACGCGCTACCTCGATCGCCGCGCCGATTCGCTCGATGAGGCGCTCGCTCTCATCGAGACGGCGAGCAGATCGCGCACGCCCCTCTCGGTCGGCCTCGTCGGCAACGCGGCTGAGGTTCTGCCGGAACTGCTGCGACGCGACGTCAAACCCGACGCCCTTACCGATCAGACGAGCGCGCACGACCCGCTCAATGGATATCTGCCGGCGGGTTGGAGTCTCGAAAAGGCTGCGAAGACGCGGGCGAACGATCCAAGCGCGGTGATTCGGGCGGCGCGCAGTTCGATCGCGCAGCACGTCCGCGCGATGCTCGAGTTTCAGCGGCGAGGCGTTCCCACGTTTGACTACGGCAACAACATTCGCCAAGTCGCTCACGAAGAAGGCGTGGCCGACGCGTTTGCGTTCCCCGGTTTTGTGCCGGCCTACATCCGGCCGCTCTTCTGCCGAGGCATCGGACCATTTCGCTGGGTCGCACTCTCGGGCGATCCGGACGACATCTTTAAGACCGACGCGAAGGTTCGAGAACTCTTCCCTCACGCTCCGCATTTGCAGCGCTGGCTCGAACTGGCACGCGAGCGTATCGCCTTCCAGGGACTCCCCGCGCGTATTTGCTGGCTCGGCCTCGGCGAACGCGCCCGCGCCGGACTCGCTTTCAACGAGATGGTTGCGCGCGGCGAACTCGCCGCGCCGATCGTCATCGGCCGCGATCACCTCGACGCGGGTTCGGTCGCAAGCCCCAATCGTGAAACCGAGGCGATGCGTGACGGCTCGGACGCGATCGCCGACTGGCCGCTGCTGAACGCCTTGCTCAACTGCGCGAGCGGCGCGACCTGGGTGAGCATCCATCACGGCGGCGGGGTAGGAATCGGATATTCCGAGCACGCCGGAATGGTCGTCGTCTGCGACGGCAGCGAAGCGGCGGCGCG
>Ga0209009_1000435_pt1 | contig 14694 bp, 15 predicted proteins | sample BlaSpr_A8_OM3_M2_FD_187979 | JGI IMG/M metagenome (GOLD analysis project Ga0209009, IMG submission 187979) | Forest soil microbial communities from Thunder Bay, Ontario, Canada - Black Spruce, Ontario site 2_A8_OM3_M2 (SPAdes) (version 2) | ecosystem: Environmental > Terrestrial > Soil > Boreal... | reverse complement strand
CCCTCGCCGAGGGAAAGCGTCATCAGGTGCCAGTCGATGTCGGTGTATGGGTCGGCCCGCGCCACCGATTTGACCAGCACCAGGCGCTCGGCCGCCTCGTCCCACCGGTAGAGGCGGAAATGCTGGTAATCGATGACTCGCAGCGTCGCCTCCGCCACCGTATCGAGGATCTCCTCGGCGTCAAGGCTCCGGAGAATCATGGGGGAGACGTCCTGCAACAGGTCCTTGCGCTTCTCGAGTAGGATCTGGCGACCGCGGCTGACATGGACGAACCAGATGACAGCCGCCGCGGCGAGAATCCCAGTGAGCAGCCGCACCCCATCGCTAAGGCTGGCGATTCGAAAGGTGCCTTGGGGGGCGAGGAAGTAGTAGTCCGACACGAGGCCAGCGGCCAGCGTCCCGGCGATGGCCGGGCCGCGGCCGTAGCGCCAGCCGATTGCCCCAACCACCAGGACAAACACCAGCAGGAAGGTTTCGATCCGCTGGATCTGCAGCAGCCAGGCGATCAGGCCGAGCGCCGCCGCCGTCAGGCCGACGGCGGCCACGGCGATTCCGTAGGGGAGGTAGCGACGAAGCATCGGCTCAAACAATACGGAATTGACCCATATAAGGCTAGTTGCTCAGTACCAGCTTCAGCGATAGAGGAGGTTGCATTTCCCTCCCCCGCTTGCGGGGGAGGGCCGGGCCCGCCGGCCCACGCGAGCCGCGCGGAACGTGCGATGCGAGCGTTTGAGGCGTTAGGTGGGGTCATCGGTCCTTTCTTATTTAATGGCGGGAATGCCAGGCGACCGGTCGACGAGGGAGATCCTGTTTGCCGCCGCGCCCATCGCCGCCGCGGTCTTCGTCTTTGGCGCCTCCTTCGGGGTGCTCGCGGTTGCGGCACGCCTGCCCACCTGGTCCGTCGTGCTGATGTCGGTGCTGGTCTTTGCCGGGTCAGCCCAGTTCGCGGCCATCGGCGTGATTGCCGCGGGTGGGAGTGTGCTGACGGCGATCTTCGCGGGTGCGCTTCTCAACCTTCGTTTCATCGCAACCGGAATCGCGGTGGCCCAATCGCTTCCCGGTGGGCGACTCCTTCGGTCGCTGCTGGCCCAGCTCTCGATCGATGAGAGCTATGCCCTGTCGGTCCGCGCGGGCACCCCTGGCCGGCCCGACGGCCGGACCTTATTGGTGACCGGCGCCCTGCTGTACGTCGTATGGATCGCCGGCACATCGATTGGAGCCCTGCTCGGCCCCGTTCTGGGTGACCCAAAACGGCTCGGGCTCGATGCCGCGTTTCCCGTCGGCTTCGTGGCCTTGCTCTGGCCAATGTTGTCCGGACGGCATGCGGTTCGATGCGCCATCGGCGGAGCCGCAGTCGGCCTGGCGCTGGCACCGTTCACGCCGCCCGGTATTCCGCTGGCCGGGGCCGCCGTGGTTGGGATATGGCTGGCCCGCTAGCCCTGGCGCTGGTGCTGGGCCTCGCCAGCCTGTCGTACGTGATGCGCGCCACCGGTGCAGTTCTACCCAACCTGCCGGCGGCGGTCACGGAGCGGACGGGTGGGCTGGCGCCGGCACTGCTCGCCGCCCTGGTCGCGATTCAGCTCACCGGCCCAAACGGCGTGATTCACCTCGATGTCAAGGTGCCGGCGGTCCTAGTTGCCGCCGTGCTGGCTGCCTTTCGGGCACCCTTTATCGTCTGCGTCATCGCCGGCGCCCTGGTCGCCGCGCTGCTACGGGCCGTCTTCCACCTCTAACCAATCACGACTGGATTGAGCGCCTGCCAGCTTCGGCCGCCGTCTGTCGTGATGAGGAGGGACGGCGAATAGAGCGCCCAGCCGATCGTCGGGCTAATGAACTCGAACGTTCCGCCCTCAAAGGCGGTGGTCGTTGCAACAGGACTCCAGGCGGCTCCGCCGTCGTGCGTCACATAGAGCTTGTCGAACGTTGTCTCCCCCGGGAAGGATGGGACTGCCTTCAAGATCGATGACCCGTACCATCCCGTTCGCGCATCAATAAAGGTTGGGTTCGGACCAAAGGCTGCGACGCCGGGCAGCGCGTACGACGCCCAGGTTCTGCCGCCATCGTGGGTGGCGTAGATCATGGCCTTTCCAGGAAGTGACTGGGTGCTGCAGGCGGTCCCGCCGTTCTGGGGCTGGCAACTGGTCTTTTCCGTGTCGCTCGAGACGGTAAAAGTGGCGTCGCGTGATGAAGTGAAGACAGGGTGCGTGGCATAGACAAAGCACGGGCAGCCAGGCATATCGGGCTGGCTCGACAATGGTTGCGGCTCCCAGGTGCTTCCCGCGTCTTGGGTTACGTAGATGTAGGCCGGCGGAGCCGGGCCGCGGCAGCGGCCGGCGGCCCAGCCCGTCGAGGAATCACGGAAGGAGATGGCGCCGAATGGGTCCAGCTCGCAGGCCAGCTGGTTGACCGCGTTGGGGCCAAAGTCGTTGCTCATGGGGAGCGCACCCGGCGCCGTTGCGTTCGGACTCGTGTAGTGAGTGCTCGACGCCTGCTCCCAGTGGATCCCGCCATCGCTCGTGCGATAGATGGCCACGCCGTTGTCGACCTGTAACAACATCCAGCCGTGTTGCGGATCGACGAAATCCAATTGACTGGGGCTTGCGTCGGCGATCTGGAACGACGCGCTTTGCCAGCTTTTGGCGCCATCGGAGGTCCGAAAGACCGTGATCGTGGCAGGCGTGGCCGCCGGATGGGAGACCACATGGGGGGTGACCGCGACCCAGGCATGCGTCACGTCGAGGAAATACGTCGTTCGGTCGGTCCATCCCGAAAAACCCGGCGGCGTGGCATTGCGCCAGTGGGCGCCTCCGTCCTCGGTGACGAGGACGGCGTCGTGAACCTGGTTGCGGTCCTTGCCCGGAGGCCCGACCGCCCAGCCGCGAAGCGGCGTCACCATCTTGAATGGCGTGGCGGTGTAGGCCGAACCGAACTCGATCGGCCCAACTGGCACCCGCAGGCCCGGCGTGTAGGAGAGGGTCGGCCCGAGCGTGGGCGCGGGGGTTGCCGTTGGCGTCAATGACGCCGACGCGCTGGGATTCGGGCTTGTAACGGCGGTCGTCTGGCGGAGACTGCGCAACTGCACGACCCCGAAACCGAGGGCGCCGATCAGCAGGACCACGACGGCGGCCAGAGCCAGCTCCCGGAGTACGGTCGGGCGCTTCGCAACAGGTATCGGCGGCGCCGAGGCTAAAGACATGACCCGCCGTTCGAAGTCCGGACGCGTCGGGACCTGGTCATCGAAGTTCTCCGCGTACCGCCGCAGCCGCGTCTCGAGGTCTTCCGTTTGCATTACACCGGCAACCTTTGGTTCTGTCCCATCGCCTTGAGCTGCCCCCGCAGCTTGCCGAGCGCCCGATGGACGACTACGCGAATCGATACCTGCGGCCGGCCCAGGATCCGCGCCGTTTCCCTGAACGATTGGTCCTCGAAGTAGCGCAGGTAAATCGCCTGACGTTCACCCGGCGAAAGGGTGCGGAATGCTGCCGCGAGCGATTCGTCGACCGACCGCTCCTCCAGTGTTGTCACCGGGTCCGGGGCGGGGGAAGCCGGCAGCCGCACGCCGGCCATCTGCTTTCGGTGGCGAAAGTGGTCGTTCGCGAGGTTGGTGATGATGCGATACAGCCATCGGCGGAACTCGACCGGATCGGCCGGCGTGCCAGGTGACGCCCAGGCTCGGGCGAACCCCTCCTGGACGATCTCCTCGGCGACATCGATGTCCTGTACCAGCATGTAGGCAAATTTGAGCGCGGGGCGCCCAAGCGAATACACGAGAGGCTCGAACCACTGCCGACCACCGGTATCCAGGAGAGGCCCCTTTGCTTTCTGTCTGCGCCCACAACGGGGTGCAGGCCGATTATGTTTCAGCCGTTAAGCGGTCGGGTGGAGCGGCACTATCGCTTTTTGGCGTCGACGGCGCGTAGCAGCTGGGCTTTGTTCATCCGAGAGCGACCCTTGATGCCGCGCTCGCGCGCCTCGTTGCGTAGCTGCTCGTAGGTCCGGCCTCGTGAGCCGGTGTGCGACCGTAGCCCTCCACGGCGCTCCGACGAGATGTCCTCGATGGACGTCCGGCTTGCCTGCTTGGCTTCGCCGGCGCGGGCTCGGCCTTTGTTGACCGTTCGGGCGGCGATTTCTTCCGCTTTGTCCTCGCCGGATCCGCGCTCCTTCAGGCTCGCTTTGATGTGGTCGTATTGGCGCTCTCGCTTCGGGCTCCAGGCAGCTTGTGGCATCGTCCTCAACCTCCTGCAGGTTCTCTCTTTTATGTATCAGACGGGCCGCCCGGCACGCAAGAAACCTTGACATCCCATTGGCGGTCACCCATCATGAAGCGGACTTCTTGAGGCGAACGTCTTACCCTACGTCCGGCTACAGCCTCGGGACGCGCGGCCGCCGATCGGCGCGCGATCTCCGTGCTCGTCCGCGACGGCGCACGCCCGTGATCCGGCTCCTGATCGTGGTCGTCGTCCTCTTGCTGGGGAGCCGGGCCTTTTCGATGCTGCAAAACCATCACGACATGCGGGTGGTCGCGGCGACCAAGCACACCCCGACTCCACATCCCGCCGTGGCCGCTCGTCCAGGGCCGACCACTCATCCGGCCCCGACCGCGACCCCATCCCCGTCGCGGCCGCCGGTGCCTGCCCAGCTGCCGGCAGTCAAGGTCCCGGTGTTGAGCGCCAGCTGGCTGCGCACGCATCCCATCGCCGAGGTCCCCTCGGTCAAAGGCCGGGCAGCCATCGTCGTCGACCTCACCGCCGGGCAAATCCTGTACCAGCAGAATCAGAGCACCCGATACCCGGAAGCTTCGCTGACCAAGATGATGACCGCGATGGTGGCGGCGGACCTTACGCCGCTCGATACGGTGATCACCGTCCCGGCGGCGGCGACCCAGGTCGAGCCCAACCACATGGGCATCAGCACCGGGGAGAAGCTGACCGTGCGCGAGCTGCTCGAGGGCATGCTGCTCGACTCTGGCAATGACGCCGCCGAGGCGATCGCCATGGGCATCGTCGACCGGGCGAAGTTCATCGACTTCATGAACCAGAAGGCGGCGGCGCTGCATCTGCGGGCGACGCACTTCACCAACCCCAGCGGCCTCGACGATGCTGATCACTACACCTCGGCCTACGACCTGGCCGTGGTCGGAGCGACGCTGCTCGCCGATTATCCGGACATCCGCGCGATCGTAGGATCGAAGCAGGTTTCGATCTACGCGACGCCGCAGCACAAGGCGTTCAACCCGATCAACATCGATCGGCTGCTGTGGACCTACCAGGGCGCGATCGGCATCAAGCCTGGCTACACCGGGGCCGCCGGCTATTGCCTGGCCGGGGCCGCCACCCGAAATGGCCGCACCATCCTCGTGGTGGTGCTGGGAAGCACGCAGCATTTCACCGACGCCGCCGCGCTTCTCGACTTCGGCTTCCGGCACCCAGTGACCCGCTGATCGCGTCGTAAGATTCGCCTGATATGGGCGACATCGGGGAGATCTTCAAGCTCGGTATTCCCTGGACCCATCTCGTCATTCGCGCGGTCATCATCTATGTCGTCTTCTTCATCGGCCTGCGCCTCTTTGGGAAGCGCGAACTTGGCCAGTTCACCACCTTCGACCTGGTGCTCGTGCTGCTGGTCGCGAACGCGCTACAGCCGGCGATCACCGGTCCCGACAACTCAGTCACCGGCGGTGTGATCATCATCACCATCCTGCTGGTCTTCAACCGTGCGGTCGCGTGGGTGCGCAGCCGCTGGCCATGGTTCGACGCCCTGATCGACCCGCCACCGACCGTGGTGGTCCAGGACGGCCAGATCAGCAAGCCGGCACTGGAGAAGGAAGGGCTCAGCGAGACCGACGTCGAAATGGCGATCCGCGAACATGGCGTGGACAAGCTCAGCGATGTCAAGCAAGCCGTCCTCGAAAACGACGGCAGTATCAGTGTCGTGACGAAAGGCAGCGGCCAGCGCTTTCAACGCCGCCGGCGCGTCCGCTTCCTCAAGCGATAACGGTTGATGGCTGAAGAGCGCCGCGTCGTCACCATTCTCTTCGCCGACGTCGCGGGATCGACGGCGTTGGGTGATGCCCTCGACCCGGAGGATGTTCGAGTCCTCTTGCGGCGCTACTACGACATCGCCCGCGAAACCGTGAGCGAGCATGGTGGCATTCTCGAGAAGTTCATCGGCGACGCCGTGGTGGCAGTTTTCGGCTTCCCGTACACGCACGACGACGACCCGCAGCGGGCGCTGGCGGCCGCGCTGACCCTTCGCGATCGGGTCCGCGCCGACCCTGCGCTGGGTGACCGGTTGCCGATTCGCCTCGGCATCAACACCGGCGAAGTGGTCGCCTCGCGCGAGAGTGCAACCGGCGATTTTCCGCTGAGCGGCGATGCGGTGAATGTGGCGGCAAGACTGCAGCAGGCCGCCGAACCCTGGGGCATCCTGTGCGGTGAGCGCACCGTCGCCAGCATCCGGAGCGGGTTCGCTTTTGGGCCGGTGAGCGCAATCGAGGCCCGCGGCAAGTCACAGCCGATCCGCGCCCTGGCGCTGATCGGCCCGGCGACGCACACCCCCGTGGCGAGCAGGACGCCGTTGATCGGTCGTGACCGGGACCTACAGCAGCTCGAGCTGGCAGCACGACGGGCACTCGAAGAAAAACGGCCCTTCCTGGTCAGTGTGATCGCGCCCGCCGGGGTGGGGAAGACGCGACTCCTGGAGGAGTTCCTGGAGCGACTTCCGGGCATCGAGCCGCGAGCAACCGTCGCCATTGCCCAATGCCTGCCCTACGGGCAGCGGCTGACGTACTGGCCCCTCCGGGGCGTCCTCTATCGCTTGATCGGGGTGCCCGAGGACGCCAAGCCGCTCACAGTTCGTGCGGCGATTCGCGACTGGCTCGAGGGATCCGGGCTGGAGGCGATGGACCGCGAGGTTGAGCTGTTGGCGGCGACCGTCGGGGCAGGCGAAACGGAGGTCAGCGACCGATCCGCATTGCTGGCAGCCTGGCGAACGTTCTTCGAGATCGCCGCGCGCCGGTCGCCGCTCGTGCTGGTCTTCGAAGACCTGCATTGGTCGAGCGATAGCCTGCTCGACCTCTTCGAGTTCGTGATGCAACCACGCGGCGACCTCCCGTTGATCATGATCGCGCTCACGCGTCCGGAGCTCCTGGATCGCCGTCCCGGCTGGGGTGGGGGTCGACGCAACTACACCTCCATCTCACTCGAGCCACTTAGCGACCGAGACACCGCCCGTTTGATCGATCAGCTGCTCGACGGGTGCTCGCCCGAGCTTGTCGACCGAATCGTGAGGCATGCTGAGGGAAACCCATTCTTTGCCGGCGAGCTGGTCCGCTCCGTTGCCGAACGTGGCATCGATCAACTTCCCGATACGGTTCAGGCGACGGTCCTCGCCCGGCTCGACCAGCTTTCACCCGAAGAACGCCGCGTCATTCAGCTGGGCTCGGTATTTGGACGCGCCTTTCGGCCGCCAGGGCTTCTAGCGTTGGAGCCGACCCTCGAGGGCTTGGAGGAGGTGCTCGACCGGCTACTGGACAAGGATCTCCTTCGGTCCACCGGGACCGATATCTTCGCCTTCCGCCACATCCTGATCCGGGAGGTCGCTTATCAAACTCTGACGCGGTCGGAGCGAGGCCGGCTGCACGCGGCGGCCGCTGCGTGGCTGGAGGGTCTGGCAGGTGAGCGTGAAGACGCGCTGTCGGAGCTGATTGCCTACCACTACCGCGAGGCCGCGCTGATCACCACGGCGCAACGTCGCGGCGAGGCGGAAACCGAGCGTATCCGAAAAAAGGCGGTGGACTGGTTGACCCGCGCCGCCGATGTGGCTGCTGCCGCAGCCGCTTCGCAGGAGGGTTCGCGCCATCTGCGCGGCGCGATCGAGCTGGCAGAGGAGACGCGCCTGCCGGATCTCTACCAGCGCCTGGGCGAGATGTCCATCTCAGGAGAGTTCGTGGTGGACGCCTACCAGACCGCCCTGCGTCTATGTCGTGAGCAGAACCGGCCGCCTCTGCAGCAGTTACAGATCTTGGCCAGCCTATTGAGCCAGTACATGCGTTACCAGGGCTCGGTTGCGAGCCGTCCATCGGAGGCGGCCATGGCCGACCTTCGGCGCGATGCGCGGGCGCTTGCCCAAGCGGTGACCGACGAGCGCACCATCGCCCTTTACCGAGCGGCTGACGCGTTCTTTCCGTTCTGGGTCTCTGGCGCCGATCACCAGCCGTCTTCCGAGGACATGGCCGAGAGCAATACAAGCGCCAGCCAGGCCCTCGATGTGGGCCGACGGCTCGATGATCCGGACTTGCAGAGCATGGCTCTCGATGCGCTCGCTGGTACAGCGCAAATCCAGGAAGACTGGCGAAAGAGTCGCGAGTACTCGCGGCAACGGCTGGCTTTTGCGGATCGGCTGACGCTGGAAGAGAAGATCGACGCGCTGAGCATGGTCACGTGGATCTCCACGGTGCTGGGGGACCTCGATGAAGCCGAACGCATTTCCGCACAGGCGTTGACGCAAATCCAGCCAGGCCAGATACCCGCCTGGGTGCTGCACCTTGTCTGCTGGCGGATTTACGCGCTCACGCTCCTGGGACGCTGGGACGACGCACTGACCATGGCGGATCGCGCCCGCCAGCTCTGGATTGAGTCGGGCCGGACGTCCGCTGGGTACGCGTTACGGGGGTTCACGTCCGCGATCGACATCGCGCGAGCTCGCCAGGATGACCGTCTGGTCGAAGTGTATGGAACGATCTTCGACGAGATCGCGGTGCAGTTCCCCGAGGGCACACGTTTGCGTCGATGGCTTGGCTACGCTGGCTCGGACCTGGCCGTTATTGAGGAGGCTGTGCGCCGCTATCCGTTGGACCAGGGCGTGCAGCTCGATAGCCTCGAGCGCGGCCTCAGCTGCCTTCTGGATCACGATCGAATGCCGCCGATCGATCTGGCGGAACGCATTCTAAATTTTCAGCCGGGCGAATTTCCAATTTTGCAGGCACAGGCGGAGCGGGTGATCGGCCAAAGGAATCGCGATGTCGGCCGGCTCAGTCGGGCGCTCGAGTTGCTCCAGCGGGCTGGGGCTGTGCCGTACGCGGCGCGAGTCCGCTGCGAACGGGCGCTTCTCACCGGCGATCACGATGAGATGGACGCGGGCCTCGCCGTCCTCGAACAACTCGGGGATACACAGCAGGTCGGCCGCTTTGAACGCCTTCAGGTAGGCTGACCCGATGCCGCATTCGGACACGGTGGCGGTCCACGCCGGTGAGCCGACGCTTGACCGGAAAGACGCGCCGGTCACACCCGATATCAGTGTTGGATCGGCGAGCGGCTACCCGGATCTGAAAACGCTTGATGCCGCGATGGCCGAGCATCGTGGCTACGGCCGGTGGGGGACCGACAACCACCGCCAGCTCGAGGCCGCCGTGGCCGAGCTGGAGGCCAACGGAATCGAGACCCGGCTCGAGGCGGTCGCGGTCGGCTCGGGGATGGCGGCGATCGCGGTCGCGCTCATGAGCGAGATGAATGCCGGCGATCACGTCGTGGCGGCGCACGACTGCTACGGCACCACCGTGACCTTCCTTCGGACCGATTTACCGCGCTTCGGCATCACGAGCACGATCGTCGACTTCCAGGATCTCGACGCCGTCCGTCGAGCGGTCACCAACCGGACTCGCGTGCTGCTCTGCGAGATGTGCACCAATCCTTTGATCCGCGTTCCGGATGTCGAGGCGCTGGCGTCGATTGCGCGCGAGGCCGGCGCGCTGCTCGTGATCGACAATACCGTGCCGACCCCCGCGCTGAGTCAGCCGCTGCGCTGGGGCGCCGACGTCGTCATCTACAGCGCGACCAAGAATTTGAGCGGGCACGCCGATGTCATCGGCGGCCTCGTGGTGGGCAAGCCGGCGTGGATCTCCGGGGCACGCGCCTTTGCCCATACGTTCGGGCCGACGTTGGGGCCGTTTGATGCCTGGTTGACGCTGCGCGGGATTCGCACGCTCGCGGTTCGAATGGCGCGCCACACCTCGAATGCGCAGGCACTGGCCCGGTTTCTCGAGGGGCATTCGGCCGTTAGCCGCGTCAACTATCCCGAATTAGATTCGAGTCCGTTTTGCGCGCGGGCCCGCAGGCTCCTGCCCGGCGGAGCGGGCGCGCTGCTTTCCTTCGAGCTCGCGGGTGGCAAGCCGGCGCTGGAGTCGATGCTGTCACGGCTGCAGCTGGTGCGGCTGATGCCCAGCCTCGGCAACGTCGCGACCACCCTCAGCCACCCCGCGTCGACCTCGCATCGAGGGCTGGACCCGACTGAGCGCGCTAAGGCCGGCATCAGTGACGGACTTACTCGCTGCTCAGTCGGGCTGGAGCATCCGGACGATCTACTAGCGGACTTTCAGGAAGCGCTCACGTCGTCTTGATTACGTAGGTTCCCGCGATCTTGTCGTGCCAGCCTTGCTTGTTGGCATCGAAGGCTGCCCAGATGAAGCCGATGCCCAAGCAAATGCCTGAGATGACGAACCCGACGTACCGGATAAGCGCCTGGCCGATGTCGAGGTTGGATCCATCGGTCCGAACGACGCGAAGGTTCAGGAGCTTGCTCCCGATGGTCTGGCCTGGCCAGGGGCTCGCGCTGGACCAGAAGTAAACGTAGTATGCGAGCCCGAGGAGAATCTGAAGACCGGAGCGACCATTGGTATTCAGAGCCAAGATCGCGCCGACCGCGGTGTTGACGACGCCGACGATGATCCCGTCGATGAAGATTGCTACGAATCGGATCCAAAAACCGGCCTTGGCTCCGGTAACGGCGGCGGGCGCTGCTGCAGCCATGCCCATGTTAGGAGCTCTTGACCACGTAGGTCCCGGCCATCTTGTCGTGCCAGGCCTGCTTGTTCGAGTCGAAGGCCGCCCAGAGGTAGCCGATCGGCAGGCCGAAGATGATGCTGTCGACGATGTATCCGATGTAGCGAACGATGGCGCCGCCGACGGTCAGCGGAGAGCCGTCGGTTTTCACGACCCGGATGTTGAACATTTTCATTCCCAGCGTCTGGCCTGCCGGCCTGCTCCAGAAATAGACGAAGTACGCGATTTCAGCGAGGATGAATAGACCGTAGAGAACGATGATGACGCCGCTGGCATCCTTACCCACCACGCCAGCCAAGATTGCGACGATGATTCCTCCCGGAATACCAACGATCAAGCTATCGATGAACAGGGCAATAAACCGAATCCACCATCCGGCTTTAGGCGCGCTCGCGACCGACGACCCGCTTGTTTGCATCGTTACACCCCCGAGTTTTGGCGCGAGTATAGCACCGCTTTCCGTTCAAATACGAGCAATAAATAAGATGGCGATAAAATCGTTTCATGCCAAATCGTGCACTCTCCGTGCTGGAAAACCTGCCGGACCAGTCGATCCTGCAGCGGATCGGCAACACCCCGCTGATCCGGATCCGCCTGCTGGAGAAGGAGTTTCCGCACATCACCTTTTACGCCAAAGCCGAGTGGTTCAATCCAGGTGGCTCGGTCAAGGACCGGCCGGCGCTGCGCATGATCGAGGAGGCCGAGCGAACCGGCGAGCTGACCGTGGAGAAGGTGATCCTCGACTCGACCTCGGGGAATACCGGCATCGCCTACGCGCTGATCGGCGCCGCCAAGGGCTACCAGGTGAAGTTGGTGATGCCGGAGAACGTCAACGAGGAACGTCGCGAGATCGTCAAGGCCTTCGGCGCGGAAGCGATTTTCACACCAGCGCTCGAGGGATCGGACGGCGCCATCCGCGAGGCGCACCGGATCAAGGAGTCGGCGCCGGGGGTCTATTTCATGCCGGACCAGTACAACAACCCGTTCAACTGGCGCGCCCACTTCGACACGACCGGGCCTGAGATCCTGGACCAGACGCACGGGGAGGTCACCCATTTCGTCGCGGGCCTCGGGACCAGCGGCACGCTGATGGGGGTGGGTCGGTTCCTCAAGCGTCACAACCGGGCGATCAGGGTCATCGCGGCCGAGCCGTCTGATGGACTGCACGGCCTCGAGGGGCTCAAGCACATGGAGAGCTCGATCGTGCCAGGGATTTACGACCCGAGCGTCCAGGACGAAAAAATCAGCGTGCCCACGGAGGCCGCATACGAGCTGGCCCACGACCTGGCACGGTCCGAAGGGCTGCTCGTCGGCAACTCCTCGGGCGCCGCGCTATACGCCGCACGAGAGGTGGCACGCCGGACCTCGGAGGGCGTGTTCGTGATGGTGTTCCCCGACGGCGGCGACCGTTATTTGAGTTCGGGACTCTACCGCCGGAAGTTTTGACGCTCCGAGTTCCCCGGTCCGTGATGGACCAGGTGCGGCAGCATCTCGAAGCCGGCTATCCGAATGAGGCCTGCGGGGCGCTGATTGGCCGGGCCAATGGCGCCGACCACACGGTCGAGGAATTCCGTGGGATGCGCAACACCATTACCGACCGTCCATGGGATCGCTACGCCCTCGATCCGCTCGAGCAGTTGCGGGTCCAAAAAGACGCCGAGTCGCGCGGCCTCGAAATCGTCGGATTCGCGCACAGCCATCCGGATCATCCCGCGATCCCTTCGCGGTTCGATGCCGAACACGGTTGGTCCTTCTACAGCTATGTCGTAGCCTCGGTGCAGCAGGGAACGCTACTCCAGGCACGTTCCTGGCGGCTGGATGACGGCGGCGTCTTCCAGGAGGAGCCGCTTACGGAAACGGCTTAACCACCATCATGAAGACGATCAGGAGCGCGATCACCAAGCTGACGATGCCGTAAGTCATCGCCTGTGCGTCGAGCCGCTTATAGGCCGCGCTGGCCACGCCTTCGGCGTCCATCACCTGGATCTGCTGCCGGACGACACGCGAGTAGAAACCGACCGCGATGACGATCAGGAGCGCGAAGAGAATCAATGCAGCGATCACCCAGCCGCGAAAGCCCACTTGGCCGACCGCGAGGAGCACGAGGCCGGTGATCAAGAGTCCACCGTAGGCAGGGTTCGCGACTCGGTTGTCGATGAACGCGATCCCCTTCAGGGCGAATGGCGCGTGCGCCGGCTCCCTCGCCCCGAGTGTTTTCCAGACCCCATAGGTAATGTTGCTGCCGACCGCGGTGATCGCCAGGAGGACATGCAGATATTTCAGCAGGGTGTACCAGGTCATAGAGACGGTTTTACCACCTTAGCCGCAGGCTGGGGGCGTGGCCGCATAGATCGAGGTGGTGCCCGCATCCTGGCCGGTGCAGCTGGTGTCACTGGCGAACCATCCGCCTGCCGTGCGTAGCACCGTGATATCCAGCTTCGCGGTGGCTCCGCCGCCGAAGTCGAGGACGACGTGCGCGATGGCGCCGGGGTTACCCTGCGGCAGCGCTTCCGTCGTGATGGTCGCAGACTGGTACGTGTTCTGGCAGCGGCAGAGCGATTCTGCCTGCTTGAACGGCTTCGAGTCCAATTGCGCGGCGAGCCCATCGGTGACGGGGCAACTGTCGTACTTGCCGTTGGCGCCGCAACCGGCGCCGGTCGGAGGGTAAAGGATGCCGGCGACCACCGCGGCGCCATTGTCATCGAGGTTGGAGACGGTGATGCGCCCGTTGACGAGCCCGGGCGTTGGGGCCGGGGTGGGGGTGGCCGACGGCGGGGGCGTGGGCGTTGGAGTTGGCGACGGGCTGACCGAGGCGCCGGTCATCGGCAGCGTGCAGCCGCCGAGCATCAGGGCCAGCGCGGTCAGCGCGAGAGGAAGCCGGCGCATGTCAACGCGAGATTGTACCGGTGCTGGATGAGATTTCCGGTAATGGCCGGTCCGCGGCGGGCGCGGCCGTACGCCGGGTTCGTTGGCGGCTCGCCAGGAAGACCCCCAGCAGGATGACGACCATACCGGCCAGGATCGGGATCGTGATCGCCTCGCCGAGAATGCTCGCGCCCCAGAAGACCGCGGTGACCGGCAGCAGGAAGGTCACCGTGGTGGCGCGGGTCGCGCCGAGCGTATTCATCATGTAGTAATAAAGAAGGTAGGCGATGCCGGAGCCGCCCACGCCGAGCACGAGCATCGCCGCGACCGACGGCAACCGCAGGTGCGTCGCGCCGATGGTGGGGAGCGCGGCGGCAAGCGCCAGCGGCGTGGTCAGCGCCAGCTGCCAGAAGCCGACCTGGAGGGGGCTGACGCCGCGCAACCGGCGTCGCTGAATCAATGCCGCCACCGCGTAGCTGACGGCTGCCCCGGCCACCGCGAGCGTCCCAACCGTGGTCGCCCGCAGGGGCTGGCCGATCAGATCGGGTGCGATCAGGATCCCGGTGCCGAGGAAGCCGATCGCGACGCCGACGTAGTTAAGCGGGCTCGGCCGCTCCGCCGGGGTGACCCAGAAGGCAAAGACCGCTGTCCAGAGGGGCGTGGTGGCGTTCAAGATGCTGGCGAGCGCGCTGCTGATCGACAGCTCGCCGAAGCCGAAGCCAAACCACGGCAGGAGGCTGCCGAAAATCGCCAGCATGACGAACGGCAACAGGCGCCTACCGGTCCCGGCGGTGAAGGGGCTCTGCCGGCGAACCGCAAAGATCGTGCCGAGCGTCACGGCGCCGAAACCGGCACGCGCGAGCACCAGCGTCGCCGGGCTCATGTCGCGCACGGCGAGCTTGATGAACAGAAACGACGCGCCCCAGATCAGCGCCAGCAATCCAAGAGCCAGATAACCGCGACGCATCGGCTGATTATGCGAGCGGGCTAC
>Ga0209009_1000434_pt1 | contig 14729 bp, 16 predicted proteins | sample BlaSpr_A8_OM3_M2_FD_187979 | JGI IMG/M metagenome (GOLD analysis project Ga0209009, IMG submission 187979) | Forest soil microbial communities from Thunder Bay, Ontario, Canada - Black Spruce, Ontario site 2_A8_OM3_M2 (SPAdes) (version 2) | ecosystem: Environmental > Terrestrial > Soil > Boreal... | reverse complement strand
CCCTTGCGACAGGACGTACTCGGCGGCGAGCAGCCACTCTTCGATCGTCGACGACATGCCGCGCTTCAGCAGGACGGGCTTGCCGGAGCGGCCGGCCTCCTGGAGCAGCGCGTAGTTCTGCATGTTCCGAGTCCCCAGCTGGAGGATGTCCGCGTAGCGTGCAACCAGCTCGACGTCTCCCGGTGACACCACCTCGGTCACGACCTTGAGGCCAGTCTCCTCGCGCGCCGTCGCCATCATCTTCAGCGCTGACTCACCAAGACCCTGGAACGAGTACGGCGAGGTGCGCGGCTTGAACGCGCCGCCCCTCAGCACCGTGGCGCCCTGCTTGGCGACGTGGCGCGCGGTGTCGAGGAGCATCTCCTCTCCCTCCACGGAGCACGGGCCCGCCATCATTACGACCTCGTCGCCGCCGATCTTGACCCCGCCCACGTCGACCACCGTGTTGGCCCGGCGGAACTCGCGGCTCGCGAGCTTGAAGGGCTTGGTGATCGGGATGATCTCGTGGATTCCGCCGAGGTGCGAGAACGCTTCCTTGTACGCGTAGGCGTTCCCGCCGATCACCCCGATCAGCGTCCGCTCCTCGCCTTTCGACAGCTCCGTCTTGAGCCCGATCTCGTGGACGCGATCGACCACCGCATCGACCTCGGCCTTGGTCGCGCCGTGAGTCATGACGATGATCACGGGATCAAGGTCCCCCGCAGGTAGTCCAGGTCGGCCTTGATCGCGAGCGCGCCGCGCAGGTAGGCGAACCGCATCGACGATTGCGGCTGCGCCGTGTTGTAGAGGATCAGCACCCGCACGCACTTCGGCACGCCGCGTGGGTTGGGCAGCTGCACATCCATGTCATGGCCGCACAGAAGCGGCACGTCGAGCCAGCCCAGCCTGCGCGCCGCGAAGGCGGGGAACTCGGCGGTGAGGTCGTGCGTGGTTGTGAAGTAGGTGAAGCAGATCTCGGCGGTGTCGAGGCCGTTGAGCCGCACCAGCTCGCGGAGGAGCTCCTCGGTCGCGTCCGTGATGGACTCCGCCGTGTTCGCCTCGGCGGTCGTCGCGCCCCTTATCCCTCTTACCGGCAACCCTTCAACAGCTCCTTCACCAATGCGACCGGGTCTCCGCCGCGATCGATCTCGTTGACGATCGCGCTTCCCACCACCGCCGCGTCCGCGATGCCGCGCAGCGCCTTCATGTGCTCCGGTCGCGAGATGCCGAATCCCGCGGCAATCGGAAGCTTCGTGTGCCGTCGAACCTGAGCGAACAGGTCCTTCATTCCAGGCGGCAGCTCCTTCCTCGCGCCGGTGATACCGGTGACTGTTACGCAGTAGACGAATCCGCTGGAGCGATCGCAGATCGTCGAGAGCCTGTCCTCGGCGGTGGTCGGAGCCACCATGAAGATGGTGTCGAGGGATGCCGCCCGCAGCCAGCCCGCCACCGGCTCTGACTCTTCGACAGGAAGGTCCGGGACGATGACGCCCGCCACGCCGGCCTGCGCGGACTCGGCCGCAAAGCGCCTCGGGTCATGGGCAAGCACCGGGTTGATGTAGGTCATCAGGACGACAGGCACGCCCTCGGTTGCGATCGCGGCGGCCACCTCGAGCGACCCCGCCACGTTCATGCCGTGCTCCAGTGCGATCTGTCCCGCGCGCTGGATCACAGGGCCGTCGGCGAGCGGGTCCGAGAACGGAATCCCAATTTCGAGGGCCGCGATACCTGAGCCCGCGAGCCTCTTCCCCACCTCGATCGACTTCTTCCTGGTCGGATGGCCGGCCATCATGTAAGCAACGAGCTTCAGGTCGCCCGTGGCACGCAGCGCCTGCTCCAATGAACTAGTTTCAGTCCGCATCTTCAACCGAGTCCATGTCCTTGTCCCCGCGTCCGGAAAGGCAGACCAGGATCCTTCCGCCCGGCCCCATCTCCCGCGCCAGCACGCCCGCGTGGTGCAGCGCGTGGGCCGGCTCGAGCGCCGGCATGATCCCCTCCAGGCGCGTGCAGAGCTTGAAAGCGGCGAGCGCGTCCTTGTCCGTCACGGCGACGTACTCGGCCCGCTCGATGTCGTGCAGGAACGAGTGCTCGGGGCCTACGCCCGGGTAGTCGAGCCCGGCCGAGATCGAATGGGTCGGCAGCACTTGCCCGTCGCCGTCCTGAAGCAGGTAGGAGTAGCTGCCATGCAGGACGCCCGGGCGGCCGCCCACCAGCGAAGCCGCGTGCTGTCCGCTCTTGATACCTTTCCCGGCGGCCTCGACGCCGATCAGCCTCACGTCCTTGTCTTCGAGGAAGGCGGTGAAGATGCCGATCGCGTTGGATCCTCCGCCAACGCAAGCGATCACCGCGTCCGGCAGCTTGCCGTCCACCGACAGGTACTGGTCGCGGGCCTCGTCGCCGATCACGCGCTGGAGGTCCCGCACCATCTCCGGGTACGGATGAGGCCCGACCACCGAACCGATGATGTAGTGGGTCGTGCGGACGTTCGTGACCCAGTCTCGGATCGCCTCTGACGTAGCGTCCTTCAGAGTCTTCGTCCCGCTCGTCACCTCGACGACCTGCGCCCCGAGGAGCTTCATCCGGCGCACATTCATCGATTGCCGGCGCATGTCCTCGGTCCCCATGTAGACGGTGCATTCGAGACCGAACCTCGCCGCCACCGTGGCGGCCGCCACACCATGCTGGCCGGCGCCCGTCTCTGCGATCACGCGCTGCTTGCCCATCCGCGCGGCCAGGAGCGCCTGGCCGACCGCGTTGTTGAGCTTGTGCGCGCCGGTGTGGCAAAGGTCCTCGCGCTTGAGGTGGATATGGGCGCCGCCGAAGTGCTCGCCGAGCCGGGTCGCGGCGTAGAGCGGGGTCGGCCGGCCGACGAAGGCGTGGCGGTGGCCGGCAAGCTCCAGCTGGAACTGCGTGTCGGCCTTGGCTTCGTGCCACATGTCCTCGAGCTCTTTGAGAGCGCTCATCAGCGTCTCGGGCACGTACTGGCCGCCGTAGGCGCCGAAGCGCCCGTCGACCGGGTGGGTCGGGGCGCTGCGCGCCATCACATCAAGGCCTCTGCGAGGCGGACCGCGTGGACGAAGGCGCGCACCTTTTCCGGATCCTTGACCCGCACCGACGCCTCGACGCCACTGGAAACGTCGACCCCGTATGGCCTGAAGCCGCTCACGACCTTGCCCACGTTACCCGGTTCAAGACCACCGGCGATGAACACCTTGCGCTCCGAAAGCAGATGGCGCGCGAGCTCCCAGTCCCAAACCTGCCCGGTGCCGCCGCGCTGGTCGGCCGACCAGGTATCGAGCATCACGGGGTCGGGCCACGCGGCCGCGTCGGGGATCTCACCGTTACTGACTTTCAACACTTTCATCACCGGACGGCCCGCGTCGAAGCCAGGCAATTCCGAGCCATGCAGCTGCAGCAGGTCCAGGCCGACGAAGTCCGCGATCTGCCGGACCTCCTCAGTGTCCTGGTCGATGAAGACCCCGACGATTGCCGGTCGTAAGGTCATCGCGTCGACGATCGCCTTTGCGTCTTCGGGCGTCACGCGCCGCAACGACGAGCAGAAATGGAACCCGATGAGGTCGGCCCCGGCTTCCAGGGCAGCAGCCGCGCCCGCAACGTCGCAGATGCCGCAGATCTTCACCTGGACCACGCGGTCAGCTCCTTGATCCGCAGCTCGGGTTTCTCGGCTCGCATGAGCGCTTCTCCCACCAGGATCGCGTTCGCGCCCGCCTCATACACCCGGCGCGCGTCGTCGGCGTCCTTGATGCCGCTCTCGGACACCACGACGACGGTGGACGGAATCAGCTTGCGCAGGCGCTCGGTCAGGCTGAGGTCAACCTCAAATGTGCGGAGGTCGCGGTGGTTGACCCCGATCATCTCGGCGCCGGCCTCCAGAGCGATTTGCGTCTCGCCCTCGTCGTGCACCTCGACCAGCGCCTCGATCCCCCGGCTTCTGGCCACGGCCAGCAGCTCGGCAAGGTGCGGCTTATCCAGTGCAGCCACGATCAGGAGTACGGCGTCGGCCCCCGCCGCCCGTGCCTCCGCGATCTCGTACGGATCCGTGACGAAGTCCTTGCGCAGGATCGGCAGGCTCGTCGCGGCGCGAGCAACCAGGACGTGCTCGGGCCGCCCGCCAAAACCCGCCATGTGCGTGAGCACGGAGATCGCCGCCGCGCCACCGTCGGTGTATGCGTGCGCGAGGTCGGCGGGCCGGTAGTCCTCGGCCAGCACGCCCATCGTCGGCGTCCGCTGCTTCATCTCCGCGATCACCGCCAGGCCCGGACCGCGTAGAGCGCCCGCGAAGTCTTTCGGGGTGTACGAAGCCACCGCCCGCTCGAACTGGTCCTGCGCGATCAGAGCCCGGCGCCGTTGAAGATCCTGCCTCGCCTCGACGACAAGGCGCGAGAGAAGGTCTTTCTGGTCCTGGGTCACTCCTGGGAGATTTTCGCCCACCGCTGGAGGACATCGCCTGCCCGCCCGGAGTCGATCGTCTCGGCAGCGATGCCGAGGCCGTCCGTCCAGCTGTCCGCAAGGCCCGCCGCCCGCAGCGCCGCGGCCGCGTTTAGAAGCACTGCATCCCGCCGCGGACCCTTCGCCCCCTGGAGCACCTCGCGGGCGATGCGGGCGTTCTCTTCAGGCCCGCCTCCCCGCATCGACTCGACCGGCGCCCAAGCAAGGCCGAGCTCGACCGGATCGAGCTCATATTCTTTGCGCTCGCCATCGATCTCGATCACGTGGGACGGTGAGCTGACCGAAAGCTCGTCCATCCCATCGCCGGCATGGAAGACGATCGCTCGTTCAACGCCAAGCCGCATCAAGACTTCGGCCATCTTGCCGGCCATCGAGCCGTCGGCCACGCCGAGCGCCTGGTACTTCGCGCCCGCGGGATTGCAGAGCGGCCCGAGCATGTTGAACACGGTGCGCAGGCCGAGCTCACGCCTCGTTACGCCGGCAAATCGAAACGACGGATGGAAGACCGGGGCGAACAGGAACCCGATGCCAGCCTGGTCGATGCAGCGCGCGACGCCTTCTGGAGCGAGATCGATTTTCACGCCCAGCTCCTCGAGCACGTCGGCCGAGCCGCACATCGAGGACGCGGCCCGGTTGCCGTGCTTGGCGACTTTCGCTCCGGAGGCGGCCGCCACGATTGCCGACAGCGTTGAGATGTTGAAGGTCGCGAGGCCGTCGCCGCCGGTCCCGCAGGTGTCGAGCAGCGCGCCGTCGATTTCGATCGGCGTCGCCACCGCGCGTGCGGCCCGCGCGAAGCCGGTGACCTCGTCCACCGTCTCGCCCTTCATGCGCAGCGCCACAAGAAACCCGGCGATCTGGACCGGAGTCGCGTCGCCCCGCATGATCTCCTCGAAAGAGGACGCCGCTTCGTCTTCCGTGAGGTTTTCACACCGGACGAGCTTGGCGATCGCCTCGATCAAGACTTCTTCTCCGACCGGCGAACGAAGTTGGCCAGGATCTTCTTGCCTTCCTTCGTCAGCACCGACTCGGGGTGGAACTGCACCCCATAGGTCGGGTGCTTGACGTGGCGCAGCCCCATCACCGTGCCGTCCGCCGTCCAGGCTGTGACCACCAGCTCCTCCGGGATCGAGTCGCGCTCGACGATCAGCGAGTGATACCGCGTCGCCTCGAAAGGATCTGTGACGCCGGCCATGACCCCGGAGTTGTCGTGCCGGATCCACGAGGTCTTCCCGTGCGCGGGCTCGTTGCGCACGACGCGGCCGCCAAACGCCTCGCCCAGGCACTGATGGCCGAGGCACACGCCAAGGATTGGCACCTTGCCGCTCAGCTCGCGGATCGCCGCCGTCGAGACCCCGGCATCCTCGGGCGTTCCCGGGCCTGGTGAGATCACGATTCCATCGAACGCGCCGAGCTCGTCGATGGTCACCTTGTCGTTGCGAAACACCGTCGGTTCCGATCCGAGCTCCGCGAGGTACTGCACAAGGTTGTAGGTGAACGAGTCGTAGTTGTCGACGACGGCGATCATCTACATGTCCTCCGCCATCTCGATGGCCTTGAACATCGCGCCCGCCTTCTCCAGAGTCTCTTCGAACTCGCGTTCAGGACGCGAGTCGGCGACGACGCCCGCCCCCGCCTGGACATAGGCCACCCCGTCGGCGACCACCACCGTGCGAAGCGTGATCGCCATGTCGAGGTTCCCGCCGAAGCTCACGTAGCCGAGAGAGCCCGCGTAAACACCTCGCTGGTCCGGCTCGAGCTCGGCGATCACCTCCATGGCGCGAATCTTCGGCGCGCCGGAAACGGTTCCGGCCGGGAATGCGGCGCGCAGCGCGTCGAGCGACGTGCAGCCGTCGCGCAGCTGCCCGCTGACCGTCGATGAGATGTGCATCACGTGGGAGTAGCGTTCGACCTCCATCAGTCGATCGACGGACACCGTGCCCGGCCGTGCGACCCGGCCCACGTCGTTGCGGCCGAGGTCGACGAGCATGACGTGTTCGGCCCGCTCCTTGAGGTCGCTGAGCAGCTCCTTTTCCAGCCTCTGGTCCTCGGCGGGGTCGGTTCCGCGCCGGCGTGTTCCCGCGAGCGGTCGAGTCTCGACGCGCTTGCCTTCGACCTGGATGAGCTTCTCGGGCGACGTTCCCACCACGTGGCGATCGTCTCCCAACGACAGGTAGTACATGTAGGGCGACGGGTTGATCGCGCGGAGGCAGCGATACACGTCGAAAGGGCTGGCCTCGAGCGGCTTGCGAAAGCGCTGCGACACGACGATCTGGAAAGCGTCGCCGGCGAGGATGTGCTCCCTGGCCGCGTCGACCATCGCCTCGTACTGGCCCTTGGTGACGTTGGACTCCCAGCGCGTCCCATCTGCCCCGCGCGCGTATGACGCCACCTGGTCAGACCCCAGGCGTCGCTCCATCTCATCGATGCGGCTCACGGCGGCCTCGTAATCCTCGCGGTCCGGCCGGTGGATCGTCAGGAGCTTGAGCCGCCGCGTCACGTGGTCGAACACGGCGAGGTCGTCGGCGCGCAGGAAGGCGCTCTCGGGCATGGGCGGCGGCGCGCCTGCGGCCACGGGCAGCCGCTCGAAGTGGCGGGCGGTCTCGTAGCCGAGATAACCGACCGCTCCGCCATGGAATCGCGGCACGCCCTTGACCGGCGCGGTGACCTCGGCGGCGACGGCTCGAAGCGCAGCCAGCGGATCGTCGGGAGCAAGGTCTAGGGGTTTCGGCTCGAAGCCGATGAACGAGTAGCGAGCCAGCCGCTCGCCACCCTCGACGCTCTCGAGCAGGAACCCGGGAGTGCCCGGTGGGCAGAGCAGCGTGTAAGCCCGGACCGGAGTCAACATGTCGGCCAAGACTTCGCGGTAAACCGGGATCAGCGCGTTGTCTTTGGCGAGGACCCGGGTTTCCTCCCGGGTGGGCAGGCACTCTCTCATCTGGTTCCTCTTAACTGATCTATCCGCGCGACTCCCTGTGGCCGCGCCGGATGCCAAACCCTAGCAGATATCTATTTTTTCGCCTTTGCTTTCATCTCCCGCTTGATCTCTCGCGCGTGAGCCATCGATTCGACCGAGTCCACGTCCGCCACGGTGTGCCAGTTCGCAGCGTGTTTCTCCCAACCGCGCGGCTTGACCCCGAACTTCTTGGCCAGCACTGCCACGAGGATCTTCACCTTCATGTCACCAAAGCCCGGCAGCTTCTTGATCCGAGCGGCGAGGTCATCGCCGTCGCGGGCTTCGCTCCAGACCGATCCTGCATCGCCTCCGTATTCGGCGACGATCACCTGGCACAGCGCCTGGGTACGCTTGGCCATGCTGCCGGGGAATCGGTGAAGAGCCGGCCTCTCGCGGAACACGGCGACGAGCTTGACCGGGTCCATGGAGGCGATCTTCCTCACGTCGAGGTGGCCCAGCCGCTTCTTCAGCTCGAGAGGCCCGCCGAACGCCTTTTCCATCTTGACTTGCTGGTCGAGCACCAGCCCGATCAGCAGCGCAAGGGGATCGGTCTCCAGGAGACGGTTGGCCTCAGGGTCGTCGGTCCAGACGATGGGCACCTGAAAACTCTACCCTTTGCCGTTATAGCCAATGTGCCAGCGTTCCCTGATCGGGGGCAGGAGACGTACCAGCCGGGCTCGCGAGAGGACTTCGATCGCCTCTACCGAAGCGCGTACCCACGCGTCTACCGAACCCTCGTAGTCATCCTTGGCGATCCGGACGAGGCCGAGGATTGCGCGCAGGACGCCTTCGTCAAGGCGTTCCAGGCGTGGAAGCGCTGGCGCCCCGACGCCCCGGCCGAAGCCTGGATCCACCGGATCGCGGTCAACCGGGCCATCTCCTACCGGCGGAGCGCCCGCCTTCGGTCGGTCAGCGAGCTGCTGCGACGCCTCGGGAGGCCGGCGAACACCACCGATCCCGCTCACGTGGCGACCAAGCCCGACCTGGTGGCTGCCCTGCGCGCGATTCCGCCCAAGCTGGCGGCAGCCATCGTCCTGAGGCATTACCACGGCTACAACAACCGCGAGATCGCCGTGGCGCTGGGTGTATCGGAGCGCACGATCGGCACACGCTTGAGCCAGGCCGCCACGCGGTTGCGGGCGCACCTCGAGGAATCTCAGGCTTCGGTCTTCTCACTTGGAGCCAGCGCGGCGTTGTCTTCAGAACAGGAAGCGAGTTCGCATGCGGACCACTGATCACAACAAGCTGGACCCGAGTTTCGAATGGCGACTCAAGGTCGCCCTCGATCGGATCGTTCCACCGCCATCCTTTCCTCGTTACGCGTCGAAGTCGATGGGCCGTCTCAGGCCGTGGCAGATCGCACCCGCGCTGGTCGCGGCGGCCACCGCGATCCTGCTTGCGCTGGCCGCCACCGCCACGACCGGCAGCCCCAACCCGGCCGTCTGGACCGGCGACGCCGCCTCGACCATCGGGGCGGTCGTGCATGTCGCTGAGCCGAGCCCGAGCCCGCAGCCAAGCCCGGCACCATCGCCCGTCGCGCCACGAAAGGCAGCCGCGCCCGCCCCAGCGCATCAGCCTGAACACATCGCTTCGCCGAGACCCAAGCCCACGGAGCGCCCTGAGGAGTCGCCGCGGCCCCTGCCGACCATCTCACCCAACCCAACCGAGGGCCACTCGGGATCGAGCTGGCCGAGCCCCTCTCCCTGGTGGGGCGACCACTAGATCGACCCTTCCGACTTGCCGGCGCCCAGGCGTTACTAGGCATCCAGGTCGGTCAATCAAGGAGGGCACACGTGCCAAAAAGCAACCTGTTCAAGATCGGGGTGGCTACCGCGGCCGCCGCTGTGGGCGCCATCCTGGCGTTCACGACCGTATTCGCGCATACGACTCCGACGACAACGGGCCGCTCGATGGTCAGCACAATCGTGAACGCGGCAACAGGCGCCAGCTTCGTGGCGTTCAACGACCCGGCTCCGACCACGGTCACCGCCGAGCAGGACCAGGACGCCATCGAGGCCGACGAGCTGGCCGCCAAGATCGCGGCCGAGCAGGCCGAGCTGGCCGCCAAACTCGCCGCCGAGAAGGCGGAGGAGGCCGCTGAAGCAGCCGCGAGCTCGTGCCTCGCCGCCGACCAGACGGAGGACACGGCCGAGCGGGCCGCCGACCAGGCTGAGGACGCGGCCGAGAAGACCAACGGAACCGAGAGCGCTTCGGAAGACTCCGCCGAGATGGCCGCGAGGCAGGCCACCGACAAGCCGGAGGACGCGGCCGAGGTCAAGTGCGCAGGCGCCGAGGAAGAGCACCACAGCGACGGCGGCAGCCACGAAAGCAGCACCAAGACGTTCTCCTCAGAAGGCGACCACTAAGCAACCACCCTTCCTTTCGAAAGGGCCGGGCGCTGCGCCCGGCCTTTTCTATTTGCGCCGTTGCACGAACTGGAAGCCGAAGCGTCCTTTCACGCACAGGTGTCCGGCCGTGACGCTGTGGTCGAGCGGCGACGTCACCTTGACGATGGAGTTGTCCTGAACGTGAAGCTCGAGCATACAGCCGACTCCGCAATAAGGACAAACCGTCTCGGTCACGGTCTGCGTTGATTCATCCCACGTTCCCGCTTGTCGCATGTCGTACTCGCTCTTGAACATCAGCGCCCCCGTCGGGCAGACGCCGATGCAGTTGCCGCAATAGACGCAAGCCGATTCGGGCAGCGGGGTGGTGAACTCCGTGGAGATGTGCGCGTCGAAGCCCCGACCGGCGACGCCGATGGCGAAGGTGTTCTGTGCGTCCACGCCGCACGCCTCGACGCACTTGTAGCAGAGGATGCAGCGCGAGTAGTCACGCACGTAGAGGTCGTTGTCGATCTTCACGGGCTGGGCGACGGTGGCGATGTTATTGCCGAACCGTTCAGGGGTTGCGCCGTAGCGGGCCATCCACCCGTGCACCTGAGCGGAGCAGAGCGACATGTCGACCGACGAGGCGAGAAGCTCGAGCACGAGCCGCCGGCTGTGCCGGACTCTCTCCGAATCAGTCTGGATCTTCATGCCGGCCTCGACCTTGCGGGAACAGGCCGGGACGAGCACGCGCGAGCCCTCGAGCTCAACCACGCAAACGCGGCAGACATTGACGGGCGTGAGTGTCTCGAGCTGGCACAACGTAGGCGTGTCGACGCCAACATGCCGGCACGCATCGAGAATGGTCGAACCCTCGAGCACGTCCGTCTCCTGGCCATCGACGCTCACCTTCACGAGACGCCGGGGCAGCCCGACGAAGACTGCCTCATTTCGGGGTCCCCGCGAACTCACGGCGCAGCCTCTGAGTTCGTGGGGTTTTCAGCCATTGATCACCTTGAGCTGAGTGAGCCCCGAGGCGATCGCGTTCGCGGCGGTCTGGCCAAGGCCGCAGATCGACGCGTCACGCATCGCCTGCGCGATGTCGCTGAACAGCGCGACGTCCGAATCCTTGCGATCCGCCGCCAGCAGCCTGTGCAGGACCTCCTCCTGCCGCACCGTGCCGACCCGGCACGGCACGCACTGGCCGCAGGACTCGTCGCGGAAGAACCGTGCGATGCGAAGCAGGATCTGCTTCACGTCGGTCGAGTCGTCGAGCACGATGACCGCACCAGAGCCAAGCGTGGCTCCGATCGCACGCGTTCCTTCGAAGCTCAACTGGACGTCAAGCTGCTGCTCGGTCACGAACGAACCGGCCGCTCCTCCGAGGAGCACCGCCTGCAAGCTTCGGCCTTCGCGCAGGCCGCCGGCAAGGTCGATCAGTGCACGCAGGGTGGTGCCCATCGGGACCTCGTAGAGCCCCGGTTCGCGGACCTGCCCCGAGAGACAGAAGAGTCGCGTGCCGGTCGAGTCGGCCGTTCCCGTCCTGGCAAATGCGGCTCCGCCTTCCACGACGATGTCCAGCACGCTGACCAGCGTCTCGACGTTGTTGACGAGCGTCGGCTTGCCGAAGAGGCCGGCCTGAACAGGGAACGGTGGCTTGTTGCGCGGCTCGCCCCTCTTTCCCTCGATCGAGTTGAACAGCGCCGTCTCCTCGCCACAGATGTACGCGCCTGCGCCGCGCCGGACCTCGATGTCGAAGGGGACACCTCTGCCTTCGATGTCACCGCCAAGAAATCCGTGGGCACGTGCCTGGTCGATCGCGTTTTCGATCCTTCGCCTGGCGAGCGGGTACTCGCCGCGGACGTACAGGTAGCCCTGCTCGCAGCCGGTGGCGAAAGCGGCGATCGTCATCGCCTCGACCACAGCGAAAGGATCGCTTTCCATCAACACCCGGTCCTTGAAGGTCCCGGGCTCTGACTCATCGGCGTTGCACACGAGGTGGTGAGGTCGGACGGGCGCCTTGGCGACCGAGTCCCATTTGCGACCTGTCGGAAACGCCGCGCCGCCACGGCCCAGCAGCTTCGCCTCGGTCACCTCTCGGATCACGCCCTCCTGTCCGAGCTCGATGGCGCGGCGCAGGGCGGCATACCCTCCGTGACTGCGGTAGCTGTCGATGCTCTCGGGATCGATCACACCAACCCGTCGAAGCAATCCCCCTCTCCCCTTCGGGGTGAGGGGCTTAAGCTCCGGCCAAGCGCCGCCACGCAGTATCTCCAGGGCCGTGTCGATGGTCAGCCCGGCCAGCTGCCGCTCGTGGTGGCCCGGCCCGGCGCGCTCGACCAGCCCGGCCGGTGCGCGGTCGCACAAACCGAGACATGGACTGCGCTGCCAGGTCTGGCCCGCGGGGCCTTCAGACTTCTCGAGCGCCGCGCACAGAACGTCGGCACCGGCGCACTTGCAAGCGATGTCGTCGCACACGTGGAGCACCAGGGGCGGCCGCTCATCGAGCGCGAAGCGCCCATAGAAGCTCACCACTCCATACGCCTCGGCCGGCGGGATCGACAACCTCCGGCACGCGTATTCGAGCGCGCCGCGGCTGACCCATCCGACCCGGTCCTGGATGGCGTGCAGGACCGGCAGGAGCAGCGGGCGCTGGGATCGCGTGGACCGGCCTCCAAATGCGATGTGGTCGTCGGCGGGACGCCGTTCGCCTCCCTCCCAGAGCGAGGTTGGGTCGCCGAGCACGCTGTCAACGGCCGCGGTCTCCTCGGCGGTAGGAGGCCCCCCGGTGGTCCTGATGTCCACTAAGCTCGGGCGCCCGCAGCCAGCTTGTCGATCCTGATCGCGCTCGCCTTGAACTCCGCCGTGCCCGACTTGGGGTCCGTCGCGTCGATCGTGAGCACGTTGGTGGCCACCTGGTCGGGAAAGTGAAGGGTCAGGAACGCCAGCCCGGGCCTCAGCGATTCCTCAAACCGGATCGGCACCTCCACCGACCCGCGGCGCGAGCTGGCAAGCACCCTCTCGCCATCGTGGATGCCCAGCCGCTCTCCATCGACGGGTGAGATCAACAGCGCCTCCTTAGTCCGCAGCGGCGAGCTGTAGCCGTTGCTCTGGACGCCGGTGTTGAACGAATCGAGGCGGCGGCCGGTCGTGAGCCGGATCGGAAACTCCTCCGAGAGGCGATCGACCGGCGGGTCGTGCTCGACAACCGAGAACGGAGCCGGCATGCCTTCGGCCGGGTCCTTCCACAGTCGCTCGTGCAGGAACAGCGTGCCGGGGTGCGACTCGTCAGGGCAGGGCCACTGGATGCCGCCCAGCTCGTCGAGGCGGGCGTACGACATGCCGGCATGCATCGGCGAGAGGCTGCGGCATTCATCCCACACCTGCTCGGCGGTTGGATGGCCCCAATCGCAGCCGAGCCGGCGGGCGAGCTCGCAGATGATGTCGAGGTCGTCCCTGGCACCGGTCGGAGGCTCCAGGGCGCGGCGAACGCGCTGCACGCGGCGCTCGCTGTTGGTGACAGTGCCGTCCGACTCGGCCCAACCCGCGGAGGCCGGCAGCACGACATGGGCGAGCTCTGCGGTCTGGGTAAGGAAGATGTCCTGCACCACCAGGTGGTCGAGGCCGCTGAGAAGGCGCACGGCTCGCGTCTGATCGGCCTCGCTGCGCGCGGGGTTCTCACCAACGATGTAGGCGGCCCGCAGCTCGCCGTGGTCCATCGCCTCGAACATCTCGCTGAGGTGATAGCCCTTCTTCTCGGGAAACTGCGCGCCGCCCCAAGCGCGAGCGAACTTTTCGTGGAGGCTCGGATCTTCAAGGTCCTGGAAGCCGGGGAGGCGCGCCGGAATGGCGCCCATGTCGCCGCCACCTTGCACGTTGTTCTGACCGCGGAGCGGGTTGAGCCCGCAGCCGTAGCGGCCGACCTTCCCGGTGAGGAGCGCGAGGTTGATCAGCGCGAGAACGTTGTCGGTGGCGTTGTGATGCTCGGTGATGCCGAGCGTCCAGCAGATCATCGCCCGGTCGGCCTGCGCGTATTCGAGCGCGACGTCCTCGATCGCCGAGGCGGGCACCCCGGTCTCCTTCTCCGCGACCTCGAGCGTGTAAGCCTCGACGCAGCGAGCGAAATCCTCAAACCCGGTGGTCGCGCGGCCGATGAACTCCATGTTGGCAAGGCCCGAGTGGATGATCACCCGAGCCATCGCGTTGGCCAATGCGATGTCGCTGCCGACGTCGATGCCAAGCCACACGTCGGCCCACTGGGCGGAGGTGGTGCGCCGTGGATCCACCGCAACCAGCCGCGCTCCGTTGCGCACGCCTCGCAACAGGTGATGGAAGAAGATCGGGTGCGTCTCCCGCGCGTTCGAGCCCCACAGGATGACCAGGTTGGTGTCCTCAGCCTCGCGGTACGAGCTGGTTCCTCCTCCGGCTCCGAACACTGTCGCCAGACCGGCGACGCTTGGAGCGTGTCAAGTCCGGTTGCAGCTGTCGATGTTGTTGCTGTGCATCGCAACGCGCGTGAACTTCTGAGCGATGTAGTTCATCTCGTTGCTCTGCTTGGAGCAGCTGAACATTCCAAAGGCGTTGGGTCCTTTGTCCCTGGCCGTCGCGAAGCCGGCCGCTGCCCGCTCGAGCGCCTCCTCCCACGTCGCGGGGCGAAGGCGCCCGCCCTCTCTGACCAGCGGCTGGGTCAGACGGACAAGCCCGTCATCCATCAGAACCAGAATATAGGAGCGTGCTCAGCCGGTCGCTATATTTCTGCGTCCGATGGACGCAACTCCCCGACCAAGTTTTGAAGGGTGACGCGACCGGTATCGACTAGCTCCGCCTGGCGACACAACACTCTCGGAAGATGACGACGTCAACGAGGTGGTCTTCCGGCTTAAGGATCTAGGTTAGTTGGACGGTCACGTCTCGAAAAACGACCGGGCTGCGATGGCCCTTGGTCTCCTCGGTCCGCCCGGGATCTAGTTGACCGGTGCGGCCCTCGCTTCCGCAAACTC
>Ga0209009_1000433_pt1 | contig 14730 bp, 16 predicted proteins | sample BlaSpr_A8_OM3_M2_FD_187979 | JGI IMG/M metagenome (GOLD analysis project Ga0209009, IMG submission 187979) | Forest soil microbial communities from Thunder Bay, Ontario, Canada - Black Spruce, Ontario site 2_A8_OM3_M2 (SPAdes) (version 2) | ecosystem: Environmental > Terrestrial > Soil > Boreal... | reverse complement strand
AATCTGGCGATTCCGTAGGGACCCCGAGAAGGGCGCTGAAGCCGGCGTCGACTCCTGTGCGCGCTCGGTTACGCATCTACGCGATGCGCTCCGTTGCGTGCTCGTCGTCTCCTTGGCTCCGGCCGCCGATGCCGCGAATCTGCGGCGGACCTCCGGGTCGCGCCACTCATGACTGATTTCTTCGGCGGCGGCGCGCTGGTAAGCCTGCGCGACCACCTGCTCCCCGGACTGTGGCCGCTGCTGGTCGCGTTTGCCGTCTGCGCCCTGGTCGTGCCGCTGGCGATCCGCCTCTCTCGCCGGACCGGGTTGATCGCCGAGCCGGGCGGCCGCCACGCCCACGCCAATCCCACTCCGCTGCTCGGCGGCCTGGCCATGTACGCCGGGTTCGCCGCGGCGGTGCTGATCTTCCTGCCTGGATACAGCTACACCCCGGGGCTGCTGGTGGTGTCCGGTCTTGCCGCCGCGCTCTTGATCATCGACGACCGCCGCTCCATGAGCCCCTGGGTCAAGCTCGGGGTCCAGGTCTTCCTTGCGCTCCTGGCGGTTGTGGCGTTCGGGATCCAGATCAAGTTTGTGAGCCTGCCCGGCAGTCACATCGTCCAGTTGGGCCTTCTCATCACGCCTGTGTCCATGTTCTGGCTGCTCGGGATGCAGAACACCGTCAACTTCCTCGACGGCGTGGACGGCCTTGCTTCCGGCGTGATCCTGATCGTCGCGTTGATCCTCATGCTCGCCGCAGGGGAGCTCAAGGACATCGAAGTCGTTAAGCTCAGCGGCGCGCTTGCCGGCACCTGCGCCGGGTTCCTGCTCTACAACTTCCACCCCGCCCGCATCTTCATGGGCGACTCGGGAGCGCATTTCCTGGGCATCGCCCTGGGCATGATCTCGATCCTCGGCGTGGCCAAGGTCGCCGTCGCGTTTGCCCTGGCCGTGCCGGTGATCGCGCTCGCCGTTCCCATCGCCGACACCGCCTGGGCGATCTTCAGGCGCCGTCGGAAGAAGGCCTCGGTGGCGACCGCCGACCTGCTCCACCTGCATCACCGCCTGCAGTCGTTCGGCCTGGATGCACGGCAGACCTGCTACGTCTTCTACGCAGCCAGCGCGCTGCTGGGCGCTCTGGGTTTGACGCTTTTCGGCCACGGCCGGATCCTCGCGGTGGTGGTGGTCGCCACCGCCGCCCTCGTCTCGACCGTGGCCGCGGACCTGCTCCAGCACGCCGGCTGGCGGGTCCCCGCGCCGTTCGTCCGTCGCCTCCTTGGCGACTCGGGTTCCCGATAGAATTCGAAGGGGCATGGCGCCCACCAGCAGTCCAGGCCCTACGGGGGCTGATATGGCCGGGATCGGGATCTATCTCGCCGCCGCTGTCCTGCTGCCGATCGTTGGAGGCGTAGTGCTTGACAAGGCGCTGAACACGGCGCCGGTCTTCGTTCTAATAGGACTGTTCGTGGGTCTTGTTGCCGGTGCGGCCGGCATCTGGTTGAAGGTAAGGGAGCTCTCTAGGTGAGGTCCGGCGGGGTGCTGCGGATGACGACGATCGGCTGCGCGGTCCTGGCCGCCGCGACCGTCGTTGGTTCTGCGTTGACCGGACATCTCGGGTTTGGCGCCGGGCTCGCGGCCGGCCTGCTCCTGGGCTCGCTCAACGGCTATGTGATCCAGGAACTTTTGGCTCGCAGAGCTCCATTCAGGACCGCGAGCCTCATGCGCCTGGTCGCCTTCAGCTCGCTCGTCTTGATCGCAGCGCTGCTCTTCGGCACTCAGGCGTGGACCGTGCCGCTCGGAATCGGGCTCGCGCAGCTGGTCATGGTCGCGGCGGGCGTGCGCCAGGGCCTGCGAGCATGATCAACACCGATGCCGCCGTCGGCACGCATCCGACAATCGACCTCGGGTGTGGGACGTGGTGCACGTTCAACTACGACAGCCTGATCTCGAGCGCCATCGCCGTCGCTGCCACGCTTGCGGTTGCCTTCTGGATTCGCTCGAGGCTCAGGGAGGGCGAGCCGAGCAAGGTGCAGGCCGTGTTCGAATGGGGCTACGACCAGCTGCGATCGCTGATCAGGACCAACGTCTCGGACGATGCGCTGTTCATCATCCCTCTCGCGATGACGATCTTCCTGTACATCCTGATTGCGAACTGGATAGAGGTCTTCCCGCTCGCGATCTTCCCGATCCTTCACGGAGCCAACGCTGACTTGAACCAGACGCTGGCCTTGGGGCTGATCGTCTTCTTCGTCGTGCAGTGGTACAGCCTTCGAGTGCTCGGGCCAATTGGTTTTCTGCGCCGCTACACCAAGCCGTTCGAGCTGCCCCTGGCGGCCCGCATCGTTTTCATCCCGCTGAACATTCTCGAAGAGCTGGTCAAGCCCCTCACGTTGGCACTGCGTCTCTTTGGCAACATCTTCGCGGGTGCGGTGATGATCGGTCTCATCGCGGCGTTCGGCACGCTGGAGCTGCCGGTCCTAGGGAGCCTACCTGCGACAGTGCTTGGAGCCCTGCTTCTCGCTGTGTGGAAAGCTTTCGATGTCATCTTCATCGGCTTCATCCAGGCGTTCATCTTCATGCTGCTGACGGTCATCTACTTTGGCGCGGCCCGCGAGGGCCTCGAACATCAACATCACTAGGAGGGATCCATGACAGATCACGGACTTGTTCTCGCCGGCGCCCTTGTTGCGTTCGGTCTCGCCATCGGTTTGGGCGCCATCGGCGCAGCCTTCGGTGACGGCCTCGCAGGCAACGCATTCATCAGTGGTGTCGCGCGTCAGCCCGAGGCGCAGGGACGAATGATCCCTTGGCTCTTCACCATCGTGGGCCTGGTCGAGGCGATGTACTTCATCAATCTCGCCTTCGGTTTCGTGTTCCTGTCAAACGTTCCAGCGAAGTAGACGCAGATGATTTTCCTCGCCGGCGTAGCGGGCGTCATAGCGATCAATGGGACGGTGATCGTCGAGCTGATCACGTTTCTGATCATGCTGGCGATCCTCGCCCGCTACGTGTACCCGGAGATCGTGAGGCTCGCTGAGGCCCGCCAGCTGGCGATCGCGCAGCAGCTGAATGAAGCGGAGCAGGCGCGCGCCGAGGCCGAGCAGCGTTTGAAGGAGGCCGCCTCCAGGCTGGAAGACGCCCGCAAGACCGCTCAGAGCGTGATCGACGCTGCCACCAAGTCAGGCGAGCAGCTGCGCCAGGAGCTGAGGCAAAAGGCCGAAGAGGAGTCGAAGCGAACGGTCGAGGCCGCTCGGAAGGAGATCGAGGCCGAGCGGGAACGCGCCGTACAGTCCGTGCGCAACGAGGTCGCGACACTTGTCGTGGCTGCGACCGAGAAGGTCATCGGGGAGACGCTCGACGACGACAAGCACCGGCGGCTGATCGAAAAGGCGATTGCGGAGGTTAGTGGTGGCGACAGCCGCAGCAGGCAGGGTGGCTCGTGACGGCACCGAGAGATTTCGCCTGGGGGCCGAAGATCCGGTGACGGGCACGAGCCGCGCTGCCAGGCGTTATGCGAAAGCCGTCTTCGAGCTGGCCGAGCAGGAGCGCCAGGTCGACGAGTGGGGCCGCCGCCTCGCCGCCCTCCGCCAATCGATGTCGGACCCGGAGGTCGCGGCCGTGCTAACGAACCCAACCATCGTGACCGAGGAGCGGATGGCGCTCATTTCGGCCGCCCCGCACGTGTTCGACGCGGAAGCGACCAACCTCGCGAAGCTGCTCATCGAGTCGAGCCGAGTCAGGGATATCGGAGCGATCGAGGAAGAGTTTCAGCGGCTCGCCGACGAAGCCGCGGGCCGCGTGCGCGCCACGGTTACGACCGCGGTCGAGCTCAAACCCACAGATCGTGACCGCGTAGAGGCTGAGCTGTCGAAGCGACTGGGAAAGGAGATCCGCTTGCAGCTCGTCGTGGATCCCCGGATCCTCGGCGGGTTGAAGCTTCAGTACGGCGATCGCCTCGTCGACGCCAGCGTCTCCACACGATTGCAGCAATTGCGCCGCCGCCTAGCGGCCTCATAGGAGTTAGCCAAGAAAGTGGGAATCAGCACCAAAGAGATCTCCGAAGTCATCAAGGAACGGCTCAAGGATTTCGACGCTAGCCTGGTGTCGACGGACGTGGGACGCATCGTCGCGACCAGTGACGGAATCGCGCAAATCTACGGCCTGCAAAACGCGATGGCCGGCGAGCTGCTCGAGTTTCCGCACGAGACGTACGGCCTCGCGCTGAACCTCGAGGAGGACCAGGTCCGCGCCGTCATCCTTGGCGACTACGGCCATCTCCACGAGGGCGACGAGGTGCGGACCACGGGGCGCCTGCTCGAGGTGCCGGTGGGCGAGGCGCTGATCGGGCGCGTGGTCAACCCGCTGGGGCAACCGCTCGACGGAAAGGGCCCGGTCAAGACCACCAAGACCCTGCCGATCGAGAAGATCGCGCCGGGAGTAATCACCCGCAAGCGGGTGGACAGCCCCGTGCAGACGGGCATCAAGGCGATCGACGCGATGATCCCGATCGGGCGCGGCCAGCGCGAGCTGATCATCGGCGACCGCTTCACAGGTAAGACGACCGTCTTGCTTGACACGATCATCAACCAGAAGGGAAAAGACCTCATCTGCATCTACGTGGCGATCGGACAGAACGCGGCCTCGATTGCCCGGGTCGCGGCGACCCTCGAAGACAACGGCGCGATGGACTACACGATCATCGTGGCGGCCACCGCATCGGACGCGGCCTCTCTCAACTTCATCGCCCCGTATGCGGGCTGCGCGATGGGGGAGTACTTCATGGAGCAGGGCAAGGAGGTCCTGTGCTGCTACGACGACCTGACCAAGCAGGCATGGGCTTACCGCGAGCTCTCCCTGAACCTGCGGCGTCCACCAGGCCGCGAGGCGTATCCCGGCGACGTGTTCTACCTGCACTCGAGGCTTCTCGAGCGCGCCGCGAAGATGAGCCCGGCGCACGGCGGCGGTTCACTGACCGCGCTTCCCGTCATCGAGACGCAGGCGAACGACGTGTCGGCCTTCATCCCGACGAACGTCATCTCAATCACCGACGGCCAGATTTACTTGCAGTCGGACCTGTTCAACGCCGGCCAGCGACCCGCCCTCAACGTCGGTATCAGCGTCTCTCGCGTCGGCGGCGATGCGCAGACCAAGGCCATGCGCCAGGTGAGCGGCCAGCTGCGCCTGGACCTTGCACAGTACCGCGAGCTGGCGGCTTTCGCCCAGTTCGCCTCCGACCTCGACAGTGCGACGCGGAACCAGTTGGAGCGAGGTGCGCGCCTGACCGAGCTACTCAAGCAGGACAAGTACCAGCCAGTGCCGCTGGCTGAACAGGTGGCGGTCCTATATGCGGGAACACAAGGCTTTCTGGACAAGGTCCCGGTTGCCCGTGTCAGGGAGTGGGAGGCCGGTTTCGTTCGGTTCCTCAAGAGCGAGGAGCCGGATTTGCTCGCCGAGATCGAGAAGCAAAAGGCATTGGACGACAAGCTGTTCGAACGCCTCAAAGCTGCGATCGCGAACTTCAACCACCAGTTCGGAGTCGAGGTAGACAAGGCAACTGGGGGGGCCAAGTCGGACGGCAAATCAGCACCGAAGGCCCAAGCGCCCACTGCAGGCGCACAAGCTAAGGGGCAAGCTCCGGCCAAGACAGAAACGGCGGACGCGCCCGCCAAAGCCGCGAAGGCCGAGAAAGCCGAGGAGCGTCCGTCTCAGCTCGACCAGATCCGAGCGGCGGTAGCCGACTCGCCCACCAAACCGGCGCCGGCAGCCGGGCCGGCCCCGTTAAGCGACGAAGGCCCGCGCCGCGACGGAGCGGACACCGAACCGAAACCAAAACCGAAGCCTAGAAAACCAAAGGCAAACTAAGTGCCCGCATTCAGGGATATCGTCCGGCGGATCGACTCGATCCGGAACACTCAGAAGATCACCAAGGCGATGCAGGTGGTCGCGGCGACGCGGCTGCGGCGCGCTCAGGCGGCGGTGCAGGCGACGCGTCCCTACTCCGAGAAGATGCTCGAGGTGCTGCAGACAGTGGGCGAACGAGCGACGGAGTACAAGCATCCCTTCCTGGTCCGTCGCGAAGGAAAGCGCGCGGTGATGATCCTCGTGACCACGGACAAGGGCCTCTGCGGCGCGATCAACGTGAACAACATCCGCGCGGGCACGCGCTACATGAACGAGCACTACACCCAGGGCCAGCGCTACGTCACCATCGGACGCAAGGGCCGCGACTTCCTGCTCCGCTACCGGCGCGACGTCATCGCCGAGGTGAGCGGAGTTTCGGACCGCCCGACGGTGGTCGAGGTGCTGCCTGCGATCAGCGTCGCGCTAGAGGAGTACACCAAGGGGAACACGGACGCGGTTTTGCTCTGCTACTCGAAATGGATCTCCACGATGAAGCAGGAAGCCACCGTTGCCGTGCTCATCCCGGCTGAGATTCCACATCGGGAGACCGAGGGCAAAGGCCCCAGGGCCGACTACATCTACGAACCCGACCCGGAATCGGTGCTCGACGGCCTGCTTCCCCGTTACGTGGAGACGCAGGTCTTCCAGGCGGTGCTGGAGAACAAGGCCAGCGAGTACTCGGCCAAGATGATCGCGATGCAGAACGCGACCAACGCCGCCGGCGACCTGATCGACGCGCTCACGCTCTTTGCGAACAAGGTGCGCCAGGCCGGCATCACGACAGAGCTGATGGAGATTGTTAGCGGCGCCGAAGCGATGCGGGCGTCGAGCTGAGGCAAGGGAGAAGGAGATCTAACCAATGGCCAAAACCAAGCACCCACCAAAGACCGAGAGCAAGAAGACCAAGGACGGCCACGTCAGCCAGGTCATCGGCGCCGTCGTCGATGTCGAGTTTCCTCCCGGCGAGCAGCCGGAGCTGTTCGAGGCACTCGAGGTCAAGACGCAGAACGGCCGCATCGTGGTGCTCGAGGTCGAAGGCGCGATCGGCGACAACACCGTCCGCACGATCGCGATGGACGCGACCGACGGCTTCCGGCGCGGCGACCCCGTGCATGCGACAGGGAGCCCGATCTCCGTTCCGGTCGGCGTGGAGACACTGGGCCGCATGTTCAACGTAATCGGTGCCCCGATCGACGATGAGCCTTCGCCGGAAGGCGTCACGCGATGGCCCATCCACCGGCCCGCGCCGCCTGTTTCGGAGCAGCAGGCCAAGGTGGAGATCCTCGAGACCGGGATCAAGGTCATCGACCTCATCTGCACCTTCGCGAAGGGTTCGAAGATCGGGCTGTTCGGCGGCGCCGGAACCGGCAAGACCGTGATCGTCCAGGAGCTGATCCGCAACATCGCCTACCAGCACAAGGGCCGTTCGGTATTTGCAGGTGTGGGCGAGCGCACGCGCGAAGGCAACGATATGTATCACGAGATGCAGGACGCAGGCGTGCTCCCGCAAACCGCTCTCGTGTTCGGCCAGATGAACGAGCCGCCCGGCGCCCGCGCGCGCGTTGGCCTCACCGGGTTGACCATGGCGGAGTATTTCCGCGACGCGGAAGGTGCGGACACGCTGCTGTTCATCGACAACATCTTTCGGTACCTACTCGCGGGGTCGGAGGTGTCGGCGCTCCTCGGCCGCATGCCTTCGGCGGTCGGATACCAGCCCACGCTGGCGACCGAGATGGGCGAGTTGCAGGAGCGCATCACCTCGACGAGCAAGGGCTCCATCACCTCGGTCCAGGCCGTTTACGTGCCGGCCGACGACTACACCGACCCCGCGATCCAGACCGTGTTCGCCCACCTGGGCGCGACGGTGCGACTCGAGCGGGCGCTCGTCGAGATCGGCATCTACCCCGCCATCGATCCCCTTGGTTCGTCCAGCCGGTTTGTCGAGGCTTCGATCGTCGGGCAGGACCACTACGACACCGCGCAGGGCGTGAAGAAAACGATGCAGCGCTACAAGGACCTGCAGGACATCATCGCGATCCTCGGCATGGAGGAGCTGTCGGATGACGACAAGCAGGCCGTGTCGCGGGCGCGCAAGATCCAGCGCTTCCTCTCGCAACCCTTCAACGTCGCCCAGCGGTTCACCGGGCGTGAGGGCAAGTCGGTTCCGATCACCGAGACGGTGCGCGGCTTCAAGGAGATCCTGGACGGCAAGCACGACGACCTGCCGGAGCAGGCGTTCTACATGGTCGGCACGATCGACGAGGCGCGGGAGCAGGGCGAAGAGATGAAGAAGAGGTCGTCCAGCTAGTTGAAATACCCACTGCGCGTGGTGAGCGTTGAGCGCAGCCTTTTCGAGGGCGACGTCGAGTTCATCATCGCCAACGGCGCGGACGGCGAGCTCGGAGTGCTCGCGCGCCACGCCCCGCTGATGACGATCCTCAAACCTGGGCCGTTGAGGATTCAAGAGGTATACGGAGGACCTGAGCAGATCCTCTTCGTGGGTGGTGGCTTCCTGGAGGTGCTGCCTGACCGTGTGACGGTGCTCGCTGACGTCGCGGAGCACGCCGAGGAGATCTCGGTCGAGCGGGCTGAGGAAGCACGCCGCCGTGCTCAGGAAAAGCTGGCCGGCACGCTCACGACCGCCGAAGAGACCGAGTTCCAGAACGCCCTGGCGATGGCGGAGGCGCGCCTCCGCCTCGCGCGAATGCGCCGCGGCTAGGCACCCGAGCTTGACCAGCCAGCAGCAGCCCGCGCTGCGGATCACGGGTGGACCGCAGCTGGCCGGCAGCATCTGCATCAGCGGCTCGAAGAACGCGGCGCTGCCCGAGATGGCCGCGGCGCTGCTGACGGCAGAGACGGTCAGGCTCCGCAACGTCCCCAAGGTGAGGGACACCTCCGTGATGGCTGAGATCCTGGTGAGCCTCGGCGGTTCGAGCGAAGGTGAGGGCGATGTGCGCCTGAACATGGCCCGGGCTCAGGCGAGCGACGTGCCGGCCGATCTCGGCCGCAAGATGCGGGCGACGATCCTCCTGCTCGGCGCGCTGCTGGGGCGGTTCGGCCGCGCTCGCCTGCCGCGGCCAGGTGGCGACGACATCGGCGCGCGACGCGTCGAGCAGCACCTTCGAGGCCTGCGCCAGATGGGCGCGCGCATCACGGAGACGGACACGGAGATCATCGCCGAGGCTGACCGGCTGCGCGGCCGGCGGATCGTCTTCGACCTGCCCACGGTCACGGGCACCGAGAACATCCTCCTGGCAGCCGTTCTCGCCGAGGGGCGCACAGAGATCTTCAACGCCGCGCGCGAGCCCCACGTCCAGGATCTCTGCAGCCTCCTTGTCAAGATGGGGGCGCGGATCGAAGGCACCGGCTCGGATCGGCTCGTGGTCGATGGGGTGGGGGAGCTCGGCGGCGCCGAGCACATCGTCATCGCCGACTACCTCGAGGCAGGGACCTACGCCCTCGCGGTGGCCGCGACCGGAGGCGACATGCGCCTGGAATGCAGCCGGCCAGAGGACCTCAACATGGTCCTGCTCAAGCTCGAGCAGGCAGGGGCTCACGTTGAGGCGGGTGAAGGCTGGTTCCGCGTCGGCCGCGCGCCGCAGACTCGCATCAAGCCAAACGACATGTCCACGTGGACGTTTCCAGGGTTCCCGACCGACCTGCAGGCGCAGTACATGGCGTTGATGACCCAGGCGGATGGCAACACTGTCATCTCGGAGTACGTGCACGAGAATCGCTTCCAGCACGTGGCGCAGCTCGCCAAGATGGGCGCCGCGATCGAAGTCGAAGGCCGGCTTCACGCCGTGGTGCATGGCCCGTGCCGGCTGCGTGGCACCGACGTCGCGATCCCCGACATCCGTTCTGGCGCCGCGCTCGTGATCGCCGCGCTGTGCGCGGAAGGCCAGAGCCTGCTCCGGAACTCATGGCACGTTGAACGCGGTTACGAAGACATGGCCGGCAAGCTCGCATCGGTCGGCGCCCGGATCGAGTCGGTCACCGTCGACCAAGAGTCCGGCGCGACCGAGTCCACGTACGAATAGGTGTTATCCAAGAAGATCGGGATCGACCTCGGAACGTCGACCATCCTCATCTACGTCAAAGGCGAGGGAATCGTGATCAATGAACCGTCGCTCGTGGCCGTCAATCGTGACGGCACGCGGATCCTCGCCGTGGGTAAGGACGCCTTCGAGATGGTCGGCCGCGCGCCGGATACGATCCAGGTCGTCCGGCCCATGCGTGACGGGGTCATCGCGGACTTCGTGGTGACCGAAGGCATGCTGCACCACTTCATCGGCAGAGTCCAGGGCCGCCAGAGGATCTTCAAGCCGGAGATCATGATCTGCGTTCCGTCTGGAGTCACCTCGGTCGAGCGGCGGGCGGTGACGGAGGCCGCGATCTCGGCCGGAGCCCGCCAGGCATGGTTGATCGACGAACCTCTGGCGGCAGCGATCGGGGCCGGCTTACCGATCTCGGAACCGCGTGGCAACGCGATCTGCGACGTCGGCGGCGGCACCACTGAGATCGCAGTGATCTCGCTCTCCGGTATGGTCGTGGCGCACTCGATACGCGTGGGCGGCAACCGTATCGACGACGCCATCACCACCTATATGAAGCGGAAGCACAGCCTGCTGATCGGTGAGCGCACGGCCGAAGAGCTGAAGATCGCTGTCGGCTCGGCGGTCCTGATGAAAGAGCCGCTCGTCACCGAGGTGCGCGGTCGCGACCTGGTATCGGGCCTGCCCAAGAACGTGGAGGTCACTTCGAATGACGTCACCGAGGCGATCCAGGAACCGCTCCGCCTGATCGTCGCCGCCGTGCGCGATGTGCTCGAGGAAACGCCTCCCGAGCTTGCCGCGGATATCTTCGACCGGGGCATCGTGCTGTCTGGTGGCGGAGCGCTGCTGCGAGGGCTCGACCGCTACATCGCGATGCACACCGGACTCCCGGCGGTGGTGGCGGACGATCCCCAGACCACGGTGGTCAGAGGCACCGGCCTGGCTCTGGAGAACTTCGAGGTCCTGAAGCGCAACCAGTCGTACCTCCGGTAATGCCAGACCCGCCCGGGCCCGCGAGCGGTCCGGGGCACCCTCCCCGCGCGCGCGGAGGGATCGGACTGCAGCTGGTCGTTGACGGCTCCGGGCTCGAGCGGCCTCGAGCGGGTGTAGGCGTCTACACGACGCAGATCCTCCGCGCGATGCACGTCGACCGGCCCGACTGCCGCATGACGGTCTTTGGTCCACCGGGCGGCTTTGCCCACGTGCCGCATGCGGGCTACCGCCCGATGCCTCGCACGCGGCTCATCGGGCGGCATATGCAGTGGCCGGCCCGCATCCGGCAGCTGAAGCCGGACGCCTACTTCGGCCCGGCCGGCGTGCTTCCCCTCGGAGACGTCGGGTGCCCCTCGGTGATCACGATCCACGACCTCGCGATTTATCGCAACTCCGGGTGGTTTCCGGGCCGCCAGCCCCTGAGCACGCGTTACGTGGTGCCCCGTTCCGTGTTGCGCGCCGACGTCGTGATCGCCGTGTCCGAGAACACCGCGCAGGACGTGGTCGACGTCTTCGGCATACCGCGATCGAGGATAGACGTCGTGCCCCACGGCGTCGCCGCGAGCTTTTCGCCGATGAGCGCCGAGGACCTTGCTTCGGCCCGCGCGCGATTGAAATTGCCCGAGCGATTCATCCTTTTCGTCGGCACGATCGAACCGCGCAAGAACCTCGATACGCTGCTCGAGGCATGGGCGATGATGCGCGACCGGCCCGACCTGGTGGTGGTCGGCGCGTGGGGCTGGCTTTACGAGCCGATCCGCGAGCGGATGGAACGCATGGGGCCGAGGCTGCACCACATCGACGGCCTCGACCCGGCCGACCTGCCGGCCGTCTACAACCTCGCGCGCGTCCTGGCCCACCCGGCCTGGTACGAGGGCTTCGGCCTGCCGCCTCTCGAGGCGATGGCATGCGGCACCCCGGTTGTGGTTTCCGATCGCTCGAGCCTTCCAGAGGTGGTTGACGGCGCGGGCCTGGTGGTGCCGGCGGACCAACCGGATGCGTGGCGAAAGGCGCTCGAGCTGGTCGTGGGCGACACCGACCTGGCGGCCGACCTGAAAAGGCGAGGCATCCTGCGCGCAGCGCAGTTCAGCTGGCCACGAGCCGCGACGCTGACCTGGCTGGCGATAGACGATGCAATCGGGTCGCGGCGGCGCTCGGACTAGCGTCGCAGGGTTGGCCGGGGTCCCCCCGGCCAACCTGGCAACGCTGGGCCGGCTAGACCAACTCTTGGATGACTGCTGCCACGCCGGCCGCGCAGCGGTCCCAAGTGAACTTGCGCGCCCGCTCGCGGGCCGCTTTGGCGAGTGACTTTCGGAGAGGCTCGTCGCCAAGCGCAACCGCAATTACTTTTGCGACCTGCTCCGGATCGGCCGCATCGTGGAAGTAAAGCGCCGCGTCGCCGCCGACCTCGGGTAGGGAGGAGGCCTTGGCCGCCACCACCACCTTGCCGCGCGCCATTGCCTCCAGCATGGGAAGGCCGAAGCCCTCGTAGAGGCTCGGCACGATGACCGCGGCCGCGCGCTGGTAGAGGAGCTCCAGCGTGGGTTGGTCGACGCGGCCGAGGACGCGACAGCGGGCCGAGACACGCAACCTGGCCGCTAGCGCGCGGTCGCGTTCGGGCCCGGCCACGGCCAGCGTGACTCCTTCCAGCCGCTCGATCGCAGCCAGCGCCGCGGACTGGTTCTTACGGGTTTCGATGCGCCCGACCTGCAGCACGAAGCTGCCGTTCAGCCCCAGCTCCGCCAGGCGCGAGGCGGGGGCCGGCGCGACCTCCGGCTTCGACGCGCCGAGCGGCACCACCCGGATTCGTTCCGGGCGGAGCCCGTACGCCGACACGAGGTCCGCTTTCGTCGACTCCGAGACCGCGATCAACAGGGGACAGCGCATCGCGGCCCACCGCGTGGTGAGGCGCAGGTAAGCGCGCTCGGTCGCCGAGTAGGCATGCGGGTACCGCTCGAACGCAAGGTCGTGCACGACTGTCAGCGCCTTTCCTGGCCAGGCAAACGGGATCGCGTGTGCTGGGACGAACAGCAGGTCCGGCCGTTCGGCTGCGAGCGCCAGCGGGAGCCGGACCTGCGACCAGAGCCTGCGCAGCGGAATGACCATGACGTCAACGCCGAGACCGGCGCGGGGGCGGGAGGCCAAGAACCGCCAGCGCAGCTCAGGCGCGGCGGAGGGCAGCCGCGAGCAGACCTCGCGCGTATAAACCTCGGTCCCGGTCATCACGGTGCGTGTGGCAGGGTTGACGTCGACCGCGACCGTCTTCAATTGCCGCCCCTCACCTTTTCCGTACGACCTTAAGCTATCGACGGTGCTGAGCAGCGTGCGCGCGGCGGCGGTCCTGCTGACGGTGTTGGCGACGGGCTACCTCCTTCAAGTCAGCGACCAGGGCGACCGGTCGACGGCCCCCCGCGCTTTGCATCGGGTCTTGATTCCGGTCCCGGCTCAGGATGCAACGGCGGCGGCATCCGGCCGCGAATATTTCTTCACTCGCCTGGAGGTCGTCCCGGTGGGCCGGCGAGACATCACTCTGCCAATCCTCATGTACCACTACGTTCGCAACCCGCCCTCGATGAGGGACGACTTGATGGGCTACAAGCTGTCGGTCTCTCCGGCCGACTTCACAGTCCAGATGGACTGGCTGACCACACATGGTTACCACCCGGTCGACTTCAACGACGTGCGGGCGTACTTCGCGGGCAACGAGCCCCTGCCCGCCAGCCCGGTCGTGATCACTTTCGACGACGGCTACGCCGACCTCTACACGACCGCGTACCCGATCCTCGCCGCGCACGGGTTCAAGGCCGTCGCGTATATCGTCAGCGGCTTTGTCGGCCAGCCGCGCTACGTGACGCCTGCACAGCTCGTGCAGATGGACCAGAACGGCATCGAGATCGCCTCCCACACTGTCGACCACGTCGACCTGGCGCGATCATCAAATGCGTCGCTGATGCACGAGCTCGTCGACTCGAAGCGGTCGCTCGAGAACCTCCTCGGTCACCCCGTGCTCGATTTCGCCTACCCGTCGGGGGCCTTCAACGCGCAGGCCGTCGCGGCGGTCCAGCGGGTGGGCTACGACACTGCGGTCACCACCCTGTTCTCCGTCGATCACAGCGTGGCCGACAGATATCTGTGGACTCGCGTCCGGGTGGGAGGCGGCGAGTCGATGGCCGATTTCGTCTCGAGCATCGGCAAGCCGATGCCGAGCACGACCATCACCGCCCTCGACATCGAGACCGCCGAAATTCCCGTGCCGCCACTCGCGAGGCCGTCTCAGCAGATCGTTAGGTGACGCAGGCCCGGATCCTTGGCGTGAGGGTCGACTGCCTCGACATGCCGGCCACGCTCGATCGCATCGAGGCGCTTGTCGGCGCCGGCGGCCCGCACCTCATCGCCACAGTCAATCCTGAGTTCATCATGAGAGCGCGCCGGGATCCCGAATTTGCACAGGTGCTCGAGTCGGCGGATCTGTGCCTGGCAGACGGGACAGGGGTGGTTTGGGCCGCGAGGCGGCAGGGCTGCTCGATGAGCGGTCCTGTCGCCGGGACCGACCTCATCTCGCCGCTGGCAGCGCTGTGTGCAAAGCGCGGTTTCCGGCTGTTCCTGCTCGGTGCCGCTCCAGGGGTCGCGGCCGAGCTCGCTGCGCGGTTGCGGACCACATATCCGCAGCTCGAGGTCGCGGCCCACCCCGGCTCGCCCGATCCTTCCTCAGACGAGGAAACGTTGAAGTTGATTCGCGCGCACCGGACGCAGGTCCTGCTGGTCGCATTCGGCGCCCCGAAGCAAGAGCTCTGGATCGACC
>Ga0209009_1000432_pt1 | contig 14737 bp, 16 predicted proteins | sample BlaSpr_A8_OM3_M2_FD_187979 | JGI IMG/M metagenome (GOLD analysis project Ga0209009, IMG submission 187979) | Forest soil microbial communities from Thunder Bay, Ontario, Canada - Black Spruce, Ontario site 2_A8_OM3_M2 (SPAdes) (version 2) | ecosystem: Environmental > Terrestrial > Soil > Boreal... | reverse complement strand
CGACGGCGCTGGTGACGGCGGTATTCTTCGCCGCCGAGATCGCCGTGCTCGTGGCGAGTGCGGTCGCTGCCGGATTTTTCGTACATCCGCCGGCAATCTCCGAGACGCATGCGAACGTTCCGATCGTCGGCGGCTTGAGCGGTCTGGTCGGCGCGATGGTGCTCGGCATTTGGATGTCGGACGGCTGGGAGATCTCCGCATCGACCTCCGAAGAGACCGCGGGATCGGCGCGCACGCCGGGTGCCGGCGGCATCGCCGGATTGCTCATCACCACCGGCATCTTGCTCGCCGCGATGCTGGCGTATCTTCACGCCGGCCCGGTGTCGGGCTTCGTCGCGCACCAGGCCGACGCGCTCACCTACGTCGCCGATCGGCTGGGCGGCGGCGTCTGGCGCGTCGTCATCGTTGCGACCGTCCTCGTTTCGACCTCGGCGGCGCTTTGGACGACGATGGTCTACCTCTCGCGCAGCGCGTTCGCGATGGGCCGCGACGGAGTAATTTTTCCGGCGCTCGGGTATCTCGACCGGCGCAACGTCCCGCTCAATGCGGTCATTGCCGTCACCGTCCCGGTCGCGCTCTTCACGCTGCTCACGGGATTCTTCTCGAAGGCTGCGGACGCGCTCAACTTCGTTTTGAACGGATCGTCGGTTTTTTTGGGCGCATTGTTTTTCGGCTCGGCCGTCGCTGCCGCTTGGACTTTCCGCGGGGACGCCGCTGAGCGCTGGAGCGGGGTCGCGCTCCCGCTGGTGGGTGCCCTCGGGTTGCTGATCATCCTCGCCATCTCGATCGCGCAGGCGGACACGGCGACGCGCTGGTTCGAACTCGGCGGCCTCGCTCTCGGCCTCCCGTTCGCCCTGTGGCGCGGCTCCCACGGGGCGGCCGCAGGGGGCTAGGAGGCCGCGGGGAGCGAACACCCCGCGCTGGCCGTGGGGGCTTGGTCCTGCCCACGCTTTTTTTACCAACCAAGCGACAACGGGGAGATGCGTGAACGATAGAGAGATGGTCCTAACGAGAGAGGGCCTCCAAAAGCTCGAGACCGAGCTCGACGATCTCAAGACGGTCCATCGCCGCGAGGTCAACGAGCGCATTCGGCAGGCGAAAGAGTTCGGCGACATCTCCGAAAACGCCGAATACGAGGCCGCGAAGCAAGAGCAGGCGTTCGTGGAAGGTCGCATCATGCGCGTCGAGTCGATGATCCGCAACGCGCGTATCATCGAAGATTCCGACTATGCCTCAGATGAGGTTCACCTCGGTGCGATGGTCAAAGTTAAGGATATCAAGGCCGGCAGCACCGTCGAGTGGACGATCGTCGGTTCGACCGAGGCCGATCCGCAGAACGGCCGCGTTTCGAACGAGTCTCCCCTCGGCAAAGCCCTGATCGCCAAGAAGAAGGGCGACACCGTTGAGGTCCAGACGCCGCGCGGCGTCGTCAGCTATAAAGTCGAATCGATCGGGAAGAAGAAGGCCGCGGCGAAGAAGGCCAGCTAAAATCACACGCCAAGCGCGTGGGGCCTCCTGATGGACAGCGCCGGTTTGCCGCCGGAGGATTCCGGAGATCTCGGGCGGCGCGAAGCGGAACTGCGCGCGGTTCGGCGCGCCAAATTAGCGGCGCTGCGCGCGCTGGGCATCGACCCTTTCAAGGCGACCCGTTTTGAAGTCACGGCCCATGCGGCCGAACTGCACGACAAATATGCATCGCTGACCCCCAACGATCCGCCGCAGACGGAAGTGCATGCGCTAGCCGGCCGGCTGATGGCGGTGCGCAAGATGGGCAAGAAGGCGATCTGGGCGGATATTTGGGACCGCAGCGGCCGCATGCAAATCTACCTGCAGGAAGATATGCTCGGCGCCGATGCGCTCGCGCTGTTCGACTTGCTCGATGTCGGCGATTTCATCGGGGTCACCGGGACGGTGTTCCGCTCGAAGAAGGGCGACCTAACGCTTCGTGTTTCTTCTTTCGAAGTGCTGTCGAAATCGTTGGTTCCTCCGCCGGACAAATGGCACGGACTCGTCGACGTTGACAAGCGCTACCGGCAGCGCTACATCGACCTCGCGATCAACGAACACGTCCGCGAAACCTTCATCAAGCGTAGCAAAATCATCGCCGAGATTCGCCGCTTCTGCGACGAGCGGGGTTTCTTGGAGTGCGAGACGCCGGTCATGCTGCACGTCGCCGGCGGGGCGACAGCGCGACCCTTTCGGACGCACCACCATGCACTGGACATCGCACTCGACATGCGCATCGCAACCGAGTTGAACTTGAAGCGGTTGATCGTCGGAGGATTGGAGCGCGTCTACGAGATCGGACGGATCTTTCGCAACGAAGGTATCGACCGGACGCACAACCCCGAGTTCACGATGCTCGAGCTATATGCGGCCTACTGGTCCGTCGAAGAGATGATGGATTTCAACGAAGAGATGTTCTCCCAGCTGGTTCGGCAGGTCAACGGCGTCGACGAGCTGACCTACGGCGAGAGACGCATAAACTTCAAGCGGCCGTTCAAGCGTGTGAAGTATTTCGACGCGCTCGCCGAATTCGGCGGCCTCGAGCGCAGCGAGCTCCTCGATCCGGCCGGCGTCTTCCGCATCCAAGATTCGCTCGGGTTACCACGTTCTCAGACCCACGGTCAGGCGCTGGACAAGATCTTCGACCGGGTCGTCGAGCCGCATCTGGTCGATCCGACCTTCGTCCGCGACTACCCCGTATTGATTTCACCGCTGGCGAAGAGGAAACCGGATGACCCGGACGTCGTCGATCGTTACGAACTCTTCGGCGCGAACTTCGAGTTGGCCAACGCCTTCACCGAACTGAACGATCCCGACGATCAACGCGCCCGCTTCGAGGCCCAGATTCAAGAGCGGCGCATGGGCGACGACGAGATCCCGCCGCCCGACTGGGATTTCGTGAACGCGCTCGAGTTCGGGATGCCGCCGACCGCGGGCATCGGCATCGGCATCGATCGGCTTGTGATGGTGTTGACCGACAACCCCTCGATCCACGAAGTCATCTTGTTCCCACTCCAACGCCCGGTCGGCTGATGTATCTCCTCGAGTTAGAGACGTATCATGACTGAAGGTGAGCTGTTTCGAAAACTCGTTCAGACTCGCGAGGCCTGGCAGATTTGGTGTTCCACGGATGTGACCGGCAACAAGAAAGAGGCTGACGAGTTGCATGAGCGTTACTTGGAACTCGCAGAACAAGTTGTCCCGGAGATTCATCCACTTGTGGTTCTCGCTGCAGAGGCAGCGCTTATCCACTTTTCCGCTGAGGATGACCATGGAAACTTCATCCGATTTGGTGGTCACACGGCCGACGATGCCGGTGCGGCGGTAGTAATTCGAGGCGATGTGCTGTATGAGGCGTCGCCCAACCCGCCGGACCTTGTGAAGATCACCGGAGAAGCCGTGTCCCTCGCAGATTTGGTTGGTTCGAGAGTTGTTTCCGCCGTCGAGCGGCTGAAGCGTTTTCTGGAACGATCAAAGAACCTCACTGCGCAACAGAATCGTGCGTTGCGCGAACTCATCGCGCTGCTGGAGGTGAAGGTCGACACACCAGAACGCTCCTAGACGCCGAGCGCGCTGCAAGACTCCTACAAAGCCAGCGTCACCGAGGCGGGGACGTTGTTGTTGTAGCACTGGTTCGCTTGCTTTGAGCCCGAGGTCGCGCTGAAGCAGTACTGACCCGAACCGAAGATGCCTGAGAAAACCGTCTGTCCCGCGCTATTCGTTGTTTGCTGCGCCAAGATGCCGGTCGGAGTGCCGGGCGAGCCGGCTGTAAATCCGGTCGATTCGACGACGATCTGATTCGGATCCGCCGCACCACTCAACGTGACCGTTACCGTCGCCTGCGATACGTTGTTGCCGCTTCCGCTCGGCGTGCTGCCGCCGCTGCTGCACGCGGCGAGCGAGATCGACAGGGCGGCGAGGCCGACGGTTGTTCGAATCTTCACCCCGCTCTCTACGGACCGACGACGCGGAGTCCTCGATGCGAGCGTTTCGGCACCCGGTTCTCGATGCCGAGGGCCGAGAGAAGCGCGATGCGTTCGTGGGTCAGATCGGCGGTGTGCGATCGGCGCAGCGCCGAGGGGACGGTGAGTTCCAGAGACTGGCGGGCCGGCGCTCCGTCGAGGACGGCGACGCGATCGGCGAGGTAGAGCGCTTCGTCGACGGCATGCGTGACCAAGACCGCGGTCGACTCCGTCTCGCGGATGATCTGGGCCAGCGAGCTCTGCAATTCGAGGCGCAACAGGGCGTCGAGCGCGGAGAGCGGCTCGTCGAGCAGTAATATTTTCGGATTACGGACGAGCGTCCGCGCAAGCGCCGCCCGTTGCGCCATCCCGCCGGAGAGCTGCTTCGGCAGAAGATGCGCGGCGCCGGTCAGGCCGACGAGCTCGAGCACGTCCCTGACGCGGGCGCGCTCGACGTCGCTCCGCGCCGCGAACGCGACGTTCTTCTCGACCGTGAGCCACGGTAACAGGCGCGGCTCCTGGAAGACGAAGCCGAGTTCGTCGCGGACAGCGATCGTCCCCGAATCCGGCCGAACGAGGCCGGCGATGCAGCGCAAGAGCGTGCTCTTCCCGCAGCCGCTTGCGCCGAGGATGGCGAGCGTCTCGCCGGGTTCGACGAAAAGATCGAACCGCTCGAACACCGCGCGCCGACCGAAGCGTTTCGACAGTCCGTCGATTTCGATCGCTCGTCTCACGCCGGCAACCCATCGGTCCAGTGCAAGAGACGCTTCTCGATCGCGCGCATGATGCTCTCCGAGAATTTGCCGCATAAGGCGAGCAGCACGATCGCGGTGAGGATCTCGTCGGTGCGCGCGATCTGCTGCCCCTCGGTGAGCATGAATCCCAAGCCGCGCGTCGAGGCAAGTAACTCTGCCGCGACCAAGAACAGCCAGGCTTGCGTCAGGCCGATGCGCGCGCCGACCAGGAGCGACGGCAGCGCCGCGGGCAAGACGACGCGCCGCGCCAACTCGATGCGTCCCAGACCGAGTACCTGCCCGACCTCAACCAGCTTCCTGTCGACGTTGCGGATCCCCGAAACCAGATTGACGTAGATCGGGAAAAACGCGCCGATCGCGATCAACGTCACCTTCGCGTCCTCGCCGATGCCGAGCCACAACAACAGTAGCGGCACCCACGCGAGCGACGGGATCGAACGTATCGCCTGCAACGTCGGGTCGAGCGCCGCTTCGACCGGTCGCGATAATCCGACGATGCTGGCAAAGAGGATCGCGAAGACGAGCGCAAATCCGAAGCCGAGCAAGACGCGCTCGATCGACGCCGCCAAGTGGCGCCACAGCAGGCCGTTCGACCAGAGCACGCCGAGTTCGCGCGCGACGTCGGCCGGCGACGCGAGTTGATACGTCTTGATGCCGCCGAGCGACGTAGCTAGGAACCATGCGACCAGGAGGCCGACCGGCACCGCTAGTGAGAGGGCGAGTGCCGCCGGCCGGTTGGGGGTCCTAAACACGCAGCGCCGCCTTCGCCGGAGCCGGATCGACGAGCGCCGCAAGTGCGCCGTCGAGATCGGCAGTCGGTAACGCAAGTTGATTGGCACGCACGATCGGGATCACGCCTTCGAGCGCGCGGCGATAGTCGGCGCCCGGCGATGGGTTGGGATAACGCGTGCGTAGCCGCAACTGCCGATCGGCGACGCGTTGTTCGAGGCCCGACGCCTCGGCCAGGATCTTGACCGTCTCATCGACGTTCGTCGCGGCGAAGTGGCGCGCGCGCTCGTATTGGTGGAGGACGGTCGCGACCAGGTCGGGATGGTCGTGCAAGAAGTCCTCGCGAGCGTTGAGCGCGCCGTACGTATTATAAGCTGGATTGCGATACAGCAAACGCGATCCGGCGTCCAGTTCGGATGCGGCCATGTGCGGATCGAGTCCGGCCCACGCATCGACTTGGCCGCGCTCGAGCGCTTGGCGCCCGTCGGGATGTTGCAGTTCGACGATCTCGACGTCGCTTTGCGAGAGACCCACGTCCTTGAGCGCCCTGAGCAGGAAGAAGAATGGGTCGGTCCCCTTCGTCGCCGCGATCTTCTTGCCGCGTAATTCTTTGACGCCGCGCAGCGGTGAGGTCTTTCCGACGACGAGCGCCGTCCACTCCGGTTGAGAATAGAGATAGATCGTGCGAATCGGCGAGCCGTTCGCGCGCGCCAGCAGGGCCGCACTTCCGGCCGTCGAGCCGAACTGCACGGCGTTGGCGGCGAGAAAACTATTTGCTTTGTTGGAACCGAGCGAGAGCACCCACTCGACCTTGGTACCGAGCGGCGAGAGCGCTTCTTCGAGCCAGCCGTACTTTTTGAGGATGAGGCTCGGCGGATTGTAGTAGGCGTAGTCGATGCCGAGCTTATCGAGACCGGCTGCGAGCGCCGAGCGCCGCGGCAGAGCGAGCGCCGCCGAGAGAGTCAGCGCGCCGCCGACGAACGCGCGTCGTGAGAGTTGGGATTTCATGTTGCTGGTCGCCTCCTGGTGAGATGGGAAAGCGGGGAAAATAAAAACCGCCTCGTGTAACGAGGCGGCGAAACTCAGATCCGTCCGATCAGGTCAAGCTGCGCCTCGTCGACTCGTCATAATCGAGCAACACATACACATCCGACAGATCGTCGCGAAAGAAAGCATCTTTAGTTTCAAATACCACGGGCGCGCGCCAAGTGTCAAGGGACCTCCGTCAAATTGCCGCAAGTCTAAGGGTAATTGGACACGACATATCGGCTCGTCGTCGAGTACGACGGAACCGACTTCAGCGGATTTCAATATCAGCCCCACGAGCGCACGGTAGCCGGCGTTTTGGAAGCGGCGCTCTCGCAGCTGTTCGACCTGGCGATCAAGCTGACCGCGGCAGGCCGGACGGACGCCGGCGTCCATGCCGTCGGGCAAGTCGTCTCGTTCATCGGGCACGACCGGTTCCCGGTCGAGAGGCTTGCGCTGGCCCTCAATAGCGTACTCCCTTTGGACCTGTCGGTTCGCAATCCGGCTCGTGTGGCCGACGGGTTCTCGGCTCGCACGTCGGCGCTCGATCGAAGCTACCGTTACATCGTTTTCAACCGTCGCGAACCGTCGGCGCCGGTACGGCGCTGGTCGGCGTTCGATTACCACCCGCTCGACCACGAGCGGATGCGCCGTGCCGCGGTCGATCTGATCGGGAAGCACGACTTCCTGAGCTTCTGCGGCGTCCCACCGGAACGCGGCGGGACGGTTCGCAGCCTTCATTCGCTCGAAATCGAGGTGGAGGAGCCGTTCGTCTTCTTCGAATTTCGTGCCGACGGGTTCTTGCATCGGATGGTCCGGATCATGACTGGGACCCTCCTGGAGATCGGAGCCGGCCGGCGGCCCGCCGACGCCGTGCCGGCGATCCTCGAGTCGCTCAACCGCCGGTCCGCCGGCCTCACGGCGCCGCCTCAGGGTCTGTGCCTGGTCGGCGTCAGCTATCCGGACTTCTCATCGCGGCCCCTCGGAGAGCTCCGGCCAAGCAACCGGACATCCCTACTTGGGTGAAAACCGGACATCTCTACTTGGGGCTGATCGAGGCCCGAAGCATTTGACAGGCTACCGGCCCCCCTGTAGAATCCGAAGGTTGTCATGCGAACCTACCAGCAAACGACGGCGGAAACGCGCCACGATTGGTACCTCGTCGATGCGGCTGGTCAGCGGCTCGGCGTCCTCGCCGTGCGTGTGGCCCGCGCCCTCTCCGGCCGGCATAAACCGACCTGGACGCCGCACATCGACGACGGCGACCACGTCGTCGTGATCAACGCTGCGAAGATCGAGCTTTCGGGCAAGAAGCTCGAACAGAAGCTCTATCGCCGCCACAGCCAGTATCCGGGGAGTTTGAAGACCGAAACCGCCGGCGACGTTCTCGAGAAGCATCCGGAACGGCTGATCGAACGGGCGGTGCGGGGAATGCTCGCGACCAATCGCATGCGCGCCATACTGCTCGGTCGCCTAAAAGTGTATTCCGGCGGCGATCACCCCCACGCCCCTCAGCAGCCGAAAGCGCTCATTTAAATTGGAAACCGCAGATCAATTTGCCGGGACGGGGCGCCGCAAGCGCGCCGTCGCGCGCGTTCGGATCGAGTTGGGGCAAGGCGTCATCACTGTCAACCGCAAGCCCATCGACGAGTACTTCGCCCGTCCCACGCTGCAACAGATCATCCGCCAGCCGCTTGAAGTCACCCAAACGACTTCGCGCTTCGACGTCCACGTGAAGACGCACGGAGGCGGAATCTCCGGCCAGGCCGGCGCCGTCCGTCACGGCATCGCCCGGGCGCTTCTCGACATGGACGAGACGCTGCGCGAGACGCTTCGCAAAAACGGTCTCTTGACGCGCGATCCGCGCGAAAAAGAATCGAAGAAGTACGGTCGCAAGCGCGCGCGCAAGCGCTTCCAGTTCTCGAAGCGCTAAAGGCGGGCTTCAGCCCGGTTAATCGCCGGCGGCGTCGCCGCCGAATAGCGAGGACGGCAGCGTCGCGTAGGCCGACACCAGTTCGCCCCGGCCCTTGACGCGCGCCGCGAGGCGGTGAAACTGTCCGCCGGGTGCGGCAGCGAGGTACGTCGCTTCGTCGAGGTAGACGGCGCCCGCCGGTGCCGCGCTCTGCAAACCCTGCGCGAGGTTGACTGCGTCGCCGATGACGGTGTAGTCCATGCGTTGCCGGCTGCCGAAGTGCCCTGCGACGACGTCGCCCGTCGCTAAACCGATCGAGATGCCGAGCGGATCGCTGAGCCGCGTCTTGAGACCGTCGCGCATCGCGTCGCGCAAGCGCAGCGCGGCGGCGACGGCCCGTTTGGCGTCGTCTTCGCGCGGGCGCGGCGGCCCGAAGACCGCCATTAGCCCGTCTCCGTAGAACTTGTCGAGCAGGCCGTCGTATTCGAAGATGATGCGAACCGCTTCTTCGAAATACGTGTTGAGGATCTCGGCGACGCGCTCGGGTTCGAGCGTTGCAGCCAGCGACGTAAAGCCGCGTACGTCGGCGAACAACATCGTCGCGCGATAACGTTCGCCGCCGAGCTGCACCGAGGACGGATTCTCGACGAGCGATTGTAAGACGTGCGGCGCGAGATAACGCGAAAAGGATTCCTGGATGGCGGTAGTGTGCGCGCGTTCGGCGGCATGCGCCTCTTCGAGGCGCCGCTGCTGGGTCACGTCGGTGATGACGACGGCGAGCCCTTTCTCCTCGGGCGTTTCGAGCGGCGTGAAACGAAGCTGCATCGTCAGTTCCGCGCCGTCGGGCCTGCGCGCATCGACTTCGGCACGCAAGAGGACGCCGCCGCTCGCGAAGTACGTTGCGATCAGTTCGGGAAAATCCGGAACGTAGCGCGTCAGCACCGTCGCTTCCGCACCGACGATCTTTGCGGCGGAGACTCCGAACGTCGTCTCGGCGGCGCGATTGAAGCTCGTGATGCGCTGTTCGGCGTCGAGCGTGATTACGCCGTTGGCGATCGCTTCCAGCAAGCGATCTTGAAATGCCTGAAGGTCGGCCATCCGTTGCGCGCGCTGATGCTCTTCCTCGAAGTGTCGAGCGTTTTCGACAGCCAGCGCGGCCTGATGCGCGAAGGACGTCAACAGTTCGCGATCGGCGGGACTGAAGAGTCCCGGTTTGACGCGCGAGTCGAGGTAGATGACGCCCAGAACGCGATCGCGCAGCAGCAGCGGTACGCACGCGATCGATCGTATGTGCAATGCAACCACCGAGCGCTGCGCGCTCCACTGCGGATCGCTTTGCGCATCGGTTGTAAAAATAGGCTCGGCAGTTTCGAAGGCGCGTTCCACCAAGGCCTTCGGAAGCGCATCCGGATTGAGCATCGCTTCAAACGCGAAGAGATTGTGAACCGCGACGACGTGGCGCTCGTGCCCGATCATCAGGAAGCCGCGCTCCGCGCCGACTAGCTCGACCGCGAGTTCCAGCGCGTCTCGTAGGACGGCATCGACTTCGAGCGACGAGTTGACGATTTGCGCCGCTCGCGCAAGCCGTTTGATTTTCGCAAATTCGACGGCGTCGACGTGTGCCGCGATCGTATCGAGCGCGGCGCCGCCGCGCGGATCCTCGCGCAAGCCCGGGAACGCAGCCAGCTCCGCCAGCGCCGCGGCGACGAGCCGGCCCGAGTTGGGCTCTTCGCGTTGGGGGGCCTTCACTGAAAAGCCGACGCGAACACGGCCTGAGCCCGTTCCCGCCCGTCGAGTTGCTGCAGCATGTACTTCCCTTGGGTTCGGCAGGTCGGCGGGGGCGATTTATCGCTCCGGGTTTACTGTGCGGTAACATCCCGGGCACGCTCCGGTCATTCGGGTGGGTCAGACTCGGGGGATGAACGTCCTTCCCGACGACCTTCGCTTAGCCGCTCTGGACGCGCGAGATCAGCTTGGCGGCTTGGCACGCCGCGCCGCCTCGACGGCCCTGGAATCGAAATCCGGCCTCGGGGCGGCGGCCGCGATGGGCGCCGCGGCTCGCGCCGCAGTTTTCGCCGACGCACTTCTCGGTGCGATTCGCGCTCGCCTCGACGAGTTGCGCGCCGTTGCAAAGTGAGAGCGATCACCGTGCCGCAATATGGCGGACGCACACCGGAAATACCCCGGAGTTAGACTTGGTTCATGACCGGCTTGAACGAGTTCGACGTGTTGACGGCATCGGCCGCGGGGATGGAGGCGCAGCGTGCGGCTCTCGACGTCGCGGCGCGCAATGTCGCTGCAGCGGAAGCAACTTCGCGAGACGGTGCCTTCCAGCGACTCGTGCCGCGCTTTGCAGTCGCCGGCCTCGACGGCGCCGGCGCCGACGATCTCTTTTCAAATTTTGAGATGCCTCCGCCGGTGCGCTTTCTCGGAACCGAGACGCAGCGTGGTGTGGACGTCGACGCGATCACCGAGATGGTTGCCGTGTTGAACGCGCAACGCGCTTTCGAGGCGAATGCGTCGGTATTCGATCTGGGCAAGCGACTCGCCGAACGCACGATCGAGATCGGCCGGCCGTGACGGTCACGCCCTTCATCCCCGACGGACCGTTGGCGCGAGGCGTCGAGCCCGACGCACCGGCCGGAACGGGCGCAGCACTGCCCGGCGGCTTCGCCTCCGCTCTAGCTCGCGCGCTCGACGGCGCCGAGGGCGCGCTCGCGCGAGCCGCCGGCGCCGAACGCGCTTTCATCGCCGGCCGTGGCGGGCTGCAAGAGATGGTCGTCGAGCGCGCGCAGGCGGACATTCTCCTAGCCATCGCCGGTGCCGCCGCTTCGCGGACGGTCCAAGCCCTCAACACGATCCTCGGAATGCAGATATAGGGAGGCCACTAAGTGGCGGGAATCTTCGCGCGCTGGCAATCGTTCGCGCCGCGGACTCGTTTCATCGTGACCGGCGCCGGGTTGGCAATACTCGGCGCGATCGCCCTCGCCACGCTGTTCCAACGCGACGCGCGCGTCGGTTTGTTCGCGACGCCGCTGCGCACTGAGCAGATCGGTGAAGTCGTCGAGCGGCTCGCCGAATGGAACGTCGCGTTCGTCGCCGGCGCCGATAACGTCAAAGTCGACGCGCGGCGGCGCAACGAGTTGCTCCTGCGCCTCTCGCTGGCCGGCGTTCCGCACGCGCATCGTTCGAGCACGAGCGAAACGCTGCAGCGCGTCAACCCGCTGACGCCGCAATCGGTTCTGGACGCGCAACAACGCGACGGTCTGGCCGGCGACCTCTCGACCGCCTTGCGCGGGATCGCCGGCATCGACGACGCACAGGTGATCATCGCTCCCGGACACGCCGCAGCGTTCGCCGACGAATCGTCGGCGGCGCCCAGCGCGGCGGTTCGTTTGCGGCTCAAACCTGGGGCGCAACTCGGCCGCCAGACGATCGAGGGGATCCGGCAGTTCGTCGCAGACGGCGTATCGGGTCTGGCGACGGCGCGCGTGGCGATCCTCGACGATCGCGGCCTCGCGCTCGGCGAGAGCCGTGGCGCTGGTGACGAACCGGCTGCGTTGCAGGCGTCGCTACAGTCGGTGCTCGATCAGGCCTTCGGCGAGGGCGTGACGATCGTGCGGGTCAGGCTCGATTACGATCGGCGGACCCGCGAACTGCGCAACGTGCAGCGCGTCCCGCTCGCGGAGAAGCCGGTTGCGAGTACCTCACTCGACGAGCACTACGCTGCCGACAAGAAACATTTCTCGCGAACGCAGCGCAGTGAGGATCGCGGAACGGAGTTGCACGAGGAAAAAACCGAGATACCGGCCGGGGGCGTGCAGCGCATCTCCGTCGCCGTCGCGGTCGACGCCGAACGGAAGCTCGATCTAAGCGCGATCGGCTCGCTGTCGAGCGCGACGCTCGGACTCGTCGAGGGACGCGACGTCTTGCGCGTCGAGGCCGTCACCTTTTCGCGGGCACCCCACCGCGCCGCGGCTCCGCTCGGCGTGATTCTTGGGTTTATCGCCGCACTCGCGCCTGCCGCGCTCTTGACGTTCGTCGCGATCGCCTTCGTCCGCTACGGCGCCGCGCCGTTCGCACGTGCGATCGAGACTGCGATCCGCCGCCTTTCGGTTGCGCAGACCTCTCGCGCCGCCGGCCAATTGCCGCCGGCGCACGTCCGCGGCGCGTTGCAAGACGAGCCGCCCCACACGGCCGCTGCAATCATCAGCGCCCTTCCGGCTGCGACGGCGACTGCGGTTCTCGAACTCTATCCGCCGGAGGAACGCGCTGCGATCGTTCGGCGGATGCAGCGCGACGCCGCGCCGATCATGTGTGACGTCGAGACGTTCCTGCGGCGTGGCTGAGTTCGTCGCGCTCGCGGCGTCGCTGCTTGATCGGGATAGCCCCGCGCCTGCCGCACCGCCGGACGAGTTGGTTCAGGATTCCTCAGCGCTCGAAGACTTCGTCGACAGCCTCGCCTTAGCACGCCTGGCCGCACTCGAAGCCTTCGAACGCGCCGTCCCGCGCTTGCTCGCGGCGTTCGCTCAGGACGTTCTCGCGCGCGAGTTGACGCTCGCTCCGGTGGATATCGATCGTCTCGTCGCGGTCGCACGAAAACGGATGGCCGCAGAAGAACCGGTCGCCGTGTGGGTTGCGTCTGACGATGCGCCGCGGTTTTCGTGCGGCCTCCCCGTTCGCTGCGACCCGGCGCTGCGCCGGGGCGATCTCGTCGTCGAAGTTCGTGACGGTGAGGTCGACGCGCGTTTCGCGCTGCGCGTCGCACAGGCGATTGCGGCTGCCCTGGAATACTCGTGACGCCGCGCCGCAGCGGTACGCTCCTTCGAACGATCGGCGGGATCGCGATCGCATCGCTCCCCACCGCGCGAGTCGGCGAGGGCGTCCGGATCATATCGCGCGCGCGGAGCGTCGCGGGACGCGTCGCGACGGTCGAAAGCGGCCGCGCCGCGATCGTCCCCTTCGCCCCGCTGGAGGGCGCCGCGGTCGGCGATCGCGTCGAGTCGGCGCCCGATGCTCTCGAGAGCGTCCTCGGCTTCGGACTGTTTGGGCGCGCGATCGATTCGGGCGGGCTGGCACTCGACGGCGGCGCACCGATTCGTGGGACAAGGGCAACCGTCAAGGCGCACACGCCGTTTCCCGCCGAGCGTCGGCCGATTGATACGGCGCTCTGGACCGGCGTGCGCGCGATCGACGGTCTGCTCTCTTTCGGGCGCGGAGCGCGCGTCGGTTTTTTCGGCGCGCCGGGGACCGGCAAGAGTTCTCTGCTGGAAAGCATCGCCGCCGCGGCGAGCGTCGACACGGTCATCATCGCTTTGATCGGCGAGCGCGGGCGCGAAGCTGAAGCGTGGCTGCAACGGCTCGATCGGCGCACGACGGTCGTTTGCGCCACGGCCGATCGCTCCGCCGGAGAGCGCGTCCGCGCCGCCGAGATCGCGATCGCGCAGGCGTGCTTTCTGCGCGAGCGCGGCCTTCACGTGGTATTGATCGTCGATAGTCTTGCCCGCTACGCCGGCGCGTTGCGCGAGCGCGCGGTGGCGCTTGGGGAGCCCGTCGGACGTGCCGGTTTTCCTCCGACGGTTTGGGCCGAAATCGGCGGCTTTCTCGAAAGCGCAGGCAACTGCGTGAGCGGATCGGTCACGCTTCTCGCTACGATTCTGGTCGACGGCGATGAAGAGCGAGATCCAGTCTGCGTCAACGCTCGGGCTGCCCTCGACGGTCACATCACGCTCTCGCAGGCGCTCGCGAACGCCGGCCGCTTTCCTGCGATAGACGTTCTCGCCAGCGCGAGCCGCACGTTCGGAGCGGTCGCCGACGTCGCCCATCGCGCCGATGCCGCCATCGTGCGGCGAGCGCTGGCTCAACTCGCAGCGAGCGAAGACCTGCGTGCGGCGGGCGTGGTGGACCGCGACGATCCAGAAACGTCGCGGCTGGCGCAGGCGGAGCGAGCGCTCGAGCGATTTCTTCGCCAGACCGAGCCGCAATCGGGCGTGGCGACGCGCGCGGCGCTACGCGAACTGGCCCTGATGCTGTAGAATGTTGGGTGATGCTGCGCGCAATGCGAATGTTTGCTTGCACGGCCATCGCCGCCGTTTCGTTCCTGGTCCCGCGCGCCGGCCTGCCCGCAGCCGGCCCTTCGCTGACCGACGTCCTTGCCGGCTATCGTGCTGCGGTCGACGACTCGGGCGCGACACGTTACGATCGCCTGGAAGGGCGCGGTTCGCTCTCGGGAGGCGGACTGAGCGGCGCTTTTCACGCCTGGCAAGATCGCGACCGCGCGCGCGAGGATGAAAACCTCGGCCCTCGCAAAGAGACGACGCTGCGCCTCGCCGATCGCGTGTTCTATG
>Ga0209009_1000431_pt1 | contig 14748 bp, 14 predicted proteins | sample BlaSpr_A8_OM3_M2_FD_187979 | JGI IMG/M metagenome (GOLD analysis project Ga0209009, IMG submission 187979) | Forest soil microbial communities from Thunder Bay, Ontario, Canada - Black Spruce, Ontario site 2_A8_OM3_M2 (SPAdes) (version 2) | ecosystem: Environmental > Terrestrial > Soil > Boreal... | reverse complement strand
AATACAGGCTCGGCCCTGAGATTCGTCAATAACGAAGCTACTTTCGCGTTCACTCACCGTTGCGGCCCGGAAGCTCGCTCACCCCGCTTCCACGGGGCTCTGTCGATGGGCTCCGAGGTCTCGGTCTCCCTCCACCCCGCCATCCAAGCTACGCGGCCACCAGCTCCTACCGCGTCGGGACTCTCACCCTATAGTCATCACCTGCCTTATCCTGGACACGCATCCAAGACTGACTCCGTCCAATCCCCCACTGTCAAGACGATTCGCCTCTTCGGCGGAGAGGCGGGGCGGTAGGAGATGGCCTCGGCCAGATGAGCGGCGGTTACCCGCGCGCTCTCGGCGAGATTGGCGATCGTGCGCGCCACGCGCAACGCGCGGTGAAGCGCTCGCGCGAAGAGCGACAGCCGCTCGACAGCCGCGGCCGCAACGCGCAGCACGGGCAGGTCGAGTCAGAAGAACCGCTCGAAATCGTTCGGGGTGAGCTCGGCATTCCGGAAGGCCGGGCGCGATGGGAACCGCGAGACGGCGCGGCGGCGCGCCTCTGCCACGCGCTGCTTGATGGTCTCGGAGGACTCTTCCGGCGAGTCCCTCTGGATCTCGGCTTAGGAGGCGTGAGGAACGGAGACGTGCATGTCGATGCGGTCGAGCAGCGGGCCCCGAGAACTTCCGCGTGTAGCGCAGGCGCAGGCGGTAGTCGCATATGCAGACGCGGCGGGTCGCCCAGGAAACCGCAAGGGCATGGCAGCGTTGCCTTTCTGCCATCTGCGACTAAGAACTTCGAAACCGGACCCGCGCTATCCCACTCAGCTTGAGCGACTTGGAGATCACGTCCGCAAGCGCCGACTGGACCTCTGGCTCAGAAAGAGGCCGCCGCCCGGCTGGGCGCCGATCCGACGACCGTCAACAACTGGGAAACTGGTAGATCGGAACCAAGGCTTCGTTTCATACCCCGTATCCTGGCGGGCCGCCGGGGACGACCTTTGGGAGCCAGCTCCGCCTAGCTCGCAAAGCTCGAGGGTTCTCGATCCGATCCTTGGCCGGCCTCGTCGGGGTTGATGCGAGCACCATCTGGAACTGGGAGGCGGCGCGGCACTGGCCTACGGCGAGGCTGCGACGACGCGTCGATGAATTCCTCGGTCGCCTTTCCCTGAAAGTTAGGTGAAGTCTTGCCCGCCGAACATCGACCCTCACGCGGCGCGTCCGGCTGCCCAGCCGCCCCGCCCGTTAGCGCCGGACCGTGGAGCGTAGAATCCTCGAAATTCCATTAGCCTCTTGCCCAGGCGCCCGCTTCGGCCCCTCGGAGATCCCTGGCTGCTCCGGGCGCGGGCGGAATCGCCGCAAAGTTCGATGGAGGCGGCTGGCGCAGGTGGGTCGACCGAGCAACCGGGGCAGATCGGCTCGACCTCAGCCTGTGCATTCTCTGGACCGCCCAGGCGACGTCTTTCAGCTTGTTCTCCTTCCCGAGTCCAGTGTAATATCCCCCTCCTAGGGATAGGGAAGGGTCGGATGAAACTCTCTAGCAAGAAGAAACCCGTGATGGGCCGACCCGAATCGAGCGCCGCAAACCTGCCCGACGACACGCGCGCGGACCTGGACTCTCGGCTTGCTCGCATCGAAGGGCATGTCTCGGCGATCCGCAGGATGCTGTCGTCCGGTGAGGACTGCGATTCGCTGCTCGTTCAAGCTTCCGCCGTCCGAGCCGCCTTGAACGGAGTCCTAGTGGGCCTTATGGAGGCGCACTTCGAGTCCTGTGTCGTTCCCTGCACGCGCACCGGCAAGAACGATGAAGCGATCGGCCGCTTTCGGCAGGCTCTCGAAACCGTGCTGAAGAGGTCGTGACGGCATGGACAGCGCCGGCAATGGAAGGCTTCTGAGCGGGGGCGCCATCGCGTCCGCCATTGCAGCCTCGATCTGCTGTTTTGGCCCTCTTGTCCTAGCACTGCTGGGGCTGGGCGGCGGCGCGTTGCTGCTGAGGCTCGAGCCTTATAGGCCGTACTCCCTGGCCGCAGCCGCTCTGTTCCTCGGCGCGGCTTTCTATTTGGCCTATTGCCGCCGTCCCGAGGAAGAGTGCACGTCCGGCTCCGCCTGCGCTCAACCCTCGAGCCCGAGAGTCCCGAGGATAGCGTTGTGGATCGTAGCGGCGATCGTAGTGCTGGCTGCGGGTTTCCGTACTTCTCCAAGCGGCTTTTCTAAGTGAATCTGGCGAGATCTATTGTGAAGAAGTTCTCGATCGTGCTCGTGGCGCTCGCCCTCGTGTGGCCTCTCCAGGCCGCGACGAAAATGGCGACTTTCGAAGTGAGCGGTTGGACGTGCGGCTCCTGTGCGGGCGCGACGCGGATCGCCCTGAAGAAACTGGACGGCGTCGAAGATGTGAAGACCGATCCCGAGAAGAACGAGGCGCTCGTTACCTACGACGATTCGAAGGTCACGACCGACCGGATGGTTCATGCGATCGCGAAGCTCGGCTACAAGGCGGCGCTCAAGAACGGAGCCGCAGCGACCAGCTCGCCGCGCTCTCAGAGCAACACGCCTCCAATTGCCGCGAAGGGCACGAGCCCGGCTTTCGAGCGCATGAGTTTCTTTGAAGTCCCTTTCGAGTGTGGCGCCGCGGAAGGTCTCGGCTGCGGTTCGGCAGCGAAGCCAATCTTGAGCGAGCTCGAAAGGAACTTCAAGATTGCCGAGGCTCGGATCAACCAACCCGGCACAATCCTGGCCGTGGTTTGGAAAAGCCCGAACGATCGATCGGACAGTGCGGTCGAGGCCCTCTTCGAGAAGCACAAGCTCGCGGCGGCGGCGCTCAAGGGCCAAGCTCGCGACAGGGCTCTCAGGGAATATCTGGCCGAACAATGGTACGGAGCCGCGGACGTCGATCGGCTGAGCGAGCACGAAGCTCGGGTAATCGCCGCGAGGCTCGTCAACCGCGCTCGAAGTCACTTCGACCTGGCACCCAATCGCATCGCCGCCCTTACCGAGGATCTGGGCGTCGTCTTCGCTAGGCACCTGACGCTGAGAGATGAGGAGTGCGACACGAGAAGGGACATCATCGAGCAAGAATTGACGAAGGCCGCGAGCAAGTACTTGAACCCGCAGCAGCTGGCGGAACTTCGGAAAGCCGGAGAGCAGGGAATCCAAGCGCTGCCGGGAGAGGACAAATGAGCGAAGCGGCGCCGGTCACGGTCGACCCTACTTCGTGCTCCAGCGAAGGCTGCTCGGCCCCCCAGGCCAAGGCCGAAGCGGCTATCTGCCCCGTGTCCCGCACGATCGGATTGAAGGTCGATCTAATCACGGTGAGGGCGCTCCTGACGGGAAACGCCCTGCGCCGCCTTAAAGAGAAGGCATATCACTTCTGCCCGGAGCCCGTGTGCAACGTCGTCTACTTCTGCCGCAAGACCAATTCGGTTTTCAAGAAGATTGATCTGGAAGTCCGAGTCGGCCAGAAGGAAGCCGACGATCCGATCCCGATTTGCTACTGCTTCGACATCACCGTGGCGGATCTGCGAAAGGACATCACGACAGCGGGAGAGACGAACATCCCGGCGATGATCACCGCCGAAGTTAAGGCGGGGCACTGCGCGTGCGACGTAAAGAATCCTCAAGGCTCTTGCTGCCTAGGCAACGTCTCGAAAGCTATCGCGCAGATTCAGTTCGAGCACGGCACCCTAGCTCCTTGTCGGGCGCGGGTTGCAGGGTCTCTTCCTGCGGGATCCGGAGTCGTTGTGCGGAATCCGCTTCAAATACCTGGGAAAACGCGCCTTAGCTACGGATCTACTCCAAACAGTATTGACGAGAGGCCCGTGGAAGGAGATCTCCGAACGTCACGCCATCGGGCCTACTCTGATCACGAGAACCGCCGTATGCTTTCCGCCTGTCAGGTAGAGACGGCAGGGCGGGTTTCCTCGTCACCCCGGCTGCCATGAAAGCTGTGCTGATCTCAACTTACGAGCTGGGGCGGCAGCCATTTGGGCTCGCCTCGCCGGCTGCATGGCTGCGGCGGGAAGGTATTGACGTCGTCTCCTTGGATCTGTCACGCCAGCCGCTCGATGACGTAGCGGTGGCAGGCGCCGAGCTCGTCGGGTTCTATCTTCCGATGCATACGGCGACTCGTTTGACCTTGCCAAAGCTAGAGCATATCCGTCGACTCTGTCCGAGCGCACACTTCTGCGCCTACGGTCTTTACGCGCCACTAAACGCTGACCTTCTCCGGACGCACGGAGTCGATACGATTCTCGGTGGTGAGTTTGAAACCTCGCTTGCAGCGCTTGCGCGCCAGATCGCAGCCGGCATGCCGGTTGCTCGCGGCACCGAGGACCTGTCACTTCTTCGGCAGCAGTTTCTCGTCCCTGACCGGACCGGGTTGCCGTCACTCGACCGTTATGCCAACCTTACGCTTGCTGACGGTACACGCCGAGTGGTCGGGTACACGGAGGCTAGCCGGGGGTGTAAGCACCTCTGTCGTCACTGTCCGATTGTTCCGGTTTACAATGGCACGTTCCGTATCGTGCAGCGCGATGTCGTTCTTGCCGATATCCGTGCACAGGTCGCCGCCGGTGCAGAGCACATTACATTCGGCGACCCGGACTTCTTCAATGGCGTAAGACACGCTATCGAGCTTGTGCGTGCCGTGCATGCAGAGTTTCCTGAGCTCACGTTCGACGTGACAGTGAAGATCGAGCATCTCCTGAAACACCGCGAGCATCTCCCAGAGCTCGCCAAATTGGGCTGTGCTTTCGTCACGTCTGCCGTCGAGTCGATTGACGACGACGTTTTGCTCATCTTCGACAAACGACACACGCGAGCCGATTTTGTCGCTGCGGTCCACGCCTGCCGTGAGGCAAGGCTCGTGCTTATTCCGACGTTTGTGGCGTTCACGCCCTGGATCACGGCGGCGGGATACGCGATGTTGCTCGAGAGCCTGGTCGATCTCGACCTAGTGGACCACCTGGCACCAATTCAACTCTGCATTCGTCTGTTAATTTCAGCGGGCTCGCGCCTACTAGAGCTTCCGGAAGTTCGGCGCCTCGTTGGTTCATACGACCCGCTGGCACTCGTCTATCCCTGGAAGCATCCGGATCCTGCCGTCGATGAGCTCCAGAAGGCGGTGGAAGGCATCGTGCACGCGGGACTTGCGGCTGGGCTCCCGCGTCGCGCGATTTTTGGCCGTGTCCGGCAGCGGGCCTGGATCGCATTGAACCAGACGCCGCCGTCGGAGCTCGACGTTGCGCCCGGCCGTACGGAGGTGCCGTATTTAAACGAACCGTGGTACTGTTGAGCGGAACCGGCAACGGAACAGGTTGTTCCGATTTGAAGTGGCACGTTGGATGGAAGTTAAGACGCTATAGGAGGGGAACATGCGGCTTAAGATGACAAAGCAATTGAACAAGGTTTTCGAGACATGCTCGGCCAAGAGCTTGCCAGCGCAAACTACCGCACTTGTAGAGTTTGCGGCACAGCTGGCGAGCGGACGTGAAGGCGGTTTCAACATCCCGAAGCTTACCCGCGAGGTGGGTTCGATTGACAAGCTGCATCGGGTGGCCTGTCTCTGTGCTTGCACCGGTGGAGCAATTATCGGCGAGCGGTTTATGAAAGCGGTAAGCAAGGAGCGGTCAGAGGGTGGGGGGCAACTCTCCGCAAAGATGTTTGGTGAGTGCTCGACCGAGACGCTCGACAAGAAGACGCACCATCTTGTGAGCCTTGCGGCTTGCCTTGCAAGCGGATGTGAGTGCGCCAGCGGTCATATCGTGGAGGCGCGAAATGCCGGTGCGACGGAAGAGGAAATCGTGCGATGTGCGTGCATCACGGCGTGCGTCGCCGGCATAAGGGTAAAGTACGCATTTCTTGCGCATCTCGAAGAGACGCGCGGATGCCGTTCCTGCGCCTGTTGAAGCGTCGCTCACGTCGATGCAAGTGCGGGACCCGTGAAGGCAACCTTTCGTTGCGCCTCGAGCTCTGAGGCAGGACTAGCGCGGCCCCGTAGCAGCTGAATGTCATCGCGATAGAAGCCGACCTCTGGTGGCAGGGGATGGCTGAGAAAATGGCTAGGCGCAGCGGAGAGGCCGTAGGCACCCGCGTTCGGGAATGCGAGGACATCCCCTACGCAAAGAGGTGGCAGAAGCACACCTTCGGCAAGGAAGTCGCTCGGTAAGCAGAGGCAGCCAAGGACGTCTGTGGGCTCCCTCCCAGCCACAGATACACGACCGATCAGGAGAGGCGCGGCAGTATTGCCGTGGAGGCCGAGGCCGCACAAGTCGGCATGATGATGCGTTCCGCCATCGACAACAACGGCAGGGTGCCCTCCTGCGTTGCGCTTTGCGACTACTCGGGTGAGATACCAGCCGGCCTGCGCAACTAGGTAGCGTCCAAGTTCGATCACTAGCCTAGCGGGAGCGATCGTCGAGGCGATGTCGGCGAGTGCAGTCGCCACCGGCTGCAAGTCGAGCTCCGGTCTCTCTGAGCAGTATGGCACGCCGAAACCTCCCCCGAGGTGTAGGACTTCGGGCTGAAAGCCTATCGTGGCCGCAGCGCGTGCGGCCAGCGCGGCGGCACGACTAAGGTGTTCCACGACCGCTTGCGCATCGAGGATCTGCGACCCAGCGAAGACGTGGAATCCGGTACCGCGCAAACTGGGCGCCGCATCCAGGATCCGGCGACACGCAGCTAGCTCCTCCGGAGCAATACCGAAGCGTGAAGTCGCCCCTGCAGGAACCTGGGCCGCCGAGGTGTAGTCCGGTTGCAGCCGGAGGACGACCCGCGCCGGTATACCCAGTTCGCGCAGCCGCTGCAGCTCACTTGGGGAGTCCACTGAGAGCGTGATATGGGGGTGTTCGCGGGTAATGGCAAGAAGCGCGTCAGAGTGGTGCGGGCCACTGACGAAGATTGCGTTAGGACGAACGCCTGCAGAAAAAGCGATTAGGAGTTCACCCGCGGAGGCGACATCTGCACCGACACCGTGACCAGCGATGATCGCCGAGAGGCTAAGGTTGGGATTTGCTTTGAGCGAATAGAGAAGCGCTGCACCGGATGGGAGCACGTGCTTGGCTTTGACGACCTGTCGGCGCATCACTCCTATGTCGTATGCATAGCATGGCGTACCAAAGGCAGCTACGACTTGTTGCAGTTGCTGTTCCATATTGGCTGGAGAGCTCTTAACCTTTGCAACAGCATGTCTGCTGCCCGGCAGCTGATGCGAACCCTAGTCTGCGGTACAGCGCTGTCGTTGTGGGCGAGCGCGGGTCAACGAGGACCTCCATCTCAGTACATCCGCGCCGGGCGAGAAGAGTCATAACTGCCTGAAGGAGTTTCGTTGCAATGCCTTGGCGACGCGCGCCCGGAGAGACGCCTAGGCACGAGACATATCCCGTCATTCCGTCCCACGAGGGCAAGGCTACACCCCGCGTGCCGTGGAGCAGCCAGACCGCCGGTGCTGTTTCGCCCCGATGTCCGGCTTCCAGCCAGTTCACGCAACTGGCTGCCTCCCGTTGCGCTTCGTCGGTCGGCAGGTCAGCGAAATGAGCGTCGGCGATGACTGGCACGACGCGCGCTCGTGCTTGCTCGGCCGTAAGACCCGCAAGCGTTTGGATTCCGTCGGGTAACGGAGCTGAAGGACCGACATCAATTGACCGCACCCAGCGCTCGCATTCGAGTGGCGCGAGTTCGACCTCTAAGCACTCGCTAGCTTCCGACAGCGCACTCTCGACGTCCTCCGGCGTTTCTCCATCGGCAGTGACGAAGCCGATATAGCAGCTTTGCTCCGGAAACTGGACGATGACATCGCCGGGTGTTGCGTTGACGATCACATCTCGGATGCCGGGAACGGAACGTGCCGCGTCAACTCCCCTCACCGTTACCAGCCGGCCGTTTGCAGGGATCGGCAGCATCAGCGCGCCTGCGGCGCGATGGGCAACAGGTGGCGGCGGAACGTCCTCGCCGGCGCTGAGGCGCAGGATTAGCTCATGAATATCGAGCGGCAGCAGCGTCCTGAAAACCCGCGAGCAGGCACCGCCGATCAGCCGGGCTGCCAATTCCAGAACAAATGCACCCCGGTCACCGATCCGGATTTCGCAATGTGCGAGGCCAACGCGAAGGCCAACGGCCTCGCTCGCTCGAATCGCGAGCGCCTCAAGCTCCCTGATGCGCGTGGAGTCGAGCCGTGGTGGTGTCAGATAGATTGTCTCCTCGAAAAACGGACCGTTCAGCGGTTTTGGCTTCTCAAAGACGCACAGAGGGAAGGCCCGACCGCGACTCACGAGTAGCTCAACCGAGTACTCAGGACCATGTATGTACTCTTCTACGAGCTGCACCGACCCGGGCCTGTCGCCCGTGTCGAGACCGTACTCGGATACGATCCGGCATACCCGCCGGTAGGCTGTGCGAAGATCGTCCGGGGAGTCCGCACGAATCACACCTTGACTTGCTGATCCGCGGACTGGCTTCACGACAACCGGGTACCCGAGTCCGTCCGCCGAGCTAAGTGCGTCATCCTCCCCGCTGCAAAGATGGTATGCTGCAATAGGAACGCCAGCCACACGGAACCGCTCCTTCATGAGCGGCTTGTCTCGAGCAGCGTCCGCGGCGTCGGGTGGATTCCCAGGCAGTGAAAGCTCGGCTGCGATCCGCGCGACCAGTGGGACAGCTTGGTCGTCGTAGCCGACAGTGGCGCTGATACGCTTATGGCTGTGAATCTGTCTCGCGAGGCGGATTACGGCGGCCTGATCACGAAGCTTGCCGAGCACGATTCGGTCAACCAATTCCGGTGCAAGGCCGCACGGCTGGTGCTCTGCGAGGACTGTGACACTGAAGCCTAGCCGCCGCGCGGTCGCGAGCGGATCACTCGGCACACACGTCTGACTGCCAAAGACGAAGAGGACATGCGGTCTAATATCTCCCGAAGTGTTCATACTGACGGAGGCGGCGCTGAGCGTGCGCGATGATACGCCTCGAGCTCGGCGTGGGCATTGATCACACGCGTGAGCACATCGACGAACCGCGCGAGATCTCGGCCTGGTATAGCAAAATGCAATTCGTTATCCGAGAGCCTCGTGTAGATGCGGTTGCCGATGCATCCGAGACTTGTCGCACTCTCGTGTTCGTGTACCGTTGCCGCAAGCACGGAGCAGGCGGGACGCTCCATGGCAGTAATGCCGCGCCCGACGCTCGCTGCGCCGGCGGTTTCCGAAAGGATCATGTTCTGCCTCCTGGTTTGCCGGACGAGCACGATGTCCGGTTGTTAGGGTGCCGCGTCGAATGGCGCATACACGGCGTAGCAGAACGGGCCGTCGAGTCGTGGGATATTTGGCACTCAAGCCGCCAGGTGGTAATCGATTGCGATCATCATACCCACGTCTGTTGCAGTTCTTCAGCTTTCGCCGGGGGAAAGCCCGACTCGCGCGTACAGGCTCCAATTGTGCACTTTACATGGTCCCGCGCATCCGTGCAAAAGAGTAGCGGCAGGGCTCCTCGGCTGGGGTTGGCCTTCGCCAGTTATTCGGCCTCCTGTTTCCCATTAAGGATACCTTTCGTATCTGATAGGAAAGACGGGGTTTCAGGGCGCGGGCACCCCCTGTCTGGCGGATTGGTGGATGACGTTTTGCTGAGCTGGCCCAGAGGCGCGGTGTGACGCTCCTAAGCCGGATGGGCACTATCCTATTCAGGTCCAACGACTTGAAGTCCATCTCCTATTAATAAGACACCGCCAACGGCAAGGTGCACCCAGGTGACCTCGCAGCCCTCGCGCCGGAGCCACGCGGCCGGGGACGTGACGCCGAAAGACTGGCGCCCGAGCTCGTGCGTCGAGGAGGACGTTCAAGCCCCCTTTCCCTTTGGACCTGCCATGGACGGGCGGCCACACAGGGTCCGCCGTGTCCGTAAACGCCGGCGATCGTGACCGCGTACAAGTTTTTTTCTTTCAGCCTCTTCCCTTCGCCGTTCTTCGCGCGTACTATCCGGGCAACTACGAGGGCATCGCATGGGCGAGGAACACGGGCTGTCTCCCTGCTGCGGCGAAACTCGCCGCATGACGGTCAGTAGCTGTTTCGACCGCGGGCTGCAGCGCAGCCGGGGTCCAGACCTGCCCGTTGCGGGGGACACCTGCTCCGATGCTCTCGGTATCTCCGTCCACTTCAGCTTCAACGTGGGGAACGCCCTCATCCAGCAGGTCAAGTTCCGGGCCAGCACGTGCGTGGCGCTCGTCGCGTACTGCGAGCTGCTCGCCGAGCGCGTGACCGGAATGACGCTCCGCGACGCTATCCGGGTCCAGCCCGGGGACCTCGTTCGCGATCTGCCCGAGGTGTCGCCCGCTAAGTGGGACCGCGCTGCGCTGTGCGTCCGAGCGCTGCGGTCCGCAATCCGGAACGCGACCCTGTCCCCTCGGTCATCCACGACACAAGAAGGAGGTTCGTCATGAAGGTCGCCTACATCTTCGCCACCCAACGTCACACGGTCTCGTACGTCCTCGCCAAGATGATCCTGCCCCAGCTCGAGGAGGATCGCCACGGCGCGGACGTGGTGGGCATGTTCTTTTTCGAGGACAACAACTACGTCCTGGTCCGGGACAACGCCATCGGGGAGCGCCTGCACCGGGTGGCCCAAAAGAAGGGTATCCTGCTCATGGGCTGCGACCAGTGCTGCTACGAGCGGGAGATCGCGGACAAGCTGCTCCCTGGCGTGCCCGTAGGCTGCTTCCCGGACCTCTACCGCGCGCTGTCCTCGAACCCGCCGGACCAGGTGATTACGCTCTGACGCCTCGATCCGGACGCGGACGATCCAAGAACGGCAACCATCCGGGTTGAACTGCATTGAACTGCTCGAAGAACACTCCTACTTCCCGCCTCTCCGGCTGGAGAGGTCCGAGTTCACCGACCTTCCGGCTGAGAAGGCCATCTTCGTCCGTCGACGGGCCTCACGGAGAGGTTGAAACGCGGCCCCTCCCCCGGGTCTAACTAGCGCCGCGGCACGGATCTCAGGATCACCAATCCCTCTCCTCCTTCAAGGCTGAGTGAGGAGAAATCACGTCCGACACGGGGGGATTTGGGAGTACCCGTGACAGAGCGAACCTCCTTTGCATCAGTTTTTAGCGTAGGTCTCGGCGCCATGCCTGTCGGCGGTAACCGTAGGCCAACCACGAACCGCTACGGCGAAACCTGGAGACGAGCGAAAACCTTGGTCCGCGATTGGAGCTTGCTGTGGGTTCAAACGTGTGGTATTTCAGGCCGATCGCGATCAAAAGGAGGAACAGTCATGAGTATCCTTCACACAGCCCAAGTTCTAACGGAAATGCTGAACGACTCGGAATACAAGAAGGCGGTCGCATCGAAATCGGCAAGGGCATTCCATGGTTGGGACCTTTCCGCAAAGGAACGGGCATTGCTCGTTAGCGAGGCGAGAGCGCGTAAGGCCAGGTTTTCTCCATCGGAGAGCAAGGCTCTTAACTATGTGATCAGGAATCAGCCGCTCACGGAACCTGTGGGCGTCGCGCTTGCCAACGCCATCGCCAGGCATCTTGGCCTGCCCGTCGATGGGCCGATTTCGGCCGGGTGTGATGGCGGCTGCTGCGGCTGGACTGGCCGCATCATATTTGGTGCGGATCCCGCTCCGCGGGGATAAAGCGCAACCCTACAAAGCTCATCGAACAGGTCGGTGCCGTGCGCTCGGAGTGGTCCTGCTCTGCGTTTATCGAGTCACTCCAGACTGTCGTCTTTCTCGAGCGAGCCTCGGCACACATTTTGGCCGGCTGTCTCCCGAGAATACGAGGGTTCGCCACAAAGCTAGCTGTGAGCCACCATCTCTACGAAGGCATGGCGCAAGCCTATCGCATGCGTGACGTTCTTCTAGGTCTCGACTATCGGTCAAGTGGCTTGCTACTCGCATCTTCGGACGACGTGCATCTGATGAAATCTGTCGACGGCCTTCTGGGAGTCGAGCGGGTTCTGGCAGTTATCTATCTTGGCGTGAAACCCAGGCTTGCTGACGAATACCGGTGGCTTTTCTCACATGTCGATTCGTTACTAGATTCGCAGTTGCTGTCGGCGCTTACCTCGTACCTACCCCAAATCGAAACTCACGCACAGTGGGGCACCAAGACGTTGACGCGCTATGCATCAGCCCCCGGCGTTATCGAACACGTCACGCGCATCACAGAGCGCTGGCGCTCGGCAATCAGCGGGAGGCAGCTGCCTCTAGATCAGGTGATGTGGACGCCGCTGAGTCGCGCCCCCGCGGCGCTACGGCCTCGATCGCTCAAGCGAGGCGACAACGGGGCGCTGCCAATTATGCCCCGCGACACACTCAGAGATCCTCAGGGAATAGGTATCTTTCTACACAATAGCATCAATGAGGAATATACTACGCTGGAACTGATGGGTCGCAATTCGTATGAGCATCCTGACATGCCGTGGGCCTTTCACCTTAGCCTGGCGAGACAGGTAGCCGACGAGGCTCGGCATGCGCAAATACTGGAAAGACTTGCGGATGACGTCAACGTGCGATATGGCGACCATCCAATCTACGTGACTAATTACGACATGCTCTATTCGTACGATCACTGCGAACCAGGAAGCAAGCGCGAGCTGCTCTGGCGACTACTACTCCGCTCGACTTATCAAGAAGCTCTGTCGCTCGATTTCCTGGCGTTTGAGATCAAGAAGAGGGAATTCCTTCATCAGCCGAAGATGGCGCGTGCATTTTGCTATATCTTGGCAGATGAGCTCTTTCACGTGGAGAGCGGCATTCGTTGGAGTCGAGCGATTGCGGAGAGCCACGGATTCGACGTGCTGACGGAGCGGCGCGACGCGCGCGAGTACTATCTGGCTAGGGAAAGCCACGAACGATTGCGGTTCATCGCGAGATATCCTGAGCGGTTCGTTGCGGAGATGAAACGGCGTCAGGAGCCGCGAAAGGCCTCTGAACTGCCGTTTGGAATTCAGTTCGAGAGCGATCTAAGGCGGAGGGCAGGCTTTTCGGATGCAGATTTAGAACAAGCCCAGAGATGGGACGTCTATTCGTGATCGGAGGCTGCGCCGCCCTCACCGGCGGCTCCCTTCGGGTCATTTCCCTCATAAGCCTCCTCAACTGCCGCTTCGTGACCACCAACCCTCCAAAGAGAGCCAACAGCCTACAGAACAACAACTTATGAAGACCCACCCCGCCAATTCTAGTTGTCACTGCCCCGCAGTTCTAATTGTCGCTGAACAGTCGTGTTCTTCTCGGCCCAGCACCCGGCCTCCCAGCCAGCTAACACGGAATATTCCTTTATCGCCGCCCTTGAGGTCGAGTCGCTGACTTCTCATGAGGCGCTTTGGGCTTCGTCTCGATATTCAAACCTCAGGCGCTATCTGAACCTGCTTATCAAGCCTCACGGATCGGGATGGGACCACTTCGAGCCAGCAGTGCGGATCTCTGAATGGCACCGCGACTGGATGTGGCGGCTCTGCGCGAGGCGGGGACTTCGAAAGGCTGACGTGATTCTGGCTTGTACTTCTCATGCTCCCGGAGCCGAGCTCCTGCTTAGGAACCAACGACTCCCCGTGGCGAACAACTACGTAGTCTTCTCTCGGACGTCCCAAATCACCAGTCGTGCGCCATTGCTTGTCGCCACGTATGCACCCGGCGCTTCAAAGGAGCAGTGGCTGCCCGACTCTACTGTTTCTGGGCTGCACGATCTCGTATTCGCTGGGTCACCAAGAGGGTTCCGAACGTCTAACCGCCAGCAGCCGCATAGACACTTCAGACGTCCCCTGTCCGACCCGGGGAGCTGGTTGGCGGAAGTTCGTGACCTGACGAGCCGGGCCGAAACGCGAAGGGGGCCCCGGACAGGCTCACGCGCCTGACCCCACTTCCTCCACGAGATCTGGACAGCGCCCTCGTGGAAGATATGGGGTCAAGTCTGTGAATATGTGAGTTGGTGGTAGGTTGGGTCCGCGATGGCGCGGCCACTTCGGTTGGATCATGCGGGGGGAATCTGGCACGTGACCAGCCGAGGCAACGAGCGGCGGGAGATCTTCCGGGAAGATGAGGACAGAGAGTCATCTTCTGGAGCTGTCTCGGTACGTCGTCCTCAATCCGGTACGCTGAGATTTGGGGTCAAATGAGATTTGGGGTCAAGTCTGTGAATATGTGAGTTGGTGGTAGGCTGGTCCCGCGATGGCTCGGCCACTTCGGTTGAAATCTGAGCGGGGTCAGAATCTCAGAGGGAATCTCAGAGGGGTCGGTGCTGATTCGGTGTATTACCTCAGCATTTCGCGGGAGAGGATCGGGCAGTAGAGGCCCTTTTCCTGCCGCTGCCACCAGGCGCCTGTGGCGCGGCGCGTGGCGGCGTCGGTGAAACGGTAGTCGTAGAGGACCGCGCGGATGTAGCGCGGCGGGCGATTCGGAAAGGGATTGCGCAGGAGCAGCCGTTCGACCTCCGGAGAGCCTTGCAGGAGCCTTCCCAGGAAGGCGAGGAACCACGGGTTCTCTTCGTATGTGCCGAGCGCCGCGAACCACATCTGCCAGTCCAGCCGGGGCTGGTGTGGAGCGACGAAGCCGGGCCTGCGCATCACGTCGCCCGGTTTCCAGCGAAACTCGTAGGGAAGCCAGGACGCGCCGTCGTCGCTTCCCTCGACGATGATCTCGGGCCGCGAGGTTGTCATGACCATGAAGAGGCCGTAGGTGCCGACGGATTGAAACGGGATCGCCGCGCGCGCGAGCGAGATTACGGGCCCCGGCCACGGCACCGAGATGCGCAACGTCCCGGCGAAGAGGACGACGCTCATGAGA
>Ga0209009_1000430_pt1 | contig 14762 bp, 17 predicted proteins | sample BlaSpr_A8_OM3_M2_FD_187979 | JGI IMG/M metagenome (GOLD analysis project Ga0209009, IMG submission 187979) | Forest soil microbial communities from Thunder Bay, Ontario, Canada - Black Spruce, Ontario site 2_A8_OM3_M2 (SPAdes) (version 2) | ecosystem: Environmental > Terrestrial > Soil > Boreal... | reverse complement strand
ACTACTACGAGCTCAACCAGCCGCTGGCGCCGGGCGGCGCGCTCGACGTTCGAGCAACGCTCGCGCTGCTCGGGATCGCACTCGTTGGTGCAGCCGCGGCCGCCGTGCTCTTCGAGTCCCGCGACATAGGCGCGCCAGCCTTCAGCTGGCCGGCGCGCCATCGCCCGGTCAGCTACGAGCCGTCCACCTCGCCCGTGTGGCGGATCGCCGTAGTGCGTGGCCTCTTCGAACGCAGGGTCGGGTTGGCGATGTGGGCCGTCGGGCTCGCCGCGGTCGGCGCCGTGTTCGTGGCCTTGACGAAGACGGTCTTGCAGCCGCTGCTCTCGATTCCCGCCCTGACCCACTTCTTCGGCGGTTTCGCGGGCGGCCAGCTGTACACATCGTTTCTTGGGTACTTCTGGCTGAGCATCGCGCAACTTCTTTTTGCAGGATTCGCCATCGCGCAAGTCGCTCGCTGGTCGGCCGAGGATTCGGACGGCCGCTTAGAGCTGATCCTCAGCACACCGCAGTCCCGCGTCTCGGTGGTGCTGGAGCGCGCAATCGCGCTGGCCGTCGGGGCTGCCCTCGTCGCGGCCGTCAGCGGCGTCGCAGTGGCGGCTGCCGCCCATTACGAGGCCATCAACGTGAACGGCGAGCGGCTGGCCGAGGGTAGCTTGTTGCTGGTACCTTTCGCCCTCGTTTTCGCCGCGGCGGGAGCGGTACTGGCCGCATGGAATCCTCGTGCGGCCGTCGGCTTGCTCGGAGGATTGGCCTTCGCGAGCTACCTGGTCGACGAGCTGGGGCCCCTGTTCAACTGGCCCGCCTGGGTACAGGATCTCTCGGCGTTCAAGCTGTTCGGGACCCCGCTGTCGACGGGAATCGATCGCCACGGCGTCCTGATCATGGTCGCGATCATCCTCGTGGGGTTCGGAGCGTCGATACTTTTAATGGAGCGCCGAGACGTCGGCGCGTGAACTGGCCACAATAAGCGATCAGCAGGTCCCAACCTTCTCGCCGCTTGCGCGCTAGCCAAGCACCGTAAAGGGAGGTAAACTGCGTCGCCATGCCGAGATCGATGTGGAAAGGCGTCGTCTCGTTCGGGATGGTCTCGATTCCGATCCGCCTCTACAACGCAACCGAATCGACATCCAAAGTTTCGTTTCGACAGCTTTGCCCAGACCACAAATCGCCTATTTCGTACAAACGCTGGTGCGCTGAGGGCGACCACGAGGTCCAGTACGGCGAGATCCTCAAGGGTTACGAGGTCGGCAAGGATCGCTACGTGATCATCGACGAGAAGGACCTCGACAACCTGCCACTCGCGACCGCTCACTCGATCGACATCGAGGAGTTCGTCCCCATCGACGACGTGGAGCCCGGCCTGTATTTCAAGAACGCGTACTTCATGGAGCCCGAAGAGCTGGGCAAGAAGCCGTATCAGCTCCTGCGCAAAGCCCTTGAAGCAACGGGCCGCATGGCGATCGCGAAGATCGCGCTGCGCGACCGCGAGCACCTGGCGGCTCTCCACCCGAACGGCCACGGGATTCTCATGAACACGCTGAATTGGCCGGATGAGATCCGGTCGACCGAAGGCCTCAAGGGACTCGAGGGCGACGTCAAGATCAACCCCAAGGAGCTCGAGATGGCCAAGGCCCTGATCGAGAGCCTGGCCGACTCTTTCGATCCGAGCCGGTTCAAGGACGAGTACAAGGAAGCCGTGATGAAGGTCGTCCAGGCGAAGATCGACGGCGAGGTCATCGAGGCGCCCGCTGCGCCGCAGACGGCCAAGGTGATGGACCTCATGGAAGCTCTGCGAGCCTCGGTCGAGCAGGCGAAGAAGTCGCGTGCCACGCAGAAGAAGGCTCCCGCCAAGACCGAGAGGGCACGCCGCAAAGCCTCATAGTCGACAGCTAACCTGATCCGAGTGCAGGAGTCGGATCAGCTTCAGATCGATCTCGAGAGCTTTCCCGGTGAGATCCGGCCGATGCAGGCCGCGTCCGCCGAGGCGCCGTTCAGCTCGCCCGACTACCTCTTCGAGGTGAAGTGGGATGGCTTGCGCTGCATCCTCTTCCGTGACGTCGACGGGCGCGTTCGCCTCCAGGACCGCGGGCTCAACGACATCACCGCGGACCTGCCCGAGGTGGTGGCGGCCGCCCGGCGCGTCCCGCCCGGGAGCGTGATCGACGGCGAGCTGGTCGCCACCGACAACGAGGGCCGGCCTGACTATCCGCGGCTGCGCGAGCGCCTCACCGGCGGCGCGGAGCTTAAGGACAAGATCCCCACGGCGTACCTGGCCTTCGACGCGCTGTACCTCGAGGAGAAACCGCTCATGCGTCAGCCCATCAGCCGCCGGCGCGCACGGTTGAAAAAGGCTGTCGAGGCGGGCGGTCACATCTTCGTGCCGGACCACATCGAGGAGGATGGCGTCGAGCTGTTCGAAGCGTGCCTCGAGCGAGGTCTCGAGGGTGTGGTCGCCAAGCACAAGCTGAGCCCGTACGTCGCCGGCCAGCGAAGCCCGTTCTGGCTCAAGGTCAAGGCAGTCAAGTCGGACGACTTCGTGGTCATCGGGTGGATGGGAAACAAGCCGTTCGATGCGCTCGTGGTGGGGTATCACGAAGACGAGCGGCTGCTGCCATGCGGGACGGTCGGCGGCGGCTACGACGATGCTACGAGTCGCACCATCAAGGAGGCGCTGGTGGAGCTCGCCACCGAAGATTCGCCGCTCGATCCTCGGCCGATCATGGTCAAGCCCGTTCACTGGGTCCGGCCGGACCTCGTCGTGAGCGTGCGCTACTCGGAATGGTCTCCGGATGGAACCCTGCGCTTTCCGATCTTCAACGGCCTGCGCCCCGAGGTGCACCCCGCAGAGGCGATCCGGCACCGGCCGCGCGTGGTGATCTCGGGGCGCGTAAAGCCGGGCACGCTTGCGTACGACCTGACGCGGTTTCCGTTTTGACGGATACCACCGCGGAACCCGTTAAGCCGGTGATGGAACCGGGATTCGACGTGGTCACCGGGGCGTTCAGCTTCACGGGCCGCGCCATCGCCCTCCGCCTGCTGGCGGACGAGCGGCGCGTCCGCACGCTGACCAACCATCCACAGCGACCGGGGAGTGAGGAGATCAAAGTCGATGTGGCGCCGCTGCAGTTCGCGGACCGCGCGGCGCTGGTCGAAAGCCTGCGCGGCGCCGACACTCTCTACAACACGTACTGGGTGCGGTTCCGGCACGGCAAGCTGAGTTTCGGCGACGCCATCGCGAACACCAGGACGCTCGTCGGCGCGGCGGCCGAGGCGGGCGTGCGCAAGATCGTGCACATCTCCGTCAGCAATCCATCGGTCGACTCGCACCTCGACTATTACGCCGGGAAGGCGCGCACGGAAGAGATCATCCGCACGTCGGGGCTCCGATGGGCGATCGTCAGGCCCACCCTCGTATTCGGGCCAGGCGACATCTTGCTCAACAACATCGCGTGGCTCTTGAGGCGGATGCCGATCTTCGCCATCCCAGGCCTCGGCACATATCGAGTGCAGCCGGTCGCGATCGAGGATGTGGCCGAGATCGCGAGCTGGGCTGCACACCAGACACACGACATCACGGTCGATGCGGCCGGACCAGACATCGTCACCTATTCGGAGATGGTCGAGGGAATCGCGATCGCTGTCGGGCGCCGGCCGCGATTCGTGTACATGACGCCGAGGTTGACGCTGCTGGCTGGAGACATCGTCGGGGCTTACGTCCATGACGTGATCCTCACGCGGCAGGAGCTGCAGGGCCTGATGGAGGAGCTGCTGGTCTCGAACGAGAAGCCGCGCGGCACGCGGCGAATCGACAACTGGCTGCTCACCTATGCGGAGACCCTCGGCCGGACTTACGCATCAGAGCTCAACAGGCACTGGAGATGAGCAACGCGCTGGTAACCTGCCGCTCATGACGCCGCCTGTTGCCGAGAGTCCGATCGCGGTCGAGGCGCAGGACCTCGTCAAGCGCTACGGTGTGGTGAGGGCCGTCGACGGAGTCAGCTTCCAGGTGCGGCGCGGCGAGATCATGGGATTTCTCGGCGCGAACGGCGCGGGAAAGACGACGACGCTGCGCATGCTGTGCGGCCTTCTCACGCCGACGTCTGGCCAGGCTCTCATTGACGGGTTCGACATCCACGCGCAGCCCCTGGAAGCCAAAGCCCGGCTCGGTTATCTCGACGAAGAGCCCTTCGTCCATCCGCACCTGACTGGTCGCGAGTTCCTCAACTACATCGCAGATCTGTATCGAATGGCGCGAGGTCCCGAGCGCCAGCAGCGAATGGAACGCCTGCTCGGTTTGTTCGAGCTTGCGGAACGCAATGGCGAGCTGATCGGCGCGTACAGCCACGGCATGAAGCAGAAGATCGGACTGGCGTCGCTGCTGATCCGAGAGCCGTCGGTGCTTCTGCTGGACGAACCGACCAACGGCCTCGACCCGCGCTCCGCCCGTCTGGTCAAGGATCTCCTCGAGGAGCTGGCCGCGCTCGGCACCACCGTGCTCCTCTCGACCCACATCCTCGAGGTCGCCCAGGCACTGTGCAAGCGGGTGGCGATCATCGACCGCGGGCACATCGTCGCGACCGGGACGATGGAAGAGCTGCGCGCCCAGGCGGGGTCCGAGCAGGCAAGCCTCGAGGACCTGTTCTTGAAGCTCACCGCCGGGCCCGAATCCAAGGAGCTCATCGAGCGCTTGCTCGCACCCAAGCTTTGAGCGAGTCGGCGGCGCAGATCATTCTCAAGGCGGAGCTGCTCGCGTGGCGGCACCGCCTCCTCGGACGCAGCCGCGTGCGGCTAGCCCTGCTCGGCATCTTCTTGCTGGCAGCAGCGGTGTTCATCGGCGGCGGGGCATTCAGCATCGGTGCGGCCGCGGGTCACTTCCTGCCGGTGGCTCGGGACACGATCCTCACCGGGGGCTTCACCTCGCTCTCCGTCCTGATGCTGGTGATCGGCTTTCCGACTGTGATCGCGACGTTCTTCGTCGGGCGCGAGCTCCTCCAGCTGGTCCTGGCGCCGGTCCGGCCGATCGACATCTTCGCCGCGAGGCTTCTGCTCGCGATGAGCGCGAACCTGCTGATCAGCAGCATCCTTTTGATGGCGACCCTCGGCGTCGGGGTCGGCTCCGGTGCCTCGCTCGTGTTCTTCCCGCTCGCCGTCTTCCTGATCTTTGTCCAGGTCCTGGTGGTGACCTCTCTGCAGGCGATCCTGATGTCGGTCGTCCTACGGTGGGTTCCGGCGCGCATTGCCCGCGACGTAGCGGCGGCCGTGGCCGGTCTATCGGGCGCCGGCTTCTACCTGGCCTGGAACATCAACCTGCGGCAGTCGTTCTCGCCGCGGACCCACCCCGACCTCTCCAACTTCACCTCGCTTGTCAGCCGCGTGGAGTGGCTGCCTTCGGCATGGCCAGGCCACGCGCTGAGCGCCATCATCGCCGGCAACACGGCGGAGGCCGCGACCTGGATTGTCTTCTGTGTCGTTTTCGCGCTACTGGTGCTCGCGATGGCGGAGATCCTGTACCGGCGCACGCTCCTCACGGGACTTGGCGTGTTCGGCGGACCGCCTGCGATCTGGCGTCGAGGCGCCGCCAAGCAGGCAATCGCGGTCGCCAAAGCAGGCGCCGCGTCCCCATTCCGCGCCATCGCATTGAAGGACTGGCTGAGCTACCGGCGCGACATCCGGCGGCTGAGCCGCATGCTGCCCGCCTTCCTCTTCCCCATCGGCTACGCATTTGCCTTTCTCAGGCCGTCGCGAAGCATCACGAGCTTCTGGACCGAGGTGTTCCTGGTCGGGTTCATCTCGATGTTCATGTCCACCGCGCTCGCGACTCCCTCGATTCCAAGCGAGCGGAGGGGCTTTCAGCTGTTGCGGATGGCGCCCATGACGATGTGGCAGTTGATCCGCGCCAAGATCATGCTCACGCTCCCTCCGGTGCTGGTGCTCACCTTCATCTTCAGCATGGTGGTAGCCACCGTCAGCGCCAGTGGCATCGCGCAGTTCGCGGAGCTCGCGGTCCTGGTGGTGTGGCTGGGCACTGGTTTCGTTTCGGTCGGAGTCGCGGCAGGAGCCATCGATCCCCGCTTCGACGCCTCGGACGACCGCCGAGCGGTGGGAATCGTGGGAACGCTGGCCGGCCTCGCAGGCACGCTCGGATTCGGCCTGCTCAGCGTGGGCGCGCTGGCCCTGCTCGTATTCGGCTACGCCGCCTCACAGGGCATCAGGCAACTCGGGCCGATTCCCGCGACACCGGCGGTCGGGGCGCTGATGTGGGCGGGCGCGCTAGTGCTTCTGGTGGGATCGGCCGCAATCGTGGTCACCCTCTTGTGGTTCGCCAACTCTCGTCTACGTGCCTGGGAGGGCGCGATCGCGTCGGTCTGAGGGACCAGACGGCCCGAAAACTAAAGACTGGCTTTCTTCCGTCGGCGAGCATCCACCGATGTTCGCCGTGGGTCGCTAACGACTCGCTCAATCTTTTCCCGCGACGAATGTCCGGCCGCATATCCGGCCAGTAACGCTCGTATTACCTGCGAGAGGGTAAGCCCCTCAGTCGTGGCCCTCATTTTGGCCGCCCGATACACGGGTTCAGGTATCCTCGACGCAAGTCGGGGCGACTCGCCACCTGGCTCGCCGCGCGCCGGTCGGCCTTCGCGCAGAATCAGGCTCCGTGCGTCGGACAGGACATAGCCACGCTCCGCCTCTGAACCCAGCTTGTCGATCAACGCTTGACCCAATGTGCGTCCGCTCTTTAGCTTCACGGCACGATTCGCCAAAGCAGTGCCTCCTCGTGTTGGCGTCGATACCTCCGCCGCATCTTCATCGCGTGGATGACGACCAGGTCGCCGTGGTCATCCTCGACAGCAAGAATTTCGATCGGAACTCCGGCTTGATCATCCCCGAGAACCAGCAACCGATCTGGCTCTGTCGGATCGTCTTGCGGTGCCTGTACGTAAGCCAGACCGCAATGGACGAAACTCCATAACTGTCGTACAGTTTAGCGCGGGGTCCGTGGATCAGTCGAAAGGGTCTTCGATCAGCTCCGAGTTGAAGCCTCCGCCGGGCTCGACGGTTAGGCCAATCACCGCGTAGCGGATGCGGCCTCGCCAGCCGGCGAGGGCGCGGTACTCGGCCGCCGCCGCCATCAACGCCCGCCGCTTGCGCGATCCGACAGCTTCCAGAGGTGTGCCGAATGAATCGTCCGTTCGCGTCTTGACCTCGACCACGATCAGGTCATCGCCGCGCCGGCACACGAGATCCAGCTCGCCCCGTCGCGCTAGGAAGCCTTTCCCGACCACCTCGTAGCCCCGTTTCCGCAGCAGGTCGGCGGCGGCTTTCTCTCCCGCCTTCCCCAGCTCCCGAGGCCCGGCCTCTACCCGAGGAGGGCGGATTCGCGAAAGGGCGCCCATGTCGTCCGGTGGATCGGGCTGGGGCCGAGGCGGCGGATCGCGGCGCGATGCGCCGGCGTGGCGTAGCCCTTGTGGTCGGCGAACCCGTAGCCGGGGTAGAGCCGGTCGTATTCGACCATTGCTTTGTCGCGGGCGACCTTGGCCACGATGCTCGCGGCCATGATGGACGCGCAGGTCCGGTCGCCTCGAACCACCGCCATCTGGGGAAGCAGCGCCTCGGGCACATCCCATGCGTCGACAAGCAAGTACTCCGCCGAGATCTTCAGCCCGGCGACTGCGCCTGCCGTCGCAAGGTGTCGAGCACGAATCAGGCCGAGGCTGTCAACCTGCGCGTGGTCGACGGCGCACACCGAGAAGGCGAGCGCTCGCCTGCGGATGATCGCGTCGATGCGCTCCCGTTCGAGTGGCGTCAAGAGCTTCGAGTCGTCCAAGCCCGGAATACGGACGCCGATCGGCAGCACCACTGCCCCGCCGACGACCGGACCCGCGAGCGGGCCCATGCCGACCTCGTCGACCCCCGCGACGACCTGGTAGCCCATCGAGCTCGCCATGCGCTCATAGCGCCAGAGCTTGGGTCTCATCAGATCGAGGTTAGTGAGCGCCGGCTTCGGATGCCAGTCTCTTTACAGCGATTACTCGGTCTCCGCCGCTGTTTCGGAACCCTCCTCTTCGGGTTCTTCTCCGCGGACCAGGCGCCTTCGCTCTCGGATACGGGCTTCCTTGCCCACCTTGGCGCGCAGGTAGTACAGCCTTGCCTGGCGTACGTTGCCATGTCTTAGGACGTCGATCTTGTCGATGCGCGGCGAGTGGATCATGAAGGTTCGTTCTACGCCGACCCCGTGCGTCACGCGCCTCACGGTGAAGTTCATGCGCAGACCGCCGCCGGTGACACGAATCACCGTGCCCTCGAACACCTGGATGCGCTCCCGCGTGCCTTCCACGACCTTGACGTGCACCTTCACCGTGTCGCCCGCGCGAAGGGCGGGCACCTTTTCCTTTTGCTGCTCTTTCTCGAGCTGCTGGATCACGTTCATGTCTTCTTCAACTCCTTCGTGTGTAGACCATGTCTTTGACTTGCTTGCTGACGGCGCCACTGGCGGATACGAGCGTGGTCGCCGGAAAGTAGGACCTCGGGGACGCTCATGCCCCGGTACTCGGCCGGCCGCGTGAACTGCGGCCACCCCGACGGTTCGATGGAAAAACTGTCCTGAGCCAGCGACTCCGGATCGCCGACAACGCCCGGCACCAGCCGCGCGACGGCGTCGACCAGGACCATCGCGGGGATCTCGCCCCCGCTGAGAACATAGTCGCCGATCGACACCTCGCGCGCATTCAACGCGATGCGCACGCGATCGTCGATGCCCTCGTACCGGCCGCACACGATGATGAGCCCCGGCTCGAGGGCGAGGCTCTCCGCAAGCCGTTGGTCGAGGCGCTCACCCCAGGGCTCCATGAGGATCACCGGGCCTGGGTTGTGAGGCCGAATCGACTCCACGGCTTCGATCACCGGCTCTGGCTTGAGCACCATGCCCGGACCTCCGCCGAACGGCATGTCGTCGACCTGCCGGTGGCGGTCGTGGGTGTGATCCCGGAGGTCGTGGGCCTGCAGCTCGATCAACCCCTTCTCGATCGCACGCCCGACCACGCCCTGGTCGAAGACCGGGGCGAACATCGCCGGGAAGATGGTGACGACGTCAAATCTCAATCGCGGGCATCCTCGACTTGAACCAACCAGTCCGCCACCACCACGCGGCCGGCGTCGACATCGACCTGCACCACCGCGTCTTTCGTCGCCGGAATGAGGTGTTCAACCGTTCCGTCGCGGCTGACCCACACATCGTTCGCCGGACGTTCCAGGATTTCTGCGATGGTCCCGAGCTTTTGCCCGGAGCTCGTCAGGACCGTCAGTCCTACCACCTGGTGGTGATAGAACCTGCCCTCGGCTAGAGGACGCGCCTCGGCCTCGACAACCTCGAGGTAGTGACCCCGAAAGAGGTCGGCCATGGTGCGGTTGTCGATGCCGCGAATCTTCACCACGAGGCCTGGATGCCCGGGGCGACTCCATTCGATCTCGCGGTCTGCGCCCTCAAGCACAACGGTCGAGCCCGGGCTGAAGCGGTCTACGAAGTCTGTCAAGGGAATTACCTTGACAGCGCCGTCAACTCCATACGCGCCGGCGACCTGGCCGACGCGGATCATCCGCGCGTACCTCCGTTTCGCGGCCCGCGTGACCTGGGCTCGTGTTGCGTCAGCGGTGAGTTGGCGAGGTCGACAAAGACCCGCTTGCGGTCTTTGAGCGACGCGACCCGAACCAGGGTTCGGATGGCCTCGATGTTCCGGCCGGCCTTGCCGATGAAACGGCCCACGTCGGCGTCCGCGAGCTTGACCTTGATCGCCACGGTCCCGCCTCCGCGCTCGAACGACTCCACGAGCACCTCTTCAGGCTTTTCGGCGAGCGACTTGGCGACGTACTCGACGAGCGCTTTGTAGTCCACGCCTGGACCTGCGGGACCTTCTGAGCGATCACGCCGGAAACCGCCCCGATTGAACCCCCCACTGCCGCCGCGAAAATCACGCCGTGCCGGTCGACTGCTCTGCGTGTCGCTCAAGAATCCCCTCCCGCTTCAAGAGGCTCCGCGCGGCCTCGCTCGGCTGAGCGCCCTGCTGGAGCCAGCGCTTGACTTTGTCCACGTCGATCTTGATCTCCACCGGATCCTTCATCGGATCGTAGTACCCGAGGTGCTCGATGAACCGGCCGTCGCGCGGCGAGCGCGCGTCCGCCACCACGAGGCGGTAGAAGGGGTGCTTCTTCGCCCCCATCCGCCTCAACCTGATCTTTACCAACTGGCGCCTCCTTTTCCGAACAGCCGTGGAAGGCCCACGGCTTTGCCTTTGCGGTTGACCGCACCAAACTGTTTCGCGAGCTTCTGCATCGCGTCCCGAGCTTTCAACACCCGGTTGACGTCTGCAGGTTGAGCCCCACTTCCGCGCGCGATGCGCTTCTTACGGGCGCCATCGATGACCTCCGGGTGCGCTCGCTCGCGTGGAGTCATCGACAGGATGATCGCCTCCATCTTCTTGACCTCTCGCTCCGTGTCCTGGCCCGCGAGCTGACCTTTCAGCGCTCCACCGCCGGGCATCATGTCGAGCACGCTTTCGAGCGATCCCATGCTGCTCACCTGTCTCATCTGAGCCAGCATGTCGTCGAAGGTCAGCCGGCCCGCGCGCAGGCGCCGCTCGACCTCGACCGCCTTGTCCTTGTCGACCGTGCGCTCGGCACGCTCGATGAGCGTGAGCACGTCGCCCATGCCGAGGATCCGGGACGCCATGCGCTCGGCGTGGAACACCTCGAGGTCCTGCGGCTTCTCCCCGGTGCCCGCGAACCGGATTCGCTGCCCGGTAGCGACTCGAAGCGAGAGGGCCGCCCCGCCGCGCGCGTCGCCGTCCAGCTTCGTGAGGATCACTCCATCGAGGCCGATCTCTCCGCCGAAGGCCGCGCCGACCTTCACCGCCTCCTGGCCGGTCATAGAGTCGGCGACGAGGAACGTTTCGGTCACCGGGACGGCGGCTTTCAGGCGTTTGAGCTCCTCCATGAGCTCGGCGTCGATGTGAAGGCGTCCCGCGGTGTCGAGGATCACGACGTCGCACAGCAGGCGCTTCGCCTCCTGGATGGCGGAGAGAGCGATCGACGCGACGTCGCTTTGACCCGAATAGAAACCGACCTGCTCCCGCGAGGCCAGGGTCTTGAGCTGTTCGACGGCGGCGGGACGCCTGAGGTCGAGGGTGGCGACCAGAGGCTTGTGGCCCTCACGCCGCGCCAGGAGCGCGAGCTTGATCGCTGTCGTCGTCTTGCCCGAGCCCTGCAGCCCCACCAGCATCAGCACCGTTGGCGGCGCCGGCGCATAGCGAAGGCTCTCCGAGTTGCCTCCGAGCAGCTCCACCAGCTCGGAGTTCACTGCTTTCACGACCTGCTGCGGGGCGGTGAGCCCCGTCGCCACATCGGCTCGCTGGAGACGGGCGCGCACGCGGTCGACGAACTCCTTGACAACCTTGAAGTTGACGTCGGCCTCGAGCAGCGCGAGCCTGACCTCGCGCACGCCGGCCTCGACGTCCTCAGGGCGCAAAACGCCACGTCCCGAGATCTTCTTCAACGCCGCGGCCAACCGCTCGCTCAGGGATTCGAACATCTAGGTGACCCCATCGAGCCGCGCGATCCGCCGCCTCAGGCCCTCTAGCTCGCGCTCGAGCGCGCGCACGGCCCGCTGCCTGCGGGCAGACTCCGCCAGGAGGCCCAGCCGGCGCTCGTACTCCTGCATCGCCGAGGTGGAACGGCGGACGATGTCGTGTACCGCGGCGCGCGACGTGCCCTGGTGGCCGGCGATCTCCGCGAGTGACCAGTCGCTGCGCAGATAGAGATCCACGACCTCTCGCTGGTGCTCTGTCAGGAGCGCTCCATAGCGCTCGTAGAGGGCCAGGGAGCGGCCACGTGCCTGAAGGGTGTCAAGGGCCATGCCTTGACAGCTTACCAAGTTAGAATTGAACTGTTTTGGACGAGCTGTTGATCGAAGCCTTCCGCTACAACAAGTGGGCGAACCTGCATCTGCTGGACATCTGCGCAAAGCTGTCCGGCGAGCAGCTTCAGCTGAACGCCCCTGGCACCTATGGGACGATAGCCGCCACCTTCCTGCACCTGCTGTCGGCAGAGCAGCGATACCTGCGCCGCCTCACGCCGGGCAGCAAGCCCGATATCAACGAGCGCGATCCAAAGCCTCCGGGCCTCGCAAAGCTGCGAGAGCACGCCGTTCGCAGCGGAGACCAGCTGATCGAGGCCGCGGGCCGCATCACGCCCAACGACACGATCGATGAGGAAAGAGATGGCAGGCAGATGAGGTTGCACCTCTGGGTGGTGCTCGTTCAGGCGATGCACCACGGAAATGACCACCGCACCCACATCTGCACGATCCTGGGCGCGCACGACATCCCCTACGGCGACGTGGACGTCTGGGCTTACGGCGAATCGATCGGCGGGATCATTCCAATCACTTCTAGCTAGCGAGGCAACCTCGTCGTCAGGAGCGCGGCCACCAGCGAGATGCCGGCGGCTGTCCATAACAGAGGGTTCAGCCCTTCCCTCACCAGAAACGACCCCACCACGGCGCCAGCAACCGATGCGAAGTAGAGCGTGGTGGCGCGACGCTCCTCGGGCACGGCGGTTGCGAGCAGCGCGAACACCATGGAGATTGCGGTGGCGCTGGCCGCGCCGAGGGCGACCGCAGACACGGTGAGCCAGAACAGATTGGCTGACCGAGCGAGTGCGCCAAGACTTGCCGCCGCCAACACGCACGCCGAAATCGTCGGTCGGGAGCAAGAGCTCGCGCGTGTTGATGGACACATCGAGCGAGCCGGGTCCGCACAGCGGGCGATGGTCTCGAAGCCGACCCCACTCAGTCCCGTCGAACGGATTTGCGCCGGTCAGAGCGGCGCGACGTCATTCGCCTGCGCCCGCAGCTTAGATCTCGGCAAATGGCCATCAGGTATTTGTCACCGCCTATATCGATGCCAAGTGCCTTGCACCAAACTCTTCGTGTTCGGCAGCCCCTTGCAGGAGCAGCATGGCTTTCCCGCGCGACTTGGTTCAGAACATTGCTGGAGTGGAGGCGGTGGCAATCGCGGCCACGGAATAGCTCGGCTGGGGCGGCGGTCCGAATTTTGTGATCTGGCGCCTCACGGTCCCGAACCGTAGTAGCGCTCAGCTCGCGTTTGAGTCGCCGGAGGCCATCTGAGTTCACCGCGTGCGCGGCTTCAGTCCGCCACGTGTCGCTAAGTGTCGGTGGATGCCGCCCGGGTTGCTACACGCGTTGCTACACGTATGCGGTTCAACAATTACGTCGCGAGGTGAATCAACACGACGGCTCTGCCATCATCGTGCGTTGCAGCCCGGCGCCGTCGTGACGATTTGAATCGGAATTGTGACCGGACCGCCGTTAGTGACGAACGGCGATTGAAAGCTAAGTTTTTCCTCCAAAGTGGTTAACCCTGTCTCGGTAAGGGTCAAGGTCGGCGCCTTCGCCGACCCGGTGAGCTGCACCGTAAGGGTTCCCTGCCCGCTCACAGGAGAGCCGCTTGATCCAGCACTCGTGATGCTGAGCACACCGTCCTTCAGGGTCCCGGTTGCCTGCACACGGCCGGTCGATGCGAAATCCACGGATCCACTTGGTCTGGCCAGCGAGGAGCCCTCGGCGAAGGACCAATTGAGCCTGAATGAAGGCCGGAGGACCTGAGCGCCGCCGCCTTGTGAGACGTTGAGGTACCAGGCTCCATGAAGTCCCTGGCAGGACTGTCCGTAGTACTGGGTGAGCACCGGACTTGTGTGCACGGTGTTCACGACCGCACACTGCGAGTTGGAACATACCGTGCTTACGGGTGAGCTCGACGTCCGGTGAGTCAGGACCGCATACGCAATTGCCGCCCCTGCAACCAATCCGACGAGTCCAACCAACAGCAGGATGCCGTACGCGATAAGGCCTCTTGACGATCTTCGCCGGCGAATCACGGAAGTTGCGAGTCCCCCTCATCCGCTCTGCGCGGCTTCATCCATCGAACTAGCAAGCACGACGACCATGCTTGCGCCGACTGATCCAATTATCCCGATCCGTGAAAAGCGCGAGGCCGAGCAAGCGCCCGGCCTCGCCTCAGCGTCTCTCGCCAGGGTTAGAACTTTGAGACCAAGTCGATCTCACTTGTAGAGTTGATGACGCCAGTGGTGCTGAAGATGTACTTGACCGTCGGGCTCGGGGCTGGTGCATTCTCACCGACAACGCTTGAAGTCTTGTACTTGATACCGATATAGAAGGGTCCGGTGCCGCCGGAGAAGGTGACTGTGACGGTGCCGGTGCTCGCGTTTTGGGTGATCGTGCTGCTTACCTTGGTGCAGGTCAATGCGACGGGGTCGAATTTGTCCCAAACGGCGGTGCCGCTCCAGATGACGAACCGACGGCTTGTCTCACTGACGGTCTGCGTGATCGTGTAGGTCCCGGCCGTCGGAACCTGGACCCAGTAGAAGAACACTCCAGGGTTGACTTCGCTGATTGTTCCGCCCTTGAGCGAGTACTGGATCTGCGACAGGGTCGCTGCGGTACCGGACGCGAACTGCGCGCAGGTCGTGTTGGTCGGAGTGATCTGGCTTGAAGGCGGCGGGCTCGTGACGACCAGAATCTCGTTGCAGGGGCTGGTCGCCCCGTTGTTGTTGGCGTCGCCCGAGTAGACCGCCTGCCAGGAGAAGGTGCCCGCGTTCAAGAAGGTCACCGACTTGGAGTTCGGAATCACGCTGGCGCTCCCCGCCAGAGTGGTGAAGGTGTTGGCGGTCGG
>Ga0209009_1000429_pt1 | contig 14871 bp, 14 predicted proteins | sample BlaSpr_A8_OM3_M2_FD_187979 | JGI IMG/M metagenome (GOLD analysis project Ga0209009, IMG submission 187979) | Forest soil microbial communities from Thunder Bay, Ontario, Canada - Black Spruce, Ontario site 2_A8_OM3_M2 (SPAdes) (version 2) | ecosystem: Environmental > Terrestrial > Soil > Boreal... | reverse complement strand
CGCGCAGGGCGCCCAGAACGCCGGGCGCGCGCAGGGCGGCCAGAAGAAGACAGCAGCCCTCGTGCTCGAGGACGGCAGGGCATTCGTCGGCGAGGCCCTGGGTGCCGAGTCCGTCGGTGAGGGAGAGGTCGTCTTCAACACCGCGATGACCGGATACCAGGAGGTGCTCACCGACCCTTCGTACGCGGGGCAGATGGTGTGCATGACCTACCCGCTGCAAGGAAATTACGGAGTGCGCGATGCGGACGCGGAGTCGTCGCGGCCCTGGGCCCGAGCACTGATCGTGCGCTGGGCGTGCCCGCTCCCGAGCCATCACTCCAGCGAGGCGTCGCTCGACGACTACCTGAAGCGATGGAAAGTGCCTGCGATCACCGAAATCGACACCCGGGCGCTTACGCGCCACCTCCGCACGCATGGAGCGCTCCGCGCCGTCCTGACCCACGAGGCGAAAGCCCCAAGCTCGGCGCGCCTGGCAGAGCTGGCTGAGGCCGCGCGACGTGTGACGCCGCTGTCCCAGCAGAATCTTGTGGCTCAAGCGTCGAGGACCTCGACCGAGGAGTGGCTCGAAGCGCTGCCCCCCGAGTTGCGGCGCGGCGAGCACGCCGACGGCTCCGGGCTGTCGATCGCGGTGGTCGATTACGGCGTCAAGAGCAACATCCTTCGCTCACTTCGCGAACGCGGCTGTCGCGTCGTCGTGCTGCCACACACCGCGACCTGGCGGGATGTTGAGTCCACCGGCGCGGACGGTATGGTCCTGGCCAACGGGCCGGGCGACCCGGCCGTCCTGGATGGACCCGTGGACCTGGCCCGCCAGGCGATCGGGCGCATCCCGATCTTCGGCATCTGCCTGGGGCACCAGATCCTCGCCCGCGCTGCAGGCGCTACCACGTCCCGACTTCCGTTCGGCCACCACGGCGCCAACCACCCCGTCAAAGACCTGGACACGGGCCGGGTGCACATCACCAGCCAGAACCACGAGTTCCAGGTGGACGCCGCGTCAATCCCGGCGGGCGACTTCTTCGTCTCGCAGCGCAACCTCAACGACGGGTCGGTGGAGGGGCTGAGCCACCGGAGCCTGCCGGTATTCAGCGTCCAGTACCACCCCGAGGGCTGCCCGGGACCGCAGGACAACCAGCACCTCTACGATCGGTTCGTCGAGATGGTCGCCCTTTGGGCGCAGCCCGCTAAGCGAGTCGGGCGCCCCCTGCTGCCGGCGGTCGGTGGGGCGGCGCAGGCGCCAAAGCCGCGCAAAGTTTTGATCCTGGGCTCGGGGCCGATCGTGATCGGCCAGGCCGCCGAGTTCGACTATGCCGGAACGCAGGCCTGCAAGGCGCTTCGCGAAGAGGGCATCACGACCGTGCTCGTGAACTCAAACCCGGCGACGATCATGACCGACGAGGAGGTCGCGGACCGCGTCTACCTCGAGCCGCTGACGGTCGAGTCGGTGGAGCGGATCATTGCGCGGGAGCGACCGGACGCCCTTCTCCCGACCCTCGGAGGCCAGACTGGATTGAACCTCGCCACGGAGCTCGCTTCCGCGGGCGTTCTTGACCGGTACCAGGTGCGGTTGCTCGGGGCGGGAATCGAAACCATCCGCAAGGCGGAGGACCGCCAGGCCTTCAAGGACATGCTCCAGGGCATCGGAGAGCCGGTTCCCGTCTCGCGCGTTTGCGAGTCGCTCGATGACGTGCGCCAGTTCGCCACGGAGGTCGGCCTGCCGCTGGTCATCCGGCCGGCCTACACGCTGGGCGGAACGGGCGGCGGCTTCGTCACCACCGAGGCCGACCTCGAGCGGGTCGCGACCGGTGGTCTCAACGCCTCGCCGATCCACCAGGTCCTCATCGAGCGCTCGCTCTGGGGATGGAAGGAGATCGAGTACGAAGTGATGCGGGATGCCGCCGACACCTGTATCACCGTCTGCAACATGGAAAACCTCGACCCGATGGGCGTCCACACCGGTGACTCGATCGTGGTCGCGCCGGCGCAGACGCTGTCAGATCGAGATCACCAGATGCTGCGCTCCTCGGCGATCCGCATCATCCGCGCCCTCGGCATCGAGGGTGGGTGCAACGTCCAGTTCGCGCTGGATCCGAAGAGCTCGACCTATTACGTGATCGAGGTCAACCCGCGCGTCAGCCGGTCATCCGCGCTCGCTTCCAAGGCGACCGGTTATCCAATCGCCCGCGTGGCGGCCAAGGTCGCGGTGGGGAGGCGTCTCGAGGAGATTCGGAACGAGGTCACCGGGCGCACCTTCGCCGCCTTCGAGCCCGCGCTGGACTACTGCGTGGTCAAGATTCCGCGCTGGCCCTTCGACAAATTTCCTGCCGGCGACCGGCGCCTCGGCACGCAGATGGCGTCGACCGGCGAGGTGATGGCCATCGAGCGAACCTTCGAGGCTGCGCTCACGAAGGCGATGCGTTCGCTCGAACAGAAGCCTCCCGCCACCGCGGAGCTGGGTCCCGAGACGATCGACCAGCCCAACGACCGGAGGCTGTTCGCATTGATGAACGCATTGAGGAACGGGGCGAGCGTGGAGTCACTCGCGGAGCGGAGTGGAATCGACCGCTGGTTCGTCGATCGGATGGCGACCCTCACGCGCCTCGAGGTCGAGGGCGACGTGCACGAGCTGCGGCGCGCGGGATTTTCGGACGCGATGATCGCTGCGCTTCGCGGCGACAAGGTGGAGAGCGCCGCGCCCACGTACAAGCTGGTCGACACCTGCGCGGCGGAGTTCGAGGCCGCCACGCCTTACTACTACTCCTGCTGGGAAGAGGAGAGCGAGAGCACGCCGGTCGAGGGACGTGGTGCCCTTGTGATCGGATCCGGTCCGATCCGCATCGGCCAGGGCATCGAGTTCGATTACTGCTCGGTCCATGCCGCGTGGTCGCTGCGCGACGCCGGCGTCCGCGCGGTCCTGGTCAACTCGAACCCTGAGACGGTCTCGACGGATTTCGACACCTCGGACCGCCTGTACTTCGACCCGCTCGACCTCGAAGGCGCGCTGCACGTCGCGCAGGTCGAGCGCGTGGGCGGCGCACTGGTCCAGTTCGGCGGCCAGACCGCGATCAACCTCGCGGAGCCGCTGGATCAGCATGGCATTGCGATCATGGGATCCAGCGTGGAGGCGATCGACCTGGCAGAGGACCGGCGCGCTTTCGCCAAGGCGCTTGACGCCATCGGCATCCCGCAGCCGGTCGGCGGCACGACGACCTCGGTCGAGGAGGCGGTCGCGATCGCGGAGAAAGCCGGCTACCCGGTGCTGGTCCGACCCTCGTACGTGCTCGGCGGCCGGGCGATGGAGATCGTGCGCAACCGCGAGGAGCTGCGGCGCTACATGTTCTGGGCCGTCGGCGCCATGCCGCGGGGCACGGTGCTGGTTGACAAATACCTCCAGGGAACAGAGGTCGAGGTTGACGCGATCACCGACGGCGAGACAGTGGTGATCCCAGGCGTCATGCAGCACGTCGAGCGCGCGGGCGTGCACTCGGGCGACTCGTACGCGGTGTATCCGGCCCAGAGCCTGGAAGCTTCCGAGCTCGCCCACATCGTCGACTACACGGTGAAGATCGCACGTCACCTGAGGTTGCGCGGCATGGTGAACGTGCAGTACGTCGTGCACCGCGGCCACGTGTACGTGCTCGAGGTCAACCCCCGCTCATCGCGCACCGTGCCCTTTCTCTCCAAGGTCACCGGGGTGCCGATGGTCAAGCTCGCCACGCGTGTGATGCTCGGGGAGAAGCTCGCGGACATGGGTTGGTCGACGGGGCTCGTCCCGCCGCGAGACCTGGTCGCGGTCAAGGCGCCTGTCTTTTCGATGAACAAGCTTCCGGCGGTCGACTCCTACCTGGGCCCCGAGATGAAATCAACGGGCGAGGCGATCGGCATCGCCGGCACTCTGAACGAAGCGCTGCGCAAAGCCTTTGCCGCGTCGGGCATGCAGATCGAGCGAGGGGGCTCCGCCCTGCTCACCATCGCCGACGTGGACAAGCCCGAGCTCTTTCCGATCGTCTCCCGCCTGGTGGAGATGGGCTGGTCGCTGGTGGCGACAGACGGCACGGCTCGCGCGCTGCGACAGGCGGGATTCTCTCCTCGCGTTGTGGCGAAGATCGGCGACGTTGGGCCGACCGTTCTCGACGTCATCACGAAGGGCCAGGTCGACCTGGTGATCAACACGATGTCCAACATCTACACGGAGCCGGGCGAGGTGGGCGGGCCCGTGTTCAAGGACGGCTTTGAGATCAGGCGCGCCGCCGTCGAGCGCCGCATCCCGTGCCTGACATCGCTCGACACGGCGACGGCGTTGCTCGAGTCCGCCGTCGCTGAGTCGCGCGACATGGAAGTGCGCACGATCGAGGAGTGGAGGGACGGTGTACCTGCTTGACGCGTCCTCCCCCCTCGGGGGGAGGACCGGCGAAGCCGGGGTGGGGGGGCCGGGTCAGTGTTCCTGGTAGACGCGCGAATCACATCGAAACGCACTGTCGCGCGCGACATGTATGTCCTCACCATGCAGGCCCGGGAGATCGCCTCTGCGGTTTTGCCCGGTCAGTTCGTGAACATCGGCTGGTCGCCGGGTCCGCTGCTTCGGCGGCCGTTCTCCGTGTATCGCGTCGACGGTGAGCGGATCGAGATCGTCCTGAAGGCGGTTGGTGCCGGGACGGCGCAGCTGCTCTCGATGAGCCAGGGCGACCATGTCAGCTGCCTCGGGCCGCTTGGGCACGGATTCGAAATCGGCGCGGGTCCGCGCACAGCGGTCTTGATCAGCGGTGGGTTGGGAGTCGCTTCGATGACGCTGGCGGCGAGACGGGCTGCCTCGCTCGGAATTCGGGTGACGTGGGTCCACGGCGCCCGCACCTCCGAAGACCTTTGCTCGGAATCCGATGGCGATGACCTCGTCTGGGCGACGGACGACGGCTCGAAAGGAGTGAAGGGCACCGCCGTCGCGGCGGCTCCGGACGCCGACCTCGTGCTGGCCTGCGGACCCAACCGGATGCTCGCAGCCGTCGCGGAGCGGTGGCCAGGAGCGCAGGTCGCGGTCGAGACCTACATGGGTTGCGGCACCGGCGTGTGCCTGGGATGCGCGGTCCCGCTCAAGCGGGGAGGCTATGACCGCGCCTGCAAGGAGGGGCCGGTCTACCGCGCAGCGGAGATCGACTGGGAGACCCTGCCGTCCCATCTCTCATATGCGGTGACGGCGTGACCGACATGTTTGTCGCTATCGGCGAACTCAAGCTCCGCGGTCCTGTGGTGGCCGCCTCCGGCACGTTCGGCTATGGGACCGAGGTGCCGCTGCTCGAGCGCCGGGCACTCGGAGGCATGGTGTCCAAGGGCATCTTCCTGCGACCTCGGGAGGGCACGCCACCGCCCCGGATCGCTGAAACCCCCAGCGGGATGCTCAACGCGATCGGCCTGCAGGGCCCCGGCGTCGAGGCGCTCATCCGCGACTACGCGCCGAAGTGGGCGGAGTGGGATTTCCCGGTGTTCGTCAACATCAACGGCGAGTCGGCGGCGGAGTACGGAGAGCTCGCGGCGCGGCTGGACGGCGTGCCTGGAGTCGCCGGCTTCGAGATCAACATCTCGTGCCCGAATGTCGAGCAGGGCGGCCTCTACTTCGGAAACGACCCGCGCGCCGCGTCCGCGGTGACCGAAGCCGTGCGCAAGCGGACCCACCTACCGGTCTGGGTGAAGCTCACGCCGATGGTCACCGACATCGGAGTCATCGCCCGCGCGGTTGAGGCGGCGGGTGCTGACGCGCTCTGCGCGATCAACACGTTCGTCGGGATGTCGATCGACCTCAATGCGTACAAACCGCGGCTCAGCTTCCAGACCGGCGGCCTTTCCGGCCCCGCAATCCGGCCCCTTGCCTTGCACCTGGCCCACCAGGCGGCGCGCGCGGTCCGGATCCCGGTGATCGGCGTGGGAGGGATCACGCGGGCGGAGGACGCTCTCGAGTTCCTGGTCGCAGGCTGCGCGGCCGTACAGGTGGGCACCGCCACCTTCGTGAATCCGAACGCGATCGCCGAGGTGCATGACGGCATCGCGGCATTCCTCGAAGCCAAAGGCTTCAGCTCGCCGGCCGACCTCCCGCGCTTTCTACCCCGGGACTGAATCCGGAGGCTTCGAGAAGACCTCGGGTCGCGCGATCGCAATGCCGAGCACGACCGCGCCGGCGATGATCGCGCCGATCGCCATCGCCCATGGCGCTCCAAACAGCGTGGCGAGCGCGCCCGCCTGCGTGCTCCCGAAGGGACCCACTCCGATCAGCGCCTGCGCATAGAGCGACATCACGCGACCGCGCAGGTGGTCGGGCGTGAGCGTCTGGATCCGGTTGTTGGCGGTGGCGACAAATGAAATCTGGCAGTAGCCTGCGACGAACAGGGCCGCCATCGACAGCACGAAGACTCGCGAGATCGAGAACTCGAGCAGAGCAACGACCCAGATCATCGCCATCCAGAGCTGGCGTCGCGGATCGGCTCCCAGCGTCGGAGAGAACGCAAGCGTCAGTGCTCCGACGAGCGCGCCCAGTCCCATCGAGGCCAGAAGAAAGCCGAACCCATGCGCGCCAACGTGCAGCACCTGGTCCGCAAACAACGGGATCAGAGTCAGGCGGTTCATGGCGAACAGCGAGAAGATAGCCACAGCCACCAGCAGCATCCCGACCACTGGATGGTGTCGCGCATATGACGCGCCCTTGAGGAGCCTCTTCGGGAACGGCTGCTGCCCAATGTGGGGCTCGACGGTCGGCAGGTCACGCATCAGCAGGAGCGCGACGATGGCCGCGAGGTAGCTGACCGAGTTGGCCAGAAAGCAGATCGGCACGCCCACCGCCGCGATGACCAGGCCCGCGATCGCGGGGCCGATCACGGCGGACGCGTTGAACACAGATGAGTTGAGCGCGATCGCGTTCATCAGGTCCTGCCTGCCCACCATCTCGATGACGAAGGCCTGGCGGGCGGGGACGTCGAACATGTTGATGACGCCCGTGGCGAAAGCCGCGACGATGACCATCCAGTACTGGGCATGCCCCGTCGCGCTGACGGCGAACAGCACGAAAGATGGGATGGTGAACAGCGATTGCGTGGCCAGCAAGACGCTCCGCTTCCGATAGCGGTCGGCGACCACTCCCCCCAACGGCCCGCCGATCAAGACCGGCGTGAACTGCGCGGCCAGCACGAGCCCCACGAGCAAGCCGCTGTGGGTGAGCTCCAGCGCGAGCCACGGCATGGCCACGCTCTGCATCCAGGTCCCGACCGTCGAGATGATCTGGCCGGTCAGGAAGAGCCGGTAGTTTCGATGCCGCAGCGCGCCGAGCATTCGATACGGAGCGATGTCCGGCACTCGTGGGATCATCGCAGGGTGAGCAAGATTCACGAGTCGATCGAAATCGAAGCGTCGGCCTCGCGCGTGTGGGCGGTCGTGCAGGAAGACGTCGAGCACGCGCCCAGATGGTCGTCTTACCTCGCCAGGGCGGAGAAGCTCGACGACGGGCCTCCCGGCAAGGGAACTCGCTATCGCTACCAGCTCGACCTGCCTGGCGGGTTCAAGGAAACGATCGAGGTGGAGCAGACCACGTATTCGAAGCCGAAGCGATGCGCAGGCAAATTCATCCGCGGCCCGCTCAAGGGCACGTGGGCGTATACGTACAGCGAGAAGAAGGACGGAACCACGCACGTGCTCTACGAGATGGATTACGAGCTTGGCGGTCTGCTTCGCTTCGCCGGCGGGCTGCTGAACAAGCAATACGCAGAAGGGATCCACAAAACCATGGCCGCGTTGAAAAAGTACGTGGAGTCGGGCAAAGGACCTAAGGCCAAGCCTTAGCTCAGCCCAGCTGCGCCTCCGCCTCTATCTCCACCTTCCAGCGTTCGTCCAGCAGGCCTTTGACGACCACCATCGTGGCCGCGGGGGCGGCTGCTCCGAACGCCTCGCTGTGCGCCCTGCCGACGGCTTCCGCGAATGCGCTATCGGTCAGGAACATGCGTGTCCTGACGACCTGCTCGGGTGATGCCCCGGCCTCACGGAGCGCCGCCGTGATGATCTCGAAGCATCGCTTTGCCTGCACGTAAGGATCCGAATCGACCATTCCGTCCGGCCAGATCGGAGCGGTGCCGGACACGAGGACCCGATTGCCAGCGCGGACGGCACGACTGAACCCAATCGTAGTTTCGAATGGGGATCCCGAACGGATCCGCCGGCGCTCCCTTGGGCTCAGGGCCGCTTGAAAGGCAGCAGCTCGAGCTGCTCGAATCGATCCTGGACCGCGGTCCGCAGCTCGTTCGAAAGCGCGTTCAAGCGCTCCTGAGACGACTCATCGATGCTGATGGCGCGCACCTTCCGGAGCGCGGTCTGCATCGCGTAAAGCCCGGCCGGCTCGTTGGTCGTCATCTTCGCCGCGATGCCGCGGACCTCTCGCGACAGGTCTTCGTGGCCATGTGCGCGCAACCAGTTGGACAGCCGGGCGGCCGCCACGAGCACGCGCTGGGTCTTCGGGTTCATGCCAGCCGGCATCGTTTCGCGCGGCCGGCTCTGGAACACGGCCGGAACGGTTGCGCGCCGCCGCACCGAACGAACGCGCCGGATTGCGCCCTTGAGGTTGGGGCCCAGCATGACGAGGATGCCGGCCAGCACGAGGAGGCTGACCACAAACCCCACCAAGACCTCCAGCATTTTCCCTAGGGTACGCTTGAACGGCGCCGCTGTTGTCATCCAATCGAGGGTGGCCGCAAACTCTCAGCAAAGCCTCAGCTTTCGTTCGGTAGGTGGAGGTAGGGGTACGAGCAAGTCCACGCCGGTCGCGGTCATCACCGGGGCTTCCTCGGGGATTGGCGCAGCCACGTCTGTCGCCCTCGGGCGAAAGGGCTTTCAGATCGTCGTCGGAGCGCGCCGCGTGGATCGCCTCAAGCGAGTGGCGGGCGAGGAAGGCGTCGCCCTGGCGCTCGACGTCACGGACAAAAAGAGCATCGATGCGTTCGTGCGCGAGGTCTCCAGGAGATTCGGGCGCATCGACGTCCTCGTCAACAACGCCGGTGGCGCGCTCGGTCTCGGCCCGATCGAAAACGCGGTTGACGATGACTGGATCGGCATGTGGCAGGTCAACGTGCTCGGTTTGATGTGGATGACCCGAGCCTGCCTCCCTCTGCTGCGCAAGGCCAAGCACGGCCACGTCGTGAACATCGGATCGATCGCCGGGTTCGAGACCTATAAGGGGGGCGCCGGTTACACCGCCGCCAAGCACGCGGTGCGGGCGATCACTCGCACCCTGAGGCTGGAGCTGAACGGAGAGCCGATCCGCGTGACCGAGATCGACCCCGGTCTCGTCGAGACGGAGTTCAGCGTCGTCCGCTTCCATGGGGACCGCAAGGCGGCGAAGGCCGTCTACGAGGGCTTGAAGCCGTTGTCCGCCGAGGACATCGCCGACTGCGTCGTCTTCGCGGTCACCAGACCTCCGCATGTAGACATCGATGAGATCGTGGTGCGCCCGGTGGCGCAGGCCACCGCGTGGATGGTTGCGCGAAAGCCTACGAAGGGTCGGCGCTAAAGGCTAGATCTGCGTGGCTGGTAGGCCTGGCTCTGCCAGGCCGTCTAACCCGCCTCCTTGAAAGTCGCCTGCTCGTGGTGAGGAGTGACAACTTGATTGAATCCATCCGCATACCGGAAGGAGAGCAGCGCCTGCGGCGAAGTCGCACGCGCGATGAGAGGAAACCATCCGGGTTTCCTCTCATATTTCACTCGTAATAGTTCTGTGCGAACTCGATCCAGCCAGGGTTCGGACAGCCGCCGGAGGTCTGGGCGTGAGTGCAGTGGACGCCGATCTTAGGCCCGGGGTCGATGTAGAGCTGGCCGTGGATCACGAGCACGTCCCCAGCGTGCGCCGGTACAGATGGCGCGAGCGTCGTGTTGTGGTCGATCTCGAGCACCTCGCCGGTGGTGGCTTTCACCTGGAATCGCTCGTGGCCGCCAGACTCGACCGGATCGCTGAGGACCGTCGCATCGAACGTCACCTCCGCGCCGCTCGTGCTGTTGACGATGTCCTGGTGAAGACCCGGGTCGTCCGGCGTCTCCCGCCCGCCGCAGGCCAAAAGGGCCAGCGAAATCGCCAGCGCGGTGCAGAGCCGCCTCATTTGCCGAACACGTGGTCGAGCGTGATGCGGCCCTCGTAAAGAGCCTTGCCGAGGATGACCGCCTGCGCACCTGCGGCCGCCACCTTCGCGATGTCGTCGAGCGACGAAACGCCGCCTGAATACTGGACTGGAAGTCCGGTCATCGAGCGAGCCCTGGCCAGCGTGGCGAGATCCGGTCCCGAGAGGGTGCCGTCTCTGTCGATACAGGTCAGGATCACGCCCGCCAGGGCCAGTCGATCCCATCGCGACAGGAGCGACCCCATCATCACGGGCTCCGTCTCGGTCCAACCGCTCACAGCCGCTTTCTCGTCGCGCACGTCGAGCGCTGTCAGGATGCGCGCCGGATGCCTGCGAGCGCATCGCTCGAGCAGGCGTGGGTCACGCACCGCCGCAGTGCCCATGACCACTGCGTGAGCTCCGGCGCCGAGCCATCCGTCCACTGCTTCAGCGGTTCGGACTCCACCGGCTACCTGCACTTTGAGGTCATGCCTGCGCACGATCGATTCGATCACCGCCCTGTTGTCGCCGGTGCCGCGCGCGGCGTCGAGGTCGACCAGGTGAAGGTGCTCGGCTCCCGCCCGCGCAAACTCCTCCACCACGTCGAGGGGATCGTCCGAATACACGGTCGGCCGCTGGTAATCGCCTTTGATAAGGCGAACGCACTTGCCGCCGAAGAGGTCGATGGCGGGTATGACGACCACGGTGCCTAATCCTCCGACGTTGGAGGCTTACCGGTAGTTGGTGAACTGAAGCGGAACGGGGATGTCTTCAGCATCGCGCAGCGCCTTGATCACGAGCTGCAGCGCGTCCTTGTCCTTTCCGACCACTCGAAGCTGATCGCCCTGGATGCGCACCTGGACTTTGGGGGTGACGTTCTGGATTCGCTTGCGCAGATCGCGCGCGATTTCGTCGGTGATGCCGGCGTTGAGCTGAATCTCGATCTGGCCGCGGCCTTTGCCCACCGTTTTCGGATCGCTCGCCTTGAAGAGCTTGGGCGAGAGCTGCCTCCTGGCGCCCTTCTCGCGCAGCACCTGGAGCGCCGCCCTGGCCCTCTCCTCGCTCGCCGACTCGATCAGGATCTTGCTCTCCTGGTGGTCGTAGATGGTCGCCGTGCCTTTGAAGTCGTAGCGGGTTCCCACCTCACGGCGGGCCTGGTCCAGCGCGTTGGTCAGCTCGGCCGCGTCGAACTCCGAGACGACGTCGAACGAGAACTCAGCCACTGCTGGCGTGAAAGATCGCATTCAGCCCGATCACGACCACCGCCACCGCGAGCCCGATGGCGGCCACCGAGGAGAGCGCCATCACCAGGCCGATGCCCGCCGTGCCCTCGTCGAGGGGCTCGACCGGCGGCTTGTCATAAGGGTCCGGGCCGTAGTCGAGGTCGTTGACGCCCGCCTCACGTGCCCGCGCCACGAGCTCGTCGAGGACCGGCTTGCCGCCTGGCGGGAGCTGCTTGTCGCTGAGGGCCGCGACCGCTTCCTTGAGGTTGTCCCGAGTCCTGCCAAGCTCGGCCGCGACCATGTCGAGCGTCTGCATGGCAGCCGGCGTCGAATGCTCTCGACGGAGGTCGGCGATGATGCCGTACAGGGTCACAGTCCGGATTCATAACAGAAGCAGAGCGCTTTGTGCAGCCGCCCTACACTTATTTCTATGAGTGTGGAGGCAAGGAAGGCCGCGCCCCGGAGACACGCGCCCCACCCCAACACGTGGGTGTTTCACGAAGGTGAGTTCGCCCGGTACAACGACGTGAGGCTCGGCCTCATGACGCACGCCCTCCATTACGGCACCGGAGTCTTCGAAGGTATTCGCGCCTACTGGAACACGAAGCAGGAGCAGCTTTACCTCCTCGAGGCGGCGCAGCACTACGACCGAATGCGCCGCTCGGCCAACGTCATGCGCATGACCCTTCCGCACTCGACTGAGGAGCTGGTCAATTTCACGCTCGACCTGCTGCGCCGCAACCAGTTCAAATCCGACGTCTACATCCGTCCTCTTCTCTATACGTCGAGCGAGGAGATCGGAGTTCGCCTGCACAACCTCGAGCACAGCTTCTTCATCTACGCAATCCCGTTCGGCAACTACGTCGAGGTTGAGTCGGGGATCCGCTGCATGGTCAGCACGTGGCGCCGAGTGCCGGACCAATCGCTGCCGGCGCGAGCGAAGATCACGGGCTCGTATGCGCAGTCGGCGCTCGCGAAATCGGAAGCCGTCGAGTCTGGATTTGACGAGGCGATCGTGCTGACGGTCGATGGGCACGTTTCAGAGGGCTCTGCCGAGAACCTGTTCATGTTCAGGGAGGGGACGTTCTTCACCCCGCCGGTCACTGACGACATCCTCGAAGGCGTGACGAGAACGCTGATCATGCAGCTCATCAAGGACGAGCTCGGCATGCGTGTTGTCGAGCGGAGCATCGATCGCACGGAGCTGTACACCTGCGAGGAACTGTTGCTCTGCGGCACAGGTGCTCAGGTCTCGCCGGTCATCGAGGTCGACCGCCGCCCGGTCGGAAATGGCAAGGTCGGCGAGTTCACGCAGGAGCTGCAGAACATCTACTTCGGCGCCGTCCGCGGCGAGTCGAAGAAGTACAAAGACTGGACGATCCCGGTCTATTAAGCTCGCGACGCCCATGAAGGTCGTCGTCGCTCCCAACGCGTTCAAGGGTTCGCTCACCGCTTCGCAGGCAGCCGCGGCGATGGCGCGCGGCGTGCGCGAGGCGTTTCCCGGCGCAGAGGTTTTCGAAGTTCCCGTGGCGGACGGCGGCGACGGAACGGTTGACGCACTGGTCAGCGCGCACCGGGGCAGATACCTGACAGCTGAGGTGGACGGACCGCTTGGGGACCGGGTGAACGCGACGTACGGGATGATCGACGGCGGCCGCACCGGCGTGGTGGAACTTGCGTCCGCCAGTGGTTTGACTTTGATACCGGCCGAGCGCCGCGACCCGCGCAAGGCCTCGACGTACGGGTTCGGACAGCTGCTGATTGCGGTACGCGATGCGGGCGCAAGCAAGGTCATCGCGGGGATCGGAGGCTCTGCGACAAACGATGGTGGCGCCGGAATGGCGCAGGCGATGGGCTATCGACTCCTGGATGCCGCGGGCGCCGAGCTGCCCCGAGGAGGGGCGGCCCTGGCCCGCCTGGAGCGAATCGATCCGTCGGGATTCGATCAAGGATGGCGTTCGGTGAACGTGATGGTGGCTTGCGACGTGACGAATCCGCTCACCGGCCCCCAGGGCGCCAGCGCCGTGTACGGGCCGCAGAAGGGGGCCGATGAGGCGGCAGTGGGAGAGCTTGATGCCGCGCTTGCAAACTTCGCTGTCGTGATCGAACACGACCTCGGCAAGCGGGTGGCGGACGTGCCAGGCGCTGGTGCGGCAGGAGGCGCCGGCGCGGGCCTGCTGGCTTTTCTCGACGCCGGCCTGGTTCCCGGCGCTCCACTCGTTGTGACCGCCAGCGGATTCGATGAAAAGGTGCAGGGCGCGGACCTCGTGATCACCGGCGAGGGTCGGGTCGATTCCCAGACGGCTTACGGAAAGGCGCCTGGAGAGGTGGCAAAACGCGGCAAAGCGGCTAGAATCCCGGTTCTCTTGATAGCCGGAAGCAAAGCGCCCGGCTGGGAGGTGTTGAGCGATCTCGGCGTCACCGCGGTGGTGACGCTGGACGAGGAAGGTGACAATCTGCAGCAGCTCATGGGAGGCGCCGGCGACATGCTGAGGCGCGCCACCGCGGACGCCTGCCGGAAACGCGTTTGGGAATAGACGAGAAAGACCCCCCGCCGACGAAAGAGGGTATCGAGCCCACCGACGTCGAGCTGGTCAAGGCGTACCGGAATGGTGACATTCACGCGTTCGAGGAGCTGCACCGCCGCTACGTCGCGTCCATCTACCGGCTGGTTCGCCGCAAGCTCGGCGATGCGCTGCTGGCCGAGGACATCGCGCAGGAGACGTTCATGAAGGCGCTCCGCATGATGGACCGCGTCGACGACTCCTTCAACTTCGGCGGCTGGGTCCACACCGTCGCGCGCAACCTGTGCTTTGACGAGCTGCGGCGCCGCCAGCGCGACCTGCGCGCCGACGACGCCGTCGAGGCGGACGAGGGGGAGCTACTCGCCAATCTCCCGTCGACGAGCAAGAGCTTCGACCCGGTCCTGGTCCAGGAATCCAACGAGATGCGCAGGCAGGTCTGGACGGTCGCCCAGCGGCTGCCCGAGAAATACCGGCTGGTGTTGACTCTGCGCGAGCTGCAGGACCTCAGCTACCGGCAGATCGCGCACACGCTCAAGATGTCCGAGAGCGCGGTCGAGACGCTGCTGTACCGCGCCCGCCTGCGGTTCAAAGAGGAGTACATCGCCGCCGAAGGCGAGGGGGAGCTGCGCCACGCGGAAGCCGTTCCGCTGCTGGCCCCGTACCTGGCCGGCAAGCTGCGCCGGAACCAGGCCGAAGCCGTTCGCAAGCACATCGCCATTTGCATGAAGTGCGCCCGCCGGATCGGGCGCCGCCGAGTCAAAGCCCCGAGCGAGCCCAAGGCGTCCCCTTCGGGCTCGGCGGGAAGCGCAGGAGTGTAGAGACATGAGGGTTAGTACAGTAGGTGTGAAATGGCCAAGGTAGTCGTCCGCTTCTTCGACGACGAGACACTCGAAGGGGTCGCTCGCGATCTCGATTTCGACGAACCCGACTTCCTGGTCGAGGTCGACGACGCAGGGGGCCTCGAGAACAACGAGACCGCCTGGATCCCGCTCACGGCGGTGAAGTGGG
>Ga0209009_1000428_pt1 | contig 14878 bp, 17 predicted proteins | sample BlaSpr_A8_OM3_M2_FD_187979 | JGI IMG/M metagenome (GOLD analysis project Ga0209009, IMG submission 187979) | Forest soil microbial communities from Thunder Bay, Ontario, Canada - Black Spruce, Ontario site 2_A8_OM3_M2 (SPAdes) (version 2) | ecosystem: Environmental > Terrestrial > Soil > Boreal... | reverse complement strand
TTCGTTGTAAACATTGTGGAAGCCATCGCCCACGTGCCAGACGTCCGTGTTGTAGAAGAAATGGCCGCCTTCCCAGCGTCCGCCGTAGAAGCCAGTGCCAAACCAGCCGAAGCCGTAGTTGATGCCCCCATAAAAACCTACTGTCGGGCCCCAGAAACCAGCGTTCCAAACGAACCCGGAGCCGCCCCAGCCCCACCATCCAGGAGTCCAGAGGAAGCCGACTTCGGGTGGTTCAACCCAAGTGCCGGGAACCCAGAAATAATCGCCCGCATCGTAATCGTAGTCCCAGTATCCCGGGGTCCAAAAATAGCCGTCACCGGGACAAACCGGCTGGTCGTATACCAGCAGCGGCGGTGGTGCGACTGCGATGGCGACACCGACGTGCACTTGTGCGTGCAGCGTATTCGGGATAGCCGTCATTAGGATGGCGAGCAATACCGAACCAACTACGAACTTCAAACGCATTTGCTTCCTCCTGGCCGGTCTTCGTCAGTTACCCCGGTCGTGAAGACCGGGCTGCGCGAAGTAAGCGGCATTTTCCCTTGGCCCAGTGAGCGCCGGGCCTACAACCGGCGGCCTGCGTAGTTGACCAGAAACACCTTAAGGCAGCCATACATCGATTCGTGTATTAAGCACAGGGAGCGATAGCACCCGAGTGCGGCGCGAATTAACGCGGACGAGTGCAACTGTTGACGGAATGGAGCGGAAGGATGCCGCGCTAGAGGCGGCGGCGCTACTTCACACCTAAGGATGTTGCGCCAAGTATTTTTCTAGCGGGATCCAATAGCGGATGTGCCAGCCGGGATCGAGGTGCGCGTAATCGCCTTCGGGGAAACCGGTGTGATCGAGGATGAGCGTGGTATGCGAGGCATCGCCTTTTAGCTCAAATTTGACGATGGAATAGATACCGGGATCCCAACTGGCGGGGCGCCAGGCTTGAACGATTCGCTGGTTGGGGACGAGCTCCACGTTGCGTCCCACGATCATGCCGCCAAACATGGTGAAAGCGCCTCCAGGGTCGCGGCTGATATCGGCGGGCATGCCGGTGAAGGAGGCGAACTGTTTGGAGTCGAGCAGGATTTCGTAAATTTTCTGCTGACTGGTTTTTAGATCGATTTCCTGATGAAGAGAAGTGCGCGTTGCGTCGGCGCCGGTGCTTTGCTTTTCGGTCATGGACTGCGGCGCCTTTCCGAAGAGGGAGGAAGACGTAGCCACAACGCCTAACGTTGTGGCTGCTCCGGTTAGCAGTTGGCGGCGGCTTGGCGAATTAGCAGGCTGGATCCGGATTGCGTTCTCGCTCATTGTGTTTCTTCTCCCCTAGTCGGTTTCGCGAACTCGATGCGTGTGCATCAGACCATCGGACCAAATTATGTTCAAGATAATATTTTGAGAGAGTGCAATGATGCGGGCATACTGCGGCACGTCACGAATTAGGAGGGCTTATGCCATATCCCGTTGGGCATCGCGCTGAGGTGAAAGCGAAGATCGTGCAGAGTGCGCGCCGGCTCTTCAATCGCCACGGATTCGACAATGTTTCGATCGTGCAGATTATGGCGGGCGCGGGACGCACGCATGGCGCGTTCTACAGCTACTTTGCCGGCAAGAGCGAGTTGTACAGCGAAGTGTTGGAGTGTTTTTTCACCGACCCGAACTGGAAGAATTGTTGGGAAGGCGTAAAAGTGGATTTGGCGTCCGCGAACGTGGGGCCGCAAGTGGTGAGAGCATATTTGTCCCAGCAACATTTCGACGACGTGGAGAATTCGTGTCCGATGGCGGCGTTGCCATCGTATGTGACGCGCAGCGGGAAAAGTGCGAAGCGTGCGTTTGAAACGGTGTTCAAGGCGATGGTGAGCGTGCTGGAACGCAGTTCTAATGAGCGCGGGAGACGGCGTCGAGTCACGGCGCAAGCTGTGGCGGCTTTGTGCGTCGGCGGAATGGTGGTGGCGCGGGCGTTAGACGACAGGACCGTTGCCGACGAATTGCGAACTGCGTGTACGAGTGTGGCGTTGAAGCTTGGGGGATGGGTAAAGAACGGGAAAGCCTGAATCGCTACGGTGGCGAAGTAGACCCCAAAGCAAGATGCCGCGCTGAAAACCGCGGCGCTACCTTTACACCTAAGGCGGATGGGAACGGTTGCGATCAAATTACGGAGTGATTCGGTTAAGCGAAGACGAAGAAAGGATCTTTGCGCATCGCTTTATCGACGGCTTTCAGCAAGCTGGAGCCTGACTCGTTCTTGGTGATGAAGCCGCGGAGGCCAATCTCCCTGGCTGCCTTAGCTAAGGTATCCAGGCGGTGGGTGGAGAGCATCAGGATGGGGATTTCGCGGAAGGTGCTAAGGATTTGTTGCGAGGCTTCCAGCCCGTCCATCACCGGCATGGTGAAATCCATGAGGACAATGTCAGGCTTTAACGCCTTGGCCAAGCGGACGGCCTCTTCGCCGTTGCGCGCTTCAGCGCAAATCTCGATGTCACCTCGAGAAGTCAGAATCGCGCAAACACCTTTTCTTACGGTCTCGTGATCGTCGGCAATCAGAACACGCAGCTTTTGCATCCCCCCTCGGCGAGGCTGTCGTTTCGGTTGCAGACCGAAGGAGGATTTAAACGTATCGTTGTAGAATCGCGGAATACAATGTTCAATGTAGGACAGTTGGAAGAAACACCGGTGAAAGGTGTATTTAAGCTCCCACCGTACGCAAATCGCGCGACCATTTAATTTTGTGACGACTTTTATTCGTAGCGGAGGGCCATCATGGGGTCGACTTGCATGGCGCGTCGCGCGGGAATGTAACACGCCAGAAACGTGATGATACACATCAACGCGCTGATGCCACCGAAAGTGACCAGGTCGGCTGCGCTGACGCCGTAGATGATGTTGGACAAAAGCTGGGCCACACCGAAAGCTATCGGCAGACCAATCAGCAATCCTACGAAAGTAAGAATCAATCCGCGTCGAAGTACGAGCCGGAGGACTTCGCGCGGCTGCGCGCCCAGCGCAAGGCGGACACCGATTTCGTGCGTGCGTTCTGTGACGGCGTAAGCCATCACTCCATACACGCCGATCGATGCCAGAAGAAGCGCCATAACTCCCATGAGGGTCATCATGGTGGCGACGTAGGAGAGGCCGAGCAGATGGTTTTCAATTACTTTTTGAAAAGGCGTTATGTCGAAAACGGGCTGGTCCGGGTCGATGCGGGCGATCTGGGCGCGTGCGGCTGCAGCGTAGGTGCTGGGATCGCGGTCTGTGCGTATGGTGAGGAAAACTAAATCAGTGGGAGACTGCTGATAAGGCATGTAAACGGTGGGCATTTCCTGGCGATCATATGGTTCGTAGTGAATGTCGCCGACGACACCCACGATCTGAGCCCACGGAGTTCTGGAATCATCCGCGCCTACTTTGATTAGCTTCCCGAGTGGATTTTGTCCCGGGAAAAATCGCTGAACGAAACCTTGATCGATTACGGCTACCTGAGGCTGATCGGGACCGTCGGTGTCTGAAAGAAAACGTCCTTGGCGAAGCGGGATATTCATGCCGCGAAAATAATTCGTGCTAACGGAATTAATGTTGATGGTCACGTCTTCGCCGGGCTGCTTCAGGCGGCCTTGGATTGCGATGGGTTCGCCATCCTGTTCGCCGCTAGATGGTAACGCGGCTGCGACCATGGAAGTTTGCACGCCGGGTAAAGATTTCAGGCCTTCGAGAGAGCGGTCGTAAAAGGCGACGCGATGCTGAGGCGTTTTGTATTTTGACAGGGGCAGGCTGACGCGCATGGTGAGCGCGTTTTCCGGATTGAGGTTTGGATTTTCGGTGAGTAGCGCGCGTACACCTTTGGTCATCAGGCCGGCGCCGACAAGCAGGATCAAAGATAGGGACACCTCGGCAACCACGAAAATGCTGCGCAGGCGTTGCCGCGACTGACCGGCGCTGCTTGAGCGACCGCCCTCTTTCAGGTCTTCATAAACATCAAAGCGTGACGATTGGAACGCTGGTGCGAGGCCGGAAACGATCCCCGCTGCAAAAGCGATTGCAACGGTGTACCAGAAAACGTCGGTTTCAAGGCGTACGTGGCGCCAGTAGGGAAGGAATTGCTCCACTTCAGGCGGCATGTAGTGGCGGATGGCGTCGATACCCCACACGCCGAGCAGCAAACCGAAACACGCGCCGCCGGTTGCGAGTAATACACTTTCGGTAAGGAGCTGGCGGATGATGCGCACGCGGCTCGCGCCGAGGGCTTGGCGCACGGCCATTTCTCGAATGCGGCTGGCGGAGCGGGCGAAAAGCAAATTAGCGACGTTGGCGCAGGCGATCAGCAAAACAAGAATCGCGGCGCCGATCAGCATTTTGCAATATTCGTCGGCGAGTTCGCCGGAGACCCAGGTTTTCAGAGGCAGAACGCGAACGCTCCAGGCTTTTTCGGAGTTGGGGAATTGATGCTGCAGACGGCCTTGGACGGTGAACATTTCCGCTTGCGCGTCACGCAGGGAAACGCCGGGTTTCAAGCGCGCGATGGGATGAAGGGAATGGTCATCGCGAACGGCTTTAGCGGCGTCGTCCAGCGCCAGCGGGAGATACAACCCAGCTTGCGAAGGGAAATTAAATTCGGATCCGAGGACGCCAACTACAGTGTAGCTGCTCCCGTTCAACTGAATCGTTTGTCCGAGAATGTTGGGATCAGAAGCGAAACGTCGTCGCCATAATCCGTGGCCGAGGATGACTTCCTGATCGCGGCCGGGCTGTTCTTCTTCAGGGAGAAAAGCGCGGCCTATCAGGGGGCCTGTTCCGAGCACATCAAAGAAATTCGACGCGACCATTTCGCCGTGAACTTTTTCCGGATCGCCTTTGCCAGTGAGGTTGAGTTCGGCGCCGTGCATGGCCGTCATCGAAGCAAAGGATTCGGACTGGTATTTCCAATCGAGGTAGTCGGCTGGAGAGACTGGATTGGCTTCTTGCACGTCTTGTGGTTGGACATTGACGACTGCGACGAGGCGATCGAGTTCGGGGAACGAAACGGGCTTTTGCAGGATGGCAATGGCCACGCTGAAGATGGCGGTGTTGGCGCCGATGCCTAGCGCTAAAGCGACAATGGCCAAGGCGGTGAAACCCGGGCTCTTTAGGAGCATGCGGAGTCCGAAGCGGATGTCCTGCCAGAGGGTGGCCATGGGTCTCCTTTTGGGTTGGTCGTAGGGTAGTTGATGGCACGCACGCTGCCAAGTGTTTGAATTTCTAATTAGCGAACAAGACGAGGTTTAACAAAGTTTCGAAGGGGACGGCTTGGTTGCGCGTTCCCATCAGTGGGACGGTTCATTTCAGAAACGAACAGACCAGCACGCTTCCTCCATAAAGCAATTTTGAGGGTTACCCTGCAGATGCTTGGCTATTCTCCACCTCAGAGTTTTCCGCTCGGATTGCCCGCTGATATCGCAATATTTCTCTTTTCAGCACGGCCAAACCGCGCAAGGCGTCTTCCATGGCCGTCCACTCTTCCTGAGCGTCTGTATCGGCGCAGAGTTTTTCGATCCGCGACAAGATGGCTACTTCCGCAGACGAAACCCAATTCAACACCTTCATTGGGTTTGTTTCCAACAACGCCATCACATACAGTCTCTGCCATTCTATCTGCCATTCTAAAATCATGGCCCTGGACCCCCGTGATTAAGCAAGCGTAGAGCTTTAACTTCGGCCATTTCTGTACACTTTTGCACAGCGTGTTTACTTGAGGATACTGACGCGTTTTCGGCCCAATGCCATTAGTGCAGACCAGGAAAGCGCATGCCGGAAGCCAGAACTATTGGGCGGCATCGAAAGAAATATGAGGAGCCGTTGGAATGGAATGCGTGGAAGTTCGAAGACAATGCGAAACGCAACTTTCTGGCAGCTTCGGTGTTTAACCAGGTAGACGCAGAACTTAGGAAGCGTTGAAGGGAATCAAGAGAAAGGCTTTAGGGGCTCGGAAGGGGCCCAAAAATGAAATGCATGAAATATTTTATAATGATTGCGATGCTCGGTACTTGTTTAGCAGTGGCAGCTCCAGCGTCCCAGGCACAAGTGGCGGTTGGAATAGGCGTGGGCCCGGGTTACGTCGGCGGTCCTCCGGCCTGCGCTTACGGCTACTATGGGTATTACCCGTATGCGTGCGCGCCTTATGGATACTACGGGCCTAGCTGGTTTAACGGTGGAATCTTTATCGGAGCTGGTCCGTGGTATGGCTGGGGTGGGGGCGGACGCGGATTCTGGGGCGGACGTCCTGGATGGGGTCGACCTGGATTTGGAGGACGGCCTGGGTTCGGCGGACGCGGTGCAGTCGGCGGTGGTTTCCGAGGTGGAGTAGGTGGCGGATTCCACGGCGGAGCAGTTCATGGTGGCGGCGGCTTCCACGGTGGCGCAGCTCACGGTGGTGGAGGTGGATTCCACGGCGGAGGCGGCGGTCATGGTGGCGGAGGCCACAGGTAAGTCTTAAACCCAACACAGTAAATCTGGAACGGCCGACAGTCAAAACTGCCGGCCGTTTTTATTTTGTGCCGATGTTTTAGATTCAGAAAGCGCCCATCGGCGCTTCGCCACCTCAGGCAAAAGGCCGGCTACGCAGACTCGTGCTTTGTGGTTACGGTGATGAATGGCGGCGGCTTCATCTAATTGTGGCAATCGTGGCGAACGGGTTGTGTTCGTTTTGGCAATGCGCGCGCAGCATGCCGACCTCGACGTGCGAGCTGCGCCCCTACAAAAGAGCCGAAAGGAATCGGGCAGCGAGTATCAGAATCCCGCTGCAGTATGCGATCGCTTTGCTGCGATGCTCTAGAGATTTTACTTTTGCGATTGCGACAAGGTAGATGGAGTTGTCATGCTTGGCGACGGCGCGGCGTTGGGCGATGGAGCAGCGGCCGCAGAAGGTGGTTGCGGAGCAATATCGCTTGAGGGCGGTTGCGATGTTGCCGGTTTGGGCGGGGATGGACTGGGGTTGGCGCGGGCGTGCTCTTCGCGGGATTCAAGGACCAGCAAGGGGCGGCGATCCTGCAGGCGAGGATTGTTGTCTGTGTCGAGCGTTATGAAACCGGCTGGAGTGTCCCATACGCATCGACGATTTTCCCATTTGGCGCCGGAAGCGCCTTCATGCGGCGTTACGGTATCGGTGGTGGGCTTGCCGTATGTTTTCATTACTTCGGCGACGTCATTTACTGACAGCGCGATTTTTACAAGTTTTCCGCCATCGATGACAAAATTGTAAGTGTCGCTGGAATCCGGATGGTCCAGGTCTGCGGGAACTGCGGTGGAAATTTCGGCGCGATGTCCTTTTTCCACGGCGTCCAGGAGGTGAACGCACTGGATCTCGGTTGGGTGTTGGTCGCAGACTTCCAGTTCAGAGCGCGCGCCGGGTTCCAGGCGCAGGAAAAGTTTTACGGATTCTCCGATGTGGTGGCCCACAGCGCCGACGGGTATTACGTCCGCGCTCGGCGTTTGAAAAAGCGCGGAAAATGCCAACAGCAAGAGGGAAGCAGTCCGCGGGCGCATTCAGGTCAGCCTCTAAGTGAGAGATTAGCTTGATTTTGCTGAGGCGGAAATGGCTAGTTTTGGGTGTGGCGGAATGATAACGAGCGATTCGGGTCGCATCGAGTTTTGCCGCGTCCAAACCAAACAGCAGGTCCCTCGCTTCGCTGCGGATGGCAATTAAGCCCCACATTTCTGGCCCGTCAGATGAACACCCAACCATGACCTGCTAACAAACAGCTAAGGACTAATACTGCAATCGCGCGTTTCTTATCAGACCTGATATCACACATAGGCGTGTAAACGAAGACTCAGGAATGTGCGCAGAGCGCTAGGAAACGAGGACGAAGAACGGCTCGTTGCTTATTACTTTGTCCACTGCGAGGAGCAGGTTTTCGCCGGATTCACCTTTGGTGACGAAGCCGCGAGCGCCAGCGATTTTGGCGGCTTCGGTTAACGCGTCCATCTCATGCATGGAAAACATCAGTATGGGCATGTTCGGAGAAACTTTAAGGATGCGCCGGGCGGCTTCGAGCCCGTCGAGCATCGGCATAGTGAAATCCATGATAATCAAGTCAGGGTTTAGTTCCTTGGCCTTGCGAATGGCCTCTTCACCATTGGCGCCTTCACCGATAATTTCGATATCGCCACGGGATTCGAGAATGCCGGCGACGCCTTTTCGGACGGCCTCGTGATCGTCAACGATGAGTACGCGGAGGTTGGGCATGCGCTTTAAGAGATTACCATAGCGAGGACAAGGGCGAGATCGGGAAACCTCTGGAAAAATAAAGGGGAATAGGCTAATAATCTGGCGTTCGCCCAAACGGGTGAATCCTGGAGGATTACCATGGCAACCAAGAAAAAGAAGAAACCGCTGAAGAAAGCAAAAAAGCTTGAAGAGACCAAGCCGCTCACTGTAGCGATGAAATCTGATTTTCTTGGGCGAAGGTAGGCGGAAGAATAAGCGCAATCACGGCGCCGTCGGTGTTTAGCGGCAGCTCTGTGCGCTGGCTCGGAGTCTACGCGGGGAAGGGGGCCTCACGGCCTCTTTCCCCCGTTTCTTTTTGCAATGAGATTGCGACGAGGCAGCTCAGAGCATAGGAGCGAAGTCCGCGTTGCTTTCAGCGCCCAACGCGTCCGTTTATTGCGGATTGGGCGCAGGCGTCGGCTGACTGTTTGCGGGCGGCGCTGATTGCGGATTCCGCCGCTCGTCCGCAGGAGCGTTCGCGGCAGGTGCGGGACGCAACGCGAAAGTAATTCCACGCAGCGCGTTTTCGTTCACCGTGCGCTGCAAATCGAGCTGATTCGCGTCGATGGAATTTTCGCCGCCGTAGGATGTGAGGTAGTGTAACTTGCCTCCGGCGAGCCAGTAATCGCTGACCGCGTAACTGGAACCGTCGCGCAGAATCAGCACGGCGTAGGGTTGCGGGCCTGCATTATTGGACTGGGAATTATCTACAGGAGCATCCTGCCAATCGCCAGCACTGCCTTCGGGCGAACCCATATCTTCAGGCGATGAAGAGGGCGTGGCGGCGTTGAAGTTCATGTCCGACCCGCCATAATCGGGAGCGCCGCTGTAATAGCCAAGGTCACCGCCGCCGTATCCAAATCCTGCGCCATAGCCAAGTCCATAGCCGAAGCCGAAACCATAGCCAAAGCCTGGAGGGCATCCCCACAACGGATCGCATCCGAATCCGTATCCGAACGGAGAAAAGCCAAAAGGATAGAAGGGATAAAAAATAATCGGGTGATGATGGAAGCGCCCTTCCGAGATACCAGTTGCGCGCGGATTATTTGCGAACGTGTTGCGAACGGGTTTGACGGCGGAGGACGCGGCGCTGCGATTTGAGCGGGCGTAATAATTTGCCGTCGCGCGCGAGTTAGTCGCGGGAGGATCCTGCCAAACATTATTTCCTGCGGCGAAACGCGTGGTGCCGTCGCTGGTGCCTTTTGCGCCTGTGTTGGTCCCGGACTTTGCTTCTGAGTTGCCGCTATTGCTGTGGAAAGGATTCCACCAGTGTCCGCCGCCGTTTGGATTTGCAGGATTGCCGCCGGTGCTGGCGGAAGTCGGGTGCGACCCACCGCTGCTGGTATGAGAGCTTCCGGTACTTGCGTGGCCGCCACCGCCACTGCTGGCGTGGGAGCCGCCACCACCGCCTCCGTGCGAACCACCACCGCCTCCGCCGCCACCTCCGCCGTGTTGAGCGAAAGCAGGGGCGGGCGCTAAAGCCAGGAACGCTGCGAACGAAAGAGCTAAGAAAGGCTTTGAGAACCAGGAACTAGATACTGTGGGTTGCTGGGCTGGTTGATTCATTTTGGGCCCTCCGCCGTGCTAAAAACGTGACGGACAATTGCTTTAATTCTAACTGATTAGACGCGGAGGCGCATCAATTGGTTTCTTATGCGAGCGTCTTGGGTTGCGTAGTTGACGAAGTGTTGACAAATGGAAGGCCCACGGCCGGGTTGCAGGAGCGCAGCATGCGGCGCCCCCAGGGGAAGAGGAATTTACTCAAGTCGCGACACGGAAGCCGGCATCAGTTCTTGGGCTGTCAACGTTCTGACTTCTCCAGGTCTTTCTTGAGTCTATCGAAGTCGTCGAGTATGTCTTTAACTAGTTCCTTCTCCGATTCACTGTTACCGTCTAGCCGTTTAATTTTGGAAATGATGTCGTTTAATTGCAAAACCCATAATCTTACGGTGCCGCCGCCAACGAAGATTTTGGGATCGTCGTAATATGTCGCCATGGATGATTCCTTTGCTGTGGGCAGCATCGAGCGCGTCGGCAATCTGTATGGCGAGGTTCAGGACTTCTTCAAGCGGAATCGCTTTGGTGGCGATGCGATGCTTGACCGTGGCGCCTTCCATCAGCTCCATGGCGATGAAGGTGCGGCCGCCGTCTTCTGCAATTTCGTAAATGGTGCAGATGTTGGGATGGTTCAGCGCGGAGGAAGCGCGGGCTTCGCGGCGGAATCGTTCAAGAGCTAGCGGATCATCGGTGAGAATTTCGGGCAGAAATTTCAGGGCTACGCGGCGAGCGAGGGTGACGTCCTCGGCTTCGTAAACCACGCCCATGCCCCCGCCTGCCAATTTCTGCACGATGCGATAGTGAGAGATCGTGACGCCTGGCGTAAGGGAGGATTGGGCCACTTTGCGTGCATATTACGCCAGGGCGGGGAATCGAGGCAATCGCCGAGGGTTAGTCAAGATGGCGGCATAGCGACCCGTTTAATAACTGCCGCGAAACGGGGATCGGAGCGTATTGGATCCATATCAAATAATCTTTTCCATTTCTAGTTGCTGCACTATTAGTTTGGATACTGCATCAATGGCCTTTCGGGGAGAACGAGGATCGACCGTGTCGCTAGTTCCTGTCCAGATAAGCTCCCCATCCGGATTGGCCGTGGAATAGAAGTTTGTTTCGATTTGTGCGGTCCTTTCCACTCGGAGATAGTCAGGAGAATAAACCACCGGGTAGATCGTGCCGTAGTAGCCATAAAACGTGTTGTAGTACGGGTAGGGGGTGTAAACCTGACCCGGAATTTCCGTGACACTTGTTTTCACCTTGATCAACCGGGTGGCGACGATCGCGTCAATATTCTGGCCACGCACGACATCTCTCAGTTGAGTCATATCGAGTGGCGTTGAGTTAGGCCGGGGAATAAGCGAATAACTGGGAATGGCGACAATTCCAGGCCTGGTTATCGCCGCTGAAAGTCGATCTTCAAATTCGGCGCGGTTTTCTACTTTTCCGTTAATGCCGAGGACGAGAATGTTTTTGAAATGGGCGCCGGAATAGTTGGGGTTCATCCAGGTGAACACGAACTTCGTGGATCCGGCGTCCAAAGAAGTCAGCGCTGCCAGCACGGCAAGAAGAATCAGGACGGCCTGTCTCCTCAAGTTGCCTCCATTCTTGTAGCGAGTTCGAATCACCGAACGTGCACAATATCACGAATGCCCACCATCTCGCGGCATCCGCCCGTACTCTGGGATGCCCACGCGTTTTAAGTATTCCAGCGAATTGCCAGCGCAACGCACTGAATCCCAACGAGTGTTTCTAAATGTCGGGTAGTCGGTTATGCTTTGTCGCATGCAATCGCGCACAACAAAAGACCATACGAATGGGATGGGGACGCGAGTCCGCGCAGAGCGAATAAAAATCATCGCTATATTTGCGTTTTCTGTTTCTCTTGTGTTGCTGCTGACTTATATTCGGATGCGCTCGATTGGTGTAGTCGCGGCGCAGGGGGCGATTGTGACGGAACATGCAAGTGGAACATTTGAAGTGAAGCTGGCGCCCTCGGGAGAAGCCGATAAGGCGGAAGGCTCGACACTTGGCTCGTACTCTCTCGATAAGGAATACCACGGCGACCTGGAAGCAATCGCCAAGGGTACGATGTTGACCGCGGGCACGGACGTGAAAGGCTCGGCGGGGTATGTTGCGATTGAGCGAGTGACTGGAACGTTGAAGGGGCACAAAGGAAGTTTCGTTTTGCAACACAATGGGACGTTGACGCGAGGCGCTCCTCAGCAAAACATTATCGTGGTGCCGGACTCGGGCGCGGGCGGACTTGTCGGGCTGACCGGCAAGCTCACTGTAATCATCGAAAGTGGGAAACATTCCTACGAATTCGACTACTCGCTGCCTCCTGCGCACTGAAATCTTCTGGATCGCCCGAACATGTTGGCTTCCTAAAATCTGATATACAATTCCTGCCGGATGAACTTTGTGCGACGGAATTTCATCGTTCGCCGAATGACGAAACAGAATTGATTTGAAAATGAAAGCGAAGAACAAATCGAAGTCGGCGCGGCGGTTTGTTGCGACGATATACAAACTGTGGATGATGCGGCATTTGGATGTGCCGGACGAAGTGGCGCGTTTGCTCGTGAAAGAACTCATCGTAAGTGGCAATGACAAACGTTCCGGACCTCATGTTCGTTCAACCGAAAAATCCGAAACGCGGCGGACGAAATACATTCCGGTGGTAGCTACGGTGAATGGACAGGAGGCGCGTGTAACTCTGGCGCCCGCGGGTGGCGGACGGTATCGCATGCAACTTAACACCGCACTGCGCAAAGCTGCGCGGGCCGATGCGGGGGATGAGGTTAGCGTTACGCTGCGGTTGGACCGCGAATCGCGCGAGCCGACTGTGCCCGCGGATCTTCGCGCTGCGTTGAAGGAGAATCCTGAGGCGCGAAAAGTTTTCGAAAAGCTTTCTACCGGGCACCGACGTCATATCGTGGATTGGTTTGACTCTGCTCGCGGCATGAATACGCGGATTCGGCGGCTGGGTTTCACTATAGACTTTTTGCTAAAACGTGCGCGGGGAGGTTCAATGTCACGGCGGGGAAGAAGAGAGGGGCAACAAGAAGGCTCAGGTGACAGAAAACTGCCGGGCTGAAGGCCCCGGCGCTACCTTTGAACCTAGGGCGGCGCATGCAACGGCGTTTCGTCGCTAGTGGAGAATTTCGGCGAACTCGACGGCAACAATGCTACTCCGTAGGACGACGACGGGGGTATTGACTATGTCTGACAAAGGTGCAGGGAGTAGAGTGGAGTTCGAAGCAGTGACGCCGATTTTGCGGGTGGAGAATTTGGCGGCTAGCGTCGAGTACTACGTGAGCAAGCTTGGTTTCAAACACGATTGGGGAGGGCCGGGAGCGTTCGCGTCTATTTCGCGAGGGAAGTGCCACATTTTTTTGAGCGAAGGGGACCAGGGGCATACGGGTTCCTGGGTATGGATTGGAGTGGAAGACGCAGAGGCGCTGTTTAGCGAATATCGCGCATTGGGGGCCAAGCTGCGTCACGCGCCGACGAACTATCCATGGGCGTACGAAATGCAAGTGGAGGATTTGGACGGAAATGTATTGAGGATGGGGTCTGACCCGAAGAGCGACCAACCGGCCGGCGAATGGCTCGACATGCACGGAAAGCGCTGGGTGTCCGCGCCGAGTGGCGAATGGGTCGGCGTGGAGGACGGCGGCGCGAAGGACAAGAGCAATCCGTAGGACGATTGTCGTATGAAGATTCTATTCATCGGCGGGACCGGGATTATCAGTACGGCTTGCACTGCGCTGGCTGCAGAGCGCGGGATGGAGGTGACTTTGCTGACGCGCGGGCAACGGATGCCACCGAAGCTCCCTCGCGGAGTGAAGACGCTAATTGCGGATGCGAACGATCCTGGACTCGGGCAGAAGTTCGAGCGTGAAAGTTTTGATGCTGTGGTGGATTGGATTGCGTTTACGCCTGCGGAAATCGAGCGAGATCTGAAATTTTTCCGCGGGCGTACGAAGCAGTTTGTTTTCATCAGCTCGACGAGCGCGTATCAGAAACCTCCGACGCACTATCTGATTACCGAGTCCACGCCGCTGGCCAACCCGTATTGGGAGTACGCGCGAAATAAAATTGCGTGCGAAGAACGGCTGATGCGGGCGTATCGGGAGGAAGACTTTCCGGCGACGATCGTGCGTCCGTCGCTCACGTACGGCGAGACGCTGATTCCGCTGGTGCTGAATAGTTGGCAGAAATCGTACACCGCGGTGGACAGAATGCTGCGCGGACTCAAGATGGTGGTGCCGGGAGATGGCACTTCGCTATGGGTGGTTACGCACAATACGGATTTCGCTAAAGGACTGGTCGGCTTACTAGGTCACTCGAAAGCGGCGGGCGAAGCGTTCCACATTACTTCTGACGAAGTTCTCACATGGAACGAGATATTTCGCACGGTGGGAGCGGCCGTGGGTGTTGAGCCGAACTTAGTGCATATCGCGTCGGACTACATCGCAGCGCGAATTCCTGAAAAGAAGGGAACGTTGCTCGGAGATAAATCGGTGAGTGTGGTCTTTGACAACTCCAAGATCAAACGTTTTGCGCCGGGTTATTCCGCTACTACTACGTTTGCGGAGGGGATTCGGCAATGTTTGGCGTGGTTTGATGCTGACCCCTCACGCAAGCAGATTGACCATCAAGCGAATACCGCCATGGACGACCTCATCTCGGGATATGAAGTGGGCCTGAGTGAAGCACTTAGCGGTTTTTCCTCGCGCGCCTCCGGGCTTTAGCCGTCTTGCTGACTGTTCAGTGGGTGATTGGGTCCTAGCCAGTCAGCGTGCATTAATTCCCATTTTGGCCTTTGACAGCGTTCCATTTTGGGAATAGGCTCCAGGAATCTTCGTTCTCAGTTGTACTAAGATTGGACTGATCGTAACCCATGATATCGGGCGTCCAGAATCTTTTTTCGGCCGCGTGAAGCACGCTCCCAACGTGGAAGGTCGCTGTCTATGCATCTTCGCATATTGGCTAGAATCTTCTGTCTTTTGATCGTCGCCGTCACTTCAGCTTTTGCACAATCTCCTCCACCGGCATCATTTTATGCAGCGAGCAGCGTCGGAACTG
>Ga0209009_1000427_pt1 | contig 14890 bp, 16 predicted proteins | sample BlaSpr_A8_OM3_M2_FD_187979 | JGI IMG/M metagenome (GOLD analysis project Ga0209009, IMG submission 187979) | Forest soil microbial communities from Thunder Bay, Ontario, Canada - Black Spruce, Ontario site 2_A8_OM3_M2 (SPAdes) (version 2) | ecosystem: Environmental > Terrestrial > Soil > Boreal... | reverse complement strand
GCAAGCGAGCCGCCAATTCCTTCACCTTGCGTTCGATATCATCGCAAATGCTGCCGTGTAGTTCTATAGCCTTGCCAAAAGGATCGCCGATCCGCCAGTCTTCAAACTTTTTGCCAGCCAACGGAGAGTTACCGGGAATCCTTGACCTATTTACGATCAGGTCCGGAGTCTTCAGCCTATGAGTGCGCCGGCCTTTTGAGAATTGGCCTTGGTAGGCGATGCCGCGTTCGCCTAGGACGCGCTTGCGTGGCGTTGTCAATGAATCCGAGCGGATGGACGCCGGCGCTTTCGGGCGCGATGATGTCGGAAGCGTGGTGGCGCGCGATCGCTTCGGCCATCTGGCTGCGGACACCATTGGCCATGCACACGAAAAGGACTTTTACAGGCTCGGGCAGGGGTGTCGGCTAGGTAGCGTCGTTCGCGATGCTCAGAAAATATTCGTGGATGGAAGGATCGCCGCTCAGTTCTGGATGGAATGTCGAAGCTAGAATCTTTCCTTGCCGCACGAGAACCGGATGGCCGGCATCTTCCGCAAGGACCTGCACGCCTTGGCCGACCGATTCGATAATCGGCGCGCGAATGAAAACCATTTCCATGGGCTCGGAACGAAGTTTAGTCTGCCCCAGGTGAACATCGCTCGCGAGCTGGCGGCCGTAGCCGTTGCGAAGGACGGAGACATCCAGCAGCGCAAGCGATTCCTGCGTGGGGCCGTGAACTTCGCGCGCTAGAAGAATCGTTCCGGCGCATGTTCCGAAAAACGCGCCCCCGTTCGAGGCAAACTGTTTCAGCGAATCGAACAAGCCTTCTTCCGTCATTACTTTCAGATGCGTAGTGCTCTCGCCGCCCGGCAAAATTACCCCAGAAACGTCCTTCAAATCTTCGGGGCGGCGGACGTAGGTGTAGGACGCGCCGATGCGATCGAGCATTTTGGCGTGCGCCTCGTAGTCACCTTGAATTGCGAGAATGCCAATGGTCATTTTTTTTTGCGCAAAAAGATAGCTTGCCAGCAGCTTCCCTAACGCCTACCAGCCGCGCGTTTGCATCAAATCTTTTTCTTCAAGCTGACGGATATCGAGACCCTTCATGGCGTCGCCCAGCTCTTCGGAAGCTTCCAGCACCACTTTCGGATCCTTGTAATGCGTAGTCGCTTTCACGATCGCGCGAGCGCGTTGCGCCGGATCGCTGGACTTGAAAATGCCGGAGCCGACGAAGACCGCTTCAGCGCCCAACTGCATCACCAACGAGGCGTCAGCCGGAGTGGCAATGCCGCCCGCCGAAAAATTCGGCACCGGGAGTTTTCCGTTTTTCGCAACCCACTGAATCAGTTCAAAGGGCGCGCCCAGTTCCTTAGCTTCGTGCACCAATTCTTCTTCACCCAACAACGTGAGCCGCTTCATCTGGCTCACAATGGTGCGGATGTGGCGCACGGCCTCCACGATGTTGCCGGAGCCCGCTTCGCCTTTCGTGCGAATCATCGCGGCGCCTTCGGTGATGCGACGGAGCGCCTCGCCAAGGTTTCGCGCGCCGCAAACAAACGGCACTTTGAAACCGTGCTTCCAGACATGATGCTCGTCGTCGGCCGGCGTCAACACTTCGCTCTCATCGATGTAATCAACCTCGAGCGATTCCAAAACTTGGGCCTCTGCGAAATGGCCGATGCGAACTTTGGCCATCACCGGGATGGAAACCGTGTTCATGATTTCGCGGATGATGCGCGGAGCGGCCATGCGCGCCACGCCGCCATCCTTGCGAATGTCGGAAGGCACGCGTTCGAGCGCCATCACAGCGCAAGCTCCGGCCTGCTCGGCAATGCGCGCCTGCTCGGCGTTCGTGACGTCCATGATGACGCCGCCTTTCAACATTTCCGCCAGGCCCACTTTCACGCGCCACAAATTATTGTTCATCAGATCCATGATGTTTCTCCTGTTCTCAAATCTAAATTAAGAGCTTTTGTTGTCACTAGCAATTTCTGCCGTGTTTTCCTCGCGCGATTCCTTGGGCTTGATTATCACAAAACGTCCGCGGCCGCGTGCTAGTACTTGTCCGGCTTGATTGCGAATTTCCCCCACATGATGCAAGTTGCGTCCGGACTTTTCCACTTCATGCGCTTCGACGATCAAATCCTCGTCAACCCTAACAGGCTTCAAGTATTCCACACTGAGTTCGGCAGTAACCGCGCGCACGCCACGGAAGCGATTAACCTTGCCCATCACTTCATCGAGCACGGTTGCGATGATACCGCCGTGGATGAAACCGCCACCGCCCTGATATTCCGCTCCAAGTCTGAAATTTCCCACAATGCGTCGTGCGCTATCGTCTTGCTCAAACGTGAGTAGCATCCCGCGAGTATTCGCGCCACCGCAGCCGAAACATACATTCGTCGGATTGGGCTCGAGCAGCATATCGCTAAACTAAAGCAACGCGAGATGGCGAGTCGTTTCGCGCGCCTCGCTGACGCTTCCGTATTTCAAGCTTCAGGAGTTCGCTGAACGTCTGCACCCCTTTGGCGATGCGTTTCTCGTCGAGCCCTGCGAATCCAAGCCTCAAAGTATTGGGCTGCGGATTCTGCAGATAGAAATATCGGCCGGGGACGAACACCACGCCGCGTTCGCGGAGATGAATCAGAAGTTCGCCGGAATCGAAGCCCGGGGGCAAAGTAACCCACACCGACATTCCGCCCTCGGGACGCGTCCAGGTAGTTTCTCCTGGCATATATTTCTGAAGCGCCGCTTCGATCGCTTCCAACCGTCCGCGATAAATTCGCTTCATCTTCGATAGATGACGCGCAAGATACCCGCGGCGCACAAATTCCGCCAAGGTCGCCTGCGCAAGTTGGTCTGTATGTAGATCGGTTGATTGCTTCACCAACCTTAATCGCTCGATGGCATCTTCCGGGCCGATACACCAGCCGACCCGCAATCCAGGAAACGCAATCTTCGAAAAACTGTCGATTTGAATTACGTTTCCGGCGCGATCCAGCGACTTCAGAGATGGCAGCGCTGTGCCACGAAGGCGCAGACGCGCATAAATTGCGTCTTCAATAATTGGCACTTGATAGTGCGACGCAATTTCCAGAATGCGCCGGCGTTCCGCCAAAGGCAGCGTTGTGCCGGTTGGATTATGAAAATCAGGCGTAACGAAAATAAACTTCACGCGATTTTGCAGTAGCACCGATTCCAGCGCATCGAGATCCATCCCCACGTGGCCTGCGGGACGAGTGTTTGTTTCCACGCCAACCGCCAGCATGCGCACGCGCGCTCCGGCAAAAATCGCCACCGCGCCGGGATACGCAGGATTTTCCAGCGCTACCGAATCGCCGGGGCGCAAGAAAGCTTTGCAGACCAGATCGATAGCCTGTTGACAGCCATCGGTAATAAGAAGCTGCTCGCTGCGAACGTGCAGTCCGTCGGCGCGGAGAAATTCGATCAAGACGCGCTTGAGCGGCTCATAGCCATCAGACGAGCCAAGCTGCAACACCCGTCTGCCGTCATTTCGCAGAACCGCGTTGCAGCAGCGTCGGAATTCCTCCACCGGAAAAAATTCCTCAGAGGGTCGCGCGGTAATAAACGCGATCGAGTCAGCCGGAACTTCGGGCATCAGCCGCGCTAGATTTTCGTCGCCACGCTCATCGGCAAAGATCGATTCCCAACGCATGCCGCCGCCATGGCCGTTCGTGCGCGGGGGCGGAGTGAACTGTTTGGCCGGAACGCCACAAATATAAGTGCCGCGGCCGACATGCCCCTGAATCATCCCTTCGGCTTCAAGCTCCGCATACGCATTCGCTACCGTAGTCCGGTGCACTCCAAGCTGCGTAGCTAATTCGCGGCTTGCAGGAATTCTGTCGCCGGAGCGAAGCTCTCCAGAATGAACCAGGGCGCGCAGTTGGTCCCGAAGTTGGACGTAAAGAGGTATGTGACTCTCGGGCTGTAAATGAAGTGGAAGCATTGGCTCGTCCCTGTAGGCCAATATAAAGAACTAATTATAGCTGTAAAGAGCCAATTTGTCTCGCGGCGGTTTGCCTAAGGTGGTAGGGTTCGGCCCATCAGGAAGAGCGTAGCAGGAAGCGTTGGATCTTTCCGGTAGCGGTTTTGGGCAACTCGGAGACGAAGCGGAATTCGTGCGGGCATTTGAAACCGACCAGCCGTGTGTGTAGCCAGCCGTTGATTTCGCTGTCCAGGCCGCCGGACGGAGTGATTAAACCTGGCCGCACTACGATGTACGCGACCGGGCGCACCAATCCCATCGCATCAGGCCGACCCACTACCGCACATTCAGCCACGGCGGGATGCGAAAGTAGAATATTCTCCACTTCCGCGGGCGAGACCCACATGCCGGACACTTTCATCATATCGTCGGCGCGACCGGCGTAATGATAAAAACCTTCGGGATCCCGCGAAAATTTGTCTCCGGTAAACACCCAGCCATCTTTCTTCACCCGTGCGGTTAGCTCAGGGATTTCGCGATATTCGGAGAATGCGCTATCCCCTTTCACCCACAGATTGCCAATTTCCCCGTCAGGCACCTGCTCGTTTGCTTCATTCACGATGCGGACTTGGTAGCCGGGGACTTCGCGGCCGCATGTGCCGGGGCGAGCTTGTCCGGGACGCGTGGACAAAAACACATGCAACATTTCCGTGGAGCCGAGGCCATCGAGAATTTCGATCCCGAGTCGCTGCCGACATTTTTCAAAAACTTCAGCAGGCAGCGATTCCCCGGCGGAAACCGCGATTCGAATCGACGAAAAATCCAGTTTCAAGCCTTGCTCAGCTTCCCGAAGCAGAGCCGCATAAAAAGTGGGCACCGCGTAAAAAATGGTTGGACGATATTTCTCCACGATCTGCGCCACGCGGTCTGGACGCGGACGCTCGGGATACAGCACCGTGCCGGCTCCGAAAAATAACGGGAAATACATTCCGTTTCCCAAGCCGTAGGCGAAATAGAGTTTCGAAACGGAGAACATCCGGTCATCATCGCGAAGCCCAAGTACGCCATGCGCGTAGTTGTGAGAAGTAACCAACATATCGCGATGCGCGTGAACGGCGGCCTTCGGCGGTCCACCGCTACCGGATGTGTATAGATAAAAAGCAGGATCCGTAGCGGAAGTCGGATAGGTCGGCAGAGCCACACGTCCAAAAGGCAGCCAATCGCTCCAATGGATAGCCTGGCATCCGATACTCTGCAGTCGCGGCGCTCGTCGTCCGGTAACCACGACTAATTCAAGAGCGCTAGCCAACTGCCCTGCTACGAACTCATCGAGAATCACGTCCTGCACTACCGCAAACCGCGCGCCAGAGTTTGAAACGTAATGGCGATAGTCCGCGGCGCGCGCCATCGAATTCACCGGCACGGCAATCGCGCCAATCTTCGCCGCACCAAAGAAGCATGCAATGAACTCAATCGAATCCGGCAAGGCGACCAGCACGCGGTCGCCAGGCTTACATCCGGAATCGGAAAGAGCGTTGGCTACGCGGTTTACCGCGAACTCAAGATCGCCGTAACCGGCCTCTCGCTCGACACCAAGGATTGCGGGCTTGTGCGGATGCTGGCGCGCAGGTCGGGAGATGAATTCGTCCACAATATTGAAAACGCCGGAAGGAGACACAGACGATTGCGCCATGGCGGCGATTCTACATCACAAGCATTTCCGCTCTTGCATGGGAATTGCTAGGCCCAGGAGATACGAGGCTTACTTCAAGAATGGAAGACCTGTTCGAAGCTCCCGCTTATTGCGTGGCGGATTTCTCGCCAAGTCGCCTCATGCGCTCCTGTAGCTTCTTGCGCAGCGTGGAGGGAGCATTGGGGTTGAATGCAACCAGATACCACAGCGGTTGGGTGCGATCTCGGCTGAGCCGAGTCAGCGTCGCAGCGTCGCTATTTGGATGCCTCGCGATGTTCTCGCGAATCGCGGAATACGGATGGTGCGAAAGGTGCCCCAGCGTCTTGGCGGAAACTTTAGGGTGCTCGCTGATCAGCCGCAACAAATAATAGTCTTCTTTAGGCGCCTGCCGCGACAAGCTATCCAGCGTGTCCGGCTTAACCTCTGCGCTTAGCACCAAACCGATTTTTTCGTCCCATCCAGCATTAATGCGGTTCAGCTCCTGGGTTCGCGCATGGATCAATTGCTCGATCACACGCCGTTCCTGTTCGAGTCGCGGCGCGGGAAGCGCGCTACGTTCCACAGAATCCAGCACCCGTAATAGGTGTTGGCGCTCGCCAAATACAATTTGTGAAGTCCGCACAGTCTTTCCCTTCGTGGCATTTCGCACCAAGTCTGAACGTCTCATCGTTCGATCACCCCGCAGATCTCATGGGCCGCAGCGAGTTCCCAGGAAGCGGCTCTGGAACAAGTAAAATTCGCGCCGACGCGCGGCAATTTCTTCGAGGATCCCCGTATTGCTCTATCTATTAGGATAACGCGCCAGATTATCCGGCCTTCGCGCAAAAGAGTAAAGCAAACTAGGGCTAGTTGTTCCGTAGGGCGCAATAGCCGGTTCTAGAACCACCGAATCGCCTGATTTGCGTGCTCCACATGGCGTTGTTCTCGACCCAGTGTGGCGCCGCTGACGCCGAGCGTGGCGCCACCGGGCGCGGAGTTAAGCCTAAGCCACCTGCGCGTGGCCCGATGTGGCGACGTTGTGTTCAAAGCGAAACGGGTGGTAGGGAAAAAGTACAGGTACTTATTCAAACCGCTAAGTCTCGGTATTACACAACTATTACAAATCCTTTACGCGGGTGCTGGTAGTCTAATCACAATGTAAGCGCATCCAGCAAGCGAAAGTAGATCGAAAAATCAGGAACTGAAAGAAAGGGCCAAGAAAATGGGAGTTGAACTCACGGATTTGGAAAGAAGACCGGCAGAACGCGACGAGATCAACTGGGTCACCGCGTCCTTCATGATGTTATTCCACGTGGGCGCAATCGCGGCGCTATTCTTCTTCACCTGGAAAGCGTTTTTTGTCGCGGTAGTTCTGTGGTGGATGGCTACCAGCCTGGGCATCGGCATGTGCTATCACCGGCTGCTCACTCATCGCGGCTACAAAATTCCCAAGTGGCTCGAATACACGCTGACAGTTTTCGCCACACTCGCTCTGGAAGGCGGCCCCATTTTCTGGGTGGCCACGCACCGAATTCACCACAAATATTCTGACCATGAAGGCGATCCGCACTCCCCCATCGACGGCAAATGGTGGGCGCATATGGGCTGGATCCTGATGGGCAAGTCGATGCACCATGACACCTCCACGCTCGCCCGTTACGTCCCTGACCTGGCCAAAGACAAGTTTCACGTTTGGATCACCAAATACCATTACATCCCGATGATCATTCTGGGACTGATTCTGCTCGCAGTCGGCGGCTGGAAATTTGTCCTGTGGGGAATTTTCCTGCGAACTGTCGCGGGACTGCACTTCACTTGGCTCGTCAATTCCGCCACTCATTCCTGGGGAACCCGCCGCTTTGAAACTCGCGACCTTTCCACCAATAGCTGGTGGGTCGCGCTGCTAAGCTGGGGCGAAGGCTGGCACAATAATCACCACGCGCATCCAGTTTCAGCTCGCCACGGTTTGAAGTGGTACGAAATTGACGCAAACTGGTACGGCATCTGGCTGCTCAAGAAACTCGGCTTGGCCAAGCAAATTCACACGACCAAGCTCGCGTCGGTGAAGCGCGCTGAACCAGCCGCGGAAGAAGCGGCCCAATTCGGCGCTCCTGAGGCCCAGCCCGATCTAGCATCCGCACAGTTCTAGAAACATCCGCAATTCACGATTTGCTTAGGCCGCGGCCACAAACCGCGGCTTATTTTTTTTTACGAGTCCGTTTCCTTCGATAACGATCCGGTGTTCGCTTCACAACTGGCGCATAGGAATCTGCTCCTCCGCGGTACAATCCAGTGAGACATCCATGCGTATCGCAAGCCGCCGAAAGACCATCGCATTTTTCCTGGTGCTGGGAATATCCCTGGTGGCCCTCGCCGTCGCCCTCGACGTCGGCTGGATCATCCTCAACTGGCGCCAAAGCGTCATGCTATTCCTGGGTGTAATCGTTTTCGCCACCATTATCCTCGGCATGATCCTGAACACCACCTTCCTGGTGCGCGAAATCCGCTTGAATGAGCAGCACGGCAGTTTTATTAACGCGGTTACTCACGAGCTGAAGACGCCGATTACCTCGATCCGTCTCTACCTGGAAACCCTTCAGCGGCGCGAGGTGGAAGAAGAGCAGAGACAAAAGTTTTATGAGCTAATGCTGAACGACACGGACCGCTTGTTGGGAACCGTCGAGCAGGTTCTGAAAGCCGGCCAAGTGGGATATAAGCGCGGTGAACCATATCGCGCGCAGATTGACCTGGGCAGCCTCGCCTCCGAGTGCATGGACCTCGCGCGCAGGCGTCACCATCTGAGCGACGAAGCAGTTCATTTTGCGTCCGCAAATGGCCAACCACCAGCCGCTGGCAACGCAGCCGGCCCACCCGACTCAAAGCCCATGGCCGAATTTCCGGTGCTAGGCGACCCTGAAGAACTTCGCACCGCCATATCAAACGTCCTTGATAATGCCATCAAGTACTCCCTGGGAAACGTTGACGTGGCGGTGAGTATCGAAGCGCCCGACGAAGCGCGCGTAGTTCTCCGCGTGCGCGATCGCGGCGTCGGAATTCCAACCGACCAGCTCAAACGCGTCTTCAAGCGCTTCCACCGCGTACGGCGCCGGAGCACTTCAAAAGTAAAAGGCACCGGCCTCGGCCTCTTTATCGTTCGCTCCATTGCGCGCGCACACGGCGGCAAGGTTTATGCCGAAAGCGAAGGCGAAAATCAGGGCACTACCGTGACTTTGGAATTACCGCGGAGCGCTGCATGAGCCGCGTGCTCGTTGTGGAGGACGAAGCGCACCTGGCCGACGGCTTGAAATTCAACCTGGAGGCCGAAGGATATTCCGTGCAGGTAGTAGGCGACGGCGAGTCTGCCATTGACCAGCTTCTAAAGACCAACGAAAAGTTCGATGCCGTCGTGCTCGACGTCATGCTTCCCGGCATAGATGGCTTCGGCGTGGCATGCGCTCTGCGCAAAGCCAAAAATTACGTTCCCGTGCTGATGCTCACCGCGCGCGGACGTCCGGAAGATGTTCTCGAGGGGTTCGCCGCTGGAGCCGACGATTACCTTCCCAAGCCGTTTCAACTGCCCATATTTTTGGCGCGTCTTCAGGGGCTTTTGCGGCGTTCGGGATGGCTAAGCGGCGCCAATAAGGAATCTGAGAAAAAATCTTCTGGCCAAAAAGTTATGGCGAAAAGCGAATCTCCCGCCAGCGAGCAGATGTTGTTTACCTTCAACGGTAGAACGCTCGACTTCGACACTTTGCAGCTTCGCACAAAAACTAACACTATACAGCTCACTTTGATGGAAGCGAAACTTCTGCGTCATTTGATAAAACAGAATGGCCGCACGGTATCCCGCAAATCGATTCTAGAAGATGTGTGGGACTTGCGAGAAGACACCGACACGCGTGCCATCGATAATTTTATCGTGCGCCTTCGACGTTATATCGAAGACAATCCGGCCAAGCCGCGCCACCTGCTGACCGTGCGAGGCGTCGGATATCGTTTCGTGGCCTAACGTTCCTCTCCAGACTTGAATTTAAGTTGTAAAAGAATTACGCGAGGCGAACTTTCATGGCGGCTTTCGACGAGCATCGCGAGGAATTGGAACATTACGAAACGATGATGGGCCCGTATCGCGGTCGCCTGGCCGTCACACTGGATCTGCTGACCAACGCGCTTGTGCTAGTCGGCCAACACGGCATCTATTGCCACAGCAATCGCGACGCGAATGTTCCGGTGATGGACATCCGCATCATCACCGCCGAGATCGGCAAAGCGAAAGAATTGATTCAAAACGTAATGGAAGGCCTTCGCGCGGAAAGAAGGACTTAATTCCATAGAGAGGTTCGCCAGTACCCAGCTTTAAATCTTTTGTCCCAGCTGTAATTAAAATTCCGCCAAACAATCCTTATCTGTGGATACAATGCGTTCCCGGCTCGGAGGAGCGGCCATTTTGGATGGCCTTCCGCTTTATTGTCAGCTTCGCCCAGCTTTCGCCACGAGGGATGAGGGAAATGGATTTGCACAAAGGATGGAAAGTGGGGCCTCCATATCCTCAGTTCGAACTCTCCATGCCTAGCGAAATATCGGCCATTTCACCTTTTGTGGACGACTTCATCGAACGCATGAAGGAATACACCTGTTTTAATGGCGATGCGAGCGATATCGAAGTTGCCCTGCGCGAGGCCATCGCAAACGCAGTTCTTCACGGCAACCGGGAAGATCCCCATAAGCGAGTGCACCTGAGCTTTCGATGCGAACCTACCGGCGAACTTTTTTTCGTCGTGCGAGATGAAGGACCCGGATTCGATCCCGAAAAGGTTCCCGATCCGTTAGCCCCTGAAAATCTCGATGCCGAACACGGTCGCGGAATTTTGATGATGAAGTCCTACATGGACCACGTGCATTACGATCGCGGCGGAACAGAAGTACACATGCACAAAAAACCGCCCTCAGCGAAACCGGCCAGGTAGCCCGAGCGCCTCAGGGTCTGGATAGCGCACTTCTCGGTATTTCCGAAGAATCAACAGAGACACAACGACCAGGCAAATGAGTGTGAAGATGCTGGCCTCCGGGCCGGTACTTCCACCGGTCAGCCATTTCGGGCCATGAAACTCGGAGTGCAGGAAATTGCGGCTGGCGTTGAGCCCGCTGTCGGGCACGCCGTAGAAAAACGTCTGTCCCCAATCCCACGCGGCATGAAATCCGATTGGCCACCACAAATTCCCGGTGCGCCACAGGGCGACGCACGCAAAGATGCCGAAGGCTGCAACCTGTATCAAACCAAAAATCGATTCACCCGCGTTGCCAATGTGAGCCGCTGCGAACAGCGCGGACAATACAACGGCGGCCGGCCAGAATCCGATACCGGTGGTGAGGGTAAATTGCATGTAGCCGCGAAACGTAAATTCTTCTGAGAATCCTACTGCCAGGAAGGCGAGCGTCCATTCCACAGTTGAAAGAGCCAACGCCGAGCCATGCGTGTCGACTCCGGTGATTCGGAATCCGTGGAACAGGAAAATCACAAAAAGCACGCCGCTAATCGACAAAAATCCCCATAACAATCCTTCCCAAAAATATTTCGGAAAGGGCGTTCGCAAAGGCAGTCCGTAATGTGCAAGCTTTCGGCGCTCGATTCGACCCATGATTAAGGCAACGACAAGAATCACTGCGAGGCTCGTAAGCTCACCTATTGCGATCAGTCCCGGCGTAAGGGTCGTTACTTGGCTGGGATTGACCGGGGCGTGTCCAAATTTGCGAGTCAAATAGTGGCCGATGACGTTGATAAGGAAAACAATGGCGACCACCATCGCCAGAAAAATTAGGGCCCGCCAACCAGCTCGCAGACCATTGGGCCCGTAGAATATGGTATTGCGCTCAGGCTCAGCGGGAGGAGGCGGTATGGACGATTGTGTTATATCTGCCGCTGGAGGAGGTAAGTTTGAATCGTCCATTCGAGAGGGCCTCTTTTAAATGACGGGGAGTCGCGCTAATCGCCGCCATTGGTCATACGGCTGCGAAGTATAGAAAGTGCCAGCCCAAAGCGCAAAGATTGTCGTCACATCACATGGTGAAACCCGATATTTCAGCGTAACCTTTCCCCTCCCTGCCCGTTTATGTTATTGGAAGACGAAAATCGGAGACGCGGTTGAAGGCACCTGTACAAGATGCCGGCGAGCGGCGTCTGGTCGAAGCAGCTCAAAAAGACCCGACCCGTTTTGCGGAGCTTTACGAAAACAACTTTGCGCGGGTGTACGCGTACGTTTCGCGTCGGGTGAACAATCGCGAAGAAGCGCAGGATCTGACGGCCGAAGTGTTCCATCAGGCGCTGGCGAATCTCGGGCGTTTCGAATGGCGGGGAGTTCCTTTCGCAGCATGGCTGATCCGTATTGCAGCCAACGCGATTGCGGACCGCTGGAAGCTGGCCGCGCGGGAACACGGCCATCCCCTGCCGGGCGAGCTTTCCTCGAAGGAAATTAGCCCCGAAGAGATCGAACATCGCGCCCGTCTGTTCCGGTTGGTGGACACGCTTCCCGCCGAGCAACGCCGGGTAATCGAAATGCGTTTCGCGCAGGAAAAAAGCATTAGCGAAATCGCCAAAGAGATTGGACGTACAGAAGGCGCGGTAAAACAGTTGCAGTTTCGCGGCCTGGAAAGTTTGCGGTCCCAGTTGGATGTTTCATCGCGCAAAAGCGCCGCCAGTAAATCGGCCGGCAAAATGGGTAGATTGAATGGCTAAGCAAAACTTGAGCGAACAACTCGACCTGCACGTGGAAGCGCTCATCACGCGCCAGGAAACCGCGCCAAGGAAGCGCCAAGCGAAGGCGAATCCGCAATTGCAGGCGCTTGCGCGAATTGCTGCGGAATTGCTCGATCTACCGCGCCAGGATTTCAAAGATCGTCTGAAATCTAACCTTACAAGGAGAACACCGATGGGAAGCAAACCAGCTATGAAAGCGGAAACCCGTCAGACAGCGACTGCTTATCTGACGGTAAGAGACGCGGCCGCTGCAATCGAGTTTTACAAAAAGGCCTTCAGCGCCACCGAAGTGATGCGGCTCGTCGGACCTGGAACGAAGATCGGCCACGCCGAAATTCGTATCGGCAATTCCAAGATCTACCTTTCCGATGAGTTCCCGGATTTTGGATCGGTCGCGCCGCAAAGGCCAGGCGGCTCTCCGGTGAAAATGGACATCGTAGTGGATGATGTTGACGCCGTTGCAGCACGCGCCATCGCAGCAGGCGCCAAAGAAGTCCGCGCCATCCAGGATCAGTTCTACGGCATGCGCACGGGCCAGGTCGCGGACCCCTTCGGCTACGTCTGGAATATTTCCACGGTACTGGAAGAATTGACCGGCGAGGAAATGCAAAAACGCTACGATGATTTAGTAAAGCAAGGTGCATTCACGCAGCCTCAACAAAAGCCCGACGAAAAGCGCGCCCCGCGAGCAGTAAGGCCAATTCCCGAAGGCTTCCACACCTTAACGCCATATCTCGCCGTAAATGGCGCAGCCAGACTGATCGACTTCCTGAAGGAAGGCTTTGGCGCGGTAGAAAAATTCCGGGTGAACAGACCGGGCTCGGAATTGGTCATGCACGCCGAGATGCGCATCGGCGATTCCGCGCTGGAAGTGGCCGACGCCAGCGAGGAATTCGGCGCGCGGCTGCTAGGAAACATTCTGCATGTCGATGAGGTGGGCGCGGCGTACCTGCGCGCGTTGCAGGCAGGCGCGACCCCCCGCTTTGCGCCAATCGAGCAGTCTTATGGAGACCTGGAAGCCGCAGTGAAAGACCCCGCTGGAAATTACTGGAACATCACCGAGATCCGCAAAACCGACCACAGAACTGAGGACACGCGAACGATCCTGCCTTACTTGAATCTTGCCGGGGCGGCTGAGTTTGTCGAGTTCGCCAAGCGCGCATTTGGCGCCGAGGAAGTATCCATGTTCAAGGCGCCCGATGGCAAAGTTATCCACGCGCGTCTTCGCATCGGTGATTCAATTCTCGCTCTCGGCGAAGCGTACGGCGAGCGCGCGGTAATCCTCGGAGCGTTGCACCTGTATGTGCCCAACGTGGACGAGGTGTACGCAACAGCTGTGCGCGAAGGTATCAAAGTGTTGCGCCCGCTTCGCGACGAGCCTTACGGCGACCGGGCTGCAGTCTTGCAAGACGCCTTCGGCAACTGGTGGTTCCCGTCCACGCACGTCAAGGACGTGCAATTCTAGCCGTCATTGGATGGCTCACAGGACCGCAGGAATCATGCACCACCGCTCGACGCCGCCTACGGCATAATCCGCGCGCCGTTGTAGCGGCGGCCTTCGGGCCGGTGTCTTGCTTCGCGTAATCTAAATTGGTCTAGCGAAGGTAGGGATTGCTCGCGCGCTCGGCGCCGATGGTCGTATTGGCGCCGTGGCCGGGCGTGACTAGCGTGGCATCCGGCAGCGTGAGTAATTTCTCGCGAATTGATTTCAGAATGTCTTTGGTCGAGCCGCCCCACAAATCTGTTCGCCCAATGCCGCCTTGAAAAAGGGTGTCGCCGGCAATGAGCCGCGTGCCCTCGCCAGAAGTAACACCTGGTTTCTTAGCCGTGGGATGAACAGGTTCATTCGCGCCATGCGCGTGAGAATGGGGCCATGACTCGGCTTCTCCCTGGCCCCCACGTTCGACGAGCAGGCTAATGCTCCCCGGCGTGTGACCCGGCGTATGCAAGACGCTCGCCGCAAACCCGCCCCAGCGCAGCGCGTCCCCTTCCTTCACGAAATCCTGAATCCGCATCATCGCCGGAGTCGCCACGCCTAGCCACTGCGCTTGCATGTCGAGATGTGTATAAAGTTCCAAATCACCTTCGTGGATCAGCACAGGCGCTTTGGTCGCAGCGTGCAGTTGCGCCAGCCCTCCCACATGATCGATATGTGTATGCGTGCTGACAATCGCACGAACCTTCAAATCATGCCGCCGCAAAATTTCCAGGATGCGCTCTACTTCATCGCCCGGATCCACCACAATCGCTTCGCGCGTACCAGGATCGCCCAGTATGGAGCAGTTGCATTGCAGCATCCCCACGGGAATGATTTCGTGGATCAGTTTTTCCGACATGGCAGCTCTAGTATACTTGTTGCGCCTGCCAGACTCGAAATTATGGACACTCCCCTTCTCAATGAACATCGCGCCGTGAACGCGCAACTCGCCGAGTATCACGGCTGCCTGCTGCCGGAAAAGTTTTCAGATCTAAACACCGAATATCGCGCGGCCAAGGAAACCGCCGCTCTATTCGACACGAACTGGCACGCCATTTTTTCG
>Ga0209009_1000426_pt1 | contig 14891 bp, 10 predicted proteins | sample BlaSpr_A8_OM3_M2_FD_187979 | JGI IMG/M metagenome (GOLD analysis project Ga0209009, IMG submission 187979) | Forest soil microbial communities from Thunder Bay, Ontario, Canada - Black Spruce, Ontario site 2_A8_OM3_M2 (SPAdes) (version 2) | ecosystem: Environmental > Terrestrial > Soil > Boreal... | reverse complement strand
CATTCCAGTCTTAAGTTTTCTTCCAGGTGTGATGCTGGCAATGGTGGCGCTATTTCCGACCAGACAACTCGGCGTGGAGCTTGGATCCATCCTGCTGATTTTCACCGGGCAGGTTTGGAACATGACCTTCAGCTTTTATTCTTCGCTTAAGAGTATCCCACGCGAAATGCGGGAAGTGGCGGAGATATATCGTTGGAGCTGGTGGCAAAGATTTACGCAGATGGAGCTTCCCTACTCGGCGATCGGACTGGTGTGGAATTCCATGATGTCCGTGGCCGGCGGCTGGTTTTTTCTGATGGCTTGCGAAATGTTTGTTTTGGGGAATCGCGATTTGCGCCTTCCGGGACTGGGTTCGTATCTGCAAACGGCAGCCAATGCAGGCGACATGCGGGCGATCGCTTGGGGACTCGGCGTGATGATCGGAATTATCGTGATGATCGATCAGCTCATCTGGCGTCCCGTAATCGCCTGGACTGAAAAATTCAAATTCGAACAAGTTGAATCTGTGGACAGCCCGCATTCTTTTGTTCTGGACCTGCTCAGACGATCGAGGGTTTTGCGCTTTGTTGCGCGGATATCGTTGATACCGGCGCGAGAATATCTCAGTTTGTTTTTTGCGAAGAGACGCGCAGCATCTATAACAAAACCAAATACCGGCGTTGTGGGCACCTGGATATCGCGCCTACTTTTGGGTGCGATCTTGGTGGGCGTGGCCTATGCGTTCATGAAGATGAGCATTTTGCTAGCCGGCCTTAGGAAAACAGAAGTCCGCGGAATTTTTGTCGGAGCGGGTGCAACATTTCTCCGTGTGGCGCTCACTTTAGTGCTCGCGGGACTGTGGACGATTCCAGTGGGCATTATCGTAGGGCTGAAGCTGAAGCTTTCCGCAATTGCTCAACCAATCGCGCAGATTGCCGCGTCCGTTCCCGCCACAGCGCTGTTCCCCATAATTCTCCTGGTTCTAATTAGAGTCGGAGGCGGACTCGGCATCGGTTCGATCGTGCTGCTGCTGTTGGGGACACAGTGGTACATCTTATTCAATGTGATTGCTGGGGCCATGGCGATACCAACGGATTTGAAAGAAGTATGCAATGTTTTTCGTTTCGATAAACTGGAGCGCTGGCGCGAACTGTACCTGCCGGGAATTTTTCCCTACCTGATCACCGGATTTGTCACGGCATCCGGCGGCGCCTGGAACGCGAGCATCATCGCGGAATATTTTCGATTCAAGGGCCAAACCTATACGGTTACCGGTCTTGGGTCGGTAATTAGCGCTGCGGCGGACTCCGGAAATTCCCGTGTGCTAATTGCGGCCACCATCTTGATGGCGGCGATGGTAGTCACTATCAATCGCCTGCTGTGGCGAAGGTTATACGCGTTGGCCACAACGAAATTCAAACTCGAAGCCTAACTTCTCCACATAAAAACTCGCCAGACATCTTCCTTCTCAGCCAGGTTGATCGGCCGAAGACGCTCAAGCGCGCGGGAGTGAGATCTCCTTAATAAAAAAAGGAGACCAGCGAGAGAATTGATCTGTGGCCGTCTACGTTAAATTGGATCAGGATTTTCCCATCTTTGCTCTGTGCGTTAAAATAGACTTGTTCGCTGCTGGAATATTTGCCGCCCGCGAAATCGAATTGGTCGGCACGCTGAAGGACTTCGCCGACATCCAGGTCATCCGCGCGGGACGCGAATACCTTGAAGCCGATGATTCGGCGCTCCGGATTAAGCAGGAACTTAGCGCGTTTACAAAAGGCCGGTGCGTCAGGAGAGGTCAAAATGAGGTCCTCGGGTGTGCCGGAAACTTTTGCGGTCCCAGAGTTGGATTTCGCGAGCGCTTCTTCGGGCGAGAGATGCGCAAAACCTGCATATACCGGGGTCACGCTGCACAAAAGAATGTCATTAAGGCTCCACCGGTTCACCTGTTCTTCCATTTGCTGACGAAGCTCTTCGATCAAATCCTTGGTAGCCCCGCGCACGCGCAGGCTGCCCCAGCGCCTTGAATCAGTCCACAGAGTTTGGCCTGTGTTCGGGTCAATGACAGTCATGATCGTGAAGTCGACTCTAACTGGCCGGTCATCGGGGCCATCGCGAGTGACGTAGTCTCCCAAGTACGGGTTCCCGGAAAAGAGAAAGATCAGATCAGTTTGGCGGCGCTGTTTCGAGATCTGAAAGCGTCCCCAGCTTTGGAGTTGCTGCAGAGCAATGTCCCGCGCGACGGCCAATCCTCGCGGACAGACGCAGTCTACGTAAACGGAATTCGCTCGCATGATTTTGGCCGGCAGAGGAGGGCGCTCAGTTTTCCTGGCAAGCGCCGAGGGAATCAAAACTGCGGCACAAAAAAGGATCCCAAGAAGTCGGATGAACTTTCTCCTCAATGTCGCGTCTAATTTGAATCGTAGAGCGTCCGGCCCGAAGGGCGAGACCATTTTAGGCCGAGTCTCCAGCCGACAAAAACATTTCTTGATCCTTTGCTGTGCCTGCTGACAGGCACTGGCCCTGATGTGGGATGACCTGGGCTCGATATTCCTTCGTATCATTTTTGTGGGATAGTCAGAGTACTCGTTCTATAGGATAGCCTCAGGCTTCAAAGGCATACTCGCTGAACGGTGCTTTAAACTCGAACGGCATCCTCCAAGCCTATAGAACCTTAACGTTATCCGTTATCTCATTACGAAATCCTTATGCCTTACTTATGCCTCCCTGATGTCTGCTCGACTAAGCTCGAACCATCGTTCGTCCCTATCTGCGCCTGTTGCGATACCAAGTGCGCAGATAGAAGGAGGCGATCGATATGACGGGGATCATCTTTTTAGTTATTTACGGGACTCTGTGTGGATTTTATGTCCATGTGCTTATCCAACTCCACCGCGAACACAAACAGCTGAGCACTCGCAAAAATCATATGCAGTGTTATTTCTACCGGGCGAAACTGGGTTCGGAGAACGCTTGGATCGAGAAGATCGCTGGGTACCGAAGCTCGCGGAAACAAGCGTTGATGGATCTGGTGTTCGGTGTGGGAGGTTTGGCCACTTTGTTCGTCGGAATCGAGCTTTTTAATTTGTTGCTGACTCGGCATTGATATTGAAACGGTTGCAGTCTGCTTGATTGACAAGTTTGTAGATGGCTCGGTTTCTTTGAGGTGACATTCGCCGTAGGTCTCATGTGACGGCAATCACAGACCTCAGAGCTGTAGGCCAATAGGGTACTCTGGGTCGGCAAGAGTCGACATTATGGACATGACTAAAATTCTTAAGGCATAGCCTGGCTTAGACCAGAAAGGTTTGGATTTAAAAATGAAAATGAAAACGTTGCGCTCAACAGTTTTGGCAGTTTGCAATGTAGTAGTCGCTCTCGGTTTGCTTTTTTCCATGCCGACACCAACTTTTGCTCAGAATGTCGTGGAAGGCCAGCAGTCCTCCGGAGGTTCCGTCGGTCAAGCGGCGGCGAGTAGTCAAGCGAGCGATCAGCAAATACCGCCAGCCGTAGCAAAAAAGCTAGAGGCTATGGAAGCACGCATCGAGCAGCTCGAAGCGGAGCTCAAGGCTCGTCCCGCGCAAACCCCGCTATCAGCAAAAGCTTCGGCGCCGATCCCATCTGCGACTGTGGCAGCACCTGCCCCTTCCGCTACGGCAGTGATCTCTACATCGGCAACTACTCAGGCCCAAGGCGAGCTGACAGCTGCGCAACCCCCGGTTGTAGCGCCAGGAAAAGAAGAACCGTTCTCCGATGCGGACTGGACCTGGCTAAACGGCAATCCGCGCACGAAAGACATATTTTGGGACACGAAATTCTTTACACCCGAGATCAGAGTAGACACCGATTACGTTTTTGACTTTAACCATCCCACGGACCACTCGATGGGTGGGTCTAGCGAGCTGTTCCGCTCGCAAGAAGTTCAATTGGAACAACTCGGTATTGGCGGCGACTTCCACTGGGACAACGTTCGCGGAAGATTTATGACCCAGTTTGGAATGTATTCGGCTACGACGCCGCGCAACGACCCTAGCCCCGGACACGGGCAATGGGACCTCGTTAGTGCCTACCGCTATTTGTCAGAAGCGTACGGTGGCTACCACTTCAACGTTTTACATGGGGTCAACGTCGATGCAGGAATCTTCCTCTCCTACATCGGGCTATTCAGTTATTACAATTTCGACAATTGGGCTTACCAACCGTCTTACGTCTCCTCCAATACGCCGTGGTTTTTCACTGGCGTGCGAGTACAGATTTTCCCAACGAAGCATTTGAAGATAGAGCCATGGTTTATTAACGGATGGCAATCGTACGCTTCCGCCAATCACACACCCGGACTTGGTGGCCAACTTAAGTGGACTCCTAAACCGTGGATTAACATCATCTCGAACAATTACGGTCTTGGTCAGGACGATCTATTCGTGCCACGTCGTAATCGCATTCACACTGACAACAGCGTGGAAGTGAAGTACTACGACCGGCCTGGCAGGACGCTCGACAAGATGGCGTTCTCGTTGACCGGCGACTTAGGCTGTGAGTATGGCAACGGAGTGAGTTGTTACGGTAATCGCAAAGGCGGACCTAAGCAAAGCTTCATAGGCTACATGGCCTACAACCGTTTCTGGTTCCACAAGGATATATTTGGCGTCACAGTTGGCGGAGGACAAATCAACAATCCCGGACGTTATCTGGTGCTGCTGCCTCCGATTAACGGAGAGAGCGCCATCACAGCCTCGACGAACTCGCCCTATTTTACGGAGAACCCCGGAAATCCGTTCAAAGCGTGGGACTCATCGATCACGTTTGACTATATGCCGAAGCAATACATCACGTTCCGCTGGGAATACGATTATCGCCACGCAAATGTGCCCTACTGGTCGGGCCGCGGCGGGATTACGCCGCCAGGTGGGAATAACGGCTCGCCCACAGACTTCGCCTGCATAACTGGCGTCTCATCCGGGCAAACCACTCTACCGGCAGCGGAAACAGCTTGCGGAGGCGGGATGAGCAGCGTCTGGTTCCCGGATCTTCGCAGAGACGAGCATTTCATCGATATGTCGATCATGGTGAAGTTCTAATGCAGGATTTTGTCTTGGTGATGTGCGCGATTGGCTTCTTTGCCGTAGCGATCGTGTACGTGTGGGGTTGTGACCGGCTGAAGTAGGGGGCGAGAACGATGTTGGGAAACGTAATTTTGATGGGCGTTTGTGTGCTGCTGCTCGTGTATCTGGTGGCGGCGCTTCTGTGGCCGGAGAAGTTCTAACCATGACTGCAAATGGATGGTTTCAAATCGGGCTGTTCCTGCTGGTGATTTTCGCTCTGACCAAACCCATGGGCGCCTATATGGCGCGAGTGTTTAACGGCGAGAAAACCTTCCTCGACGGCCTCATGCGTCCGCTTGAGCGAATACTGTATCGGCTTGTCGGTGTTGATGAGCGTCACGAGATGCGCTGGACAGAGTACGCAATCTCCATGCTTCTCTTCAGCGGCGTTTCAATGATTCTCCTTTATTTGATTGAGCGTTTTCAGGCAAACCTGCCCTGGAATCCGCAACACTGGCCCAATCTGCCGCCGGATTTGGCGTTTAACACCGCTGCCTCATTTACCACCAACACAAACTGGCAAGCCTATTCGGGCGAAACGACCATGAGTTATTTCACTCAAATGGCCGGCCTTGCGTATCACAACTTCATGTCCGCTGCGACCGGAATAGCCTTGGCCATCGCTGTGATTCGTGGAATCGCGCGACGTGAGAAAGAAACGATTGGAAATTTCTGGGTAGATCTTACGCGAGCGAACTTGTGGGTTCTGCTGCCTTCCTGCGTGTTGATTGCGCTGTTCTTTGTGTCACAAGGAATGATTCAGAATCTCAAGCCGTACGTTACCACACAACTTTTGGATCCTCAGACGGCGCAAGTGGCCGGTGCGGATGGAAAAACAACGCAGCAGAAAATTACAACACAAGTGATCCCGCAGGGACCCGTGGCCTCCCAAGAAGCCATCAAGATGTTTGGCACGAATGGCGGGGGTTTTTTCAACGCTAACAGCGCGCATCCCTACGAAAATCCCAATCCACTCACTAATTTCATTCAGATCATTTTGATTTTTGCGATTCCCGCGGGACTTACTTACACGTTGGGCCGCATGACAGGGTCGCAGAAGCATGGATGGGCGGTATGGAGCGCTATGGCCGCGCTCTTTTTGGCGGGAGTTATCTGCGCATATACGGCTGAATCGCGAGGCAATCCGCTGCTGCATGGCACGGACCAGAAAGTGAGTGCCACGCAGCCGGGCGGGAACATGGAAGGAAAAGAAATTCGCTTTGGGATTGCGAATTCCGCGCTCTTTGCGACTGTGACTACCGATGCGAGCTGCGGCGCGATTAATGGCCAACATGATTCGTTTACCCCGCTCGGTGGAATGATACCGATGATCAACATGATGCTCGGTGAAGTCGTTTTTGGCGGAGTGGGCGCGGGGCTTTACGGCGTGCTGGTAATGGTGATTCTCGCTGTGTTTATCGCGGGACTGATGGTTGGAAGGACGCCTGAATATCTGGGCAAGAAAATCGAAGCGTACGACGTAAAAATGGCCATGCTTTCGGTGCTCATTTTTTCTTTGATCATTCTCGTATTTACGGCGATTGGGGTCGTAACGACTTACGGCAAAGCCGCCATCACGAATCCGGGGCCGCACGGATTGTCGCAAATTTTGTATGCCTACACTTCCGGCGCTGCGAATAACGGATCAGCATTCAACGGGGGCAACTGGAACTCGCCTTGGTACAACGTCACCATGTCGTTCGATATGTTGTTGGGACGATTTTTCATGGTAATCCCGGTTCTAGCCATAGCAGGAAATCTGGCCCGCAAGAAAATCGTCCCGGAATCCGCCGGAACCTTCCCGGTAACCACGCCACTGTTCTCTGCACTCTTGATCAGCGTGGTGCTGATCGTTAGCGCGCTCACATTTTTCCCCGCTTTGAGTCTGGGACCAATTCTTGAGCACTTGTTGATGAAGGCAGGAAAGGTTTTTTAGGATCACGATGACAATCACTTCTACTCCTGGAAAAAAATCGCTGTGGACTTCGGGAATTATTGCCGTGGCGGTGAAGGATTCCTTCGTCAAGCTCAATCCTCGCACGCTGATGAAGAACCCGGTGATGTTCGTTGTTGAGGTGGGTTCTGTGGTTACCAGCGTAGAGCTCATAAACGACTTGCTGCGGCACAACGGCAATTTCGGATTCGAACTTCAGATTACGCTGTGGCTCTGGTTTACCGTGCTGTTCGCGAATTTCGCCGAAGCTATGGCCGAGGGGCGCGGTAAAGCGCAGGCCGAAACGTTGCGAAAAGCCCGCCTTGAAACCATGGCCAAGCGTATGAAGCCTGATGGCCTGTTGGAAGAGGTGCCTGGATCGAAGCTCAGGGTCGGGGACTTAGTGGTGATTTCGGCAGGTGAGTTCATACCGGGAGATGGTGAGGTGGTTGTCGGCGTGGCCTCGGTGGATGAGTCGGCCATCACCGGAGAATCCGCGCCGGTTATCCGCGAGTCCGGAGGTGACCGCTCGGCCGTGACTGGTGGAACACGTGTACTCTCCGATCAAATCACCGTGAAAATCACGGCGAATCCGGGAGAAACATTCCTGGACCGCATGATCAAACTTGTGGAAGGCGCCGAACGCCAGAAAACTCCCAATGAGATTGCGCTCAATATTCTCCTGGCGGGCTTAACAATCATATTCCTGCTTGCGGTGGTAACACTGCAGCCCATGGCAATTTATAGCGGCGCTCCTCAGTCGGTCTTCGTTCTGATCTCGCTTCTCGTTTGCTTGATTCCTACCACAATTGGCGGACTTCTGTCGGCCATCGGGATTGCCGGCATGGATCGCGTGGTTCAACGGAACGTATTGGCAATGTCTGGCAGAGCTGTCGAAGCAGCGGGCGACGTGGATACGTTGCTATTGGACAAGACCGGCACCATCACACTGGGAAATCGCCGCGCAACAGAGTTGGTCCCGGCCCCGGGCGTGAAAGAAGAAGACCTCGCCGACGCCGCGCAACTGGCTTCTCTGGCTGACGAAACTCCAGAAGGCCGCTCGATCGTCGTGCTCGCCAAAGAAAAATACGGCCTGCGCGGGCGCGAGCTCTCCTCCTACGCCGCGACTTTTATTCCGTTTTCAGCGCAGACCAGAATGTCTGGAGTTGATCTCGACGGTCGCGAGATCCGCAAGGGCGCACCGGACGCTATCTTGCAACATTGCTCTCAAGGAAGCATCCGGGCTCCCCACGAAGTGGAGGAAACGGTAAAGGCTATTTCGAATGCCGGAGGCACACCACTGCTCGTGGCTGAAGATCGCCGCGTGCTCGGGACCATTTACTTAAAGGACATCGTAAAAGGCGGGATGCGCGAACGGTTCGACCAACTGCGCGCCATGGGTATTCGAACGGTGATGATCACCGGCGACAATCCTTTGACGGCGGCAGCTATCGCGCGAGAGGCGGGAGTGGATGATTTCCTGGCGCAAGCGAAGCCGGAAGACAAGCTTGCGCTAATTCGCAGCGAGCAGGCAAAGGGCAAGCTGGTAGCCATGACCGGTGATGGAACGAATGACGCTCCAGCACTGGCCCAAGCGGACGTCGGCGTAGCTATGAATGCGGGAACCCAAGCCGCAAAAGAAGCGGGCAACATGGTGGACCTGGATTCCAACCCCACGAAATTGATCGAGATTGTAGAAATTGGAAAACAACTTCTCATCACGCGAGGCGCGCTGACCACATTTTCCGTTGCAAACGACGTCGCAAAATATTTTGCGATTATTCCCGCAATGTTCGCAGGCGCATTTCCTCAACTCATGTTGTTAAACGTAATGGGACTGAAGACGCCGCAATCCGCTGTGTTGTCCGCCGTGATTTTTAACGCGTTGATTATTATTGCGCTCGTGCCGCTGGCGCTGCGCGGCGTTAAATACATTCCGGTGGGAGCAGAAGCGCTGCTGCGCCGGAATCTTTTGATCTATGGATTGGGCGGCGTGATTGCGCCCTTTCTGGGAATTAAGCTGATTGATTTGCTTATTACGCATATTGGTTTGGCCTGAGGTTAACGTGAAAAGAAACCTGCTAATTTCGATTTGGATGACATTGGCTACCACGGCGCTCCTTGGAATTATCTATCCCCTGGTGGTTACCGGGCTGGCCCAGGTGTTTTATCCACATCGGGCAAATGGAGATTTGATTGAGCACCGCGGCCAGCTAGTCGGTTCAAGGCTGATCGGACAGCCGTTCACCGCTCCCTGGTATTTTCATCCGCGTCCTTCAGCAGCAGGGCCGGCGGGTTACGACCCCACGCAATCGCAAGGATCGAATCTCGCTCCCACCAACAAAGCCCTGCTCGATCGGGTTTCCGCGAGCGTGCAAACGTTGCAAGCTGAGAACCCAAACATGCCGATTCCGATCGATCTGGTGACCGAATCGGCCTCAGGACTGGATCCTGACATCTCACCAGCTTCGGCTGAATTCCAGATTCCGCGTGTAGCCAAAGAACGCAAGATGACCGAGACTGACTTGCGAGCTGTGGTGCAGCGCCACACTCAACAACGCCAGTTCGGAATTCTTGGCGAGCCACGCGTGAATGTTCTAGAACTGAACCTCGACCTGGATGAAATCCATGCGGTGCACTAAAAGCTATTCTTCAGTTCTCGGTGGCGGCCGCTTTGTCCTGAGGCGGATCGAATCGGTAGCCGACCCAAGGCTCCGTGTGGATGTAACGAGGCTTGTGCGGATCCGGCTCGATCTTCTTTCGTAGTTGGTTAATAAACACGCGCAGGTATTCCGTTTCTTCCCCGTAATCGGGCCCCCACACAGCCTGCAAAAGCCGCCGATGCCCCAAGGCCTTCCCGCGATTCGCAACCAAGTGGCGCAGAAGCTCGAATTCTTTCGGCGTAAGGCGCACCGGACGATTTTTCACGTTCACCAGGCGCTTTTCGAAGTCAATTTTCAAATCGTCGGACGCGAACGCAGGAGTCCCATCACCCGGACCACTTCTCCTGAGCGCGGCACGGATGCGCGCCATCAGTTCCTGGACGCCAAAAGGTTTTACGACGTAATCATCTGCGCCGGCATCCAGCGCTTCAACTTTATCGCGTTCGCTATTTCGTATGGTGAGCATGATAATAGGAACGTCGCTGGAAGTACGAATTTCGGCGCAGGTCTCAAGTCCCGAAATTCCTGGCATGTTTACATCCAAGAGAATCAGGTCGGGACGTTCCGTGCGAATTTTTCCCAGGGCTTCTTCACCACTGGCAGCTTCTATCACGGAATAACCGTGCGATGTGAGTGTTGTGAGCATCACCCGGCGGATTTGAGGTTCGTCGTCAACAACCAGTATTGTGGACGCGCTCATGAATTTGCAACGCGGGTGTGGTCAACCGGCAAGGTGAAGGAAAAAACAGATCCTTGTCCGCGTTGGCTGGTCAGGCTCATCGAGCCGCCGTGAGCTGCGACAATTGCCTTAGCGATCGGCAGCCCCATCCCGGTACCCTGTACCAGAAACCGTTGGTCTTTACCGCGATAAAATTTTTCAAAGATCAAGCTTTGCTCCAAGTCGTCAATTCCCGCGCCGCGATCGGCCACGCTGGTGACAATAAATTTGTCGTTTTGCTCTGCGGTAATGGTAATGGGCTGGTCCGGTGGAGAATATTGATTCGCGTTTTCGATCAAATGCGAAAGGGCCTCTTTCACTAGTCCGATATCGACTCGAACGCGCGCAATACCCGGCGCCACCACGACTCGCACAGTACGATCTCCGAGCAGGGACTTGCATTGGCTCAGCGCGGCCTTAATTACATCCTCGATGGAGGTGGATTCAAGCTTGAGCTGCACTTCGCCTGCGTCAAGCCGCGCCATCTCGCCGGCCTCGCCAACGAGCCGATTGAGACGGTCACTTTCTTCATTAATAACGATGAGGAGATCCTGTCGCTGCGCTTCTGTAAGACCATTGTTCGTTAGGAGATTCGTTACCGAGGCTTTGATCGAAGTCAGCGGGGTTCGCAGGTTGTGTGTTACGGACTCGGTCAACGCGGTGCGCAAACGTTCGCCCTCGCGTGTGGCTTCCGTTTGCCCCAGCTGCTCAATGGCGCGAGCGCGTTCCACAGCGACGGCGATTAATGTCCCGATGGCTTCAAGCGTTTGACGCGAGAGAGTCGATCCGGAAATTCCCAGGCTGCCTATTGGACGCACACCCAGCCGGACGGGAACAAAACAAAGACTATTTGGAATATCGATGACCGGTTCTTCGCGGGCGACGATGGCTTTGAGACTGTCTATATCGAGTCGCGGAATCACCGGTCCGGAGCGGTATACTTTTTGTTTTTCGGACAGAAACAACGCCGCGGCGCCCACTTCAAAAGTATTTACGATCTGCGCGGGAATGCGGTTGAGCAATTGGATTACGTTGCCGGATTCGAGCAGAACCTGGCTGAAGGCGTACAATTTCTCGATTTCCTGGCGGCGCGCCGAGGCGTCTTCAGCCTTTTGCCGCGCCCGAGTGGATAGACTACTGGCGCTAACGGAGACTACCAGGAAAGCAAAGAGCGCCACCCAGTTTTGGGGATCTGCCACCGTGAACTTTCCAACTGGAGGAAGAAAATAATAATTGAAGGCGAGCATTGCCGCGATGGACATGAAAACGGATACTGCAATGCCCCACACGGTTGAAACAGCTAAAATAGCGAGAAGAAATGTAAGAGCAACCGTGGTGGGATTGACCGGAAGTACGCGGCGATAAAATAGTGAGATTCCCAGGACGAGGCCCAAAGCGACTGCAAATCGCAGAAAACGATAGAGAAAGGGCTCGCGCACGTAGGCCATTCTATCGTAGCTTTACCACTCGCTCGTAAAAGAGATTAAAGGCAATGCCAAAAACTCCTGAAGAATGGCTGGCAGTTTCTAAGCCGCCGGAGAAAACCAAAGGCATATTGAAGTTGTTTCTTGGCTACGCGCCGGGCGTGGGAAAAACTTACAGCATGCTCAGCGAAGCCATCCGGAGAAAAAGCCGAGGAGAAGACCTTGCTATCGGCGTGGTGGAGACCCACGGACGAAAAGGCATAGCGGAATTGGTTCCGCAACTTGAAGTCATCCCGCGCCGCAAGATCGATTACAAAGGCACACTTTTTGAGGAGATGGATACGGATGCGATCATCGCGCGCAATCCGGCAGTAGTTCTGGTCGACGAACTCGCGCACACGAATATTCCCGGCAGCAAACATCGCAAGCGCTATGAAGACGTGCTCGAAATTATCGAAGCGAAGATCGACGTTCTCTCGACTCTCAATATCCAGCATATTGAAAGCATTGCGCCAACCGTGCGGGCGATCACCGGAGTACAGGTGCGCGAAACCGTTCCGGATTGGGTCCTGCAGATGGCGGATGAAACGGTGATGATCGATTTGACGCCTGAAGCCCTGCAAAATCGCATGAGACGCGGCGACGTTTATGGCGGTGAGAAAGTGGAGCAAGCACTGAAGAATTTTTTCCGCCGCGGCAACTTGATTGCCTTGCGCGAGCTCGCTCTCCGACAGGTAGCCGAACAAGTGGATCGTAGCTTGGAATCTTACATGGTGGAAAAGGACATCCGCGAAAGCTGGGCTGTGCGCGAGCGAATCGCGGTTTGCATCAGCGGAAGTCCAAAGGCCCAGTATTTGGTGGCGAGAGCGGCTAGGATGGCGCGCCGCATGGACGCTGAGCTTTATGCCGTGCACGTCGATGATCGTCCGACTGACGAGCAGGAAGAAAAAGCCCTAGTTGCAAATTTACAATTTGCGGAAAGTTTGGGAGCTAAACCAGTTCGCCTGAAGGGCGAAAATATTGCTGACGTGACCGCACAATTTGCGCGAGACAAGCACGTGACACAAGTTATTTTTGGCAGGTCGGCGGTAGAAGGTTGGCGAAAACTGCTTTACATGAACGCGATTAACCGTTTTCTGCGCGACGCGCCCGCCGTGGACGTCCACATCGTGACGCAAGAGCCGGATTAGAATTTCGCGGTTGCTATTCGTCTTCGGCAGGAACGTCGAATTTCACCAGGTCCGACTGGAAACCCTTGGTCTTGACCGCGCCATACGCTATTCCAATTACCATCCATACGCACCCTGCGATTTTTGCGGCAGGACTAAGGTTTAGCCAGATAAAAAAACAGATCAAAAATCCAAGAACCGGTGAAACAAGGTTGGTCCAGCGTTTTTCCGGAGCTCGCAAGTAATAGCGAGCAAACGCCGCACCGTTCACTCCCATGAACGCTATCAACGCGCCGAAATTAAGCAATTCTGCACCGCGCTCGTAGCTGATTAGAAAAGCGCCCGTCAGGGCGAGCGCGCCAACGAACAGTACGTTGTTACGCGGAATGTGGTTCTTGGGATCAATCGCACCAAAAAACTTTTTCGGGATTCCGTTGCTGCGTCCCATCCCATAAAGCAAACGTGCAGCTCCGAGCTGCGATCCCATTCCCGATCCGATATTCGCAATCAACACGGTGAAATTAAGTAGATGGAATAAAAAGAAGCCCCCTGCTCGCAAAGCCACCAAAGGAAACGCAGATTCCACTTTGTCAGGCGGAAACGGATTCGAGCCCCATACGAGCTGCGCAGCGTAGACCTCGAGTGATGCCAATATCCCGGTGATCACGCAGACCAGAACGGTGGCCAGCATGATATTTCGACGCGGATTCTCGACCTCTTCTGAAAGCGTCGAAATTGCATCGAAACCGATATAAGTGAGAACGGCGATCGAAGTCCCACGGAAAACGCCGCTAAAACTGAACGTCTGCGGATTGTAGAAAGGCTGCCAGAAAAAACCGGCGCCATATTCGTGCAGGCCCCAGATGAAACGGATTACGAATGCGAAAAATATCACGACCACGATCGACATTCCAGCCGCCAGCACATCGTTAATCCGCGCGGATGTCTTCACCGCGCGTAGGTTTAGAACCGTGAACCCTACCGCATATCCCACAGCGAGCATCCAGTAAGGCACGCCCGGCAAAATATTTTGAGTCAGCTTGCTGCAAATCACTGTGCAGATCAGCGGGTTCAGAATGTAGTCCATCAACATCGCCCAGCCAGTCACATAACCAAGAGCTGGATGAATCTCCTGACCCACATAGGTATAAGCGGAACCGGCGCTAGGATAGGCTCGCGCCATTTTGCCGTAGCTGACGGCGGTAAAAAGCATAGCCACCATGGCGATGAGGATGGTGGTGACCACGTGCCCGCGAGCTGTGTTACTGATCACACCGTAAATGCCCATCGGCGCGATCGGCTGGATGATCACGATGCCGATGATGATGAGGTCCCAAAGGAGCAGGGTGCGTTTGAGCTTTGGCGCGCTGGGAGTGGCCGAACTTATTTCCGCGGTCATTCAGTGGTGACCGATTTTACTAGGTTTCTGGGATGGTCCACATCGCAGCCGTTCAGAATCGCGAAGTGGTAAGCAAAAAGCTGCAACGGCACAACCTCAAGGATGGGTAGAAGCAGTTCCGGCGCGGACGGAACATGAATCACACGATCCGCAAGCGTCGCAATGGCGCGGTCTCCTTCTGATGCAATCGCAATCACTTTTCCGCCGCGGTTCCCTATGTATTCGAGCACTGCAAGCGTCTTTTCGTAGCGCAGCACCGAATCCGGATCAGCGGAATCGCACGTGGCAAGAACGATCACCGGAAGCTTTTCGTCCACCAGAGCATTGGGACCATGGCGGAGTTCGCCGGTAGGAAGACCTTCCGCCTGCACGTAAGAAATTTCCTTCAGCTTTAACGCACCTTCGCGTGCAATCGCATAATGAACGCCGCGGCCAAGAAACAAGAATGCCTTGGCATGTTGATAATCGCGCGCGCAACCGGCGGCTTGGGCATCCCAGGACGAAAGC
>Ga0209009_1000425_pt1 | contig 14905 bp, 12 predicted proteins | sample BlaSpr_A8_OM3_M2_FD_187979 | JGI IMG/M metagenome (GOLD analysis project Ga0209009, IMG submission 187979) | Forest soil microbial communities from Thunder Bay, Ontario, Canada - Black Spruce, Ontario site 2_A8_OM3_M2 (SPAdes) (version 2) | ecosystem: Environmental > Terrestrial > Soil > Boreal... | reverse complement strand
CGCCGACGCCCACGCCGACGCCCACGCCGACGCCCACGCCGACGCCCACGCCCTCGCCTTCGCCGACGCCCACGCCGACGCCCACGCCTTCGCCGACGCCCACGCCGACGCCGACGCCCACGCCGACGCCCACGCCCTCGCCTTCGCCGACGCCCACGCCGAGGTTTGCGATCACCTGGGCGAACGAGCAGGTGACCAAATCGAAGAACGGCAATGGAAATAATGTCGGCCACTGCCCGCAGGTCACGATCGTGGCCAGCGGCAGCTTCACGACCAACGGCGTCGGCGGGTCAGTTTCCTACGAGTGGGTGCGCATCGATGGCCAGGGCTCGCCGACCGTAATTCCCGAGGCACCGATCCAGGTCGCCCCCGGCGACCGGAGCGTGCATGCCGTCGCGAGTGACAGCTTTACGCCGGCCCACAGCGGCTCAGATCAGCTCGTCTTCCTCAGCCCCGCCTACTCTGTACCAGCCCAGAGTTGGAACTGTGTTGGCTAGGCCGCGCGTTCGCACCCGTTTGACGATGCCTTCGCTCAAGATCCGCACCCAGATCATCCTGCCCTTCCTGCTGCTGATGCTGATCCTGGGGGTGATCGGCAGCTACCTGACGACCAGCCTGGTCGCCACCTCCCTGGAGAACAGGATCGCCGACCAGCTGGTCCACTCAGAGGACGCCGCCCTCGACGCGGCCGTCAAGCTCCAGGGCCGCCAGGTGGCGGCCATCCGTCTGATTGCCAACACCGAGGGGATCGACCAGGCGGTTCGGGCCGGCGACGCGGCCGCCCTTCGGCGATTGATCGTGCCCCTCGAAGTCAACAACCGGCTGGGGACAGTGATGGTCTTTGACCCCCTCGGAAAAACCATCCTGGAAATCAGCCAGCCGGATGCGACCAACCCCGGCGGGCTCGTGTTCGGAAGCGGGACCGATCTGTCGAGCGAACCGGTTGTTCAGCCGGTGCTTCGAGGTGACTACGACTCGCTTGGGGACAAATACATCGGCTACATCGGCTCGCCACCCACCGCGCTGGCCGCGGCCGGTCCGGTCTTGCTCGGCGATCGGGTTGTCGGTGGCGTGCTGGTGGAGACACCAATGGCGGGCGTCCTCAACGAGATGCAAACCAAGGCGCAGGCCGAGGTCGCCCTGCTCGATGCCGGCGGCCGGCTGCTCGGCAGCACCATCCCTGGAATCAAGGGGGACCTGATCGACCCTCAGCTCCGCTCCTATCTGGCCCTCGCGTCTCCTGGTCGGGCGGCGACGCGCAGCTTTACCGTCAGTGGCCAGGAGTATGAGTTTCAGTTCACGAACTTCTACCTGCGGCAGCAAGTCGCGGGCTACCTCGCCGTCGCGGTCTCGCGCAAGAGCGTGATCCAAGCGGGGCTGCAGTCGGCAATCCAGATGACGGCGCTGTTCGCCGGCGTGGTGCTGGTCCTGTTGCTGATCGGCTATTTGCTGGCGTTGCGGCTGACCCGGCCGATCGAGGCCCTGGTTGCAGGGACGCAGGCGATTGCGCATGGCGACCTCACCAAGCGACTGGACACCAGGCGCCGTGACGAGCTGGGCGAACTGGCGAGTGCCTTCAATGTCATGACCGCGGACCTGCAGGAGCGAACCCGATCGCTGAACGAGCAGATGCGCCGTCTGGCGGCGCTCTCGCAGACCAGCCAGGGCCTGGGCAAAGATAGCGAACCCGGGGCGATGGCGGAGGCGATCCTCGGGGTCAGCCTGAAGGCCCTGGGGCTCGAAACCGCCCTCTTGCTCGCTCGCAATGATGCCAACGGGCTCGAAATCCGCGCCATGGTTGGCGGGGTCGGCAAGGCCGCCGGACAGCTCACCCGGCTCAGTCCGCTCAAGCTGGCGGAAGGATTTTCGAGCGAGGCCTCGGCGGGCGTCGAAATCGCCGAGACACTCCCGACCGATCGCCGGCGTGGCTTGCGGCTCTTCGCGGAGCTCGCGGGCGTGCAGCGGGCCCTGGTCGTCCCCCTGATTCGCGGCGACCGGAACGCGGGATATCTCGTCACCGGCCTGGCCGCGGGGTACACGCTGCCCAAGCAGGATGTCGAGCTGCTGCAGACGATCGCCACGGAGATGGCGTTGATGATCGAAAACGCGGACCTGCGCAAGAAGACCGAGCTCCAGTCCCACCGACTGGACCAGGCCATCATTGCGCTAGAGAAAATCTCTCAAGCCCTGACCGCGGTCACGGTGGGAACCGACAACCTGCTGCGGGCGGTCGCGCACGCGACGTCGGAGATTCTCGACGTCCCCTATGCCTCGCTACACCTGCGCAAGCCAGCCTGGCGCCAGCAGTTCTCCGACGTCATCGTGGGCGCCACCACTCGGCGCGAGCTGGCGGCCGTTCGCCAGAGTGGGGACATGGCTGCTCAGCGGGTGGCGCGGCCGGAACAGGTCCTCGAGCTCAACCTCGTCGACGCGCACGGCGACCCACTGCCGGTGGCGCGGCGAATCGGGCTACAGCGGACCGTCGCCGTCCCGATGTGCCTGGCGGGAGAGATCGTTGGTGTGCTCGCCGTCCACATGAAGGAGCCGCGGCCGCTGGAACGCAGCGAAATCCGGGTGCTGCAGACGCTGGCCAACCAGGCCGTGATCGCGATCGAGAATGCCGCGGCGTACGAGCGCACCAAGCAGCTCGCGACCACCGACGCCATGACCGGCGTGGCGAACCACCGCGAGCTGGAGACCTACCTCGAACGGGAGCTGGCACGGGTGAAGAAGACGCGGGAGCCGCTCGCGATCATCATGGCCGACGTCGACCACTTCAAAGCGATCAACGACACCGTCGGCCACCCCGCGGGCGACAAGGTGCTCCAGCACCTGACACGACAAATCCTGCTTCCGTCGGTGCGGCCGAAGGACCTGGTGGCACGCTATGGAGGCGACGAGTTCGTCCTGGTGCTGCGCGGCACGGATAGCCGCGCCGCGGTAGCGGTGGCCGAGCGGATTCGGCGAACCGTCAGCAGCCAGGCGGTCCTGCTAGACGGCAAGGCGGTGTCCAACCTTTCGCTCAGTCTCGGCATTGCCGTCTTTCCTCGGGACGGCGAAACTCGCGAGGCCCTGATCCAGGCGGCCGACCAGGCCCTCTACGTGGCCAAGCGGACCGGACGCAACCGGGTCGTCCGCAGCGACGCCGGGTCCAGCGACGCGCTGCTCGCAAGCTAGCGTTGCGTCGGGTCTGCGCAAAGCCATTCGCTAAGCTTCGACACCATGGCTCCCATCGCGCAGCGCGCGCGCGGCACCCAGGATCTCTTGCCGGCGGACCAGCCTTACTGGGAAACGATGGAGGGGGCGGCGAAAGACCAAGCGGGGCGGTTTGGGTACCAGCGCATCGAAACACCGACGTTTGAGGCGACCGAACTCTTCCAGCGCGGCGCGGGCGAGAGCAGTGACATCGTCGCCAAGGAGATGTACACCTTCACCGATCGCGGCAATCGATCGTTGACCTTGCGGCCTGAGGGGACCGCCCCCATCGTGCGGGCCTATTTCGACGCGGGTTTGGACCAGGAACCGCAGCCGGTTCGGCTCTTCTACATGGGGCCGTATTTCCGCTACGACCGGCCCCAGGCCGGACGCTTTCGCGAATTCCGTCAATTCGGCATCGAAGCCATCGGTGACGGCAGCCCGGTGATCGACGTGGAGGCCATCGTGCTCGGCTGGAACTGGTTTGCGGCACTGGACGTTGGCGGGGTGAGCCTACACCTGAACAGCATTGGCGATGAGGTCTGCCGGCCCGCATACCGCGAGCTGCTGCGCGAGTACTATCGACCGCATCTTTCCAAGCTGAGCGAGGAAAGCCGGGCGCGCTTCGAGAAGAACCCGCTTCGCCTCTTCGACTCCAAGGACCCGCAGGACGAGGCGCTCAAGCGCGACGCGCCGCATATTGTCGATCACCTCTGCGCGCCGTGCGCCGAGGCGTTCCGCGTGGTCAAGGAGGGGCTGGCGTCGGAGGAGATCCCGTTCGAGCTCAATCCCGAGCTGGTCCGTGGTCTCGACTATTACACGCGGACCGTCTTCGAGTATCAGCACGCGAGCCTGGGCGGCGCGCAGAACGCGCTGGGTGGTGGCGGTCGCTACGACGGGCTGGCGGCCGCCCTGGGCTATCGCTCGACGCCCGGGGTGGGTTTCGCGATGGGGATGGACCGTACCGCCATCGCCCTGAAGGAGCGCCAACCAGCCACCCCGGTGGTGCCGGATGTCTACGCGGTCGCCCTGGACGCGGCGGATGAGCTGTACGTCTTTCACCTGGCATCGAGCGTGCGCGCGCGCGGATATCGCGTCGTCTTCGACCCGGGCCCGGCACGCCTCGATGCGAAGCTGCGCAAGGCGGCGAGGCGCGGCGCGCGAGTGGCGCTGCTCGTCGGCCCCGAGGAACGTGAGAAGAAGCAGATCGTGATCCGCGACATGCGCGCCAAGACGCAGACGAGCGTCGCCGAGCGAGAGCTGTTGGCGACCGTCGCCCAGATGTTGGGCGCCAGGTGAGCCTGACCGAACGCACGCCCGCCGGCGCGGTGCGATCCAACCAGGTCGGCCGCGAGGTGGACCTGTACGGGTGGGTGCATCGCCGCCGCGACCTCGGTGGCCTGATCTTCATCGATCTCCGGGATCGCAGCGGCATCGTCCAGGTCAAGTTCGACCCGGTGAACGCCCAGGCTCATGCGACCGGCGGCGAGCTGCGACCAGAGTCTGTGATCCATGTCCACGGTCCGGTGCAGCGCCGCCCGCCTGGGACCGAAAACAAGGAACTGGCAACCGGCGAGGTGGAGGTGGAGGCGCGCAGCGTCGCTATCCTGAACCGCGCTCAGCCACCGCCGTTCGCGGTCAACGAGGACAACCCGGTGGATGAACAGCTGCGGCTCCGTTACCGCTACCTCGACCTGCGCCGCGGCCGGATGGCGCGCAATCTCCAGCTGCGGCACCGGATCGCGAAGGCAATCCGCGATTTCCTCGACGACGAGGGCTTCCTCGAGATCGAGACGCCAGTGCTGATCCGAAGCACCCCCGAAGGTGCTCGCGACTACCTGGTGCCGAGCCGGCTGAAGCCCAGCTACGTCTACGCGCTCGCCCAGTCGCCGCAGCTGTACAAGCAACTGCTGATGGTTGCCGGCATCGATCGCTACTTCCAGATCGTGCGCTGCTACCGCGACGAAGACCTGCGCGCGGATCGCCAACCGGAGTTCACCCAACTCGATCTCGAGATGTCATTTGTGGGTGAGGACGATGTGCTGGATGTGGTCGAACGCTGTTTCGCGCACGTCTGGCAAAAGGTTCTCGGCAAACCGATCTCGACCCCGATCCGACGCATCACGCACGCCGAAGCGATGCTCCGCTACGGCGTCGACAAGCCCGACCTGCGCTACGGCCTGGAGATTGAGGAGCTCTCTTCGATCTTTCCAAAGACCGAGTTCAAGATCTTCCGCCAGGCGCTCGATGGCGGCGGCGTCGTCCGTGGACTACGCATTCCGCGCACGGTCGGCGCGAAAGAGATCGAGGCGCTCACCGAGGTCGCTCGCGGGGAGGGAGCGAAGGGGTTGGCCTTCTGGCATCGGGAGGCTGACGGCTGGCGTTCACCGATCACCAAGTTCTTCAGCGAGCGCGAGCTGGCCGACCTGCAGCAGGCAACGAAGGCCGAGCCCGGCGACCTGGTGATCGCGGTTGCCGACCGGGTCGATGTGGCGGCCCCAGCGCTCGGCGCGGTCCGCAAAGCAGCGGCGCGGATGCTGGGGCTGGTCAAAGAAGGCGGCTTCGAATTCGTCTGGGTCATCGAGTTTCCGCTCTTCGAGCGCAGCAAGGAAACGGGGGAGATCACGGCCGCCCATCATCCCTTCACGTCGCCCCGGCCCGAGGACATCGGACTCCTGGACGAGCAGCCGCTCAAGGTGCGGGCGCGGGCATACGACCTGGTGCTCAACGGGACGGAACTGGGCTCGGGCAGCATCCGGATCCACGACCCCGAGATGCAGCAGCGGGTCTTTCAAGGCCTTGGTATTTCGCGCGAGGACGCCGAGCGCCGCTTTGGATTTCTGCTCACGGCATTCCGATACGGCGCCCCGCCGCATGGCGGGTTCGCCTACGGTCTCGATCGCGTCGTCATGCTGGCCGCCGGCGAGGAAACGGTTCGCGAGGTGATCGCGTTTCCTAAGAACCAGCAGGCGGAGGAGCCGATGACCGACGCGCCCGCACCGGCCGATCCCAAGCAGTTGCGCGAGCTCGGGCTCCAACTGTTACGGCCGCCCAGCCCGCCGGCGCCGTAACGATCATTCGGTCCCGTCACGGGCGCTGCAGCGCCCCGTTACGAATCGCATAACACCGCGCCACGAGCTACGTAAGGTACGCAACTTACCGTAGTCGTATGGACGCCAGTACTCTCGCCAAATCCGCGAAAGCCCTTATCCTCGCCTCCGGTTTGATTGCCGCCTCGACTGTTATCGGCGCTGCCCAGGATGCCCCGGTACCGCTGGGCACCACGGCAACTGTCGCGCTCAATAGCTGGTACATCACGCCGCCGTCCGGCCAGGCGCTCCTGGGTGGACACACGTTCGACCTGACCAGCGGAAACCTGATCCTGCTCGCCAACGGCCAGAGCGTCAGCTTTACGGGCTCGTTTGCGGGCGTGAAAGGCGCCTACCTGCTGCTCAACTCTTCGAACACGTACTTGTACTACGACGGCAGCCCTGTGGGCCAGGTCGTCCTGACCTTCAGCGACGGCACCACCTTGTCAACGGACCTGATCGAGGGCACCAATATCCGCGAGTGGCGGACTGCCGCCGGCGCCACGGTCAGCACCGTGACGGCAGGCGCTGGCTCCACCCAGGTCTGGACTGGAACCGCGCAGCCTGGCATGGGTGGCGGAGCGGCCGTCATCGACATGTTGAGCATCCCGGTGACGACCGCCGGCAAGACCCTCACGACGGTGACACTGCATGACACGAACACCTTTGGAGCGCTGCACATCCAGCTGGCCGGCCTGACGGTCGACTGGACAGCGCCGACCCCGCCGCCGACCCCGACCCCGACCCCGACGCCGACGTGCACCATGAACGACCACGCTGGCAAGGTGTCGGCGACCAAGGCCCAGAACGTGCCGCACTGCATCGCCAAGGGTAAAGACGCGACCGAAATCGCCGACACCGAGAAGGCGCCACAGAGCAACGACTGACGACGACTGATTCAGACTGCTGGCAAAGGCCCGGGTTTTCCGGGCCTTTTGCTTGTTAATGCGCCCGGTAAGGATTCCAACCGAAACCCGTCACCCGAGTTTTTCGATCCCGTTACGAACTCCAATTCGGCGCCACCTAGCGCGTAAGGTACGCAACTTACTGTATGCAACATGAACTCGGCAATCTTCACAAAGTCCGCTAAAGGTCTCATTCTCGCGTCCGGTTTGATCGCCGCCTCGAGCGTCGTGGGCTATGCCCAAGACGCAACGGTGGCCCTCGGTGCGCAGGCCACTGTCCCGCTTAGCTCGCTCTACGCGTCGGCGCCCACGGGCTCCGCGAGCCTCGGTGGGCACACGTTCGACCTCAGTGGCGGCAACCTGGTCTCGCTCGCGAGCGGCCAGTCCGTCACCTACGCCGGCTCATGGACCAACGCGCAGAGCGTCTACCTGCTGCTGAACACCATGAACACCTACCTCTGGTTCGACCAGACGGTGGTCGGTAACGTCACGCTGACATTCAGCGATGGCACGACCCAGAGCACGGACCTGATGGTTGGCGGCAACATCCGCGAGTGGCGGACCGGTGCCGGCAACACCGTCAACTGGACCAGCGACCCGGCGACGTCGTACGTCTGGAGCGGTAGCGCCACCGATGGCTCGAGCGCGACGATCGACATGCTGACCATCAGCTTGACGGGCAGCACCAAGACGATCAGCAGCGTCACGATCAACAACACCAACGGCTGGGGCTCGCTGCACATCGACCTCGCCGGCCTGACCGTCGACCCGCAAGTTCAGCAGACGCCGAGCTGCAGCCGCCCGGGCAACTCGTGCAACACTGCGGCGGCCGTGAATAGCCAGGCGTGGAAGTGGCAGCCGCTTCTGCCGGGCGCGACCAACACCAACACGCACGCCAACACCGCCGCCAAGACGAACAACGGCCACAAAGCGCACTAGACAACTCAACGTCAGGAGAGGTTCGGCCATCCGGCCGGGCCTCTCTTCGTTTCAGGGCAACGGCGGCGGCGGCATGCGCTACACTCGCGGCGTTGCCTGTGCCTGTCCCGCCGGTCTTCGCGCTGGCCATGCTCGTCATCCTGCTGGGCACACAGCTCGCCTACCTGGTCGCCCCGAGGGCGCCCAACTACCTGGTCCGCCTCGGCCTCAGCACGGTCGCCGTCCTCCTGGGCGAGGGGCTAGGGCTGGCGGGCGTAGGGGCCCGGCTGGCGGTCGGCGAGCTGCACCCGATCAACGACCTGGCGGCGCTCGCCCTGCTCCAATGGGCCGGCACCCGGTGGATCAGGCGTGAGCAGCCGGTTTAAGCCGGGGCGCGGCGCGGTAGAACTTGGTCAATACCTCGTGACCGAACAGGTCTGGAGGATTGGGTAAATGGTCTGGCAAATTGGAGTCCTGCTCGTGGGCGTTGGGTTCCTGTTGCTCAGTCTCTTCGCCTCCTTCACCCTCCTGAACATGACGCGCAGCCTACGGACCATCGAGTCCATCCTGACCCTGACGCTCGACGAAGCCCGGCTGGCCCTCCCGGAGGTCCGCCACAGCTTGCAGCAGATCGACGACATGGTCAGCGGCGTCAACGATAAGTTCACCGCCGCTGACCGCGCGATGAATGCCACCAGCGCCGCTATCGGCGGTTGGCGCGATCGCGTGCGCGACGCCGTTGGCGGAATCGGCCGCCGCCGCAAATCATCGGCCGGCCAACATGGGGAGGAAGCATGACGGAAAGCCGCGTTCGCCACCAGCCCGCCACCGCCGGCCACCCGGCACCTGCCGCAGGCGCCTACGTCACGGAGCTGAAGCTCCCGGCCGTCGGCGACTATATCGTCGTCGCCAAGCGGGCGGCGGCATCGCTCGGCCTTGTCGTCGGATTCTCGGTGCAGGAGATCGACGACTTGAACATCGCCATCAGCCAGGCCTGTGAGAACGCCTGCGCCGCCGCCGCCGAGCAGTGGGGGAGTGGCAACGGACAGCTGAAGTTGATCTTCAAGAGCCAGCCCCGGCGGCTGGAGGTCGAGGTCCGGAGCGTACCGCCGCGGGCGGTCGAACAGCACGCACGCCGCGCCCGGCGCGAGGCGGAGCTCGACTATGAAACGATTGGTTTGAACATGATTCGGCTGTTCGTCGATGAACTCCGCTACCAGGTGGACAGCCAGACGGGCAGCATGCGGATGAGGATGGTCAAATACCTGATCGAGTAGACAGCCCAACGCCCGCCCGAACGACCGTTCGACCGAATCGCGACGTCGTTCGCCGCCTCTTTCTCAACTATCAGAAAACCAAGGACCCCCAGGTCCGCCAACAGCTCGTCGAGCTGTTCAACAACCTGGTGATCTTCCTAGCCAAGAAATTCAGCAACCGCGGCGAGCCGCTCGAGGACATCGTGCAGGTCGGCTATATCGGCCTGCTCGCGGCGATCGAGCGTTTCGAGCCTCAGCGGGGGCTGGAGTTTTCCACCTTCGCGACGCCGACCATCGTCGGTGAGATCAAACGCTACTTCCGGGACAAGAGCTGGGCGGTCAAGGTGCCGCGACGGCTGCAGGAGACGATGCAGCGGGCTGACGTGGCCCAGCAGCGCCTGCAAGGCACGCTCGGGCGTCAGCCGTCGGTCAATGAGATCGCCAAAGAGCTCGGGCTGCAACCGGAAGAAGTGCTGGAAGCCATGGAGGCGAGCCCTGCGCAGCGCACCATTCCCTTCGAGTCCACCGGTCCCGCACCACGAGACGACGACGGTCTGCAGCTGACCGAGCGCCTGGGCCGCGAGGACGAGAACCTCGACAAGGTCGAGCTCCAGGATCTGCTCGACCAGGCGATGCGCCACCTGACTCCGCGCGAGCGCCGCATCATGTACCTGCGCTTCGTCGACGAGCTACCGCAGGCGGAAGTCGCGAAGCGGCTCGGCATCTCGCAGATGCATGTCTCCCGCCTGCAGCGGGCTGCGGTCGAACACCTGAAGAAGGAACTGCCGGTCACGACGTAGAAGCGGGCGAGCTGACGGTGTCGAGTTAAAACCGGGCTAGTTCTCGCCGCCGGAGCCGACCTGCGAGGGTGGCCGCAAGGACGGCGAGGACTACCCCAAGGGTCACGCCCTCAGCAAGTCGGATTCGCGCAGTGTTTACGCCCATCTCGTACTCGGTGAGAAGCGTGCCCAAAACGGCGATCAACGGGACCATGGCCTCGATAAGCCTGCGACCCTTGGTCAACCGACCGGCCTGTCCGAGCCACCAAATGGCCCCGAAGACGTACGCGTCGAGGAAGTAGTACGGCCAGACACTCTTCGCCAGCAAAGGCAGCGCTAGAGCCGTCAACGCGAGGAGACCATAGATATCGTGCGACGAGGGCTCCAGGTCGTTGCGGGCGGAAATCACGATCGAACTCAACAACACGGCCAGCCCGAGCACGAAGAGGATGTCCCAGTGCTGCGGGATCCATTGATACGGGTTCCCCACGAGGAGCTGCCAGATCGATCCACCGCCCACCGGAAGCGTGCCCCGATGGGTGAGAAGTGCGTAGATCGTGTCCGCTGGGTCGGCACGCAGGAACGGCAACAATCCCAGGGCGACGACGAGAGCGGCGCTCGCTGCCATCCAGACCAGGGCCCGCCATCGACCCCGCACCAGCAGCAGGAGTCCCAGTGGGATCAGCGGGAGGGCGGCGAGGCTTCGAGTCAGCAACGCCAGCCCGAACGTGATACCCGCCGCCGCGGGCCGGTCGTTGGCGAGCGTACGCACGGCGAGCAGCACCAGCCACAGCATCATCGGCTGTTCAACGTGTCCATAACCAAGGACACTGATCAATAGAATCGGAGACGCGGTAAAGATGCCATAAGCCAGAAGCCGCGACCGCCCAGCAAGGCTGGCACCTCGCAGTCGATCGATGGCGGCAACCGCTTCCCGCGCCATCAAGAGGGTAAAGATCGAGAGCGTTGCCAGGGTAACCGCCCGCAGCAGGCGCGGGTCGTTCCCACCACCCAGCCAGGACACAACGGCGGCGACGGCCGTGATGGGCACCAAGCCGAGCGGTCCATTGTCATTCGCAATGACCGACTGGTAGCGCACCGTGTAAACCAGCAACGGATGGCCGCTCAGCGCAATCCGCACCGCTGGCAAAAAGAAGAAGTCGAGATCAGTCAGCGGCCCCCGCCACAGCCATCCGACAATTCCCCAGGCGGCTACGTAGCCGAACCCGAAGACCCACCTCGCGACCAGCGTCACTGGCTGATTCTCTGCAAACTGAATCGTGACCGTGCTTGCAGCTAGGCTCGACGCCTGATGGCAGATACGATGGCGGCCGCCCGCACGCTAATCTCGATCGTTCCCAACCGCGAGAGGTTGGTTGGCCTCTGGATGGCACCTAGCTTACGTGTCTGTTCGACGGCTATGGCTGAGCCAATGGGTCGCCAGCGACAAGTATCCCCCAAGCATCTGCGGCGCCGTAACCTCGGACGGAGGGCGATGGGGTTAACGGAGCGACGTCTTTGTCGCGACTCCGGTAATAGAGATTAAGGACTCGATGAAGAGCCGGGCGACCGAAGGCAATGACGGAATTGAGATCGTCATCTCTCTGCGAATCGAGGAATTTTGAGATGGCGGCATCGAGACTCGGCATAGCCGCTATCTTGCTTCAGAGCTGGTTTGGCCGGTCTAAGTCAGTCGTGGTTTGGGAATTATCGGCGAAGCAAACGGAAGTCCCCTAGCTGAATACGGAAAACCGCTGCTCGAGCCCGACCGAGCGCAAGCAGGTTGAAGGCGACGGCTGGGTCGACTGGTCAGGTTTGGCAACTACTGTTACCGACTTTGAGGCTGAGCTTGGCAGGACTTGCGACCGACCGTTGAGTCAGTATTGGCGGATCGCTGAGCAACCAGAAGTACGATGGGGATCGTGAGTGTCATCGACGAGATGGTTTCGAGCAGTAAGGTCCACGCCTGGGCGTATACCACCGCGGGCGAGCACGGCCGCCCCGCCAAAGGCGTGGCCATCGTCGCCTGTATGGATGCGCGCATCAACGTCGAGAGCATGTTTGGCCTTCGCACCGGAGACGCCCACATTATCCGCAACGCCGGGGGCATCGTCACAGACGACGTCCTGCGCTCGCTGCTGATCTCCCAGCGCCTCTTGGGAACGCGCGAGATCCTGCTCTTGCACCACACCGACTGCGGCCTGATGCGCCTCAACGAGTCTCAGTTGGTCCCGCAGCTCGAGCGAGAGGCGGGCGTCAAGCTCCCGTTCACGCTGGGCGCCTTCACGGACCTGGAGGAAGACCTGCGGCGCAGTCTGGCATTAATCCGATCCTTCCGGTTTCTCGTTGTCCGCAACTCGGTGCGAGCATTTGTCTACGACGTCTCGGAGGCCAGCCTGCGTGAAGTGGTCTGACCATGCGCTCTGGGTTGCCGCCTGCAGCGGCCGTCACCCATGCCGCGAGCTGATCGACCGTAGTTACCCTGCGCCAGGTCCGACACGAGCTCTGTTGGGCCAGCCTCAACGGGGTGTTCGTGGGGGCACCGCCAGACGCTGTGACTGAAGGCGATGGCTGGGTCAACTGGTCAGGATTAGCAACTGTCGCAGACTATCTGTCACCAAACATCGCTATGTCGCTTCAGCGGCTGCTCAGTAAGGCTGGCCATGTTTGAATCAGAGAGCGTGCCCAGAAGCTCTCGTATTGTTCGGTCAGCAGTTAGGCTTCGCCGAGAAGAGGGACGCGTTCGGTCCGGTACCGGAGGCCAGATCGGTGGCGACCCACTTGCCATTTTCGCGGGTCATGGTGACGGTGAAGTTCGGTGTTGTCGGTCCACGTTGGATGATGACCGTGACACTTCCATCGGCTTGGGCGAGCGCTGACAAGACCTGCGGGGCTCTGGTCAAGCCATTCTGGGTGCCGGTGATGTAATCCTCGCCGCAGCCCGTCGCGTCGCTGCCGAAACCGCTAGTGGTCAGGTGGTTCAAACCGGCTATGACTGCGGCGGAGAACGGGCAGTCAGCAAAGTTACTGGCACGGGAGGAACAAGGGACCCAAACTTCCGGCGTCTGGCCGGGGAGAGCGAAGTAAATGGTGAGGGCGGCGGTTCGTGCAGCGGCCACATCCGGCGTGGGACTGGGGGCCGGCGTCGTACTGGAAGGGGCGGCGGTCGCGGTCGCTCCGCAGCCGGCCAACGCCACGGCCGCCGCCGCCACGACCAAGGCGCTGAGAAAGCCGGGTGTGTGATCTATGCGGTCCGTGCGAGTCATGCTTGGGGAACGCTAGGTCCAGCCAGTGGTTACGAACCTTGCAGTAATCGCTCGCCCAGCCATCGGCTCACCATCTGCGACCACTGCCTCGTGCTGGGACTAATCGCCCGAGGGCTCAGCCGCCTCGAAGGCGATGGCTGGGCCAATTGGTCAGCTTTGGCAACTTCCCTGGCCGAGCTGGCCGACGAGTTCGACATCTCCCTGATCCGTCGGACCAGCACCACAGAAACGCTGATTTGGTTAGCTGCCGACCCTATTGACAGCCGACCATCGGCGCGTGATAGTGCTCCTACGACTACGTAGGTCAGTGTGCTCCGGCGTTCTCGAGGAGGGGGATCACGCCGGTACCGTTGGACGGGCGCAGACTCGCCGTATCAGCGCGCCACCGCCACGATCTTGTGGCAAAGGGGAAACATGACTCGAACCATTCTGACGTCCCCATCTGCACTCCGGCAGAAAGCCCTGGCGGCTGCCTCGATGGCAGTCCTGGCTGCTGCCATGCTTGGAACCACAGCCTCAGCCGCACCAAAGCACGCCAGTGGCCTCTCCGCCAAAGTCGTCGTCGACTGGAATGCGAATGCAATCGACGCCGTCATCAAGGCCAAGACGACGAACGGTGTTCCCAGCTCTCCACCCGGCGGTCGCCTCCTGGGCAACGCCGAGGGCTTCGTCTACGTCGGGTACGCGCAGGCGGCCGTCTACGATGCCGTGACCAAGATCGCCGGGCGGTACGTCCCTTACCACCAGTTCGCGGCCGACGCAACGGGCGCATCCGTCCATGAAGCCGTCATCGCAGCGGAGTACTGGACGCTGTTCAGGCTCTTCAGTGGGCCGACCTTCAAAGACACTGGCGACTCGATCGTGGATGCTGCGAATAAGGCGGTTCGCGACCTGCTGACGTCGCAGTACGAGGCCGCCATCCCCGTGTCACCCACTGCGGGCCAGGCGGCCGGGCTCGGCGTTGGAAAGGCTGCTGCCGACGATATCCTCGCGTTCCGCGCCGGCGACGGCCGCAACGCGGCCACGGCAGCCTACGGCTTGGGGCCGATGGCGCCCGGCTTGTGGATCTTCGCGCCCCCACCTTCCGCACAATTCGCGGCGACGCCGTGGCTGGGGTTCATGCGGCCCTTCATGCTCAACAGCGCCTCACAGTTCCACCCCGGTCCCCCACCCGCGCTATCGAGCAAAGCCTATGCAAAGCAGTTCAACGAGGTGAAGGCCTACGGGGCGAAGAACAGCACGGTCCGTTCGCCTGAGCAGACCGCGATCGCCTATTTCTGGATCGCCAACGCCTTCGCGCAGTACAACAAGGCCTTCAGGGACCTGGTTACCGCCCACAACATGGATCTGGTCGATGCGGCTCGGGCCCTGGCGATGGCCGACCTGGTTGCCAGCGACTCCGTGATCGCCTGCTGGGAGTCGAAGTACACCTACCAGTTCTGGCGGCCGACCACGGCGATCCAGCACGCCGACATCGATGGGAACCCGGATACGGTG
>Ga0209009_1000424_pt1 | contig 14933 bp, 11 predicted proteins | sample BlaSpr_A8_OM3_M2_FD_187979 | JGI IMG/M metagenome (GOLD analysis project Ga0209009, IMG submission 187979) | Forest soil microbial communities from Thunder Bay, Ontario, Canada - Black Spruce, Ontario site 2_A8_OM3_M2 (SPAdes) (version 2) | ecosystem: Environmental > Terrestrial > Soil > Boreal... | reverse complement strand
GCAGTCCATTCAGAAATAAATCACGCCTGAAAATCAGGCTTAAGAAGGAATAAACTCGATGAGCATTAGCCTTGCAGAACTAAAAGATAAGAACATCACCGATTTGGCCAAGATCGCCAAGGAACTCAACATTCCCGGGGCCTCGGGCATGCGCAAGCAAGAGTTGATCTTCCAGATCCTCCGCGCGCAGACCGAGAAAAACGGCCTGATCTTCTCCGAAGGCGTCCTGGAGTGCCTTCCCGACGGCTTCGGCTTCCTGCGCGCCCCGGAATACAACTATCTCCCCGGCCCGGACGACATTTACGTCTCGCCCTCGCAAATACGCAAATTTGATCTGCGCACCGGCGACACAGTCTCCGGCCAGGTACGCCCTCCCAAGGACGGCGAGCGCTACTTCGCCCTGATTAAGGTCGAAGCGGTCAACTTCGAAGATCCCGAAGTGGCTCGCAACAAGATTTTCTTCGACAACCTCACGCCCCTCTATCCCCAGGAACGCATTCGCCTGGAGACCACCAAGGAAAATCTCACCGGCCGCGTGCTCGACATGCTTTGCCCCATCGGCAAAGGCCAGCGCGGATTGATCGTCGCTCCGCCGCGCACCGGTAAAACCATGATGTTGCAATCCGTAGCCAATTCCGTAACCACCAACCATCCGGAAGTCGCGCTGATTGTCCTTCTCATCGACGAGCGCCCGGAAGAAGTTACCGACATGCAGCGCACCGTGAAGGGCGAAGTCATCAGCTCCACCTTCGACGAGCCGCCCCAGCGCCACATTCAAGTGGCCGAAATGGTCCTCGAAAAAGCCAAGCGCCTGGTGGAGCACAAACGCGATGTCGTGATTTTGCTCGACTCGCTCACGCGTCTGGGCCGTGCTTACAACGCCGTAACGCCGCCATCCGGAAAAGTCCTTTCCGGCGGTATTGACGCCAACGCTCTGCAACGTCCGCGCCGCTTTTTCGCTGCCGCGCGAAATATCGAAGAGGGTGGTTCGCTCACCATCATCGCCACGGCCCTTATCGATACCGGCAGCCGCATGGACGACGTCATTTTCGAAGAATTTAAGGGAACGGGTAACATGGAAATCAACCTCGACCGCCGCCTGGTCGACAAGCGCGTCTTCCCGACCATCGATATCAATCGCTCCGGAACCCGCAAAGACGAATTGCTCTTGCCGCCGGACGAGCTGAATCGCATCTGGGTGCTGCGCAAAGTCCTGAGTCCCCTTTCGACGGTGGAAGCCATGGAACTCTTGTTGGGCCGCCTCTCTAAGACCAAGACAAACGCGGAGTTTCTCTCTTCGATGTCCAGCCCAGCCTAACTTCGCGTTTGCCAACCGCGGCTTCTTCTGAAAAACGTCTACCTTCGATTCCTTAATATGATTCTTACTTTCTTGATGTTTGCCGGCCTTTTCCCGCGCGAGAGCGGCTTTGAGAAGAGCCCTCAAAGCCGCAGTTTCCAATCCGATTTTCTCTTGAGTTTGATGTGGCGATGTAGCTTGCCGGCGCCTTCGAGAATCTTCTTGGGATCGGGCACCTGCATGGCATAGGCAATGCCCAGACTCACGCCCACCTTGGTCGGCATGAGCATGCAGACCTGGTCCGCGTATCGGGGGCTGCCGATGTACGGCAACCCGTAGGGAAGAGCCGCCGCGCTCAGCCCGAACCATTGCACCGGCGTCGAAGCGTATTGGGCGGAAGCAGTGCTGGGGATCCAGCGCCCGTTCGACCCCACATCCTCAGGCCTGCCCAGCGCCAGAGTTGGGAACGTTCCATAGATCCGCCGGGACAGGCGACACTTGTCTGTCTTAAGTGCGTGTGCTATTTTCACGGCTCATTTGTCTGCGCGACGAACCAGACAGTCGCGGTTCTTGCGGGAGTGATGGCAGAGTACGCTGTCGGTTCGGGAAGACACGCGTTTCATTTCGGTAGTCTTTAAGCGATGTGTTCAACTCCCAAGGACCAGTCGAAATGATCCGCTCCTATCAAGGTCAGACGCCGCAAATCGCTGCAACTGCCTACATCGACCCGCAAGCCGTGGTCATCGGTGACGTCGTCATCGGCGAACATTCCAGCGTGTGGCCCTGCGCCGTGCTGCGCGGTGACGTGAACTTCATGCGCATCGGCGCGCGGACAAATATCCAGGATGGCTCCGTCCTCCACGTCATGCGCGACACGAACCCGTTAATTCTCGGCGACAGCGTCACGGTGGGCCACGCCGTCGTCCTGCACGGTTGCACCATCGAATCGCGCTGCCTAATCGGCATGGGCAGCATCATCCTCAACGGCGCAAAAATTGGCGCCGGCAGCATTATCGCCGCCGGCACCCTCGTCCCAGAACGGACCATCGTCCCGCCCGGCAGCCTTTTCATGGGCCAGCCCGGCAAATTGCGCCGCGCGCTCACTCCCGAAGACCTCGACTCCATCGACCGCTACGCCCAGCGCTACGTCGAATACAAAGAAAGTTATAAGGCTGAGTCCGGAATTTAACCGTTCGCTCTGGAGGAATTCCCCACACGCTGAAGTTTGCTTGCCTACGTGTTGTAAAATGGTCTGATGGGCAGCGCATCTGATTTTAGCCAGTGCGGCGCAGGCAAATTCCCTGCCGGGAAAAAACGAAGCATCCGACAATTTTCTAATCGCGAACTCGATTTATTAGAAACCATCGTAAGCTATAGCAAACAGAGGAGAGCGTGCCGTTCTAACCGCGAACTTTGAACCATTCTGCGCACAACAAACACACCTCATCCCATGACCGAAAATAAACGCCAATTCCGCGCTATCAAGGGCACCCGCGATATATTGCCCCCGGATTCTGCCCTCTGGAATTGGTTCGAACAGACCGCCCGCAACACCTTCGAATCCTACAATTTCCGCGAAATCCGCCTCCCCATCTTCGAAGAAACCGAACTATTCGCCCGTTCCGTAGGCGCTGACACTGACATTGTTTCCAAGGAAATGTTCACGTTCAATAGCGGTCACGATGCCGAATCAAAGGAAGAGCCCAGCCAAACCTACTCGCTAAGGCCGGAGGCGACCGCAAGCGTAGTTCGCTCCTACATCGAGCACGGAATGCAGACGTTCCCTGGAAACTTAAGACTCTACTACCTAGGCCCGATGTTCCGCCGCGAGCGGCCACAAAAAGGACGCTACCGCCAGTTCTACCAGATCGGCGCGGAAGTTCTGGGCCAATCCGACGCGGCCGCCATCGATGCAGAAGTCATCGAAATGCTGATGACCTTTTTTAAACGCGCGGGCCTTACGCGGACAACTCTCCACATCAATTCGATCGGCGACAAAAATTGCCGTCCCCAATACGTGGAAAAACTCCGCGAAGAGTTGCGAAAAGTTGCAGACCAGATTGGCCCCGACAGTCAGCGCCGGATCGAAACGAACCCGCTACGCGTTCTCGATTCGAAATTACCGGAAGAGCAAGCCATCATTGGAAAACTGCCACGCATCTCCGATCATCTTTGCGATGAATGCCGCGAGCACTTCGCCAAGCTAAAAGAAGAACTCAATCTGCGCGGAATTGCTTACGAAGAGAACTGGCGTCTCGTTCGCGGCCTCGACTATTACACGCGCACCACATTCGAAGTCATCGCCGAAGGCCTAGGCTCACAGAACGCAGTCTGTGGCGGCGGCCGCTATGACGGCCTGGTCGAACTCCTCGGCGGCCCGCCAACCAAAGGCATCGGATTCGCCATCGGCACCGACCGCGCGATCCTTTCCCTCCAAGAAAGCGGGAAATTGCCCTCGCTCCCTGCGTTGGCCGTTTTCGTCGCATGGATGGGACAGGCCGCGTATCTTACAGCAGTGAATATCGCTCGGAAGCTTCGCGAAGCGGGCCTTGCCGTCGAGTTACCTCCGGAAGAAATGAAATTCAAGAAATCGCTGGGCCTCGCGGACAAACTTGGAGCGCGCTACGCCCTAATCATCGGCGAAGATGAGGTCAACTCAGGCACTTTCACTCTGAAGCGCCTGGCCGACTCCGATCAGAAAAAACTTTCGAAATTTGATTTGCTCGAATATCTTGAATCGGAAAGACGAGACACTCGTGCCTAGTTCCCGAACCCGCCGGCGCGACACAAATTACAATAGACTGAAAGCAGCAACTCAGGTCGAGGAACCCAAAATTGCTTGAAGCGCTCGGAAACCTGAAACGCACAAATTATTGCGGCGACCTGCGCGCATCCGACGCGGACAAAGATGTCGTGCTGATGGGCTGGGTCCACCACCGGCGTGACCTCGGCCAGCTGATCTTCATCGACCTGCGCGACCGCGCCGGGATCGCACAAATTGTTTTCAACAAAGAGCTGCACTCGGAAGCGCATGCCAAAGCTGAGCAGTTGCGCTCAGAATTTGTCGTCGCGGTAGAAGGCCGCGTCCTGCGCCGCCAAAAGGCCAACCCGGATATTCTTTCCGGCGACGTGGAAGTGATGGCCACGCGTCTTCACATACTCAATAACTCGAAGACGCCTCCCTTCCAAATCGAGGAAGAAGTGACTGCGAGCGAGGAAACCCGGCTACGCTATCGTTACCTCGATTTACGGCGCCCCAAACCGCATGGCAACCTGGAGCTGCGCCACCGCGTCATCCTGGAAATTCGCAAGACGCTCGACGAGCTTGGCTTCTTCGAAATTGAAACGCCCATGCTCACGCGCTCCACTCCCGAGGGCGCGCGCGATTGCCTGGTTCCCAGCCGCATACATCACGGAAAGTTTTACGCGCTGCCGCAATCACCGCAAATCTTCAAACAGATTCTGATGATTTCCGGTATGGACCGCTATTTCCAGATCGTACGCTGTTTCCGCGACGAAGACTTTCGCGCCGACCGCCAGCTTGAATTCACGCAACTCGACCTGGAGATGTCCTTCCCGCGCCAACAAGACATTTTCGAAGTAATCGAGCGCGTCATGGAACGAACCTGTGCGGTTGTCGGCGTACAAGCCAAAGGCCCGTTCCGCCATCTTGACTACAAAGAGGCGCTTCGCCGCTACGGCTCGGACAAGCCCGATCTGCGCTTCGGCATGGAATTGCACAACGTCACGCAATTCTTCGAGGGTGGCCGAGAAAAATTGCAGATCGCGGGAAATGTGCAGGCCGTTGTGGCACCCGGCGCAGCTTCGTGGTCGCGCAAACAGTTCGATGAGCTTGGCGAGTTCGCAAAATCAGCCGGAGCGCGCGGTGTTTATACAGTGAAAGTAGCGGCGGAAGGAATCACGTCGCCACTGGAAAAGACTCTCGGCCCGGAAACATTGAAAAAGCTTGCCGAAGCGGTTGGCGCGAAAGCTGGCGATTTGATCGTCGCCGCCGCGGCCAAAGAACAAATCGAACACAGCGACACGTCGCTAAACGTAGCCGGCCAGATCCGTTTGTATCTCGGGGACAAGCTCCGCCTGATCGATTGCAGCAAATGGGAATTCGCATGGATCACTGGCTTCGCGCTTTTCGAATGGAGCGCGACGGAAAAACGCTGGGTCAGCGCTCAACATCCGTTTACTGGAATCGTTGAAGAAGATTTGGAGAAGCTCGAAACTGCGCCCTGGGAATGCCGTTCAAAGGGTTACGATCTGGTCTTGAACGGCAACGAGCTTGGCTCAGGAAGCGTTCGAATTCATCGCCAGGATGTGCAAGCGCGCATGTTCCAGGCTCTGGGACTGACGGACGAGCAAGCACGTCAGCGTTTCGGCTTCTTCCTCGATGCGCTCACTTATGGCACGCCTCCCCACGGCGGCATTGCGCTTGGCATCGACCGCGTGGTGATGCTGCTAGCGGGCGAAAAATCCATTCGCGAGGTGATCGCCTTCCCTAAGACCACCGCGGCGGTAGATTTGATGGCCGACTCGCCCTCTGAGGTTGACGCGTCTCAGCTCGACGAATTGGGTATCGCAATCAAGCAGGAAGAAAAATGACACTCGAGTTGGTTCAGAGCGCAATTTCCTATCGGTTGCTGCTGCTGATACCGGTTGCGGTGGCGGCGGGTATGATTCTTTTGATTCGGGCTATGCGCAAGCTTGCGCTTCGCCCGCAATTCATGGTGCTGCTCGTTCTGGGCGTCTCGATTGGCTTTATTTTTTTGATTATGGTGCAAATGTCTGAGTTCCCGCAGTGGCTCGGTGTTACGCTTGTGGTCATCGTGTTCACAGCAAGCTTGTTCGGCACGCGCATCTTTCTTCGCAGCGTGGCGCAGGAAGAAAAGGACGAGGACGACAAGATTCGCGCTGAAGATGCTCGCAATGCGCTCGATCCTAAGTTTCCAAACATGAAGCCAACGAAGCACATTTTATGAGCCGTATACGCATACTCGCGGAAAACGTGGCCAACAAAATCGCTGCAGGCGAAGTCGTGGAACGGCCTGCCTCGGTGGTGAAAGAGTTGCTCGAAAACGCGTTGGACGCCGGCGCGCGCTCGATCCGCATTGAAGCCGAATCTGGCGGCAAGCGCATGATTCGTGTGATCGACGACGGCACGGGAATGAACCATGACGACGCTTTGTTGGCCTTCGAGCGCCATGCCACCTCTAAGTTGCGCACCGCGGACGATTTGCTCTTTATTTCAACGCTGGGTTTTCGTGGAGAAGCGCTGCCTTCAATTGCTTCAATTTCGAGGCTTGTACTTGAAACGCGTTCGGCCGAGGACGAACAAGGCACGCGTGTTGAATTTGCAGGCGGAAAACTAATCAGTGTGAAACCAGCAGGCCTGCCTGCGGGGACGTCGATCAGCGCAGCGGACATTTTTTATTGTGTGCCGGCGCGGCGAAAGTTCCTTAAATCAGAAACTACCGAGCTCGGCCATATCGCTTCGCTTGTCACACACTACGCGCTGGCGCATCCCGACTGCCAATTTCTGCTGAAGACCCCCACGCAGGAAATTCTTAACTGCACGCCGGTGGAAAAACTTTCCGAGCGCGTGTATCAGATTTTCGGACCTCAGGCGCTAAGCGAGTTGACGGAAATTCCGCTCACAGAAGGCCCTGTGCGAAGCGTTATCAGCGAGCCGCCGCTCGAAGCCGAAGAGCGAGCGGCTACGCTCCGCGTGAGCGGGTTCACCTCTCGGCCCGAGGTGCAGCGCACCAACCGGAACGGAATTTATATTTTTGTGAACCGGCGCCTGGTGCGCGACCGCCTTCTGCTGCACGCGATGGGCGAGGCTTATCGCAACATCATGCCGCCGGGAGTATTCCCTTGCGTGCTTCTCTTCCTGGAATTGCCGTACGAAGAAGTCGATGTAAACGTTCACCCCGCGAAAATCGAGGTGCGCTTCCGCCATCCGCAGTTCGTTCATGATTTCACGCGCGATTCATTGCGACTGGCGCTTTCGCATGCGCGTCCGGTTCCGGGGTTTGCGGCCACGCGTGCGGCTGCGGCGGGAGACGGGAACGCCAGCGGTTTATCCTCTTCGTCGTCCGCGGGAAGCATGGAAGGCTACGCGCCGATGCCGGACGCGAAGACATTTCCGGGTCCACCTCGAGCTGAAATTCCGGGGTTCGCCGCGTCCGCTGAGAAGGCTGAGGGATTCGAGCTTTCCGGAATGCCCGACAGACCGTTTCCTCAACGCCTGCACTTTGGAACCGGCAATGGCAGCGAATTCTCTGATGTGCAGAGGGATGCGCTCGGAACTTCAATTGCCGACATAGCTCCGGCCGTTGCTCCTGGCGCTTTGCCAAGCCCCGACCAGATTGTTGACTTGAAGCCGCTGGGGCAGGTAAGCAGCAGCTTTATCGTGGCGGTAAACGCCGAGGGGCTGTGGATTATCGACCAACACGTGGCTCACGAGCGCGTTCTATTCGAGCAGCATTTGCGCGCTCGACGCGAAGGCGAACTTGGCGGCCAGCGAATGCTGGCGCCGCTGATCGTGGAACTAAATCCGCGTCAATTAGTTATTTTCGAGCAAATAGGAGACGAACTGCGCGCGAACGGATTCGAAGCCGAGCGCATGGGCGCACGAACCGTGGCGATCCAAGCCGCGCCTGCGGGCATATCGAGCGGAGACGCAGAGAAGCTGCTTTATGAAATCCTGGACGGAATCGCGCGCGAAAACCAGGCAATTTCGATCGATTCGCTGCAAGCGAAGATTGCCGCCTCGACCTCGTGCCATGCGGCAATTAAAGTGAATACCCCGCTGGACCACACAAAAATGCAATGGCTCCTCGGCGAGCTGGCGAAAACGGAATACCCGATGAGTTGTCCGCACGGCCGCCCAATTGTTTTGCGCTATTCCGTGCGTGAAATCGAAAAAGCTTTTAAAAGAATCTGAGATTATTCCCGAATGGCCAGGCCGCCTAAAAAATTGATTATCGCGATTGACGGGCCCGTCGGTTCGGGCAAGAGCACGCTGGCACGTCACGTGGCGGAAATACTTGGCTACGTTTACGTAGATACGGGTGCAATGTATCGCGCGCTTGCGCTGAAGGCGTTGCGCCACAAACTTTCGCCGAATGATGCGGACGCACCCGCTCTTGTCGATCTGGCGCAGGACACCCGCATCGACTTGCGCGCACAAGAAGCCGGCCAGCGCGTGTTTTTGGACGGGGAAGATGTGACCCAGGAGATTCGATCGCCGAAAGTTTCGCAGGCCGCGTCAAAAATTGCGGTGAATCCCGGCGTTCGGAAGGTGCTTGTGGCCGAGCAGCGACGCGCGGGTCAGCAGGGCGGCGTGGTGATGGAAGGGCGCGACATCGGAAGCGTAGTTTTTCCTGACGCGCAGTTGAAAATTTTTCTTACTGCTTCGCCGGAGGTGCGCGCGGAACGCCGGTGGCGCGAACACGAACAGAAAGGCGACGCCATCGATCTGCAAAAAACTCTCGAGGAAATTCGGGAAAGAGACCGGCGCGACTTGGAACGCTCCACTTCCCCGCTGGTGCGTGCTCGTGATGCGGTGGTAGTGGACAGCACAGCCATGGAACCCGAAGAAGTTGCGCGGCTCGTGGTGATGTTAGCGAACGGCAACGCAACAGCCCAAAGAGCACATTAGCAATCGGACTGGTTTCTCCCGGTATTGCCCCTGTCAACCGCGGCCAATCCAAGATCGAAGATGGTAGCGCTAAACCGCGCGCCAACGTTCGCCACTACAAAATCTGGACAACCGGAGCGCCGGCGGATTGGTTCACGACTTCGATCCGCGCGACGACATTGCGAGCCATGGCATACATGCTCTTACTGCCCGGAGCATCTTCGCCGAGCGAGGCAACGGGCTTACCGGTATCGCCACCGATGCGAATCTGCGGATCGATTTCAATCTCGCCAAGGAACGGCACGCCGAAAGTTTTCGCCATGTGCTGCCCTTCGCCGTGGCCGAATACGTCGATGCGACCTTTGCAATGCGGGCAGTTGAAATAGCTCATATTCTCGACCACTCCAAGAATCTCGACATTCACTTGCCGGAACATCTCGATGGCTTTGCGCACGTCAGCGAGAGCGACGATGGAAGGTGTGGTAACGACTACCGCGCCGCTAACGGAAACACTCTGAATCAGCGTGAGTTGAACATCACCAGTGCCGGGCGGCAGGTCCACGATGAGGTAGTCGAGCGCGCCCCATTGCGTGCTACGCAGAAATTGCTGGATCACGCTATGAAGCATGGGGCCGCGCCAGACCAGGGGCTTGTCACCAGGATTCAGCAGGCCCATGGAAATCATTTTCAGGCCATAAGCTTCCACCGGGATGATGGTGCGCTCGTCCATGGCGCGAGGCTGTTCATTGGTGCCGAGCATGACGGGGACGTTGGGACCGTAAACGTCTGCATCAAGTAAGCCCACCGCGTTGCCCATATTTTTGAGCGCGATGGCAAGATTTACGGCGACGGTAGTCTTCCCTACTCCACCTTTGCCACTGGCGACCGCGACGAGATTTTTCACGCCGGTGATGGGCGCTTTATCCTGCAAACGCTTGCCTGCCGCTGGTCCAGTTGGTCCGCTTGCCATGGTTTTCCTTTCAAATAAGTACAGATTACTTCCAACTACAAATCGCTTTGACGAGCTTTCAATGATAGACCTGTGAATCGATGGCAGCAAGAGAGATAGACTGCTTTTCGCAGAGCTAGCGAGCACTCAGAAAAGAAGTACGGCAAGGCGGAAGCGGGAGAAGCCCGACGAGTTAGCGGGAGTGCATGCGGCTACAGTTGCAGTGCGAAATGAACGGTCTTGAATTTTCTGCTCCAGCGAAGCCGGCAGTGTGCTCAGGTCTGTAGTTTCGAAACGCAGGATGGTGGCCGAGTGGTTCCCCATGTACGCGCGCTGCGCATTACAGAATTGTTGAGCTTCCGGAGAAGCAGTGGCTTGCAGGCCATGCGCGGCTAAAAGTGAGACCAATCGTTGTTCTTGTTGAGAGAGGTTCAAATTCGCGGAAGTTTGTGCGAAATCTTGTACGGCGAAGAGGCCCTCGCTTCCCAGTACGACGGCGATGCCAAGTGCATTGAGCTCGGGTCTGAGGATATTTGCTCGATGGCCGGGAGAACGCATCCAAGCAGTATGGATGGTGGAAGCGTCGGGACCGATGGCTACGTTTTCCGCGATAACGCTGAACCGAACGCCAGCGGCGTTGGCGCGGGCGATCAATTCCGGCTCGCCGGGAAGCTGGTGAGACATTAAATTATGCAGCGCCATCTGGCTGGCGTGGCCGCGGGCGGCGGAGGCCAGCGCGTCGTCCCACTGGAGGATCGGCAGGCCCTGGGCGGCGCGTTCACGATTTACGGAATTGAAAAGCTGGCCCTCAGGAGATGTGGACTGTGGCGGGCGAGCAAACGCGGCTGCCGGAGTTAACAAACTGACGGCGAAAAACAAGAGCGCTATGCGAGCTACGAGCGACATGCAAAACTCCGGGTGAAAATAGGCCTGCGCGCCTAGGACTTCGTGACTTCGTATCTAAAGGCTAGCGAATGCGTGCGGAAAAAGATGCTGGTCGAAAGTCCAAGTACGAAGGTACTTTTCGGACAGGCCCCAAAAAACAGGTGAAAATCAGGCGAAAACGAGGATGAATGGGGGCGCTTTGCACCAAGGCGCGCGAGCGGATACAATAGAGTTTTAGGTTTGCGGGATTAGAAGATACTGGCAGGCCTTCGCGCGTAAAGCATAACTCTGAAGGAACATAGCCGAAATTATGGATGTAGAGAAACTTATAGATGGCGTAGTCGCACGGTTTATTGGGACGAAGCACGAGCGCGACGTGAAGGCCATCCAGCCCATGGTGGCTGCGATTAACGAACTCGAACCCGAGATGAAGAAACTCTCGGATACAGAGATTACCGCGCGAACTCCGCTGCTCAGGGCCGAGGTCCAAGCGCGAATGGCCGGCCTGGAACGTGATGATCCGGACTACAAGAAGAAACTACAGGAGGCGCTGGAGCCTGCGCTGATTCCTGCATTCGCGCTGGTGCGTGAAGCGGGACGTCGCACGCTGGGAATGCGCCATTTTGACGTTCAACTTATCGGCGGAATCGTCCTGCACGAGGGAAAAATTGCGGAGATGAAGACGGGCGAAGGAAAGACGCTCGTCGCCACCCTACCTGCATATTTGAACGCGCTGACGGGACAGGGCGTCCATATCGTGACGGTCAACGATTACCTGGCCCGTCGCGACGCGGAATGGATGGGGCCGATTTACAAGATGCTGGGTTTGACTGTAGGCGTGATCGTCCACGATTTGGACGACGCCCAACGACGCGCGGCTTACGGCGCCGACATTACTTTTGGCACCAACAATGAATATGGTTTCGATTACCTGCGCGACAACATGAAGTACGATTTGAAGGATTGCGTACAGCGCGGGCACCATTTCGCGGTTGTGGACGAAGTGGACTCGATTCTGATTGACGAAGCGCGCACCCCGCTGATTATTTCCGGGCCAGCCGAAGAATCCACGGACAAGTATTACCGCATCGACAAAGTCATTCCGAAGTTGATTCTGGACATCGATTACACGCTGGATGAAAAGCATCGCACCTCGACTCTGACGGAAGAAGGCGTGTCGAAATGCGAGCGCCTGCTGAACCTGGGCAACCTGTACGATCCGGCGAACATGGACATCATTCACCACGTCTATCAAGCGTTGCGTGCGCATGCGCTCTTTCAAAAAGACGTGGATTACGTGATTAAAGATGGACAGATCGTGATCGTGGATGAGTTCACCGGTCGGCAGATGCCCGGTCGGAGGTGGTCCGACGGTTTGCACCAAGCGGTAGAAGCCAAAGAAGGCGTGAAAATCGAGCGCGAAAACCAGACCCTGGCGACCATCACGTTTCAGAATTATTTCCGCATGTACAAGAAACTCTCCGGCATGACCGGTACAGCGAATACGGAAGCGGCCGAGTTCGATAAAATTTACAAATTGGAAGTTGTGGCGATCCCGACCAACAAGACGCTGATTCGGATTGAAAATCCCGACGTGGTTTACCGCACGGAGGCTGAAAAATTCGAAGCGGCGGTGAACGGTATTATTCAGGAAGATGGCACGCGCGTGGGGGGCATCCGGCAATTTCACGAGAGTGGACAGCCAGTCCTGGTCGGCAGCATTTCGATCGAGAAATCGGAAAAGATCGCCGAGATATTGAAAAAGACCGGCATACCGTTTCAAGTTTTGAACGCAAAGCAGCACGAGCGCGAAGCCAAGATCATCGCGCAGGCGGGCCGCAAGGGCGCGGTGACAGTTTCCACCAACATGGCTGGGCGGGGAACGGACATTCTGTTGGGCGGAAATCCGGAAGCGATGACGCGCGAGTATTTTCTAAAAAATAAGCTAGCGATACCGTATGCGCCAGCGAGCGCGGTGATCGGGGCGGCTCCGGGAACTGAAACACCGGCGCAGGCTGACGCTGCGGGGGCATCTTCGGCTGTCGGCGGGACGAGTATCGCATCGACGTCCACGGGAACCGCTACTACCACGAGCACGTCAACATCAACTTCCACTTCCGTCGGCGGCTCGAATGGGTCTAGCGCTACAGCCAGCGCGATGGTGCTATTCCAACAGGAAGGCAAGATCTATCAGGTGGCTCTCGATCAGTGGAAACCAATATTTGATCAGTTTGCAGAGCAGTGCAAAGCGGAACACGACGAAGTGGTGGCGATGGGAGGCTTGCACATCCTGGGAACAGAACGGCACGAAGCGCGGCGCATTGATAACCAGTTAAGAGGGCGCGCGGGACGGCAGGGAGATCCGGGAGCATCGCGGTTTTTTCTTTCGCTCGAAGACGATTTGCTTCGAATCTTTGGCGGCGATCGCGTGAAAGCTCTGATGTTCCGCTTAGGCATGACCGAAGGGGTGCCGATCGAATCCAAGCTAATCAGCCGGCGAATCGAGAACGCGCAGAAGGCGGTGGAAGCCCAGAACTTTGAAGCGCGCAAACACTTGCTGGAATACGACGATGTGATGAACAAGCAGCGCGAAACGATTTACGGACTGCGCCGCTCGTTCCTGGAAGGCCGCGATCAAAAGGATTACATTTTGGAGCGCGCCGAAGCCATTGCGAACGAGTTAGTGGAAACGTATTGCCCGCGCGAGCAGCATCCCGACCAGTGGAACGTGACGCAGTTCAGCAATGAAGTGCTGAATCAGTTTGGCTTTGACCCCAAAGCGGCGGGCATGGATTTTGCTGCTCTGAATCACGACACCCTCGCGGAAGCCATGGTGGAGAAAACGAAAGCGCGTTACGAAGAAAAGGAAACTCTTTTCGGCGCGCAGACTCTTCGCTGGCTCGAACGGCACATACTTTTGGACGTTGTAGATGCTCAATGGAAGGACCATCTCCTAACACTCGATCATTTGAAAGAAGGAATCGGTCTGCGCGGTTACGGGCAGAAAGATCCGCTCGTAGAGTTCAAGAAAGAAGCCTTCATTCTGTTTGACTCCTTGATGGACCGCATCGACACGGAAGCTGTTCGCTTCCTGTTCCTGATGCAGCCCGCCAGGCCCGAAGATGAGGCCAAGAAGATCGAACAACGTCAGCAGCGCCAGCAACGAGATTTGCAGTTCCAGGCAGGACCGGCACAAGCGGAAACGGCTCCCAAACCGGTTCGCGCTGCAGCGAAAGTCGGGCGCAACGATCCCTGCCCCTGCGGCTCGGGCAAGAAGTACAAGAAGTGCCACGGAACCGCGGCCTAGCGGCTTAAGCTCTGTGCTCACCGGAAGAGGTATTCTCCGTTTGAACTTTTTTCAGAGATATTGCGTACCTTTGCCTAGACAGCGCCAATTCGCATAGGAGGAAAATGATGAAAGTTCGCATTCGCGCAGTTTCGGGTTTGCTCGGAATGGTGGCCTTGGCCGTCGCTATGGCCGCGTCTCCGCTTTTCGCCGGAAGCAGCGAAGGTCATTTTGATCGCACTTTGAATGTAACCGGCGCCGTAGATTTGGACGTGCAAACCGGTTCTGGTGACATTACCTTGCGCACTGGTGATTCATCCAAAGTAGAAATTCACGCTAAGATCCACGGCAGTGGCTGGGGCGATGTTGAGCAGCATATCCACGAAATCGAAAACAATCCTCCGATCGAACAAAGCGGCAATACCATTCGCATAGGCCACATCGAAAACCGCGATTGGAAACACAATATTTCGATTAGCTACGAACTGGTCGCACCGTCACAAACGAAGCTGCGGTCTGAATCCGGATCGGGTGATCAAAGAGCGGATGGAATCAGCGGTCCAGCCGATATGAACAGCGGGTCCGGTAGTTTGCATGTGAAAAACATAGGTGGTGAAGTGCGCGTGAGAACTGGATCGGGCGACATTGAACTGGAAACGGTTCGTGGAAATGCCCACGCGTCCGCAGGCAGCGGAACAATACGAGCGATTGGGATTGCTGGCGGAATGACCGCTTCAAGCGGCAGCGGGGACGTGAAATTGGAACAAACCGCCGCCGGTGATGTGGAGATCAGCACAGGCTCGGGCGATGTGGAGATGAAAGGCGTGAAAGGCGGGGTCAAGGTCACCACCGGCAGCGGAAG
>Ga0209009_1000423_pt1 | contig 14938 bp, 11 predicted proteins | sample BlaSpr_A8_OM3_M2_FD_187979 | JGI IMG/M metagenome (GOLD analysis project Ga0209009, IMG submission 187979) | Forest soil microbial communities from Thunder Bay, Ontario, Canada - Black Spruce, Ontario site 2_A8_OM3_M2 (SPAdes) (version 2) | ecosystem: Environmental > Terrestrial > Soil > Boreal... | reverse complement strand
CGAGCGGCATCCGGCGAGCTCCTCGCACCAGAGGGCAAGGCGGGGATTGCGCGCATGCGGCTCGGAGTCTAGGCAATCTAGCGCCTTGGCGCCGGCCAAGCTACTCCATGTAATCGCGAAGTTTCTTCGAGCGAGAGGGTTGGCGGAGCTTGCGCAGTGCATTGGCCTCGATCTGGCGGATCCGCTCCCTGGTCAAGCCGAACCGCTTGCCGAGCTCCTCCAAGGTGCGCTGGTGATCGTCGATCAGCCCGAAGCGGAGCTGGAGCACACGCCGCTCGCGCGGCGTGAGGGTGTCGAGGGCGTCCTCGACCTCGGAGCGGAGCATGGTGAGCGACGCGGCGTCGGAGGGTGATACCGCCTCCCGGTCCTCGACGAAATCCCCGAGGTGTGAGTCCTCCTCCTCGCCGATCGGGGTCTCGAGCGAGATCGGGGACTGGGCAAACCTGATGACTTCCCGCACCCGCTCAGGGGTGATCCCCATCTCCTCGCCGAGCTCTTCCTCACTCGGCTCGCGCCCAAGCTCCTGGAACAGGAGCCGCGACACCCGCCCCTGCTTGTTGATCACCTCAATCATGTGCACGGGGATGCGGATCGTTCGCGCCTGGTCAGCGAGGGCACGGGTGACGGCCTGCCGGATCCACCAGTGGGCGTAGGTGGAGAACTTGAACCCCTTGTGGTAGTCGAACTTCTCGACCGCGCGGATCAGGCCAACGTTGCCCTCTTGGATCAGATCCAGGAAGCTCAGGCCGCGGCCGAAGTACTTCTTGGCGATCGAGACCACCAGACGAAGGTTGGCCTCGGTCAACCGCTGCTTGGCCTCGTATGCGCGCTCGTATCGCTCGGTCAGCCGGTAGCGCGCGATCCGGTAGGCGACCAGCGCCTCCGCTCGAATCCGCGGACGCGCTGCACCGTTGGCCTGACGCCGGCGCTCGGCGGCTGCGGCGTCGAGCAGGTTCTGCAGCTTCGACATGTCGGTGAGACCCAGTAGCTCGTGCGCGATGTGAGCCTGCTGGCCCTTGCGCTTGACCGTGGCCAGTCGCTCGATCACGTCCGGGAGCATCTCCTCGACGGAGCGCTGGCGGTTGTCGATCTCCTCGACGACGTTCAACGCCTTGAGAGCGTCGTGTAGCGACTTGGCCTCGATCGCCTGGGCCAGCTCGACCTCGTCCTTGGCCGTGAGCAGGCTGACGCGCCCGATCTCCTTGAGGTACATGCGGACCGGGTCGTCGAGCGAGACCGAATCCATCATCTCGATGTCAAGCAGCATCTCGTCGTCGATCTGCTCGACGTCTTCGAGGTCCTTCTCCCCGTCGGTGACATCGATGCCAATTTCCTTGAACGCGGCGAAAATGCGGAAGATCTGGTCCGGCTCAGCGTCGATCTCGGGGAAGCCCTGAAGGATTCCGTCGGGCGTGAGGTAGCCTAGGTCCTTGCCCTTGACGATCAGCTGCTCGGCGACCGCCATCAGCTCGTCTTCGAACTTGGGCTCCCGCTTCTCCAGGGCCTTGCTGCCGCCTCTCGTCCTGGCTACCCGTGCGATTGCTACCTTCTCCTTTTCCATCTGGTTATGGCGCGGGCGAGCTCCCTCGCCTCAGGTTCGAGCCGCACTACCGGCGAGTTGCGACCGCCTAGGTGAGGCAACTCGTGGCTGGCGGCATCACTGAATACGCACCGCCAACCGGACCGTCCACCCGCACATCGTCCCCGACGTAGTTAATGGCAACGGGCGGAAGAGGAAGCGACTATCGCTCTTTTGGCAGGGACAACCCGAGAAGAGAGTGTAGTAGTCAGCGGCACGGCTGTCGCGGCCAGATCCGCGTTCCAGGACCGACTAGCCAGCAGCTCAGATAGGTAAACGCCGGGAAGCGACCGATGACCTGCCTGCGCTCTGCGTCCCAGAGCCGCTGGGGCTGCAAGCATCGGAACACTAGCCGCGTATGGTGGGTTAGACCATGCGAATCGCGTTCGTCTCCTCGAGCCTGCCGCGACGCTGCGGAATCGCCACCTTCACGTCTGACCTCATGGCGGCTACTCGGGCGGCGGATCCCGACCTAAGCACCTGGGTCGCTGCCATCGACGAACCTAACGTGGTCAGGCCGTATGAGCCCGAGGTTCGCTGGCGCATTCGCCAGGGCCACCCGAACAGCTATCGCGCCGCTGCCGCTGCCATCAACGACTCGAAGGTTGACGTGGTCAACATTCAGCACGAGTTCGGCCTCTACGGAACCTGGCATATGGCCGGGACGGAAAGCGTCTACGAAGACCACCTGATGCCCTTCCTCGAAGAGCTCCGGAAGCCGGTGGTGACCACCCTCCACTCGATTCCATCCGAGCCCTCGCCGTCGATGTGCGAGGCCATCCTCTCAATCGTCGAGCTGAGTCAGCAGGTGGTCGTAATGGCCGCCACGGCCGTCGACCTGCTGGCCACAGATTACGACGTTCAGGAGCCGCCGATCGTGATTCCGCACGGCATGCCGGCTATCGAGCCGCATGGACGGATTCGTATTAAGGCAAAGCTCGGCCTCGAGGACCGAACCATCATCTCCACTTTCGGTCTTGTCGACCCGCGCAAGGGCCTCGAGTACATGGTCGAGGCGATGCCAGACGTCGTCGCTCGGCACCCGGATGCGCTCTACCTGATCGCCGGGCAGACGCACCCCAACCTGTTGCGGAGCCAGGGCGAGCGGTACCGCAACTCGCTGGTCGACACGGTCGAGCGCCTGGGCCTTCGGGATCACGTCTCCTTTATCGACCAGTACATAGCCCAGCGCGACATCGTCGACCTTCTGCTGGCGACTGACGTCTACGTCACACCCTACCTGGACCCGCGACAGATCACGAGCGGGACGCTGGCCTATGCAATGGGCGCGGGGAAAGCGATCGTCTCGACTGAATACATTCACGCCAAGGAGGCCTTGGGCGAGGGGCGCGGCATCCTGATCGGATTCCGAAATGCCGACCAGCTCGCTTCGGCTGTCAACTCTATTCTCGCGAGCGATGAGCGCAAACAGACGCTAGAGCACATGGCCTATGCCTACGCCAGGGAGATGACCTGGCCGAAGCTGGGCCGGCGCTGGGTCGAGCTCATGAGTCGCGCGGCGGCGGCTGACACCACGAGACCTCGACCTCGGAAGGCCGTGGCCGGGTCGTCGCGTCGTTTACATGATTGATGTTTGCACAGGAGACGCGCTGCGGCGACGAACCCTCTCGGTGGAACGCGCGTGACGCAGGCCACCGACGATCGGTCGGGACACCTCGCGGCTGAGCGATCGACGGGAACCATGAACGAACGCCAGGATCGTGGCCGCTAACACACGCTGCTCGTTCTGCGGAAAGGGCCAGGACAAGGTTCGGAAGCTGGTCGCGGGCCCTGGTGTCTTCATCTGCGACCAGTGCATCGACCACTGCCAGGAAGTGGTCGAGGAAGACAGCCGGACCGCCAACCCGACGAAGGCGAAGCCCGGCTTCATCCCCAACCCGAAGACTATCTGCGCCGCGCTCGATCAGTACGTGATCGGCCAGTACCACGCCAAACGCGTCCTCTCGGTCGCCGTCTACAACCACTACAAGCGGATCCAGGCGTCGAAGCTGGTCGGCGACGTCGAGCTGCAGAAGTCGAACGTCATGCTGATCGGCCCCACCGGCTGCGGCAAGACCTACCTGGCGCAGACGCTGGGGAAGATACTCGACGTACCCTTCGCGATCGCCGACGCCACCAGCCTGACGGAAGCAGGCTACGTTGGCGAGGACGTCGAGAACATCCTTCTCCGCCTGATCCAGGCCGCCGACTTCGACATCAGCCGCGCGGAGCGCGGGATCATTTACATCGACGAGATCGACAAGATCGCGCGCAAGTCGGACAACCCGTCGATCACGCGTGATGTCTCGGGAGAAGGGGTGCAGCAAGCGCTGCTCAAGATCCTGGAGGGCACCGTCGCCAACGTCCCCCCACAGGGCGGCCGCAAGCATCCCAACCAGGAATACCTCCAGATCAACACCACCGACATCCTGTTCATCTGCGGCGGCGCCTTCGACGGCCTGGAGCGCATCATCCAGAAGCGCATCGGCCATCGCCGGATCGGGTTCGATTCACATGTGACGACCGACAACGTCGGACACGAGAAGGACGGCTCGAACATCCTCAAGCACCTCCGGCCGGAGGATCTTCTCAAGTACGGGTTCATCCCCGAGTTCGTCGGTCGGCTGCCGATCACCGTGACGCTGCACAGCCTCGACGAGCAGGACATCGTACGCATACTCATCGAACCGAAGAATGCGCTCGTCAAGCAGTACCAGAAGTTCTTCGCGCTGGACAACGTCGAGTTGGTCTTCGAGGGCCGCTCGCTGGAGGCGATCGCGCACAGGGCGCTCCTGCGCGGGACGGGTGCCAGGGCGCTGAGGTCGATCATCGAGGAGGTTCTCCTCAACTCGATGTTCGAGGTGCCCTCCCGGCCCGATATCAAGCGCTGCATCATATCGGAGGAGTCGATCGTCGAGTCCCGCGAGCCCGAGTTCGAGCTTGCCGACAAGTCCAACGGTCACAAGCTGCCGATCGTTGCCGCAACGGCCTAGGGAGGCATTGGGGAGCCACATGCTCGCTCTGGTAGGAGCTGGTTCAGCTGGGACTGATCAAGGATGATCGAAGAGAGCAGCTTCCGTAAGCCGAAGGGAACGCACGTATAGGGGCACAAAAGTCGATCTGCAGACTTTTGCCCTCCTACGCCACGAGGGAGTCAGGAATGCTTTACGAAAGGGAGCGGCTCGTTACCGAGGATGCCGCGCCATTAGCGGCGAGTCCCGAGACGGTTCCCCCGCTTTGGGAGGACTTCGCCAAAGTCTTCGGGTAAGGTTCACCGAGCAGTGCCCGCGCGTCGCAGTAGGCCTCAAGCAGAGCCTGAGTGGCCGCCGGGAGGCGCGTCCCTGCCTGAGCAGCCGCAGCGTGGGCCGTCACATAGCGCCTGAGCATCGTGCGGTGTTCGCGAAGCTGCCGCACGAGCGCGGCCAACCTGAAGTCGTAGTGGTGCCCGGCCTCGAATGCGAATCGGTCGAGTTCTCTCTCGTCCACGTTGGCCCTACCTGAAAAAAAGTGACCCCCACGAACTCCCCTCTCGGGCTCCAGTACTGGTCTTGCAACCTGTTCCGGGCGTTCGAACGTATCTCGCGGGGCTGCTCCTCATGCTAGTTGCGCATCGGTGGTTGGCAAGGGTCGGTCTTCACCAGGTTGCCTGGCTACTTGGGGTTGTCGCGCCCAAGGTCAAGGCGTGACCGTGAACAGCAAGGCTGGTCTCCCGCGGGCAAGTACCGCTGGGGCGCACACAGCGGCGTTCCTGATTAGTTCGGCGAGTTGCCGGGTAGTCATCAAGCAACAGAGCACTGGCAGTGGAGATGGCGTGCATAGGGACCTCCCACCTCCTTCGCAGCTAGCCATCGGTAGTTCACGGGATGGGACGACAGGCTGTCGCTTCGCCGCGAGCCTAGGCGCTTTGAAGCTACCGCGGTTCGCCGTAAACGAGCGCCGGTAGCCGTTGGTGTTGCGTCAGCGTTGGCGTCAGACTGGCGGAGGTGCGTTGCTCGGCCTAAAGCCCTCGTCGGCCGTGGGGACCTGACGGCGCGGGCGTTGCCGGTGGTGAGCTGAGGTCGGAGGTGGAAAGTCATGGCTGTCTACGAGTTCGAGTGCAAGGCGTGCGGCGAGCACTTTGAGGTAAGCGTCCCGATCAGCGAACACGACCGCCTGAAGAAACGGCCGCCAAAATGCCCCAAGTGCGGCAAGGTCCGCGTGCAGCAGCTGGTCTCGAGCTTCTCCACCAAGGCGCCAAGCAAGTACTGAGTCGGACCGTCGGCGACAGAGTCAGTTCAACGACTCTAAGCACCCCTGTTGGCTAGCAGTTAGCCGCCGGAGGTTGGCCCGATGGCAAAAGCACATCAATCGCAACTTCGGTGTCCATCAACAGCCAGCCGTGACTACGAACGCTGCTGGCAACACTGTAGGTCGCCCGTGAGCCCTACAACTTGGAGGCAAGCAACCTCTGCCTGCCCGGTGTTGATTGCTTCGAACGATTCAGCGCGCAGGCGATCGTGATGAATCGGATCACAACTAACACGTTGCTGCGCTAACTGTTGGCCAGACAGCGAGGCCTCTTTGTGTAAGTGGGGACCAGCCACTGGGCCTACCTCGAGAAGGCTTGCGCTAATCTTCGGAATCGACGCCGGCGTAGCTCAATTGGCAGAGCAGCTGTCTTGTAAACAGGTGGTCCGTCTCTGAGATCGCAATCGGCCCAAAAGAGCCTTATGACCAGCTGTTAAAAAACAACTGAACAGCACTTTGTGCCCTAGCGATAAGGATACCCGCCGACACTGATCTTGCGGTTACAGGCGCTTGTGGCTGGAGGCCGTGCAGTAAGGCCAGGGACCGAGGTGACTGCCGCGTACTGGTGGCTCGTTCGGGCCGTCCGCTTGAATGAGAACCTTCTCATCTCCATCTCATGGTGGCCGTAAGACCGCGTCGTAAGTTCGTCCATGAATGGCCGGGGTACCCGCACTCAGCTTCATCGTCCTGGGTCCCGAGGGCCGCGTCGGTCAGCACCGTCTGAGCCAACTGGCCAGTGACCTTCGCACGCTCAAGAGACGTACGGAGCTGCTGGTGACAAGTCCAGACCCTCAATTGCTGCGCCGCGCACTCCGTTCTGCGAGTGCGGATTTGGTCTGCATCTGGGATCCGGACCAATGCTCGCTCGAGGTGCCCCAAATCGAGAACTTTGTTCAGAACCTGCCGACTGTCTGGGAAGTCGCTGTGCAATCCCCCCTTAATCGACAGACTTTCGTGCCACTCCTCGTCCTGCGAAAGGACACGGCAGTCGAAGTCTTCGCTCGGCTGCAGGCTACGGCCAGCCCGCTGCTGGCCGCGTTGTTGGTTGCTCGAGCATGGGGGTATCGCGAGGTCGCGCTCTCGTTCGATCCAGTGGCGCCAAGCGGCAATCACGTACGACGCCTCACGCGGTGGGGTACGTGGGCCCTGTCCAAAAGAGCCGCCGACTGGGCGCAGCAGAAAGATGTCCAAGCAGCTCGCAAAGCCACGCGGCGTCGACGTGTGACCGTCCGGGTTCTGATTCTTGCAGGCACTGCCGCCCTCGGTTGGTGGTTGGTCTGGTTGGTCAACTTCACGCACGCAGCCTCACTGCCCCTATACGGCCTTTTGGTGCTGGCGCAGCTGATCAACATCTTCCAGGTCGTTGGCTACTGGCACGCTGTGTGGCGCCTGCGCGAACCAAGCCGTCGCAAGGGAGACATTGAAGGCGACGTCGATGTTTTCATCACCACATACAACGAGCCCATCGAAATCGTCGAGTCAACGCTCGCCGCAGCGGTCGCAATGGACAGGCCACACCGCACGTACTTGCTCGATGACGGACGACGCCCCGAGATGCAGCAGCTGGCCCGTCGCTATGGAGCTGTGTGGTTGACGCGGCCTGACAACCGCGGTCACAAAGCGGGGAATCTCAACGAGGCTCTCAAGCGCACCGATGGCGACTTCTTCGCGGTGTTTGACGCCGACCATATTCCGGACGCGGCGTTCCTCCAGCGACTGCTGCCGTGGTTTCGCGATGCGGACATCGCCTGGGTTCAGACGCCGCAGTTTTATGTCAATCAGCATGTGTCATTCACCGCGGGTGGCGCAATGGACCAGCAGGCGATTTTCTTTGGCCCAGTCTGCGAGGGGATGGACGGACTCGATGCTGTCATCTGCTGCGGCACCAATTTCGTGATGCGGCGCGCCGCGGTGAATGAGATTGGTGGCTTTAAAGAGGACTCAGTAACCGAGGATGCGGCCACCGGTCTCGCGCTGCACGCACGTGGTTGGCGATCGCGCTACATCAACGAACGTCTGGCTGATGGCCTTGCTCCAGAAGACCTCCCCTCGTTTCTAAAGCAGCAGCGTCGCTGGGCCCAGGGCAACCTCGAGATGCTGGTTCGCGGTCTGCATACTCTGAACAGGCTTCGACCCGCGCTCGGAATTCAATACGCGTGGGCCGCTTCCAACTATCTGAGCGGCGTTTCGGTGCTCATCTACATAACCCTGCCCTGCATTTTCTTGCTCGTCGGTGTGCAAACGGTGAAGTTGACCTCCTCCGACGATTTCATCGCTCACTTTCTGCCCTACATCTTCCTGACGGTGTTCATCTTTGTGCGGTCTCTCGACGGCCAGCTGAGGCTGCGTTCAGTACAGGTTTCATTCGGTCTCTTTCCGGTCCATCTTTCGGCGTTGGCCTCAGCGATCGTTGGACGTCGGATTGCTTTTGCTGTCACTCCAAAGGTCGCGAAGGGCGGGTCTGCCTACGTGCTGGTCCTCCCTCAGCTGGCTGCGATCGCGCTGAGCCTGATCTCAATCCCGGTCGGTCTGCACCGCGTCGTCGATGCGAGTGCGATCACCAACTCGTGCTGGGCGTTGTTCAACATCGCGATGCTGGCCGGCATCGTGCGGGCAGCGAGTGGCCACCGCGTAGCCGAGCCAGTCTTATCCAGGGCTCAGGAGGCTGCCTGATGGCGGTCATCGCTCTCGACTTCCGTATTCGCGCACGCGCTTTCATGAACGTGTCGGCCGTGACCAAATGGGCGAACCGCCTGGCGTTGCCCTGCATGGTCGCTGTCGCCGCGGCGCTTCGACTCTATGACGCAGGTCGACTCAGCCTTCGCCTCGACGAGGGCCAGAGCCTGCACTTTGCGCTCCTTCCGCTGAAGCCTTACAACGCCACATACCAGCACACCGCATCCTTGTTCCAGGCCGCGGCCGCGGACGTCCACCCGCCTGGTTACCTGCTGCTGCTCCACGAATGGATCACCCGATTTGGGACCGACACGGTTGTACTGCGCCTACCGAGTGAGCTGGCCGCGATCGCGACGATTCCGCTTCTCTATCAATTGGCCAGACGGCTCTATAGCCACCACATCGGTCTTATTGCCTCGGCGCTTGGTGCCGCGTCGCCATTCTGGATATGGCATGCACAGGAAGCTCGCATGTACAGCTTCTTGGTGCTGTTTGGAACTGCAGCCACGCTCGGACTGGTGTATGCGGTCGAGGACCGCCGCATTTGGGGATGGGTCCTGTTCACGCTCGCCACCGGCCTCGGAATCTACTTCCACTACTTCGCGTTCGCCGTGCTGGCGGCGCATCTGGTGTACGCCGTGATACGTGCGTCGCGCTTGGGCCTGGCCGTGCTGAAGCCGGCGGCTCTAGCACTGGCCTTCTTATCGGTCGCTTACCTTCCCTGGATCTGGATGCTGGTCCACTTCTATCGCGGAGCTGGCGACCCCAATCTGGCGCCGCCCGACGCTTACGCACCCCTCCTGCTGTTGTCCGACTTCCTGCTCGGCTATCTAAATGTCGCGGCAACGTCACAGGTGATGGCTGCGTGGCCATTGCTCGTGTTTCTGGCCCTGGCTGCGGGAAGTTTCGGTGCTCATCCGAGCTGGCGTGGACTCTTGCTGGGGACTCTCTTTCTCGTGCCGACCATCGGCGTTTTCGCGCTGTCCTTGATGTGGAAGCCGATGGTCTCGGCCCGCTACCTCATCGTCGTGACGCCGGCCCTCTTCATTCTTCTGGCGGTTGCGGTGGAAAGGATCGTTCGCGGGCCGATCCATCTGGCCGCCATCGCATTGATAGCAACCCTGATGCTGCTCGGCCTGGGCGTTGAACGAACCAGCCCGTACAACCCGGCCGCGGAGGACTTCAGTCAGGTCGCCGACTATATCCACGAGCATTCTGCAGCCGGCGATGTGGTCGGTATCGACGCAGGTTTTAATCGATACACGTACGAGTACTACTCCAACGACAACCTACCGACGTACCTCATTCCTGCTCCTACCGCCGCGCCCCAGAAAAGGCTCGGCGAAGCCGCCATCGACGGCTATGTGCGCAGCGTTGCCGCCGGGTACAAGCGGTTGTGGATGGTGTACTACCTCGAGGACGAAGGCTCAGCGGACGTCCGGCACTATCTCGACTACCACTTTCGCGGACGGAGCGTCGTAATCGGCGGCCGTTACGGCCGGAACCAGGCGGGAGATCCCGGAAGCTTTGTCAATGTGCAGCTGGTCTTGTATCAGATTCCTGATCTGCCACAGCAACCAGTGCAGGCCAGGCCGCTGACCTTGGCCCAGCTGGACTGGCTGACGGCATTGCCCTCAACAACCCGATATCCGGATGCCCCGGTGCTTGGTAGTCAAGGCGAGATTGTGCGACCGATCGGGTGGTCAACTCCAGAGCCGGAGCCGCTGCCTCGCTGGGGGTTCGGAGCATCGTCCCCGCCGGCGCCTGACGACATCATCACCGTCTTCAACCCAAACCGCAGCGCGGTCAAGGTGCAGATACAGGCGCACTGGGTGCTGGGTGACATCGTCACCGCCATCGCAGTCCCTCCGCTCTCCGACCTCGAATACAGCCTTACTCACTGGGACAGCCGGGCTGCGGGCCTGGCGCTGACCGTTGTCTCTTCGCTTCCAGTGACAGTGAACCGAACGGAATTGTCGGGTAAGCAAGTCATCAAGCAATACGGGTGGGACGCCCGAGTTCCGTCCGGGCAGGCATACGACGGTCAGGTCTGGGTCGGCGGCCCTCAGCCGCCTACGCCTGCCCAACTTGCGCAGCTTCCGTGTGGCGGCGCCGAAATATGGGCCTCTCACATGCAAATGGGCTCAGGCAGTTTCATCGTCAGCCGCTATCTGGCAAGCGGCCAGCAGCTCGCGGTGCAGGGCGGCTGGAGTTACGACATTGGCAAGGGCGGCATTCAACGAATCGCCTCAATTCCAGCTTCGCAGCTCGGGTATGGCAATTACGAGCTTCGAGTGGTTAGAGCAGGTGGTGGGCAACCGACCTCCGAACGAATCGCATATTTCGGTATCGGCTGCACGCCACCGTGGCTTATCCCGCGACGGTCTCCGAAGCACGGAGGGGGCGATTGATGCGTCTCCGGCTGACGTATGCAGCGTTGGGCATCGTGATAGCGCTCGGCGCGAGCGCACTCGTCTACCAATTCGAGTTCGGCCCAGGCAAGCTCCATGCGAGCCGCCCCCAGGCCTCCGCAACCCAAGTTGCACCGTCGCCTGTCGAGTCGCCGCGTCCCTCGCTGTTGGCGGCAGCATGGAGCGGCTACAAGGATCGCTTTATTCAGCCTGACGGTCGCGTTATCGATTTCCAGCGCGACCAGGTGACCACGTCCGAAGGCCAGTCCTACGCCATGCTGCGCGCGGTCTGGATGAATGACCGGCCCACTTTCGACCTGACCTGGCGGTGGACACAAGATAACTTGGGCGATCCCGCACGCAGCCGTATCGGCTGGTTATGGGGCAAGTCTTCCGATGGGAGCTGGCGCCTGTTGGACGCAAACAGCGCGAGCGACGCCGATGAAGATATCGCCCTCGCGTTGCTTTTCGCAGCCCATCAGTGGAGTCCCACCTACCGACCGGCTGCGATCGCCCTGCTCGGCCGAATTTGGGACGAAGATGTGGCCACCGTGGCAGGACAGCCCTATCTCGCGGCCGGCAATTGGGCACCAGGAGCAGCTGGGGGCCCAGTCTTGAATCCTTCCTATTTCGCTCCCTATGAGTATCGGATCTTTGCGCAGGAAGACCACGCCCATCCGTGGGGAGAGCTCGTCGATTCCTCGTACAAGGCCTTGCAAGCGTGCACCGACTCAGCCCTGGACAGCGGCGCCGGCCGCCTGCCCCCCAACTGGTGCGCTCTCGACGTCGCCACCGGGGCTCCACACCCTGCCCCTGGCATGTCTCAGGGCAGCGACTACGGATATGACGCCTTCCGCGTCATGTGGCGAGTGGCTCTGGACGCCCGATGGAACCTCGAGCCGCGAGCGACGCGCTATCTCAGCTCTCACAGCATGGTTCTGCTCGATTCATGGCGCCAGCAGGGCAAACTCGCATCGCAATACACACATGACGGCGCGGTCCGTAATCCAACCGAAGATCCGACCGTATACGGTGGCGCCATCGCCTCCTTTCTCGTCGTCGACAGGAATGCTGCGGATCAAATGACGTCTCGCCTGGAGGCGACCGCGACGAGTAGTGGCCAGGGCGGCATGTACTTCGGAACATCGACCAATTACTACGAGCAGAACTGGGTTTGGTTCGGCCTCGCCTTCGCTTACGGCACTCTCCACAACCTGGATCGGTGAGAGCAGTCAGGCGAGAGGCAACTCGATCGTGAAGCGTGCTCCAGCGCCCGGTTTGCTCTCGACGTGCACGGCGCCTCCGTGGGTGCGCGCGACTTCATAGACAACTGTCAGGCCGAGACCGCCATCGGATCGGCTGCGTCCGTCTTTGAACCAGGGTTCGAACACGTGCGGCAGATGCTCGGGCGCGATCCCGTTGCCGGAGTCCGCCACAGTAATCAAGGCGTGACCTCCGGACGACTGGCAGCTCAGATGGATCTCCCCGCTCTCGGGAGTATGCCGAGCGGCGTTGACGACGAGGTTGAGGAGGGCACGGGCCAATTGCTCGCGGTTACCTCGCACTATGACGGCTTTGGGCGCGTAGACAACCCAATGTTGAGTCGAGGCGCCCCGAGCTCGGCGATGCACCTCGAGGAGAAGCTCGCGCACATCGACGATTTTGGCCGACACCTTGTCGGTTTGGATGCGGCTCAAGAAGAGCAGGTCGTTGACGTCTTCAGTCACGCGTTCCAGTTCCTCGAGCGCGACGTCGATTGTTTGCTGCACCTCGTCTGAGGAGGGCTGCCGTTGCCGCCTCAACACCTGAAGATGACCGCGGATGATAGTGAGTGGAGTCCTCATTTCGTGCGAGGCAAGCGCATAGACCTTCTCCCGCTGGTGAAAACCAAGCTCAAGCCTCGTCACCATCTCGTCAAAAACCTCTGCCAGTTGCCCCACCTCATCTCGGGGTCCGCGATGCTCGATGCGATGGCCGAAGTCGCGCTCCGTGATGCCCGCGGCCGTGAGTCTGATCCTCATTACCGGCGCGAGCGCTCGCCCAACCACACCGTAGGTCAGCAGCCCTGAAGCCGCAGCTATGCCAAGACAGAGCAGGCTTATCACGGGGGTTATGGTGCCCAAGATCGCCTGCGCGTCGTGAAGCGGTAGGGCCACCCTGACATCACCAATGCTCTTGCCGCCTAGCGAGATCTTCGCCGCGGCCATCCGGTAATCGCCACGCGCGCCGGTCACTGTCGAAATTTCGCCGAATGTACCCGAGCGGCCAACCATGGCCAGCAGAGAGCTGTCCTTGGAGTTGCTGATGGTTGCTCCGCCCGCCAACTGGACGCGGATGACGGGGGCAAGTCCAGAGGCAGCAGCTGGGTCGCTTGCAATGAATTCGCGAGTCGTAAGGTCCACGTCTGTTGGCGTAGCTGCATACGACACCTGTTGCTGAAACGCACGAACCTCGAGCGCAACGTTGGCATCGACTGTTCCGTAGAGCTGTGTGCGAAGGATGGCCAGGGTCACAAGCTCGACTGCAATGAGCGCGATCAGCACCACCGCTGCGGCAGTCAAAGTCAACCTGATGCGGATGCCCAATCGAGCCAGCAGTTGGTCAAGGCGCCGGACAGCTACCTTCATCGCTCCCATCCAACGCTCGAGGTGGTAGTCGATGTTCATGACACGCGCAACCGATAACCTGCGCCTCGAACCGTCTCGATTCGCACATCGGCCGGCCAAGGCACCTTCCGTCTCAGATAGCCGACATAGACGTCGACGAGGTTGCTCTCGCTGAACGTGTCATACGGCCATACACCACTGCTGATCTGGGCTCGCGTAACAACATGATTGGGATGGCGGAGGAAGTACTCCAGCAGTGCAGACTCGCGTACTGTCAAATCCACACGACCGCCGGCCGAGCTTGCCGAATTTTCGCGTAAGTCGAGTCGGAGCGTGCCAGCCCGCAACTCGACTGCGCTAGCCTGGTCCCGTCGCAGGAGCGCGCGGATTCGGGCAAGTAGCTCATCGAAATCGAATGGCTTACCGAGGTAGTCATCGGCGCCCGCGTTCAGACCTCGGACCCGGGAGCTCACATCGTCGAGGGCTGTGAGTATCAAGACTGGCAAACCTGCCTTGGTGCTGCGCAGGGCCGTCAGGACATCGAGCCCGCTGCCATCCGGCAGGACGAGGTCCAGTACCACAAGATCGATCGGTTCAGTCCTCGCCAGCGCAAGGGCTTCGACAATGTCGCGGGCGCGGACGCACGAATAGCCTTCCGCCTGAAGCCCCTTGCTGACAAAGGCGGCGATGCGCTCCTCGTCTTCGACGAGCAGGATCAGCACCCGCCCGAATTGCCAGTGACAGCGACCCGACGCCTAGTCTCCGCCGTCTCCTCCATCGCCCTTACCGTGCTTACCGCCTTTTGGCGCCTCGTCTGACTGGATCGGGGCTGACTGAACGGCGACGTTCAGATGCTTGCTGGTACCAGCGTTGATGACAGCCGGAACGGGCCCGCTGTGACCAGAGGTGGCGGCGGCGAGCGTCGCACGGCCCACGCTGGTTGCGGCCAGCAGAAGCAGAATGGCGGCCAGTAATACGACAAAGAGAGTCGCCGGCCTTCGTACAGCTATGTCACCCATACCGTGCCTCCAGTGATTCCCGGGTGGCAATCGTTGAGTAGAACGATTGTGACACCCCATTCTTGTGTTTGAGCCGTTAGGTTAAACCCCGTGCGTGGAATCATACGCACGACCGATTTATGGAGGAGCAATACAGGATCTACGGCCCACTAAAGGGACTCGAGATCTGCCTTTTGAACTGCCCTGGGTTTGATGGAGGCCTGCCATGACGCGGCTCGTTTCGAATTCAGATTAGGCCCCAACGACCCTCGCAGAAAAGTTCCTTTACCCTTCCGGATGACGCCGGCGTAGCTCAATTGGCAGAGCAGCTGTTTTGTAAACAGCAGGTTACGGGTTCGATTCCTGTCGCCGGCTCCAGCT
>Ga0209009_1000422_pt1 | contig 15034 bp, 10 predicted proteins | sample BlaSpr_A8_OM3_M2_FD_187979 | JGI IMG/M metagenome (GOLD analysis project Ga0209009, IMG submission 187979) | Forest soil microbial communities from Thunder Bay, Ontario, Canada - Black Spruce, Ontario site 2_A8_OM3_M2 (SPAdes) (version 2) | ecosystem: Environmental > Terrestrial > Soil > Boreal... | reverse complement strand
GACGACACCTATTTAATTGCGCCGCACCTGGTGATTACCAGTTCCCCTGAGAGAAATCTTATAACGCTACTCAATCGCTCGGCCGCTGGTAGGGAATTTTACAATCGCGTGTCGTCGCAGAAAGAGGACGAACAACTAAGCGGATTATCCAAACTATTTCCTTCTCCGCGATATACAACACGAAACAGAGTCCCTATCACGCGAAGCGATGGCTCGACTCTGACAGACATAGACCTGATGCTTTATGACGAACCCAACGCGGTATTGCTACTCGTGCATGCAAAATGGCTTGTAAGGCCGGATACTGTCCAAGAGGTGTTGGCCAAAGACGACGAAGTACGATCTGCGCTTGGAATTGCTGATAACGCGGCCGCGCGAATAAGCGATTTGGGTCATGAGTGGATTTCAAGTGTGCTCCGGGTAGAGCTTACAGCTTTGCCAAGACTGCATTCCATCGTGGTCAACAGAGATTTTGTCCCAAGTGGTTGGGTTTATAACGCGGAGATTCCCGTTGTTAACACAGATTTTGTAACGAAATTCGTCGGCTCCTCGCAGTTCACCGGCTTGGATTCTCTGTATGCGGCTTGTGCGGGCTTCAACGAATATCTCAAGAAAAAGCACCCGGTCAAGGTCGGCCACGACGAAATTCGCTTTGGCGACTACCTGTTCGAGTTTCCGACTGTCGAACAAGCGTGATAAGTTGCATCCTACGTCGGAGTTCATCGCGGCAGCTTGGCGAGGAGGGGCCTATATGACTGCAAGTAGGGGGAGGGTTGAAGGAATTGGGGAATCACCCCACGAACGGCGACACGGATGGCTCAAAAATGGCAACCCGCCGGGTGACCTCTCGAAGGCACCACGCTGCGGTGCAAAAAATCGGCGCGATGCGTCATGCCAGTGTCCAGCGATGCGAAATGGTCGGTGCAGACTTCACGGGGGGCTCAGCACCGGACCAAAGACTCCAGAAGGTATCGAACGCATCCGGCGAGCCGTAACGAAGCACGGGATGTACTCGAAGCGGGCCAAAGCAGAACGGGAGCATTATCGGAATCTCTTGCGGCATTGCCGGGAGACGCTGAAAGCGATCAAGCCGTACCAGCTTTAACGCCCTCTGCGTTGACTTCCCTTCGTGACGGTACGAGAATCCACGTCACAGGATCTAATCTTTTGAGACGCTTAGCCCTCCAACTGGTGAAGGCTCTTCTTGTTATTTCGGTCATGCTTTGGTTTTCGACGACCACCTCATTTGCTGGCGAGATCGACGCGTGCAAATATCTAATCGTGACCGATTTCACACAAGATCCTTACGGCATCGCCAAAGAGTTGCGTGCTCAAGGTAGGGCAAGAGGGTTTGTCGTCGTTTCGACCATGACGGAGGTTCCTCCGGGCTGACGTGTTAAGGAGTTGCGTGATATAGCACGTTATAGAATCCGTACAAGGAGCACAGTCCCTCATGAAGCCCAGCGCAGTGACGATGCAGCGTTGCCAATCGTGCGGCGAGATGCGCATGACGAAGTTCGTCGCTTTCTATCGAAACGTCGGGATGCTTTTCAGGCGACAGACGTACACGGCAATGGGAAACTTTTGCGAGAGTTGCGTCCACAAGTACTTCTGGAAATTCGAGGCGTTGGACATCGTCCTTGGGCCGTGGGGGATGATTTCTGCAATAGTTGCTCCTATATACTTCGTACAGAACATTTTCAGCTACGTTGTCGCACTGTACCAATTTGAGCGGGCTGGAACAGCGGGGGAATTTCCGCAGACTCCGAGGTTTCCGTTCCTCAAGGCTTTGGCTGTGGCGGGCGCAGCCGTAATAGCCTTGGTTGCGGTCCGAACGATCACCAAAAGACAGCGCGCCGCCGCTGTTTTCGCCAATGCGTCGGCACGGCACCAGACCGAGCAAATTTTGTGTGGAGATAAGCTTAAATCCGTGAAGCTTTTCTCCACTGCAGACTATGAGGCAGCGGCAGCGACCACGCTTGCGTGCGGGGAAAGCGTTGTTCCCGTGGTTCATAAGGATAATTGGACAAAGCTACAGACGCAAAAGGGTGATGAGGGATTCCTTCCCAAATGGTATGTCGGATTGCCGACAAACGCTGGGTCTAAAAAGGCTACGGAATGCAACCGGCCTTCGCCCATGCAGAATGTAGAGCAGTACAAAAAATTGAAAGCCGCTATTGACGGTTTCATTGACGCTGAGAATATCTCGGACAAGGACTCTCGGGATACCACTGAGGACTTAGCGTCAGATGCCTACTTTTTGGCTTACCTAACGGCAGATGACGGCGGCAGATCAAAGGCTGAAGTGCTAATGGAGGCTGTGAACAACCCTAAGTTCGGGGACGCTTTCTCCAAGCTGTCCGCCAGCGAGCAAGCGGAAGTTCGGTCTTGGTACAACAAGAACTTGGCTGTTATGTCGAGGGCTTTCGACTTGGGTTACGAGGAAGGGGCTAACCTCCCCTGCAATTCAGAATAGCCGTCTTTCGACTGGCGGTTTGACTCAGAAACAAGGGCTTGGTGCCAGTCTGACTAGCAGATTGAGTAACGGCTTGTCAGTATTATCCGTAGCAGATTCAGTAGTTTACACAGAGCGTTGCAAGGTCGTTGCAAGCGGAGAGCTATCAATTGAGCGAAACGACGCCAGAGGCACCACCAAAAGGCCAGTTGCGCAACGGAGGACATCGCGGGCGTGGGGGGAAAAGACCAGGAGCAGGCCGCAAACCTAATTACTTGAAGCGTCTCGGAATCAAGGCCCTTACAGCTGCGGAGATACTCGCGCATCACGACGAGCCTGATCTATGGCGAGGTTTGCTGACGCACAAAAGCCCCGATATTAGGCTGCGGACGTTGCAGTACTTGACGGATAGACGCGACGGAAAAGCAAAGCAGGCGGTCAACGTCACTGGCGGCCTCTTCCACCCCATACGGCCTATCGTGATCCGCTCTTGGCTGCTTTATCCCAGGAAGAGCTTAACGCCCTCGACAGCATCACCAGGAAGCTTGCACTTCCAGTCTCAGACGTCGCGCCAGATGCCCAGCATAATCAAATAGAATCAAACACAGCAACGGAATCGTCACACCCCGCGTCTCAAGATGTGGATTTAGTGCCAGAGCTTCCCAACGCGATTGAGGTGAAGTGTACGCCCGCGACAGCATCCGACGCGGTGGAATCCCCGCACTAGCAACTATTGTGTTAGTCTCCTGGTTAGCGCAGCCGTTCACTCAGTGCGAGGAGCAGAATGCGGCGAGATAGGTTCGACCCGCTTGAAGTTCCGAACTACGGCTTCCAAGAAGCAGTCCGATACCTTCACGTCCCTAATTCCACGCTTCACTATTGGATGCGGCCTAGCATTGGTCTTCTTGCCCCAGTGGATCGGCTTAGGGGACTTTTTTCCTTCAAGAACCTAGTGGAATGTTACGTACTGAATGGCCTTCGCGAGATACATGGCGTGAAAGTATCACGGATTCATCACGCGCTCTCATACTTGCGCAAACACTTCGCTTCAAGACATCCCCTTGCAGACTATGAGCTGAAGACTGACGGAAGGTATATTTTCTTTTGGGATCAAGGAACTTACCTCAACTTATCACTTGAAGGGCAACGCGGTATCGCGCCAGTTCTCGACAGTTACTTGCGACGCCTTGAGCGTGAATGGCGAACAGGTAAATGGATTCTCTACCCTTTTATGCGGCTCCAAGACATGCGGACAACTGAAGACCATCCGAAAGTCATTGCAGTAAATCCTAAAGTATGTTTTGGCATGCCAGTGTTGAACGGTACAAGGATAACTACCGCCACGCTGGTAAGTAGGCACCTAGGCGGCGACTCAGTTCCAGCGCTGGCGAGCAGCTATGGGCGATCCGAAAAAGAAATCGCGGAAGCGATACTCTGGGAAACGGGTAAAAAGCAAGCCGCTTAAGAATTTTACGCTCTACCTCGATGAAAGTTTTAACTGCGAGGAAGTGAAGGATGCGCTGTCTGCCGCCAATTACAAGTTCCGTGTTTATTCACAAGACTTCAAGGGTGGAGAAGAAGACCCGAACATCTTGCCATTGGTTGGAAAACGTGGCTGGGCGATGCTCACATGCGATTCTAAGAACCGATACAGAGACCTCGAACGCAAGCTCATTATGCGGTACCGAGTGCGCCAATTTGTATTTGCAGGAAATCTTGGTGCTGCCACTCTTGGGAACCTAATAGTCAGCGTATATCCGAAAATGCGCACGTTCGCGAGGGAGCACGAGCGACCCTTTGTCGCAGGGATAACCAAATCTGGAGACATTTACCTCCGAATGGATCATAAGGGACATTATGAAGGCGCAAGTAGGTTCGCGAAATCCTAGAAACATCCCCGGCAACCTTATACCAGGAGCCGATACCATCCTCAACATCATGGATCATTAAAAATTAGCCGCAGCGCAAGAAGAACTGATGCGCCATCACTGGGATACTTTCTCGACTCAACCGCTTACCATCGCGCAAGGGGGAACGGGTGTGATTGTGCCTGGATGCGTTCATTGCCGAAAAATCGATACACCGGCAATCAATATCTCTCGCACCTAGCAATCGACGTGTTACCCGGAATACTGGAGAAGGCTCTGTGCCAAGCTTCCGAAACGTAGAACGGGCAAAAGCAATCATCCTAGACGGCAAAGAGTTATTTTTGAAGAAATGTAGCAAGTGCCGGACGGAATTTTATGGCACCAAAGACGAGACGCATTGTGAGAAGTGCCGGAAACGCAAAAAGAAATGAGAATATCGTGACGATAGCATTAGTTATTTGGAGCGCGATCCTGCCATTGGTTGGAGTCTTGGTAGGCGCTTATGTCACGAACCGGAATCAAAGGCGGCAATGGCTCAGTAACTGCAAAAAAGAGGAATACAGCGAGTTGCTGTCCGTTGTCACTAAATCCGTGATGATTTACCTTGATCTCTTCGCCAACCCTTTGCCACCAGCGGAACAGCGGCGAGCAGAAACGAACGCCCTCACGCGAGTTGCGGAGATAGCCCAGAATCGAATATTTGCAGCACCTGCCGTTAAGCGGCTCGACCTCGTGAAGCGATGGAATGGCGCGGCACGAGACTTAGGGGACGACGGTGACATCGAGAAGTTCACGGGAATTGCGGCGAAATTGCTGAAAGAAATCCGCAATGCCGCCATTGAAGACATTGAGGCCTAGAAGTCCCGTTTTACTTGATCTTCTTTTTTCTCCCCGGCCTCGTGCTTGCGATAACTTTCCGAGCTTTCTCAATGTCCCGTTCAGACCAGAGCCGCACTTTCACGGTGCCGACGCTTACCAGCGGAGGGGCATCAAGAGTCTTGTATTCTGTAACGTGTCGCTGGAGAGTGAGAAGCGTGACTCCCAACTTCTCAGCGGCCTGACGAGTTGTAAGTTTCCCCTTCACGACATGCCGTATATCAGATAGGAAAAGCAGGTACAAGTTGTTTTTCGGTTCTGATTATCCTGACGTTGCAAAATGCGTTGCAAGATCGGTTTACGACCCAGCCCTAAAGAGCACGAATGGAACCAAACGTCAGACACTGAGAATAAAAGAGATGGGATAAAGCGACTCAATTCGTAATCGGCAGGTCGGCGGTTCAAGTCCGCCTCTCGGCTCCACCCCCTATCGCTACTAGTAACAGAGTCCAGCAGTTCTTCGATATTTCAGCCTGAACTTAATTCCGGGTAAGCGTACTCACCTTCGCTAACGCAAAACTTATTGGTTCCAGACTGTTTTGATGTTGGTGAATTCGCGGATTCCGTAAACGCCCAATTCGCGGCCGATTCCAGAGCGTTTCACGCCGCCGAACGGGACTCGAGGATCAGAGGCCACCATGCGATTGATGAATACCATTCCCGCCTCGATCCCATTAATAAACTGTTCCTGCTCGTTTTTGTCGGCTGTCCAGGCGCTGGCGCCCAACCCGAAAGGCGTGGCGTTGGCGAGGCGAATCGCGTCGTCTATGTCTTTCGCCCGGAAGAGGGAAGCGACGGGACCGAAAAGCTCGTCACAGGCTGCTGGTGACCCATCGGGAATATTGCTGAGCACGGTGGGCGCGTAGAAATTCCCTGGGCGGTTAAGCGGTTTACCCCCAGTCAACAATTTTGCGCCAGCTTTGATGGTTCTTTGTACGTCGGCGTCGAGAGTTGTGACACCATCAGCGGTAGCGAGCGGCCCTAGCTCTGTGCTCTCATCAAACGGGTCGCCGATTTTAAGAGCTTCCATTTTTTCGACGAAAAGCTTTTCGAACTCATCGGCGATGCGTTGATCCACGATGAAGCGCTTTGCTGCGATGCAGGATTGCCCGTTGTTTTGCACCCGCGCCTTCACCGCCGTTGCGACTGCGTCTTTAAGATTTGCGCTGGGCATCACGATAAAGGGATCGCTCCCCCCCAGCTCCAGCACCACTTTCTTAACTTGTTTCGAGGCAGCAACCGCTACTTGAATTCCCGCGCCTTCACTTCCAGTCAACGTCGCTGCGGCGATTCGGTGATCGGCGATAATCCCTGCGACTTTGTCGGAGCCAATAAGCAGAGTCTGAAATGCTCCTTCAGGAAAACCGGCGCGCAACAGAACTTCCTCAATCAGCAGAGCGGACTGCGGCACGTTCGAAGCGTGTTTCAGAAGGCCCATATTGCCAGCCATCATCGCCGGCGCCGCGAAACGAAAGACCTGCCAGAAGGGAAAATTCCAGGGCATCACCGCAAGTACCACGCCCAACGGCTGATAGCGTATGAAGCTTTGCGTGGCCGGCGTTTTGACTACTTCGTCAGCGAGAAAACCTGCACCGTGTTCGGCATAGTAGCGGCAACCGACCGCGCATTTGGCAGCTTCTTCCACCGCAGCGCGAAAGGGCTTGCCCATTTCCAGCGTCATCACACGGCCGAACTTTTCCTTCTCGTTCTCCAGAATCTCAGCCGCGCGCACAAGCATTTCCGCTCGCTTCGAATGCGGAATCTTTTTGTATGACTGAAATGTTTCTGTCGCCAGCTGAATTTTTTTCTCGATTTGCGCGTCGGTCAAAGCCTCGAAAGATTTTACAAGCTCGCCGGTGGCGGGATTGATCGTCGCAATAGCCATCTTTTATCCTTTTTACGGAGTCTGTTCCAGGACTCGGAGAACGGCCATTCCTGGCCGCAAAACACGGTTCCATTCGTTCGACCAGACTACCACATCGTCATTTGAACCGCAGTTCTCTCATGGATTGGATGCGCGGCGGGGGGAATTGATTTTTTCTCTGAGCTTCGGAAGGGTGATCTACTTTCGATAGTCGTCCCGACTCTTGGAGCTTGTGGTGCGCTTCCTCCCAAGATGGCAGTTCGGGCGACTCCTGAGTCCAATGGGCCACCGCAGCTTCGTCGCACCATTCCATCAAACGTCTCATTACTCGCCCATGGGGTCCAGAAAGCATATAGCGCTTCATGGACTGTTCGTCAGTCCAAATAGTGCAAGTCCAAAACGTGTTCCGAGCTTCCCGAAGCACCGAAACCGCAAGCACACCTTCTGCCGACTTGGCTTGCCGCGCTGAGCGTATTGCTTGAACGAGGAAAAAAGGAAGATAGCGCCAGGATCTAACGCGAAGCCTGGTCAGCGATATGAAGTGGCCGTTCATCCGCAGACGCTGTCACCTCCAGCGTTCCTTTAGCATCAAATCACGATGATGGCGTTTACGGCCAGGCAAATTTTGACAAATGCGGCACTTTCTATACGCTCTCGAATGGGGGGGCAACTGTAACTCGCTTAGATGAATGGGCTTACAGGCGCGAGTTTGGCATGGTTCCTGCACTTAGCCTAAATTGCGTGGTGGGGTTTGTATGTCAGGCTTCACATCGCGACCCGCAACTTAAAAAAAATTACAAATCCAAATTCGATAAATTCGATAGAGGACTGCAGTGAGATTAAGCCTGCGTTTAATCTTATTTCTGGTTGTTGGTATCACACTGGTCACTTTCCTGGTTGCGAGAAACCAGGTTCGCGGCGAGAAGCGTGGTCTTCGCGCTGACTTGGAGCGCCGTGCGGGAATCCTGGCTGAAACCTTGCAAGAGATCATCGAGCCCGCGCTGGAGCGAGGTTCGCGCGATTCGTTGAGGCGTATTGTCGAGCGGTACGGCAATAGAGAACGCCTCGCGGGGGTGGTTGTGTACGATCCGCAGGGTAACGTGATCGCCGAAACGCCCAGCCTGACCTCACTCTTCAATCAGCCGCCGGTTCCCATTAAAGAGCTCGAGGCGGGACAAGGCGAGTCCAGCAAGTTTTTCGATCATGACGGCAAGTCAATGGCGATTCACGGATACTTTCTGCCATTGCACAGCAAATCTTCTTCTGTAATCGGCTATCTCGGGATTTTTCATGATGCCAGTTACATCGAAGCTCAAAGCGTTCGTATTTGGCGCGAAGCTCTTTGGCACGTAGTCGCGCAGGTGCTTCTAATTGTCTTGATCACTGTGCTGATTATCCGCTGGACGATCATTCTTCCAATTTCCAGAACCGCTCAATGGATGAAAGACGTTCGCGCAGGCCGCACCGTATCACGCCCCTCTTTGCCAAAAGGCGACTTCCTGGAGCCGTTCACACGCGAAGTACAGAATCTTACCGAAAGTCTAGTCGAAGCCAGAGCTGCTGCGGAACAAGAAGCGCATTTGCGCGAAACGGGTGAGTCGTTGTGGACCCCCGAGCGCTTGCGCGTCAGCATCCAAAAGAAAGCGCTTCAAAATACTTTGTTTGTCGTGTCGAACCGCGAACCGTACATGCATGTTCATCGAGGCAAAGCCGTCGAGATGATTATTCCCGCAAGCGGCTTGGTCACTGCTCTGGAACCGATCCTTCGAGCCTGCGACGGTGAATGGATTGCCTCGGGCTCGGGTGATGCCGACCGCGAAACCGTTGATGAAGGTGATCGGCTTCGCGTACCCCCCGATAAGCCGGAGTACACCCTGAAACGCGTGTTCTTAACCAAAGAGGAAGAAGAAGGCTACTATTACGGTTTTTCGAATGAAGGTCTGTGGCCTCTCTGCCATATCGCGCACACACGGCCAATCTTTCGCACCTCTGATTGGCAAGCCTATCAGGACGCAAATCGCAAATTTGCTGACGCAGTGCTATCCGAGATGGAAGGAGTGGAAAAACCCCTCGTGCTGGTGCAGGACTATCATTTCGCGCTTCTCCCGCGCATGCTCAAGGAAGCGCGTCCCGACGCACGCGTCGCGATTTTCTGGCATATTCCGTGGCCCAATCCGCAAGCCTTCGGAATCTGTCCTTGGCAGCGTGAACTTCTCGATGGGCTTCTGGGCGCCGACCTGATTGGCTTTCACATCCAAGCGCACTGCAACAATTTTCTCGAGACAGTGGATAACGCGGTTGAATCGCGCATCGAATGGGAGCGCTTTGCGGTGAAGCGCCAAGGCCACATCACGCTGGTTCGTCCATTCCCGATCAGCGTGGATTTCCGCGACAAGCACACGGAACCTCAAACGCAGATTTCACCTTATGTCCTCCGCGCTTCGTTGCTGAAAAAATTGGGGATCGAAGCGAACTTTCTCGGCATCGGCGTAGACCGCATTGACTACACAAAGGGAATCATCGAACGCTTCCGTGGAATCGAACGCTTTCTGCAAAAGTATCCGGGGTATGTTGGCAAGTTCACATTCGTGCAAATCGGAGCGCCTAGCCGCACGCACATACCGCGCTATCATGAGTTTCTGGCCGAAGTAGAAGCGGAAGCAGCTCGCGTGAATTCAGCTTTTCAGACCGCGAACTGGAAGCCGATCGTGATGCTTACCCGACACCATAGCCACGATGAGATTCGCCCTTACTATCAAGCAGCCGACTTCTGTATGGTGACATCGCTTCACGACGGCATGAACCTGGTTGCTAAGGAATTTATTGCTGCACGCGAAGACGAACAAGGTGCGCTCATCCTAAGTCAATTCACCGGAGCCAGCCGCGAACTGCGCGATGCCATCATCGTGAACCCCTATGACGTGGAACAAATGGGCGAAGCGATCCGTTCGGCTCTCGAAATGGACCCCGAAGAGCGCCATGTTCGAATGGCGCAGATGCGACGCGTGGTGAAAGAGAACAACATCTATCGCTGGGCTGGAAACTTGATCACAGAACTTTCCGAAATCAGAGTCGGCGATAATGAATCCAGCATTGAGCCTTCGGACTTGCTCAAGTCGCCTGAGACAAAGCCCAACCAGCACAGTGTCCACCTCAGCGTGGTGCCGCCGAGAACGAGTGTCGGGGGATAAGATTAGCGCTTCGAGAAATCTCGTTCAGCCGTCCGAGGAAACCGCGCCTGCGGGCCAACGTCGTGCGACCGCAAATCATTTCCCCGGTTATCTATTCCGTAATTGGCGGCAATTGAAATCGCGGCTGATAGCCGCGGAAGCGTGCGCGCTCTTCCTAGACCTCGACGGCACGCTCGTGCCGCTACGTCCCCGTCCTGCTGATGTCCAGCTCTCTCGACAGACCAAGAGAATTCTAAAACGTCTTCAAGGCCATGCCAATTTGCATTTGGCGTTCGTAAGCGGCCGCCAGCTTAAAGTTTTGCGAAGCATCATCGGCATGGACAAGGTGCATTACGTCGGCCTGCATGGCGCAGAATGCGAAGATAAATCCGTGGATATGAGTAGAGAAAGCGCGCGCGCTCTTTCTGCCGCCAAGCGCGCGGCCAAAAAGCAGCTTCAGAAATACCCTGGAATTTGGATCGAAGATAAAGGCTTGAGTTTTGCAGTGCATTACTGGCGCGCGAAGCCGGCAACCATTCGAGCAGCGGAGCTGGCATTGAATCAAATACTCGCGCCGAAGCTGGGAACTCTGCACATTCTCAACGGTAATAAAGTGTGGGAAGTGATGCCAAAGGAAATTCCAGGAAAGGGCGTAGCATCCCGCGCGTTGTTGAACGGATTGCCGGAAAAAACTTTGGGAATCTACGTGGGCGACGACGTCACCGACGAAACAGCCTTCGCCGCTCTGAACGATCAGATCACCGTGAAAGTCGGCAGGATGCCCGGCACCCAAGCCCATTTTTATGTGCGCGATCCGGCGGAAGTTCATCGCTTTCTGACCCATCTCGAAACATTGCTTTCGTAAAATAGAAAACCTCGCCATTCTTTTGCCACTGAAACAAAAGCAAAAGGTCTACCCAGTTTATTGAAGGAATTGCCCCAAATTATGTAATTCGATTGAACTTCGCGTATGATGGCTAGCGAAATCCCCGTGTCTCGGACCGGAAAGGCCTCTCATGAATCACCGGTTCACCATAGGTGTCGAAGAAGAGTTTCAAATCGTTGATCCCGCCACGGGAGAACTGCGTTCGCATGTAAGCGAACTCGTGGCTGCCAGCTCCTCAGGTTTGGGCGAGCAGGTGAAGCCCGAGATGCACCAATCCATCGTCGAGATCGGCACGAAGATATGCAGCGACGTCGATGAGCTAGCCGCCGATATGCGGCGCACTCGCGGCGAACTTGTCCGTGCCGCCGAAAAAGTCGGATTACAAGTAGCGGCCGCCGGAACCCATCCGTTTTCGAGCTGGATCGATCAGGTTATATCGCCCGGAGAACGCTATCAAAATATTGTCGAAGAGCTACAGCAACTGGCTCGTTCGCTGCTTATTTTCGGCATGCACGTCCATGTGGCCGTGCCCGATCGCACCACCATGATCGATTTGATGAACATGGCGCGCTACTTTCTCCCGCACCTTTTGGCGCTTTCCACCAGTTCGCCGTTCTGGATGGGGCGTAACACTGGCTTGAAGTCATTTCGCACTACTGTATTCCGTCGTTTCCCCCGCACCGGCATTCCCGATCATTTCAGTTCATGGAGTGAGTACGAAGACTACGTTAACTTGCTGGTTCGCTTGCACTGCATCGACAACGCCAAGAAAATTTGGTGGGACGTTCGTCCGCACCCCACATTCGGCACACTCGAGTTTCGCGTATTCGACGTCGCCACGCGAATCGATGAAGCCATCGCTATCGCGGCCCTGACACAAGCCATCGTCGTAAAACTGCATCGCCTTTACACTCGCAACATGGGCTTTCGCATGTATCCCCGCGCGCTCATCGAAGAAAACAAATGGCGCGCCGCTCGCTGGGGAGTGGAAGGAAAGCTCATCGATTTCGGCAAGCAGGTTGAAGTGCCCATGCGGGAATTGGGCGAGGAGCTTCTGGAATTCACCGACGAGGTTGCCGGCGACCTGGGAAGCCGTGCAGCGCTGGAACCTATTCATAGAATTCTGCGCGAGGGCACAAGCGCAGAGCGACAGTTGCGCGTATTCAAAGAAACAGGTGATTTGAAAGAAGTGGTGAAACATATCGTGGCAGACACGCGGGATGGAGTGACGCAGCACGCCTCCTCCGCATAGAGATTCAAGTTGAGCGCAGCGAAATGGGCTGGAAAAAGTCAATTTTGCCGAGCAGCCGAAGTTCAGAAGAGCGGAAGGCTTTGCCGGGATCAAAACGCCCCGCCACCCAGAAAGGAACTGACAGCATGAAAGTCGGACTTCTATGCGGCCGCGAGTACAGTTTCCCGCCGGCCTTTATTCAAAAGGTAAATGAGCTTGGTAAGCGCGACGATATCACCGCGGAATTCGCGCATCTGGGCGGCGTCCGCATGGGCGAGCCCGCCGAATATCGCGTGATCGTGGACCGCATCTCCCACGAAGTGGAATTTTACCGGGCCTACCTGAAGCATTCCGTGCTGCAAGGCACCTACGTGATCAACAATCCGTTCTGGTGGACCGCGGACGACAAATTTTTCAATTATGCTGTGGCGTCCAAGCTCGGCATCGCCATTCCGAAAACGATTCTCTTGCCGCAGAAGTCCTATCCTTCAGACGTGGATATCAATTCTGAATCTCTGCGGAATTTAAAGTATCCAATCGATTGGGACGCTCTGCTTGATAATGTTGGCCGCCCCGCCATTCTGAAGCCGTATTCAGGCGGCGGTTGGAAGCACGTTTACAAGGTAAATAATAAGGAAGAATTGCTGGCGGCCTATGACGGAACTGGCCCGTATTGCATGACCTTGCAGGAATTTATCGATTTCGACAAATATGTGCGCTGCTTCACTTTTGGCAAAATGGATATTTTACCGGTGGCTTATGATCCAAAAGAGCGCCGTTATCTGGTGGACCATAATTACCTTTCACCCGAGCTAGGCGAGCGGGTTGTGCGCGATGCGCAGACCATCAACCAAGCGCTAGGATATGAAATGAACACCATCGAGTTTGCCATCAAGCAGGGCGTGCCCTACGCCATCGACTTCCTGAACCCGGCGCCCGATTTCGAGCGCGACCGCATCACCGAATTTTATTTCGAGCATGTGGTGGACCGCATGGCTCGTCTGGTGATCGATCGCGCGCTCCACGGCTCGCCCGCAAATACATGGCCGCGCTGGGAAGAAATGCTCGGTATTGGCGATGCCAGCGGTTTCACCGGTGCGCCGGAAAAGGGACGCGCAGGGGCGAAATCTGCGTGAGCGGCGCGGCCCGAGCATCGCACACCGACGCTACTCCCGCACAGTTGTGGCACGGCTTGCTGCGCCCCGAAGTTGAATTTACTCCGGAATTCTCCGCCGAGCTGAACGCCCGCATGCGCGCGAATAAGCTTACCTTCGGAGACCGTGTGCATTGCCCGTTTCTTCGGCCCTTTTTTCTTACTTCACAGGACGAAAATCGCGTGCGCGAAGTCGCAGAACTGATAGCGCAACTCGGCGAACGCGTGGTGCAGCAGGCGCTTGCCGATCCGGCCTTGCTTGCGCAGGTCGCTCTCACGCCTGAAGAAGAGCGCCTGGTGCGCATTTCGCCGCGTTACAACCGGGCCAGCACGGCTTCTCGTCTTGATGCTTTTCTTCTTCCGGATACTTTGCAATTTGCCGAATACAACGCGGAATCGCCCGCCGGCCCCGGTTACGCCGAAACTTTAGCCGGAGTATTTCGCACATTACCCGTGATGGAGCGATTTGCCGAGCATTACACTGTTCGCCAGTTTCCGCTGATGGAGCTTTTGCTCGCGGCTCTGCTGGAAAGTTATCGCGAGTGGGGCGGCACTGCGTCTCCTCCGGTAATAGCGATTGTGGACTGGCGCGAGGTTCCCACCTGGAGTGAGTTCGAGATTTTGCAGGCACATTTTGAAAAGGCGGGAGTGCCTACGATGATCTGCACTCCTTCCGACCTTGAATTCGACAGCACCAAGCTCATGTGCCGCGGCCGCCGAATCGATCTCGTCTATCGCCGCGTGTTGCTCAACGACATTCTCGCCCATCCTGCCGAATGTGAAGCTCTGGTGAAAGCGTACCAAGCCGGCGCGGTCTGCGTCGCCAACGCGCTTACTTGTAAAATTCCTCACAAGAAAGCATTTTTCTCCATCCTCACCGATGAGCGAAACTCAGCTCTTTTCAGCGCCAGCGAGCGCGCAGTAATTCGCCGCCACGTTCCATGGACGCGTTTACTGGCTGACGTGCAGACCAGCCGCGGCGGCGAATCGTTCGGCCTGCTTGAATACGTGCGCAAGAATCGACAGGATTTTGTTTTGAAGCCCAATGATGAATATGGCGGCGCCGGCGTAACCCTGGGCTGGGAAATTAACGCCAGCCAATGGGAAGCAGCTCTTCAGCAGGCCCTTGCGGACTCCACTCGCGCATGGGTTGTGCAGGAACGAATCGCCGTGCGCCGCGAAATTTTCCCCATGCAGACCGCCGAGGGCGTCGAAATGCGCGACATGCTTGTGGACTTCGCGCCCTATCTCTTCCGCGGAAAGATGGCCGGTTGCCTCACGCGCCTGAGCGCTACGGGTTTGGCCAACGTCACCTCCGGCGGCGGTCAGGTTCCTTCGTTCGTGGTTGACCCGCGCTGATGGATAAGCGGTTTTCATACATACAGGTTTATCTGCGTAGCAAAAAACGGCCAGCAAATTTACAATAACTAGATGACCTTTGGATCTTTGAAGCCGGAGCTGATGCCCGGCGCGCGCAACGCCATCAATAACTGCCTTGCCATCCAGCCCAATGAGCGCGTTACACTCATCG
>Ga0209009_1000421_pt1 | contig 15073 bp, 16 predicted proteins | sample BlaSpr_A8_OM3_M2_FD_187979 | JGI IMG/M metagenome (GOLD analysis project Ga0209009, IMG submission 187979) | Forest soil microbial communities from Thunder Bay, Ontario, Canada - Black Spruce, Ontario site 2_A8_OM3_M2 (SPAdes) (version 2) | ecosystem: Environmental > Terrestrial > Soil > Boreal... | reverse complement strand
TCATCGCGGCCGGGGTCTGGCAGAAAGAAGAGGGCCACAAGATCGGCCAGGCTGATTTCGTCCGGCCGGGCAAGACCATGAGCCAGATCGGTGGCTAGCCGCTAGAGGCAACCGTCGGAAAACTGCGAGCCGGGGTGCCGGTGCCACTGCATCACCGTGCCGGTACTGCTCCGGTACCGCGCCAGGGTCGGCGAGATCAGCGTGATGGTCCCGCGATCGATCGGGTTCCCGTACCCGGGGGGCGGATTGCCATAGCCATCTGAGGCCACGCCGATCGGGTCCCAGAAGCTGCCATCGAAATCCATTGCCAGGGGCCAATCGAGCCCGCAATGCGTGTACAGCTGAAATCGATACGTGGCGCCAACGCTGGCGCGGCCGGACTGGGGGGAAGATGCGAAACCGACCATAGCCCAGCGGCAGAGGCGCAACCGAGCCGACCTGTGGCGGCAGCGGTTGCACGCCCGATGACGCGACCTCCACGACGACTGCAGCGGCGAGCACGACCGCAAGCACACCAACGACAGCCACGAGACCCCTCGTCGGAATCAGCCAGCGGGTCACCGAGGCCGCGCCCCACCAATCTCGATGCGGCGTCCTCACGTCGCTAAGATTGTTCCAAATGGCGACGAATCTTGCCGATCAGAAATGCATTCCGTGCCGCGGCGGTACGCCGCCGCTCACCCATGACCAGATCGTGCCGCTGCAGGAACAGCTCGAGGGCTGGCTGGTCGAAGCCGATAAGAAGCTGATCAAGTACTTCAAGTTCAAGAACTGGCTCGAGGCCATCGACTTCGTCAACCGAATCTCGCCGGTGGCCGAGGCAGAGAATCACCATCCGGATCTCTACGTCCGCTGGGGCGAGGTGCGTGTCTATTTATGGACGCACAAGATCAACGGCCTGACCGAAAGCGATTTCTTCATGGCGGCTAAGGTCGACCGCGTTTTCGCGCCGGCGTGATCACGCTCATCCACGGTGGCGAGGGCTACCTCGTCGATCGAGCCGCGCGGGATCTGGTGGAGCCGCTTCGCACCGGACTGACGCTCGAGTTCAACTACGAAGACATCCAGGCGGACACCCTGAGTGCCGACGCGTTCGCCGAGAAGGCGGGCACGCTTCCCTTCATCGATTCGCTCCGGCTACTCGTGATGCGTGACTGGGGCCTGCTGACGGGCAAGCGGGACAAGGGTGCGGGCGCGGAGCGGGCGGCCGCCTACCTCGAGGGGATCCCCGATACCACCCACCTGGTCGTAGTGGCACACGTGTTGGTCGCTCCCGGCAATGCGCTCTACAAGACGATTGCTGCGTGGGAGAAGGACAAGCGCGCCCGCATCCAGCGCTACGAGCCACCCCGCCGATCCGATCGCGCCGGTTGGGTGCGCAAGCTGGCGGAAGAACGCGGGCTGACCGTCACACCCGCAGCGGTGCGCGTGCTGCTCGAGCGATCGCAGCCCGACCTGCGGCTGCTCGACCAGGAGATCGCCAAGCTCGCGATCTATGCGTTGCCGTCGACCCGCATCGACGAGGAAGGCGTCCGGGCCCTCGTCAGCGACACCCGTGAAGAGGAAATCTTCGCGCTGACCGACTCACTGGCCAGCCGCCCGGGTGAGGTGGCGGGCGTGCTGCAATCGCTGCTCGACGCCGGCCGCGAGCCGACCTGGCTGCTCTACACCCTGGTCAGCCACTGGCGGCGGCTGCTCCAGGCCAGGGCGGTACGGGACCGTGGCGGGTCGCTCGCAGATCTGCAAGCCAAGCTCTCTGACCATCCATTCGTCGTGGAGAAGGCGTTCCGACAGGCTGTCGATTACAGCGCCGCCGACCTCGATCGCGGGTTTCATGACCTGCTGCGGATCGAGGAGCAGATCAAGCTCGGCGAGCTGGACGCCCGGCTCGCGGTCGAAGGCTTCATCCTCGAGCAAGTCCTCAGCACCGCCCGATAGAGGTCTCGAAATGTCCCTCCCCCTCTGGGGGAGGGCAGGGTGGGGGCTCTACGCTTTCGCCTTGGCGGGCTTGGAGGGCGGCTTCTTGGCGGCGGGCGCTGCCTTCGCCGACGCCTTCGTCGCCGGCTTGGGCGCGGTCGCTGCCGGCGCGAGCTTGGCCAGCGCACTCATCAGGCGGGCCTTCCGGCGTGACGCATTGTTGGCGTGCAGGACACCCTTCTCGGCCGCCTTATCGAGCGCGCTGATGGCCCGGCGAACTTCCTCGCTCGTCAGGCTGGCGGCTTCGGGAAGCGCTGGACGGCGCGCGCGGGAGACCAACGTCTTCACCGCCGAGCGCGTAGACCGATTCCGGTCACGCTTCCGGAGCGAGGCGCGCACGCGCTTCTTGGCTGATTGGGTATTCGCCATGCGAGCGGTGATTATACGCGACATGCCGCAACTACAATGACCACCGATGTCTAGCGAGCGGCGGCGCATCGCGTCTGCCGCGACGCTCATCCTGGTCGCCTACGGTCTCAGCCGCATCCTGGGTGCCGTGCGAGAGCTCGTCATCGCGAACACCTTCGGCACCCGCCATGAGATCGATAACTACCGGGTGGCCTTCGCGGTCCCCGACCTGCTGTTCAATCTCTTGCTGGCGGGCGCCATCAGCTCGGCGTTCATCCCGGTGCTGTCCGAGCACCTGGCCAAAGGTGAGAATCAGCGCGCCCGCGAGATCGCGCAGCGGGTCCTCAACGCCGCGGTTCTGATCCTGACGCTCGGCGCGGCCGTCCTGTTCATCGTCGCCCCCTTCTACGTCTCGTTGATCGCCTTCGGCTACAGCGCCCACGATCATGAGGTCATCGTCGGCTTGACGCGGATCCTTTTGCTGCAGCCAATTTTCCTCGGAGCGGGCGGGATGGTGATCGGCATCCTGACGGCCTATCAACGATTCCTAGCCCAGGCGCTCGCGCCGCTCTTTTACAACGGCGCCATCATCGTGGCCGCGGCGTTTTTCGCGCCCAGTTACGGCGTGACGGCGCTGGCGGTCGGGGTGGTCGTCGGCGCGTTGCTGCACTTCGGCGTGCAGGTGCCTGCGCTCTGGCGGACCGGCTGGCGGCCGACGCCTGCCCTTGGACTGAACGATCCTGGCGTTCGAAAAGTGGGCCGCCTGATGTTTCCCATCGCGCTCGGTCTCGCCGCCGCCCAGGTCAACGTCTTCGTCGACACCATCCTCGGGACCTCGCTGCCGCACGGCCGGGTTGCCGCGCTGCGCTATGCCGACACCATGGCGCAACTGCCCCTCGGTACCTTCTCGCAGGCGCTGGCTTTCGTGCTCTTTCCCTTCCTCGCGCGGGACGCCGCGCTCGGCGCACTGGAATCCATCCGGCATCGCACCGCGCTCGCGCTGCGGCTCAACATCTTTGTGCTGGTCCCTGCGTCGGTTGGGCTCGCGCTGCTCGGCATTCCGATCACGGCCGCGCTCTTCGAGCGGGGGCAGTTCGGACAGGAATCGGTTCGACAGACCGCCTTCGCGTTGACCTTCTTCAGTCTGGGGCTGGCGGGACAGGCGGCGACGGCGCTCCTGGTCCGGGTGTTCTACGCCCTCCAGGACGTGATGACGCCTCTGCGCATTTCGCTGGTCGTGATCGGCGTCAACCTGGCCACCAACATCGTGCTCGTGCATCTACTGGCGCAGGGTGGGCTGGCGCTGGGCACCTCGATCGCCGCGACGCTGAACGCGATCCTGTTGGGGCGCGCGCTCCGTGGCCGGCTTGGCGGGCTCGAGGGCCGGCAGATTCTGCACACGGCCCGTCGGGCCGTCGTCGGTGTCGTTCCGATGGCCGTGGTCGTGGCAGGCGTCGCCTACCTGATCACGCGCGGTTCAGTGCAGGGAGGGCTCCGGCCACTGGTGGCCGTCCTCGTGGCGATCGCGCTGGCGATCCTGACGTATTTCGGTGTCGAGGTTTTGCTGCGCAGCGAGGAAACGGGCGTTCTCCTTTCGGTCATCCGGCGGGATCGCTCACGCGTGTAGTGTGCTGACGTGGCGCTGATCCTGCCGGCGTACGCGAAGCTCAACCTGACGCTCGACGTCACCGGGCGCCGGCCCAACGGCTACCACGACGTCGATTCGGTCATGCAGACGATCTCGCTGCATGACCTCGTACTGGTCGAGCGGACCGACTGCCGGGTCTTCGAGGTGGTAGGTCCCGCGATCGAGGGTGAGAACCTGGTGCTCAAGGCGGCGCGTGAGCTGGAAGGACACACGGGCCGTGCGCTGCCTTTTACCATCCGGCTGTTCAAGCGGATCCCGTTGGCCGCCGGGCTCGGCGGCGGAAGCGCCGATGCGGCCGCGTTTTTGAGAGCCGCCAACCTTCTATATGCGTTGAAACTGTCATCGAGCGAGCTGGTCGAGATTGCGACGGCCGTCGGGCAGGACGTGCCGTTCTTGCTGGAGGGAGGGACGGCGCGGGCGACCGGTCTCGGGTCGACGGTGTCGTCCTTGCCGCCGGTGCCCTCGAGCTGGCGGTTCCTCGTGGTCTGTCCGCCGATTCAGATTTCGACGCAGGCCGTTTTTGAAGTGGTTGACGGCGGTGCGCCCAGTGCCCGTCGCACCCCGGCACTGATCGCCGCGCTCGAGGCCTCTCATTTCCCTCCCCGGCTCGCGGGGGAGGGCAGGGTGGGGGCTAATCCAACCCTCGGCAATGACCTGGAGCCGGCCAGCCGTCGGGTGTTCCCGGCGCTCGACGACGCCATCAATCGGCTGCGCAATACCGTTCCCGGGTTCACGATGAGTGGGACCGGGGCCGCATTGTTTGCCCTGTTTGATCGCCGCCCGGATGCGGAGCGGTCCCTGAACGCCGTACGCGGACTGGGATATCCAGCGTGGCTGTGCCGCCCCATTCCGGCCGCGGCCTGATGCGCGTCCGGCTGGGCGCGCGCGGAATGGCGGCGTTATGGGCGGGCAAGCTGACAGCGTCCCTGAGCCGCGGGCTGCGGCGCGGCGGTGGCACAACGCTCCCCGGCGATGTCTCGCGCTGGGTCGACCCAACGATCCTCACCAAGCTCTCGCGCTCGCTGACCGACGGCACGATCGTGGTCACGGGGACTAACGGCAAGACGACGACCGCCGCCCTCGTGCGTCACATTCTCGAGGCGCAGGGTCGGAAGTCCGTTGCGAACCAGGCCGGGGCGAACCTGATCTTCGGCGTGACCGCGGCCGTCCTCAATCGCACCAGCTGGCGAGGCACGCTGCCGGCGACGGTTGGTCTCTTCGAGATCGATGAGGCCAGCCTGCCGCGTCTCGTGCACGAGGTCGCTCCGGGCACGATCGTGGTCACCAATCTCTTTCGAGACCAGCTCGACCGCTACGGCGAATTGGAAACGACCGCGACCCACATTCGCCGGGCGCTGGTCCAGGGGCCGGAGGGCATGACTGCGGTATTGAATGCCGACGACCCGATGGTGGCGGCGCTCGGCGACGACCTGCCGCGCGTCATGTATGCGGGGCTCGACGATGCCAGCCTTCTGCGACCGGAGTTGAGCCACGGCGCCGACGCCAAGTTCTGCCCACGCTGCGGGAGCGCGTTCATTTTTGAGGGCGTCTACTTCGGACACGTCGGCCACTATCACTGTCCGCGCGGCGACTTCGCGCGGCCCTCACCTGACATCCGGGCGACGTCGGTGGCGATCGAGGGCATGGAGCGGATGCGGCTGCTGGTCACGGACGGCTCGCAGGAGGTCAGCGTCGACGTCCCGCTGTCCGGGCTCTACAACGCCTACAACATCGTGATGGCGCTGGCCGCCGCCAAGGCGATGGGCGTGCCGCTGGCCAGGAGCGCCGCGGCACTGCGCGACTTTACCCCCGCCTTTGGCCGGATGGAGCGAACCGCGATCGGCGGGCGCCCGGCGGTGTTGCTGCTGGCCAAGAATCCCACCGGCTTCAACGAGGTGTTGCGCACGGCGATCCAGTTCGGTAAGGCACGGTCGTTCTTGATCGCGCTCAACGACCGGATCGCCGACGGACAGGACGTGTCGTGGATCTGGGATGTCGATTTCGAGCAACTCAAAGACGTTGCCCAACACATCGTGGTGAGTGGCGACCGCGCACTCGACTTGCGGGTGCGGCTCAAGTACGCGCAGATTCCGGCGGACCACATCGAGGTGGTCAGTGAATGGCGCGGCGCACTCCAGCGCGCGGCCCGCGCGACCCCGGATGGCGAGATGCTGTTCATCCTGCCGACCTACACCGCGATGCTGGAACTGCGCGCGGTTCTAACCCGGGATGGGGCGCTCAAGCCCTACTGGCAGGGCCGGTCGGTTGACGCGCAACCACAGGGCACCGACGGCGCCGGCGCCGAGCAGCGCGGCGATGTTGCCGACGTGACTCAGAACGGCGACGGCCGTCACCAGCGCCGCGGGTCGCGCTCCGAAGGTGCTGAGCACGAGTAAGAAAAATCCCTCGTAGGTCCCCACCGAACCCGGGGTGATACTGATCGCCTGGCTGACCACGAAGATGGTGCAGGCCAACACGAGAGTGGACAGCGAGAGCTCGGGCGTCAACGCCCGGAAGAAAGCGACCAGTCCGACCACGATGCACAGCCAGATCAGCACGCTCAGTGCGCCCGCGGCCGCCAGCCGCCGCGGCGAGCGAAGCGACGCAAATCCCTTCAAGACCGAGGCCGCAAAGGTGTCGACGAACGTCGCGATACGGGTCGGGAGTCGCCTGGCGACCCGCTCGATGATGGCGAGCGTTGCCTGCGGGTGAGTGACCATCAGATAGGCGACGGCGCCGATCGCGACCGAGACTGCCGCGATCACCAGCACGCCGCTCCAGAGTCCCAGGCTGTTCGAGCTCCCGCCCGAAACGGCGGCCGCGCCGACGGCGATCACGAGCAGCGCGAGCACGTCGAGGACCCGTTCGACGACGACGGTCGCGCCCGCCTCGCCGATGCCGATCTTGACACGAGGGGCAATCGCGCCGATCCGTAGGAGCTCACCCAACTTGAAAGGCGAGACCGAGTTAACGGCGAAACCGATCGCCGTCACCGCCGTGGCATCGCCGAAGGCCGCGCGAGGCGCCGATGCCTGGAGAATCACCTGCCAGCGCCAGCCGCGCACCAGGATGAAGGCCAGGTAAGCCAGCTCGGCGAGCACAATCCAACCCGGTGACGCGCGTCGCATCGCCTCGCCGACCTCGCTTGGATGTACGGTGCGCAGGAGCCCATACAGGATCAAAATGCCGACGGCCAGCAGGATGGCCGCCTGGACCGCTCGCCGCCGAGTCAGTTCCTCCTCCCGGCGAGTCGGAGGACGGTCGCCATGGCTCGGAAGATCTCCTGACGTGAAATCTTGGACTGGCCGCGGGTCCGGTCGGTAAACGTGATCGGTAACTCGACAATGGTGAGGCCGGCCCGCTCGCAGCGAGTCAGGAGCTCCACCAGCGCGGAGTATCCAGACGACCGCAGGGGGCGCGTGACGAGAAACTGCAGCGCGCGGATGCTGTAGCAACGGAAGCCGCCCGTGCAGTCGCGCGTCCGCAGCCGCAGCACTTGGCGCGCGACGAAGTTCGCGGTTGCGCTCAACACCCGGCGGTCGGTCCCCCAGCCCTTGATGGCGCCTCCCGGTACGTATCGCGAACCGACCGCCAGGTGCGCCCCGTCGCCGACCGCCTGGATCAGTGCCGGGATGCGAACTGGCGGATGCGAGAAGTCGGAGTCCATCGTGAGGACCGAGGTGTACCCGTGCTGCAGTCCATAGGCGAAGCCAGCCATGTACGCCGTCCCCAGGCCGAGCTTTGCCGGCCGCGCCATGATTTCCAGCCGCGCGTCTTTGAGGATTCGCGTCCGCACCAGGTCGCCGGTGCCGTCAGGCGAGGCGTCATCGATGACCAGGACGTCAACCTCGGGTGCGGCCGCGTGGACTTCCTCCACCAGGGCCAGGATATTGCTGGCCTCGTTGTACGTCGGGATGCAGACCAGTGGGCGAGCCACGCGCCGTACCATACCCAATGTGACCGAGCCGGTGCTGCGAATTGCCCACCTCTACGCCGACGAGATGAACATCTACGGCGACCGCGGGAACATCCTGACACTCCAACGGCGAGCGGAATGGCGCGGCATCCGGGTCGAAGTGCGAGCCATCGGGCGGGGCCCGGCGCCCGACCTGTCCGACATCGACCTGATCTTCTGGGGCGGCGGCCAGGACCGCGACCAGGAACTCGTCTTCACCGACGCGGCGCGCCACAAAGTCCCGGCGATTCGTGAGGCGATCAACGGCGGCGCCGTCGTGCTCGCCGTCTGCGGTGGCTACCAACTGCTCGGGGAGTACTACGTGACGGCCGACGGCAAACGGCTTCCCGGCCTCGGCCTCGTCGACCTGCATACCGTGCCCGGATCCCGGCGGAATATCGGGAACATCGTGATCGAGACCAGCACGCTCGGCCTCGATCCACCGACGCTCGTCGGCTTCGAGAACCACAGCGGCAAAACCTACCTTGGGGCCGGCCTGCAACCGCTCGGCCGGGTGCTGCGCGGAGCCGGCAACAATGGGGAAGATGGGGCGGAAGGGGTGGCGGCCGGGAACATCTTCGGCACCTACCTCCATGGATCGCTGCTGCCCAAGAATCCTCACTTTGCGGACCTGCTCCTCGGGCGCGCGTTACAAAGACGCGGGCTCACCCGTTTACAACCGTTGGATGACAGCGTGGAGATGTCGGCCCACGAGACCGTGCGGCAGGTAGTCTTGAACCGATGAGCGAGGCGGACCTCGTCGTCATGCCGAAAGCCGGCGCAGCGCCGGCCGCAATCTTCCGGCGCCCTAACTGGCTGCCACTGGTCCTGGTTGCCGGCGATGCCCTGATCGCGGGCGTTTCGGTGATCCTCGCCTACGAGTACCGCTACCATCTGGACCGGATCCCCCAGGTCGTTAAGGAGCCGCTCGCCTTCCCTCCGTACCTGGCCGCCGTCCCCGTCGTCGTCGCCATCTATCTGTTCGCGCTGGCCATCAACCAGCAATACCGGTCGTGGCGCGGCCGGACCCTCGTCGACCAGCTGTTCGCGATGGGCAGCGGCAGTGCGCTCGCGGCGATGCTAATGCTCGCCGGAATGTCGCTGTACCGCGACTTCCAATATGGCCGGCTCACGCTCGTCTACACCGTCATCATCGCGTTCGTGCTGATGACCGTCGAGCGATACTTGCTGCGCCAGTACGAGACGCGCTTGCGGCGCCGGGGCATCGGCACCGAACGGGTCTTGATGGTGGGCACCGGCACCGGCAGCGAGCTGCTTATTCACCGGATGGCGATGTTCCCGCAATATGGATATCACGTCGGGGGCGTCCTTGATGACCGGCTGGAGGTGGGGGGCTCGTTCGCGGGTGCGCCCGTGGTCGGGCGGATTCAGGACCTGCGCCGGATCATCCCCCAGATGGGCATCGACCAGGTCTTTGTCGCGGTACCGGGCGCCAGCAACGACGAGATCCTGCACTTGATCAAGACCTGTGACGACCTGCAGGCCGAGTTCAAGCTCGTCCCTGACCTGCTCGAGGTGATGAGCACGCGCGCGGCGGTCGATGCGATCGACGGGCTGCCGCTGATCGGGATCCGCCGCAGCCGCCTCCGCGGCCCGGCTGCCGTGCTCAAGCGCGCGATCGATATCCTGGTCAGCGCGATCGCCCTGATCATCGCGTCCCCTTTCATGTTGGTGATCGCGATCTTGATCAAGCTGACGTCTCCGGGCGGGCCGGTGCTATTCCGGCAGCCACGGGTCGGGCTGCACGACAACCGATTCACCGTCTACAAGTTCCGATCGATGATCCCCGACGCGGAAGCACAGACCGGGCCGGTGGTCGCCACGCCCGACGACGACCGGCGCACGCCGATCGGACGAGTGCTGCGCCGGCTGAGCCTCGACGAATTGCCCCAGCTCTTCAACATTCTCACGGGTGATATGAGCCTGGTCGGACCGCGCCCGATGCCGGTCTTCTTGGTGGAGCGCTTTACCGAAGAGATCCCCCGCTACCTGGAACGCCACCAGGTGAGACCCGGCCTCACCGGCTGGGCCCAGGTCAACGATCTCCGCGGTGGCGAAGCCTTCGCCGACCGCGCCATGTACGACATCTATTACGTGGAGAACTGGTCGCTAGCGCTCGACCTGAAGATCCTTATCCTCACTGGCGCCCGGGTATTCTTCCAGCGACGGGCTTATTAGCCGGATGCCCAGCGCCGCCTCGTAGGCTTGCACGGTCTGGCGGGCGGATCGCTCCCAGGTGAAGCTTTTCGCGCGCTCGATGCCAAGCTGGCGCGCCCGGGTCGTGCTGGGCGCATCGAGGGTCTGCTCAATGGCGCGCGCAAAGGCAGCGGGGTCGTTTGGATCGCAAAATACGGCGACGCCGTCGGCGAGCTCGTGGAGGACCGGGAGGTCACTGCAGATGACGGGAACGCCGCACGCCATCGCCTCGATCACAGGGAGGCCGAAGCCCTCCGCCTTCGAGGGCAGGACGACGACGGCGGCGCCCCGATAGAGGTCCGGCACCGCACTCTCCGGTAGTCGCCCGGGAAGTACCACGGAACCCTCGGGCATGGCGGCGGCCGCCTGCCGTACTTCGGGGTGGCGCGGGTCGTCCCCGGCGATGACAAGCTGGGCGTTCGGGTGTGTCTGGCGCACCATCTTGAAGGCGTCGAGGAGCATCGGCAGGTTCTTGTAGGCCTTCCACTGGCCGAGATAGAAGACGTAGGGGGGGCGGATCCCTAAGCGCACCTGCCAGGCGGCCTCGCCCTCAGGATTCCTGGCGGCCTGGAAGCGGTCATCCGCCGCCTCCGGAATCGACAGCACGCGGTCGGCGGACGCGGGGAAATTCTGCTTCACCGCCAGCGCGGTCGCGGCCGAAGGCGTGATGATGCGCTCGGCGCGCCGCACCGCGTTGCGCATCAGCATCTGGTTCACGGCTCGCGGAAGCGGCCCTGAATGTATCTCGGGAAATTGAAACGGAAAGAGATCGTGGACGGTCACGACGAAGTGCACCGGCTTGATCAGCGGCAGGTTGTAGTGGGGGAAATGGATCAGGTCGAGATCGGCCCGTCGCAGGCTGAGCGGCAACAATGATTGTTCGGCCAGCCGGTACGGTCGGGCATTCACCGTCAACAGCTCTGGCTCGCCGCCAATCAAGGCCCGAACGATGGCAGCGTCCGGACGGCTGGCGAGCACGGTCAGGCGGCGGCCCAACAGCTGCGCCAATTCGGGAAGCAGCCCGCTAATATAGCGACCAATGCCCAGCGCCCCGATCAGGCGCGCGTCGAAGCCGATCCCCCTTACGGTCAAACCAGCCTCATGGTGAGCGATCCATAGGATTATCGCGCACGTCTGACGAGGCGATGACCCAGCCGCGAGTTACGCCGCCGGCGCCGGGGCGAGTGCTCGCCAGCCGGTACCGGTATTCCCTGCTCGCCGCTACCGTGGCGGGCGCGCTGGCACCCGCTTACGTGATCCGCTGGCACGTCGGACCGTTGCCGACGACCCTACTCGAGGTGGCAATCCTTGCCACCATCGCCGTCTTTGCCGTTGAGACCGTTCAGCAACGGCTGCCGGTCGAATGGCGCGGACCGCTGACGCCCCCCGCCATCCTTTTTATTGTGGCCGGGGCGATCTCGGTCCTGGTCTCCGGCGATCATCGGGCGGCGCTCGGACTGTTCCGCGCCTATTTCCTCGAGCCGGCGGCGTTTTTTCTCGTCGTGGCCGCGGTCGCATCGACGCCGCGCCGCGCCGGGTTGATCCTCCTTGGCTTCGGCGCCGGCGCCGCGGTTGCCGCCATCCTCAACGCCGCGGTCGTGCTCGATGCCATCCGCCACCACGTGCTCGACCTGGCGACCACGCCCCCGGTCGTGATCTATCAAACGGCGAACGCGGTGTCGCTCTACCTCATCCCGCTGGTTGCGATGGCGGCCGCCATCCTGGTGCACGGTCGGGGGCGGGCCGAACGATGGCTCAGCGGACTCTTCCTTGCTGTGGCGCTGCCCGCCTGCCTGCTGAGTTTTTCGCGCGGGGGCTACCTGGCCCTGGCGGCGGTCGCACTGGGCCTGGCGATTTCCCATCGCTGGGCGAAGGTGCTGGTGCCTGGCGTCGTGGTGGCCGCGCTCGCCGTCAGCCAGGTGCCACTGATCCGGCATCGGATCGCATACGAACTCCATATGGTCCCGGGCAACACCCTCGACTTTCGCCTGCGGATCTGGGGGCAGACGCTGCGCATGTTGAGCCATTCACCCGTACTCGGTATCGGCCTGTCCTACTACCAGCAGGCAATGGGTCCGTACTGGCAGGACCTGCCCAAGGTCATCTACCCGCACAACATCGTCCTGAACTTCTGGGCCGTCACCGGACTCCTTGGGCTGGCCGGCTTTTTCTGGCTCGCCATCCGTGCCTTCGTACTGGGGTGGCGGGGCTGGCGCCGCCACCCGGCCGAATGGCGACCGTACGACCTCGGCGTCATGCTGGTGCTGGTCGCGATGGTCGTCCACGGGCTGGTCGACGTCCCCTTCTTCAAGAATGACCTCAGCTTCGAGTTCTGGGCGCTGCTGGGGATCCTCTGGGCCGCCCATCGCTGGAGCGGCGCGGGGGCCGCGTTATACGGGCGTGCCGGACGCTGAATCGGATCTCCCTCCCCCGCTGGCGGGGGAAGGTCAGGAGAGGAAATTCCCTCCCCCGCTCGCGGGGGAGGGTCAGGGTGGGGGCTCTGACTACTCGGGCGTGGTGCGCGACAGCCAGACGGCGATCCTGGCCAGCGCCGAACGCATCACCGTGGTCGGACGATGGGTGGTGCTGGCAGCGGCGATTATCCTCAACCACTTCGGCAACGAGAACTCCGCCGCCTCGGTCTTCATCGTCGACACCATCCTTTTCAGCTGGGGCCTGGTCAACCTGGTGGTCTCGGTGGTGCTGGTGCGCGGCTACCGGCCGGGGCGCTGGTTCGGCTTCCTCACCACCGGCATCGACCTCCTGGTGGCGACCAGCATCCTCTATTTTTCCGGTGGATACGGCGCGCCGACCGACTTCTCGCTCCTCTTCTACCTGCTGATCATCGCGTCGGCGGTGCGCCTTGGCCTACCTGGCTCGCTGGCGACAGCACTCGTCGTCTCCGTTCTTTATGTCGTGATCGGCGGATTGACCGGCTTCGCGCGGATTGCACCGCCGCCGGGATTCGTGATCGGCCGCGTCTTCCTGTTTCTCTTCGTGGCGCTGGTCGCGGGACTCTTGGTTGGCGATATCCGCAGCCGGCTCGACCGGGCGCTGCGCACCGCCATCGAGCGCGCCACCCAGCTCGACGAGACCCGCCGTCGCGAAGCCCTCGAAAAAGAACGCGTGGAACGATTGGAGGAGATCGACAAGGTGCGCAGCGACTTCATCGCGATGGTGGCCCACGAGCTGCAGACGCCACTGGCCAGTATCAAGACCCAGGCCGATACCCTGCTGAATCAGCGCCACCGGCTTGACCAGGAGACCCGCGAAGCGCTGGTCGACGGGATTCACCGCAGCGCCGCCAGCCTGAGCGACCTCGTGCAGGACTTCGCGGCTGTCAACCGGATCGAGAACAACGAGTTCACCTACCATTTCGAGCGCCTCGACCTGGCCGAGTTCGTCCAGGACGTCGTCGGGCACTTCCGGTCCGATCCGCACCGCTACCCGATGCGAGTGCGCGTCGAGCCCGGCCTCGTCGTCAGGGGCGATCGCCGTCGCCTCCAGCAGGCGATGCTCAACCTGCTGAACAACGCGGTCAAGTACTCGCCGCGTGGCGGCAATCTCGCGGTCATCGCCTTCCCGGACAAGGAGGGCAACGCCAAGGTCTCGGTCCATGACGAGGGGATCGGGATCCGCCAGGAGGACATTCCCAAGCTCTTCAGCAAGTTCACCCGCCTCTTCGACAAGCGTGCGATGGATATCGGCGGATCGGGGCTGGGCCTGTTCATCACCCGCTCGATCATCGAGGCCCACGGCGGGCACATGACGGTCGAAAGCGAATGGGGCAAGGGCTCGACCTTCGGTTTCGTTCTACCCCTGTGGCAACCATCCGCGTCCTCGTCGTCGACGACCACGTCGTCTTTAGCGACGCCCTAGCCACGATCCTGGGAACCGAGCCCGAGATCGAGGTCGTCGGCAAGGGCGGCACCGTGGCGGAGGCGATCAGCGCGGCCCGCACGCTCCAGCCCGACGTCGTCCTGCTGGACGTCCACATGCCGGACGGCTCGGGGATCGAGGCGGTGGCGGCGATCAAGAAGGACCGGCCCCAGACCCAGGTCGTGATCCTCACCAGCGACGAGGACGAGTCGGTGCTGCGGTCGGCCGTCCAGGCCGGGGTGACCGGCTATCTGAGCAAGCACGAGTCCGCTGCCCAAGTCATCCAGGCGGTGCGCAGTGCGGCCCGCGGCGAAGCCCTGATCGCTCCCTACATGCTGGCGCGACTGCTGCACGGCCTGCAAAAGAAGGATGAGCCCGGTCCGGCGACCCCGCTCACCAAGCGAGAGCTCGAGGTGCTGCGCGAGCTATCGCTGGGGCACGACAACGAGGCCGTCGCCGCCGCGCTGCGAATGTCGCCCAACACTTTGCGGACGCATGTCCAGAACATCCTCTCGAAACTCAAAGTCCATTCCAAGCTCGAGGCGGTTTCGCGGGGCATCCGCGAAGGCTGGATACGGATTCCGCAGGAGCCGGCCGCCTGATCGTTGCGTAGCCGAACGGGCCATTACGCCCATCGTCGGCGAACGACACGCCCCTAGGATGGAGCGGGTGATCATGATGAATCGGTTCCGTAGCCAATCCGGCCAGGCCTACACCGAATACGGGCTCATCCTGGTCCTAGTCGGCATCACCGTGATCGGCGCGCTGACCATCATGGGTCAGCAGGTCGGTGGCATGTGGCACACAATCAGCGCCTCGATGCTGCACTAAGCGATTGTTTCCCATCCCCCTCTGGGGGAGGGCAGGGTGGGGGCGTTCATGAACGGGCCGTCTCGCTCCGGCCCGTTCTCTGTTTAGAAACCTCGGACCGACCCTATACTTGGGGCGAACCGACACCATTGGGGCGTCGCCAAGTGGTAAGGCAGCGGACTTTGGATCCGCCACACGTAGGTTCGAATCCTACCGCCCCAGCCATCGCCTTGGGCCCG
>Ga0209009_1000420_pt1 | contig 15100 bp, 16 predicted proteins | sample BlaSpr_A8_OM3_M2_FD_187979 | JGI IMG/M metagenome (GOLD analysis project Ga0209009, IMG submission 187979) | Forest soil microbial communities from Thunder Bay, Ontario, Canada - Black Spruce, Ontario site 2_A8_OM3_M2 (SPAdes) (version 2) | ecosystem: Environmental > Terrestrial > Soil > Boreal... | reverse complement strand
GGAGCCGGTTCTCGACCACGACGACGCGCATCCCGTTCGCAAGGATCTTTACCGCCGGCGGCTGCGCCTCGTCTTGCGCCCCCGCCCCAAATCCACTCGTCACGACGAGAATGAGCGTAAGTACGGACGCAAGGAATCGCAGAATTCCCGCTCTCATTTTTTCAACACTCTTCAAGTTGTCACCCTGAGCGGAGCGAGCCCTTCGACAAGCTCAGGACAGGCTCCAGTCGAAGGGCAGACGGAGTTCCGTCGGCGCTTCGACTTCGGCGCTTCGCGCCTTCGCTCAGCGTGACAACAGCTTCGCTTAGCGTGACAACAGCTTCGCGCCGCGTGACAAGGTGGAGAAACGCTTACTTGATCTCCACGGTGGCGCCGACTTCCGCCAATTTGGCCTTGATCGCCTCGGCCTCGTCCTTCGGGATCCCGGTCTTGATCGGCTTGGGAGCGCTCTCGACAAACGCTTTGGCTTCGGTTAGCCCGAGACTCGTCAGTTCGCGCACGGCCTTGATGACCTTGATCTTCTCCGGCCCAACTTCGGTCAGAACCGCGTCGAACTCGGTCTTTTCGACCGGCGCTTCCGGCGCGGCGGCGCCCGGCGCGGCGGCGGCGGCGACCGGCGCGGCGGCGCTTACGCCCCATTTCTCTTCGAGCGATTTCACGAGCTCGTTGAGTTCGAGAACGGTCAATTTTTCAACTTGATCGATAATGTCGGCAACTGCCATTGTCTGTGTTCTCCTAGTTTACTGAGATGTTGACTCGGCGAGTTGCTTCTCGCGAGCGTTGAGGAGGCGGACGAATCCGCCGGGGTTGGCTGCCAGCACGCCGACGAATCCGCGCAGCGGACTCGCGAGCATGCCGAGCAATTGGGCCTGAAGTTGCGGGGTCGACGGCAGCGCCGCAAGCGTCGCGACCGCTTTCGCATCGAGAACCTTACCGTCGACGTAGGCGGCTTTGATCTCGATCGGTTTGACCCCATCGCTGAACTGCTTGAGCGCCTTCGCCGGCGAGACGGGGTCGGTTGGAGCGAACACGATGCCGGTCGGACCGGCCAGAAATTCCTCGACTCGCTTGGCGAGTTCACCCTCCGCGGCGCGAGCGAACAGCGTGTTCTTGACGACGGAATAGCTGTTGCCGTCCTTGCGGAGCGCGGCGCGCAGTTTGGTGATCTCACCCACCGAAAGTCCGGAATAGTTCGTAAAAAACAGATACTTCGCCGAAGCAAGCCGCTTGCGCAGCTCTTCGATCGTCTGTTGCTTCTTTGCAGTCGGCACGGCTTGCTTTCTAAGAACGAAAAGGCGCCCCGATCGCGATCGATGGGCGCCGCTTATCCCGTTTGCCCTTCGACTCCGGCGCTACGCGCCTTCGCTCAGGGTGACAGGGGGGTCGCACATCCTCGGTAGGCGCTTACGCATTACCCGCGCGGGGCGGACCTACGGTCATTGGAGCCAGGGGCTATCATATCCGGGCCCGCGACGCCCGTCAAGGCCGAGACGCCTGACGAGGCGATATGCTCAGCTGCCGCCTGGGCCCGAGCGCGTCAACCACGCCGTGAAACCGGCCTCATCCATCGGCGGTGCGATGAGGAACCCTTGCATGCGGGTGAAGCCGAACCGATTCAGCCACTCGACGGTGGACTCACGTTCGACGCCTTTCGCCGAGAGCTGGAGGTGGGCGTCCTTAGCGATCTTCGCAATCGAACTTACCGCAGCGCGGCTTTTCGGATCGGTCTCAAGATCTTGGATGATCGCGCGGTCGACCTTCAATTCGGTGATCGGCATCGTCTCGAGCTCCAGCCGCGAGAAGTTCGAGAGGCTCGGCCCGAACCCGTCGACCGTGAGCTTCACGCTCGCTCTCGAGAGCCTCTCGAGAATCGCCTTCGGACCGATATCGTTGACGCGCACCACCCGCTCGTCGAATTCGAGCGAGAGTTGCTCCGGTTGCATCCCGTGGCTCTCGAGGCTCGCGAAGATCCGATCGGCAAGATCGACCTCATCGAGATTTTGCACTGAGAGATTCAACGCCAGCTCGTACGGCGCAAGCTTGCCGAGTTTCTCCCAGAAATCGAACGTCGTTTTCATGAGCCAGTCGGTCAAGCCTTGGATGAGACCGTTTTGCTCGGCGTACTTTATGAACTCGTCGGGTGACTCGAGGCCGGGCCGAACGTCCGGAAAACGGCACAGCGCTTCGGCTCGAACCACTTTGCGTGATGCGAGCTCGACGATCGGCTGGTAGTTAACGAGCATTAGGCCGCGGCTCCGGTCTTCACTCGGTTCGGGTCGACACGCACCCCGGGACCCATGGTGCTTGCAAGCGTGATGCTCTTGAGATACGTCCCTTTCGATGCAGAGGGCTTCGCTCGCACCAGCGCATCGAGCAGCGTCGCGACGTTTTCGGCCAGCTGCTCTTCGCCGAAGCTCGCCTTTCCGACGATCGTGTGGACGATGCCGGCCTTGTCCAAACGGTATTCGACCTTGCCGGCTTTGATTTCGCGGATCGCTCCGGCGATGTTCGGCGAGACGGTTCCCGATTTCGGGTTCGGCATCTTCTGCGCGAGGATGCGGCCGAGTTCTTTACCGATCGACGGCATCATATCGGGCGTCGCCACCGCGACGTCAAATTCGGAGAAACCGGCCTTGACCCGGTCGATCAGGTCCTGATCGCCCACCACGTCCGCACCGGCCGCATCGGCTTCCTTCGCTTTGTCGCCTTTGGCAAAGGCGATCACGCGAACCGTGCGACCCGTCCCATGCGGAAGCTGGACCGTGCCACGGACGTTCTGATCGCTCTTTTTCGGATCGACGCCGAGCCTGATGTGGATTTCGATCGTTTCGTCGAATTTCGCCTTCGCGTTGCGCTTGACGATCTGCGTCGCTTCGGCGGGATCGTAGAGCTTCTCCCGATCGAAAGCGGAAAGCGTTTCGCGATATTTCTTGCCGTGGCGCTTCACGACGTGACCTCGACGCCCATCGAACGCGCGGTCCCGGCGATGATCCGCACCGCCATGTCGACGTCATTGGCGTTCAAGTCCGCCATCTTCGCCTCGGCGATCTCGCGCAGTTGCTTCTGCGTGATCTTGCCTACCTTGTTGCGGTTGGGAATCGCCGAACCGGACTCCAAACCCAGAGCCCGCTTGATCAGAAAACTCGCGGGCGGCGTTTTCGTCACGAACGTGAAGGTCCGGTCTTCGTAGACGGTGATCCGGACGGGAATCACCATCCCGGCTTGTGAGTGGGTGCGCTCGTTGTATTCCTTGCAGAACGCCATGATGTTCAGCGAGTAGGGTCCAAGCGCGGGGCCGACCGGCGGCGCCGGCGTCGCTTTACCTGCTTCAAGCTGCAAGCCGATCGTCCCGACGACTTTTTTGGCCATGATTCTCCTGACGAATGCCGCGTGGGCGGCAGTTCTCCCCCTCGTAAGCGGCGCCGGGCCGGGGTATGGCTGGTCGGCGCAACCCCGCAATTATACCGTGTCGACTACCCAACGACAAGCGTCTGGGGCCACCGAACGCGATCGCCGGGCCTTGACGGGGCGGCGGCGTAGTCCTTTTCCGTGGGATCGTTGCGAGCCAAGATCGTCGCATACGTCGCGGCTACAGCCGCCGCCCTGCTGCTTGCCGCGATCATTGCCGTCAACATGTACGTCGCGCGCTCCACCGCTTCCGCGCAATTTGCATCGACCGCCGACGTCCCGCTCAAGCCGGTCGCCGTGGTCTTCGGAGCGGGCATAGAGGCCGACGGCGAGCCTTCGGGGATGCTGGCCGACCGTCTCGACGCGGCAATCGACCTCTACCGCAGCGGACGGGTCAAAAAGCTGCTCTTCAGTGGCGACAACGGCTCGGTGAATTACAACGAAGTCGGCGCAATGCTGCGCTATGCAATGCGGCGCGGGATACCCGTCCGAGCCATGACGCCGGATTATGCCGGGTTCAATACGTATGCGACGTGCTATCGCGCGAAGACGATCTTTGGGGTGCGGTCCGCAACGCTCGTGACCCAGCGCTATCACTTGCCGCGCGCCCTCTATATCTGTCAACAGCTGGGAATCGACGTCGTCGGCGTGGGCACCCCGGATTGGGGGCGCGAGCCGGACGGCATGATGCTCCGCTTGGTCGTGCGCGAATATCTGGCGACGCTGCTGGCAAGTTGGGAGCTTAACGTGACCCATCCCAGGCCGAAATACTTGGGTCGCTACGAAGGTCTGCGCTAGCGTCCCGGCCAGAGTTCGCGCGACACAAAGCCGTACGCGCTCAGGGCGCCTTGATGAGTCCGAGCTGAAGCCTCATCCCGTACTCGTCGTAATCCTCCCACATCTCCGCGACTTGGCCATCTTTCACGCGGACGATCAGCGTCTCAGTGACGCTGATTTTCTTGCCGGTCGGCTCCAGCCCCATGAACGTGCCTCGATGCGTTCCGGTGAACGGGATCCGCAAGACGACTTTGTCACCTTGCACGATCGTGTCTTCGATCGTAAAGTGGAAGTCCGGAAAACCGGCTCGCCACCTACGGACGACGTCGCTCCCCGACTTGGAATCGATCGGAATATCCCGGCCCCGATAATGGAGCGTTGCGCCCGGTGTGAAGAGTTGATCGCCCAAGGCGTAATCGCCCGTGTTCCAGATTTCCACGACTGCCTCTGCCACTTGCACCGCGCTCTTGGGAGACGGCTGCTGCGCGGCGATGGTCGCCGGGGCGAGCGCCGTCACCAAAACCGCAACGACGATTGGAATCGGGAATTGCATCCTAACCGTACCTCCGTATCGACCCATTCTCTGAACGTTACAACGCGGCGGTCGTCCCTGCGCCGGCCGACGCGAGTTCCCGCAATCGAACGAACCAGCGTACCTCGGCGAGATAGACGACGTTGATTAACCAAATATAGACTGCCAAACCTAACGGCACGATCACAAAGCCCACGACCGGCAGCACGAACGCGATGCCTCCCACGATCGCGAACACGATCCCTAACACGATGGTAGCGAGAATCGAGAGTGCGATTAGGAAGACGAACGTTTGCCAGAACCGGCCGGCCGTCAGCCGCCACGACGCTGCGAACGGATTGAGCGGCTCGCCCAGGAGATAGGCCCAGACGACCTGAGACCACCTGATTCCGATCCAGAAGACGTAGATAAGCGCGGCGACGATGCAGAGCGCTCCGAAAAATGTGGTAGCCGCCGACGATTTGAAGAAAAGCCAAAATGCGAGACCATAGAGAATGCCCATCCCGCCGCCGACGACGATGGCGATAACGATGCCAAGGCCGATGATCCCGAAAACTCGGCCCACGGTCATCGCAAACGACGGCTGAATCGTGCGTACCGCCGCCGGTATCGCGAACCAAGCCGCCAAGCCGCCGAGCACGCTCACAACGTCGAGCGCGAAGCCTAGCCGCGGATCCGTCATCGCGCCGTAGGGGCCGCTCACGGCGGGAGGCAGATTGAGCGCGAGAACCCAGCACAGAGCAGCGATGACCATCAGGATCAAGTAGACGATCTTGCGCGACGTGAACAGCGGCCACGCGTCGGCGAACGCGCTCTGGATGATTTGACCCATTAGGCCCTCCTCGAGCGTCTAGTCTTGCGTCCTTAGGTCTCGCCGCCCGGCTTACCCTGTGAGGCGACCGACGCCTGAAGCTAAACCTTCTCGATTTGGTAGAACTCGAGTTCGACCGGCGTTTCGCGGCCGAAGATCGAGATTAGCGCGCGGACCTTTTCCTTCTCCGGCTGGATCTCGTCGACGATGCCCGTGAAGTCGAAGAAGGGGCCGCTCGTGACCTTGACGCGATCGCCCTTTGCGAAGTCGATCTTGAGCTTTGGCGTCTCGATGCCCATCTGCTTGAGAATCGTCTTCACTTCTTTTTCCTGAAGCGGCACGGGCTTCTCGCCCGAGCCGGGCGAGCCGACGAAGCCGGTCACACCGGATGTGTTTCGGACGACGTACCACGACGAATCGTCCATGTCCATCTCGACTAGAACGTAACCAGGGAACACTTTCTTCGGCGTGATCTTGCGCTTGCCGTCCTTGAACTCGACTTCGTCTTCCATCGGGACGAGCACGCGAAAGATCTTGTCTTGCATGTTCATCGAATGTATGCGGCGTTCGAGATTCGCCTTGACCTTATTCTCGTAACCCGAATAGGTGTGGATCACGAACCATTTACGCCGCTCGTCTTTTCGCGATGTAGCTGGGGCCGATGGGGCCGGCGCGGCGGCAGCGGGCTGCGCGACGTCGGCCGGCTTGAGATCGGCTGCCGGAGCATCTTCGATGGGCGGGGCTTCGAGACTCGCATCGATTTCGGCGAGCGGCGTCGCCGAATCCTCAACTGATTGGGGATTCTCCGCGCCCTGCGAAGGGTCGGCGGTTACGGTACCGGCTTCAGCCCCAGCCGACTCGTTTTCCATGAGAAAGGGATCTGTCACTTGTGCACCAGTCCGAATAAGAATCCGAATAACTCGTCGACCGTGTAGGTATAGAGGCCGATAATCGTGACCAATGCGATCGTCAAGATCGTGGCGGAGACCCACTCTTGCCGAGTCGGCCACGTGACGCGCCGCATCTCCGAGACGAGGCCGCGAAAAAATTGTTCCGTGCGAGCGGCGCGTGCCGCGCGCTCACCGCCCGTTGGCCTATTCATACCGTGCCTCGAATTCCAAGAAATATTTGGCAGGGCGGACAGGACTCGAACCTGCAACCGACGGTTTTGGAGACCGCAACTCTACCAATTGAGCTACCGCCCTTCAACCCTTATTTCGTTTCCCGGTGGGGGCGATGACAGCGGCAGAACCGGCAATACTTCGATAGCTCGAGGCGATCGGTGGTGTGCTGCTTGTTCTTCTGCGAGTTGTAGTTGCGCCGCTTGCACTCGTTGCAAGCCAGCACGACCATCACGCGATTCTCTTTTTTCGCCATCCTCGTCCCCAGGGCTCGACATCAAAAAGACGGACACGCAGTCCGTCAAGGGGGATGATACCACAAACGCCGGCGGCTGACAATTCGGCTTCCGCCATCCTTGCCGATCCGCGCCGGGCACCTCGAGCCGCGCCCGGCAGAGGCGCGGCCGCGGACGAGGGGGCGCCGGTCGCGGTCGAGCGACCAAGTTCAGCCCCTCAGACCGCGCCTTTCGCGTCCTATGGAGAGGCGAGCGGGTAACCGAGCTGGAGTCCCGCCATCTGCTGCAGCATGCGAGCGTCGCTGCTGGCAATACCGAGGTCGCTTGCTGCGCTCTCGTTTGCACCCAACGACTGCGGATCGTGGCCGGTAATAGTGCCGAACATCACCAGCGCGTAGAGGTACGCTCCATATTTACTTTCGTGCAGATAGTCGATCCACCACAAATTGACCGGGTCGGATGGCTGTGCCGTCGCGTAGACGCCTGCGGTCGTATAGAAATTGGCGGTCTTTACGAGGCCGAGGTCGACGGCCCGCTGAAACGCGTCACCCACCGGGACCACGCCGGCAAAGCCCGAGTTGGTGCTCGCCTTGTTGTAAAAGGACGTGTGCAGGTCGCTCGTCATGTCGCCGAGTCGTGAGTAATACAATATGGCCGGCCCACCCGCAGAGCTCGTATCCACAATCGGACTCCCGCTCGACGTCGTAAGGTCGGGCGTCGTAATCAAGTGTGGGAGCACCATGTCCGGACGCGCAAAGGTTTGCGTAAGGTAGACTTTGGTGGCCAGACTCGCGTTGGGGTTTTGCCGGATGACGTGAACGGTTCCACACGCGCTAGCGCTCGAGCCGGTCGCAATGCACGCCGCCAAACTGCCGAAGAGCGTGGTTTCGGTGTACGAATCGGCCGCACCGACGTGGATGTACCGTTCGAATTTGTCGGCGTATGCGTTGAACTGCGCAAGATTTGCGTTCTTGCCCCGGCCTGCCGGGAGTGCCGCATCGCTTTGCTCTTGTAACACGACCACGTCCCACTTGCTCGAGGCGACGTTCCCGATCAGATCCCAGTGTGCGGGATTGCCGGTGATGTACTGACCGCGCAGAGTGGCGGCGTTGCGCGCCGACAACGAAACGTCGTAACTCAACCCCGCTTCGTCCGTCAATTTCTTGAAGATACCCGGCACTCCACCCCAGGGATGGGGTTCATATGGATTGGAGCCGGTTTGGTCGTTGAACGGCGAGGACGGAATGTCGGGCCTCGGCCGAGTGAGGTCGGTAACGCTCGCGTTGTTATAGTGCAACGTCGGATCCACGCGCGCGAACGTGTAGCTGTTGCCGACAAAGAGGATCGATTGCCGGGGCGATTGGGGTTGCGCAAGAACGGTTGTTGGAGTGCTACAACTGCCGAGCGACAGCGCGCCAAGCAGCATGACCGGTACAATCAAAAAGGATCGCATGCGTCGTGTTCCTCGCTCAATCGTCGATCCGCGCAGGGGTTCGGATAGCACGCATCGCGTCGGCTATTGCGGCAAACGGAGCGGTGAAGACGGCATAAGCGTACCCCTCCGCGAAAGAATGTAATGGCTCAAGCTATGACAAAATACTTCTGTTGTCAATACCTTTTGGAGAACCATTTGCCAAAATATTCTCTTTCGCGCAAAGCATCGTCGAGACGCTATGGCTAAACTGTCGGACCTCCTCGACTGCATCTTTGCGGCCTGCGTCGACCAAGGCGGCTACTTTTCGGCCGCCGACATTCGCTCGGCAAAGGTTTCCGACGCCGACCTTTTTCGGCTCGTAGGGCGTGGCGACATCGAGCGGGTCAACCGAGGCGTTTACCGGCTCGTGCGTTTCCCCAGTAACCCGCACGGCGATCTTTGGGCCGCGGCGCTGTGGGCGCAGCCGGCCGTCCTCTCACATATGACTGCCCTGCGCCTGCACGAACTCACCAACGACGCGCCGCTCGTCGTGGCCATTACGGTTCCCTCCGACGGGCGGCTTCGCAAAGAATTGCCGGCGCTGTATCGGTTGCACGCCGCGGACGTTTCGCCCGTCGATCGAGCAGTGGTCTCAGGATTGCCGGTCACCAGCGTCCGGCGGACGATCCTCGACTTGTTCGTCGAAGACGAAGTCGATCGCGAGCTATTGCTGGACGCCGTCGCATTGGCGGCCGCGCGCGGATTGCTCACGACTGACGACGACGAGCAGCTTCGAGCGCTCTTGTCGACACGCGCTCCTTTGCTGCGCGAACTTCTCAAGCTTCAGGCGGACCATCAGCGCTCTCAAAAAAATGCACGCCGGACGCCTCACGCGCTGCCGGTGAAAACGGTGGCCGATGGCACGCTGACGGTGACCAGCGGCGACCACACCGGAACCACTCCGCTCTTCGCGTCGCTTTCCCTAAGCGCTCCCCACCCCGAGATTCAGCGCGCGCTCATCGTGCTGCATGGAGCGCTGCGCGACGCCGACGCGTACTACCAACTCGGATGTGACGCCATAGCGCACGCGCACGCGCACCACACGATACTGAGTGTTCCGCAATTCCTCGTCGAGCAGGACGTTGCGGAGCACGATCTCGACGCCGACACGCTTCGTTGGCCGGCTTGGAAGTGGATTGCCGGAGAGCTCGCGACCAAACCGGCGCCGATTAGCTCGTTCAGCGTCGTCGACACGCTGCTTGCAACGTTCGCGGACCGCTCGCGCTTTCCAAAGCTGCGAGAGATCGTCATCGCGGGCCACTCCGGCGGCGCTCAATTCGCGCAGCGCTACGCCATTCTAGGCAGCGGACAGGCGGAGCTGGACGCGCGCGGAATTCTCTTGCGCTACGTGCTGGCGAACGCATCGTCCTACGTGTACTTCGACGAGACGCGACCACGTGAGGATGGTTCCTTTGCGGCGTTCGAACGTCGCCGCTGTCCGAAGTTCAACACGTGGAAGTATGGGCTCGAACACCTTCCGGCATATGCCAGCGAGCGCGATCCGGCAGCGCTCGAAACGCGCTATGCTCGACGCGACGTCACCTATCTGCTGGGGACGCTCGACACCAACCCCTCGCATCCGGCGCTCGATCGTTCTTGCCCGGCGCTGGTACAAGGCTCGCATCGCTATGCGCGCGGACGAGCCTACGGCGAATATCTGTGGCAGCGGAACGGGGACCGGCTCGCACAACACTTTGTCGAGGTGCCCGGCGTTGGGCACGACAGTAGCGGAATGTTCACGTCTGAAGCGGGACTGACCGCGCTCTTCGGCGCACCGGTCGCTAAGAGTGCCCCCGGCTGAAGCGCCGGTGTCGTCGGGGCTCGAGTGCGCGAGGTCGCGAGGTCATCGAAAAAGCCCGTCAAATCACGGAAGATACGCGCGCCCGTAGCTCAAATTGGATAGAGCGGGGGACTCCTAAGCCTCAGGTTGGACGTTCGAATCGTCTCGGGCGCACGATTTTCTCAGAGTAACCCCGAGCCGCGCATTTTATTGTCCCGCGCTGTTGAGAAAGACCAGCGAAATCCCCGGAACGAGCGCGATCACGATGAGGGCCAGAAGCAGAGCGCCGAGATAGGGCAGGATTGGGAAGACTGCGGCGTCCGGACTCGCCTTGCCGATCGCACACGCGGCGTAGTAGCCGACGCCGAGCGGCGGCGCGAACAATCCGATCCCCATGGCGAGCACCGCGACGATTGCGTAGTGCACCTCGTTTATGCCTGCGGCTTTCGCGACGGGGAAGAGCAGCGGGCCAAAAAGCACCATCGCCGGGATGCCTTCGAGTACCGACCCTAAGATGACGAACATCACGATCGAAAGCAGCAAGATTCCGGTCGCGCCGCCGGGAGCGCCTCGTAAGATCTCGGCGAGCTGCTGCGCGAAACCAGACTGCGTCAGCGCCCAGCCCATCGACGTCGCGGTCGCGATGATGAGGAGGATCGCGCCGGCGAGCGTGACGGTATCGAGCAATGTGGGATAGATGATGCGCCAGTCGAGCTCGCGGTAGATAAGAAAGCCGACCAAGAGCGTGTAAACGATTCCGACGACGCTGACCTCGGTCGCCGTCGCGATGCCGTCGATCACGAAATAGCGGATTACGATCGGCAAGGCCAGCCCGGGGAGCGCGACGACCAGCGCCCACAGGATGCTCCGCAGCGGCAGCCGTTTGGTCAGTTGCGCATTCTCGCGCCGCGAGCCGAGCAGCGCGACGGCCACGATTGCGATCGCGCAAACGAGCGCGGGGAGGAGGCCGGCTTTGAAGAGCGCGCCGATCGAAACTCCGGTCACCGAACCGATGATGATCAGTACGAGGCTTGGCGGAATCGTCTCGGCCATCGCACCCGAAGCGGCCAGTAGCGAGATCATCTCGGTGCGTTTGTGTCCGCGACGCTCCATATCTGGGAAAAGCACCGGCGCGACGGCGGCCATGTCGGCGATCTTCGAGCCGGAGATTCCCGAAACCACGTACATCGCCGCCACGAGCACGATGTTGAGGCCACCGCGAAAGTGTCCGACCAGCGCAGCCAACGCATTGACCAGCCGCCGTGCAATCCCGGAGCCTTCCATGATCAGGCCGAGGAAAATGAACAGCGGAACGGCCAGCAGGACGAGATTCGAAATGCCTTCGTCCATGCGGCTGACGACGGTATTCAGGGGAACGTGGGTCGTGATCGCGAGATAGCTCAGCGTTCCGACGCCGAAGGCAAATGCGATCGGCACGCCGATCGCGACGCAGATGCCGACCAACCCGACGAAGAAAATGACCAGGTTCGCGTTCCCAAGCGCCGCGAACGTGCCCCGCTCGAACCAGACGACGGCGCTGACCACCAAGCCGAGAATCACCGCAAAGGCGACGGCCTTAGGGTCGTTTTCGCTCAACTTCAAGAGTGCCAAGACCAGAATGAGTGCCAGGCTGACGATGATGGAGAGCACAACGTACGAGCGCGGAATGCTCAACGCCGGGCTGAGATCGATCTGTTCCTGCTGGAAGAATTTGAGACTCGCCGGCATCAACTCGATGACGAAGATCGAAACGATGACCGACGAAATCGCCTCGAGCACTTCCGCGGTCCTCGGTGTCACGCGCCGCACGAGCGCCGTCATGCGGATGTGCTCGCCGCGGCGATAGGCGATGACCGCACCGAGCATAGCCAACCACAACAGCAGGATCGTCGCGAGTTCGTCGCTCCAGACCAGCGGGCTACGCAACACGTAGCGGAAGAGCACGCTACTCGCCAAGATGACGATCTCGACGGCGACCAGAAATGCGGCGACCGGCTCGACGATCGCACCGATAACCCGATCGATTGCGACTGCCCAAGGGCGCCGGAACGTCGTATGCTGACCGACGCGGACGACCGCGGCTGCAGCTTCGGCCGCTGCGAGTTCAGGATCGTCGGCCATTAGTAGGACCCTAACACTCTAGCCGAGCTTGTTGGCGTATTTTTCGAGCGCAGTCCAAGCCTTGTCGCCGAACTCTTTTTTCCAGCGCTGATAATAATTGGCTGAGATCAGCTTGTTTCGAAACGAGGCGACGTCCACGTCGTTGAACTTCATTCCACGCCGTCTCAACTTATCCGCGACCGACACGTTGAGGATCTTGATATCGTTGCGCGCCCCCTCAGCCGCTCGATTCATCTCCCGATCGAAGAGCGTCTTGATGTCGGGCGGAAACTTATCCCAAACGTCTCCATTCACCAGCGTCCAGTAGCCCGACCAGATGTGATTGGAGAGCGAGACGTACTTTTGAACCTCATAGAACTTCTGCTGCTCGATCAGCACCAGCGGATTCTCCTGCGCGTCGACGACGTGCGTTTGCAGCGATGTGTACAATTCGCTGAGCGAGATCGGCGTCGGCGAAGCGCCCAGCGATTGGAACGTGTCGAGACGAATCTTTCCGGGCGAGACGCGAATCTTGAGGCCGGCGAGATCGGTGACGTTGTGGATCGGCTTCGTCGAGGTCGTAATCTCGCGAAATCCGTTCTCCCAGATCTTGTCGAACACGTGCGCCTTGATCTTCGAGGTGATCTCGGAGCGAACGACCTGACCGAGGTCGCCGTCCATCGCCTTGAAGACGGCATCACGGTCGGGGAAGGCGTACGCGAGGTTCTCGATCGACGCGACCGGGGCGAGTTCGTTGAGGAAGGCTCCCGGTATCGCCAGCATCTCGAGGGCGCCCGTGCGCAACTGTGAGATCATCCCGGGGTCGGACCCTAGCACGCTTCCCGGAAACGTCTTTACGCTTACGCGGCCCTTGCTCGCCGCCTTGATGCGCGCAAATGCCTCGACGGAACGCACGCTGATCGGATGATCGGGCGGGACGTCGACCCCCCACTTGAGATCGAATTCGGCGGCTTGAACGTTCTTGACGACGCCGATGGTGGCAAACGTCGCCGCGGTCCCGATGACGAAACCTTGTCGAGAGACTGACATCGCGTTTGTTCCTCTCTTTGCGAAGTTAGGGCTCGGGTGACGGGCCCTCGCTTGGCGCGGTGGCAAGCCCGATGACGCCTTCTTGTGCGAGGCGTCGCATGTTCTCAGCATCGATTCCCAGTTCCCGGTCCAGGACCTCGGCGCTGTCGGCGCCGACGGCCGAGCGCCCCGGCGCGAGCGTCGGCCGGCCGGAACGCGCGAAGAGCGGAAACGAATTGTTGATCGTCACGCTGCCCAGCTCGAGATCGGGCAGCGTAACGAGCGAACCGCGTGCGACGATCTGTGGATTTTCGAATACCGAATCGATCGTCTCGAGCGGACCAACTGCGCATCCGGCGCGGTTGAAGATGGCTATGACCTCGTCGCGACCGCGCTGCGAACAGAATGCTCCGACCAACTCGTCCAGCGCTTCACCGTTGCGCACCCGGTCGGCATTGGTGCGAAAGCGCGGATCGGCGACAAGTTCGTCGCCGCCGATCGTTTGCAGCACGCGTTCCGCGACGGCTTGCGTGCTTCCCGAGAGGGCGACGTAAGCGCCGTCGCCGCACAAGTACGCGCCGCGCGGCCCAGTGTCTTCCAACCGGTTGCCGAGCCGGCGATGCAACGTTCCGTTTGCAGCGTATTCGGTAAGCTGCAGCTCGACGAGCTTCATGGCAGCCTCGTAGATCGCGAAGTCGATTACCTCGCCGTCGCCGCTTTTCAAACGCCGAGCGTACGCCGCACAGACCGCGGCGGCGGCCGATTGACCGGCGATGATGTCGGCGAGCGGAAAGGCCGGCAAGAGCGGGGGGTGATCGTCGTAGCCCGATACCGACGCGATTCCGGTCATCGCTTCAGCGAGCGTCCCGAAACCGGCGCGTTCCCGATAGGGGCCGTCCTGACCGAACGCGGTCATGCGTAAAATTACCAGATGCGGCGCAGCATCGAGCAGGCGCTCGGGTCCAAGATTCCAGCGTTCCAGCGTACCAGGCCTGAAGTTTTCGATGAAGATGTCGAACGTCGGCAACCAACGCAGCAGGATCGCCTGCGCCTCCGCCGCGTGCAGATCGATCGCGACGCTTTTCTTGTTGCGCCCGAGCGCCTTCCAATAGAGACCCTGGCCGTGCTTTTGCGCGCCGAAGCGGCGCACCGGGTCGCCGACGCCGGGGCGCTCGAGCTTGATGACCTCGGCGCCGTAATCGGCAAGCGTCGCGGCGGTCGTCGGCGCGGCGATCATGGTCGAGCAATCGAGGACGCGGACTCCGCTCAGAGGCCCATTTTGGCTCACCCCCGCCTGCTAGTCTCGGATGAGGCCGACAACCTGCCGAGCCGATGATTGAAGGGTGACCTGGTGGACCAGTTCAGCGCGCTGGTCGGCGGCGGCCGGCGGCGGCCTCGTCGTCGTGGCATTGCTCGTCTGGTGGCCGCAGACGCGGCCTTCGGCGCTCATGCGCGACTTCAACGCGTTCTACTGCGCCGGGGCGGCCCTCGACCACGGCGCCGATCCGTATCGGGCGGAGCCGCTCGGCTCGTGCGAACGGTCCCCGCGGCCCGCTTGGCTGAACCGGGGGATCCCGAATCTCGCGGCGCCGGCTCCCCTTCCGCCGTATGCGCTCGCCCCATTTATGGCGCTGGCACGGCTCCCATATGCCCCCGCCGCGACCGCCTGGAGCCTCGTTATTTTGGCGGCGTTCGCCCTAACGGTCGGCGCGATGCGGCGATTGACCGGCCTGCCTATGAGCGCGATCGTCGCGGCGTTCGCTCTCGGAGACGCGTACGCGGCTTGGTCGCTCGGACAAGTCGCACCGATAGCGGTTGCATCAATCGCGATC
>Ga0209009_1000419_pt1 | contig 15104 bp, 12 predicted proteins | sample BlaSpr_A8_OM3_M2_FD_187979 | JGI IMG/M metagenome (GOLD analysis project Ga0209009, IMG submission 187979) | Forest soil microbial communities from Thunder Bay, Ontario, Canada - Black Spruce, Ontario site 2_A8_OM3_M2 (SPAdes) (version 2) | ecosystem: Environmental > Terrestrial > Soil > Boreal... | reverse complement strand
CGAGCGGCGGAAGTATCCAGAGCACGTAGCTTATCGTCGCCGAATATCGTCATCGAGCGCAGGCCGGGCAGCCGAACCGCCAGGCAAAGAGCCGCAAGCGCCAGAACCTCAACCGTCGGTGGTCGCGAGCGTAGAGTCTGGAGACCCTTCACGGAGCTTCTAGCTAAACCATCAGAAGGGCCCGCGAGCGCAGCGTGCCTTCGAGTTTTTTCAAGCGCTCTGCTCGTTCTGGGCGACAACCCGGTCGCGCAGGATGCCGACGCCTTCGATTTCGACCTCGACGACGTCGCCGGGGGCGAGGGGGCCGATGCCGGCGGGCGTGCCCGTGAGGATCAGGTCTCCGGGGAAGAGCGTCATCATCCTCGAGACGTAGGCCACGAGAAATGCCGGAGGAAAAGTCATCTGCGACGTGCGGGCGGCCTGCTTGACGACATCATTGACGCGCGTCTCGATCGCGAGATCGGAGGGATCGAGTCCGGCGATGATCCGGGGCCCCACCGGGCAGAACGTGTCGAAGGACTTGGCGCGGCTCCACTGGCCGTCCTTTTTCTGCAGATCGCGGGCGGTCACGTCGTTGGCGCAGCAGACGCCCGCCAGCGCTTCCATGAACCGGTCGGAAGGCCACCGCTTGATCTTCCGGCCGATGACGAGGGCGAGCTCTCCCTCGTAGTCCACGCGGGTGGACTCGGGCGGGAGGACGATGTCCCGTCCACCCACGACGAGCGCCGACGGGGCCTTGAGGAACAGGAGCGGTTCCTCCTCCGGCGCGACGTGGCCGAGCTCCGCCGCATGCTCTCGATAATTGCGTCCCACGGCGACGATCTTCGACGGCAGCGGCGGCGCGTCCGCCGACCCGAACTCAATCCCTCGCGTTTCTCCCATCACTCTCCCCCCCCGTCTCCCCCGTCTCCCCGTCTCCCCGTCACCCCGTCTCCCTGTCTCCCCGTCTCCACGATCACCCCTCCCATGCCTCCGCGTTCAACTGCCCCGAGTAGATCTCCCTCGCGTCTCCGGTCAGCGCGGCGTCCACGATCTCTCCGTCACGCTCCGAAAACGACACCGTGAACGCGGCGCCGCTCCGGGTCGCGCAGACGACGGGCGGCGAGACGAGCCCGTGCTGCGCGGCGACGATCGCGGACGCCACGACGCCGGAGCCGCAGGCGAGCGTCTCGCCCTCGACGCCCCGCTCGTAGGTCCTCACGCGGATGCTCCCGGGCCCGGTGACTTCGACGAAGTTGACGTTCGCCCCTTCAGGCATGGCGGGATGGTGGCGCAGCGGCGGCGCGAGGCGCTCGATCGGGAGCGCCGCCAGATCGCCGCGGACAAAGACCACGAGGTGAGGCACTCCGACGACAATCGGGATCGCTTCCGGAGGAAGTCCCTCGCCGGCGATCCCCACGGGTCCGCCCGGAACCGCGAGTGTGGGAAGATGCAACGTCACGCTCGCCCCTTCGACGCGAGCCCGGATCAGACCCCAACCTGTCTCCAGCACCGGCTCACTTCCTTCGACGAGCCGCCGTGTCACCGCGTACCGCGCCGCGCACCGCGTTCCATTGGCGCAGAAGGACGCGAGGCCTCCGTCCGCGTTGAAATAATCGACGTGAACGCGCGAGTCCTCGTCTTGCGTCAGGAAGAGCGCTCCGTCGGCGCCGACGGAGAGGCCGCGGCGGCAGAGGAGCGCGATCCGCCGCCGGTCTTCTTCCGTGAGGGCTCGGGCATCCGCCTCGAAGAGGAGGAAGTCGTTGCCTCCACCGGCCATCTTGACGAAGCGGCTGGGCAACATCATTCACTCTCCCCTGTCATTCTGAGGCCCGCAGGCCGAAGAATCTGCCCTCTTCGAAAGACGAGAGCAGATCCTTCGCTTCGCTCAGGATGACAATTGTCTCAGAGGGGCTCGGCGACGGCTTCGGGGGACGGCTCGCTCACGTTCCCGGCCTTGTCCACGGCTCGAACGGAATAGCGGTAACGGTGGCCCGGCTTTGCGGACGAGTCGGTCGTGAAACTGTCCTTCGTCGGTTCCGCGTTCAAACGCTCGGGCTGCCCGGCCCCCTCGGCACGAAAGACGACGTAGCCGGCGAGGTCGGGCGCCGGCACCGGGTCCCAGACCAGGCGCACGAGGCCCGCTTCGGGCAGCGCGTCGAGGCGCGCGGGGGCTGCGGGCGGAAAAACATCACGGTAGTCAAGGCCCGCCTCGTCGGCCGGCGCGCCTTCGACCTTCGGCTTGTCGGGGAGGATTGCCCGGACGGTGTAGACGAGCTTCCCATAGGGCGCCGCCGCGTCCACGTAGGCCGTGCCGGGGACGGGCTTCGTGTTGACCGGGGCCTCGTACTCCTCCTCCGGCAGGATTCGCCGGTAGAGGAGATACCCTCCGGCCTCGACTGACCGACCGAGCATGTCGGTTGCGGGAGGCAGCCATTCGAGGCAGACCCTCCCCTCCTCCGGCGTAACGGCGAGGATAACGGGAGGCCCGGGCGGCACGGCCGGCGAAAGAGCCGCGATGTTCGAGAGCGGACTCTTCTCCCGCGTGCGCCTGACCGAGATGACGGCGTAGGCGAGTGAGGAAGGAAGCTTCCCCGCTTTGAGCAAGGGAGCGAGCGCGTCGCGGTAGACGACGGTCGCTCCGCGCGTGTGCTGCGCCAGGGCCGCCGTCGGAAGCTCGAAGACCCGCGCGGCGTCGTGGAGAAACGCGTCTTGCGCGAGCCGGGCGGCCGCCGCGGCCTTGCGCGCCGCCGACCCGGGCGCCTCATCGGTCCTGGGGCCGCCGCCGGCGCCCGCCGCCGGCTTGCCCGCCGCGGGCTTGACTGCCGTCAACGCCGGCGAAGGGTTGACGACCCGATAGATCTCGATTGCCTCGAGGTCCGTCAGGGGTTGTCCCGTCAGGAGCCGATCGGGATAGGAGAACGTCAGGACGGCCTCGGCCCCCTCCTGCTCGACCGCGAGGTCCGAAACCGCCCTCGCGCCGCGCGGCAACGGCGCCTGTGGGTCCCCCTTCTTTCCGCAGACCACCGAAAAGACGATCAGAAGCGAGAGAACGAAAAGGGCGGGCCGCTCGAATCGACCCCCAACTCTCAACTCTCGGCTCTCGACTCTCGACTCGTGCCTGTCAGAGCACGTACCTCGAGAGATCCTCGTCCTTGACGAGATCGGCGAGCGCCGAGCGCACGTCTTCCACCTCGATCGAGATCGCCTTGCCCGCGTTCTCGGGCCCCGCAAACGAGATCTCCTCGAGGAGCCTTTCCATGATCGTGTGGAGACGGCGCGCACCGATGTTCTCGAGGGAGCGGTTCACGCGCTCGGCGTCTCTCGCGATCTCGCGGATCGCATCCTCGGAGAACGTCAGGTCCACGTCCTCGGCTCCGAGGAGCGCCCGGTACTGCTTGAGAAGGGCGTTCTCCGGTTCGGTCAGGATGCGCACGAAGTCTTCCTCGGTCAGCGAGTCGAGCTCGACGCGGATCGGGAAGCGCCCCTGGAGCTCCGGGATCAGGTCCGAGGGCTTGGAGACATGGAATGCGCCGGCCGCGATGAAGAGAACGTGGTCGGTCTTGACGAAGCCGTACTTCGTGTTGACAGACGTCCCCTCGACGATCGGCAGCAGGTCGCGCTGGACGCCTTCCCGCGACACGTCGGGCCCGCGTCCTGCCGACTCCCGCCCGGCCACTTTGTCGATCTCGTCCAGGAACACGATGCCGGCCGACTGCGCTCTCATGACCGCTTCGCGCGCGACCTGGCCCGGGTCCACCAGGCGGCCCTCTTCCTCCGCCTGGAGGATCTCGCGCGCTTCCGCGACCGTCGCCTTGCGGCGCTTCTTCTTCCCGCCGAAGAGGCCCGGGAGCATCTCCTTGACATTGATGTCCATCTCTTCGACGCCCTGGTTCGTGACGATCTCAAACGACGGAAAAGTCTTGTCCGCGACCTCGACGTCCACCATCCGGTCTTCGAGCTTGCCTTCGCGCAGGAGCGACCGGAGCTTCGCCCTCGTCTCCTCTGCCTCGGCTTCCGGCAAGGCCGGAAGGAGCAGATCGATCAACCTTTGTTCGGTGCGGGCCCGCGCGCGGTCGCGGATCTCGAGCGTCTTTTCTTCGCGCACCATCTGCACCGCGACCTCGGTCAGATCGCGCACGATCGATTCGACGTCCCGCCCGACGTACCCCACCTCCGTGAATTTCGACGCCTCGACCTTGATGAACGGCGCGTCGGCCAGCCGCGCCAGGCGCCGCGCGATCTCCGTCTTGCCGACGCCCGTCGGGCCGATCATCAAAATATTCTTGGGGAGGATCTCGCGCGCCATCTCCGGCTCGAGCTGCTGCCGGCGCCACCGGTTGCGCAGCGCGACGGCCACCGCCTTCTTGGCCCGCTTCTGCCCGATGATGAACTTGTCGAGCTCTCCGACGATCTCGCGCGGCGTCAGTGACCCCGGCGTCTTCTTCGCCGCCCCGGCGGCCACCTTCTCCCCCGGCATCAGGAAGACCATATTGCCCGGCCGGTCGGCGCTTGCGCCTGCATCATTTGAGAATACCAGACGGACAGAAATCACTGTGACGGCAAGCGTGATCAGATGTTTAGCGAGCCGGCCTTAGACTTTAGTCTAATTACGCTGATCGGCGCGGGCTCGCCCCTCGCGCATTCAGAGAACTGAATCGCGAGGCGCTCGAAAAGAGATCCTCGCGGAATCTCCTTGACTTCCAATGTGACCGCGAAACAACATCGCGTTCGCGATCACGCGCAGGATTCGAATCATCTTCCCGAAGGCCGTCGGCTCTTTCCAGAAGCCCCGGCATTCTTCATTGTTGGCGAAAGCGAGGCATGGAATCAAGTCCCCCGGAGCGTTCGGCTCCTTTCGGGGTGTGATCCCTTTTGCGAAAGAGGAGGCCCTCATGACCCAGCGGTCCCGATTTCTCTCCATCGGTTTCAGCCTTCTGGTGGTCCTCTGTTTCTCGTGTACGACTCATCAACGGCCGGTCTCTCAGAGCGGCGCGCACCGGGCGTCCGGAGCGAGCGCGGCCGTCTCCACCGGAGTCGGCGTCGGCGCGGTGGACTCCCAGCTCGTGAACAACGGCCCGTCGGCGCTCCAGGAGCAGGCGGCCCGGACAGAGGCCGCCCAGTCGGGCGCCGGCGGCGGACTCGTGGCCTTCTCTGCCGTCAAAATGGTCGAGACGGCTCCGGTCAGCAGCTTCCACGGGTCCACGGCGGAGGCAGATCCGACGCAGAGTCAGCCTGGCGTCGAGAGAAACGAACTGAATGACGTACAGGTCAAGCAGAACATGCCGGGCCCGGGCCCCACGGCGCCTTCCGGTTCGGCTCTAGCCCTGGCCACCATCAGTCCCGCGCCAATCCTGACGTTCGACGGCATCAGCTCCGCCAACAACACGGCGGTCTTCGGGTCCACGGTCGCGCCGCCGGACACCAACGGGGCGGTTGGGCCGAATCACTACGTCCAATTCGTCAACGATCTCATCGGCATCTACACGAAGGCCGGCACGCTGGTCAGCCCCCCCGGCCTCTTCCCGATGAGCAACCTGATGGCTCCGCTCGGCGGTGTCTGCGCCAACACCAACGACGGCGACCCCGTCGTCCTCTACGACAAGCTGGCCAACCGCTGGATCGTGAGCCAGTTCGGCTTCACGGCGCTCAACACGCCCCCCTACCACGAGTGCGTCGCGATTTCGAAGACCTCCGATCCGACCGGAGGCTACTACGCGTACGACTTCGTCCTGCCCGGCGGTGAGTTTCCGGATTACCCCAAGCTCGGCACGTGGCCGGACGCCTACTACATGACCAGCAACCAGTTCTTCCTGGGCGGGGGCTTCGATGGCGGCGGGGTTTTCGCCTTCGATCGCGCGAAGATGCTGGTCGGCGATCCCACCGCACTGGGCCTCTACGGCAATCTGAACCTGGCTTCACACCCCGAGGGGATCTTCGGCATGCTTCCTTCGGATTTCGACGGCCTGACGCCTCCGCCGACGGGTGCGCCGAACGTTTTCGCGTACCCGACCGGGACCACTTTCGGCGATCCGGCGGACGGCGTGCGGCTGTTCGATTTCAGGGTCGGTGTGCCGTTCGGAACAGTTCCCACGTTCATTGAGAGGCCGGAAAGCACCTATGCGGCCCCGGTTACCGTACTCCCCCTTCCCTGGGACCTGCGCGATCCTAACGGCCGCGGCGACATCGCTCAGCCTCCTCCGGCCGCTAATAACAGCACCGACCGTCTGGACTCCGTTGCCTCCCGGCTGATGCATCGCATGCAGTATTACAACCACGCGGGAACCGAGAAGCTGGTCACGAACATCACCGTCAACACGAGCGGCGTCGCCCCGGTCAATGCCGCCAGTTACAGGGCCTCGGTCCGCTATCTCGAGCTGCAGAGGACGGGGGGAGCCTTCTCGGTCAACGAGCAGGGGACCCAGTCCCCGACCGCCGACGCCCGCTGGATGGGGAGCGCGGCCGAGGACAACTCGGCAGACATCGCCGTCGGGTACAGCATTTCGAGCTTGACGGTTCATCCCTCTCTCGCGTACGCGGGCCGCGTGCCGGGAGACCCGGCCGGCACCCTCGAGGGAGAGCAGACGCTCTTTGCGGGCACCGGCGTGCAGAGAGCGACGAGCAACCGCTGGGGCGACTACAGCGCGCTGCAGCTTGATCCGACGGACTTCTGCACGTTCTGGTACACGAACGAGTACTACACGACGACCAACGCCACGTTCAACTGGCGGACGAGGATCGGCAACTTCAAGTTCCCCACTTGCGTCTCTCCGGCGATGGGCACGCTCGTCGGGAACGTGACGTATTGCCAGAGCGGCAATCCGATCACGGGAGCGGTGATCCAGGTCTCCGACGGCCACGGCGGCGCCACGAACGTCTCCGGCAACTACTCGATCGCGCTCCCGCCGGGAACCTACACGGTCACGGCGACCGATCCGTTTGCCAACTGCGGCCCGTCTTCTCCCCGGACCGTGACGATCTCCGACCAGGGGACGGCGACCGCCGACTTCTGCCTGACCGGGACTCCTCTGATCAATCTCATCGGTTCTTCGTTCGACGACAGCCCCGGAAACGGCAACGGCACTATCAACAGGGATGAGTGCTTCAAGGTCAACACCGTCCTCGAGAACGACGGCTGTTTCCCCGAGACCGGAATCTCCGCGGTCCTCTCCACCTCGACTCCGGGAGTCGTCGTCGATCAAGCGCTCTCCGCCTATCCGAACCTGGCAATAAACGCGAGCGGAGGCAACCAGACGCCTTACGCGGCCCACACCACGCCGAGCTTCGTATGCGGAACGCCGATCGCCTTCACCCTGAGCGAGACCGGGAGCCTGGGTGGCCCTCGCGTGTTCAACTTCAGCTTCCCGACTTGCGCCGGACCCGCGCAGTCCTTCTCCGATACCCTGACCAGTACCGACGCCGTGGCCACCAACGGACGCCTCGGCCGCAACGCGGTTAGCAGCGTCTGCGGCAGCCTCAAGGGTTGCCCCGGCACGATCGGTACGGGGCCGAAGTTCTACGACACGTTCTCGTTCGCCAACACATCGGCTGTCACGGAATGCTTGACCATCAATTTGGATCAGTCGAGTTGCTCCGGCGCCCTGATTGCCGGCGCCTACCTCGACAGCTTCGACGGGACAAACCTCTGCACGAACTACCTCGGAGACGCGGGCGCAAGCCCGGCCGTTGGTTCCTTCCAGGTCAACGTGCCGGTCGGACACAACCTGATCGTCTCCATTCAACAGGTTGCGGATGGCACATTCTGCACCACCGGCTACAGCGGCTCCGTCACCGGCTTCATCGACAACACGGCGGACAACGGCGCCTGCCCGGCCTGCCAGTTGACCTCACCGGTCGCGACCTCGTCGCTGTGGCCTGCGAACCACGCCCTCATCAACGTGGGTCTCTCAGCGACTTCGACGGGCATCTGCCCGGCGAACCGCCAGGTCACTGTCTTCTCCGACGAGGACGACGTCGATCCTCAGACGATCGGCGACATGTCTCCCGACGCGAAGAACATTGCCCTCGGCACGCTTCGGTTGCGCGCCGAACGGAGGGATTCCGGCGACGGACGTGTCTACCTCATCGTCGTGAGGACCAGTGACGGGACGGGCAACGGCGCGTTCTCTTGCTCCACGGTTACCGTGCCGGTGAACCAGAGCGCGGCCGGGAAGAACTCCGTCGCCGCGCAGGCGGCCGCGGCCCAGACCTTCTGCACGAACAACGCCGGTGCCTCCCCTCCGGGGTTCTTCCTCGTGGGCGATGGACCGGTGATCGGTCCGAAGCAGTAGCCTCACGTTTCTTCGAGTCCGGCCCGGCGCCTTCGAGCGCCGGGCCTTTTCTTTTCGCGGGCTACAGACACTTCCGAATGCGCGCGGGCTTGCCCCCGAACGCCCGGTCGTCGGTCGTCCGCTTGTTATCTCCCGTCAGATTTGTTCGAGAGTGATTCGGTCGTTGGTATAGATGTCGATGGCCGAGGCGATCAGCAAGGACTCGCGCGCGATGTCGGCGGCGGAGAGGTCCGCGCGGTGCTTGAGCAGGGCACGGGCGGCCGCGAGCGCGTAGGGGCCTCCCGAACCGACGGCGAGGATCCCCTCCTCGGGGGAGATCAGGTCCCCGGTCCCGGAGATGAGAAGCGAGGTCGTCTTGTCGGCGACGATCAAGAGAGCCTCGAGCTGCCGGAGCATCTTGTCCGTCCGCCAGTCCCGGGCGAGCTCCATGGCGGAACGCTCGAGGTTACCGCGGTACTCCTCGAGCTTCGCCTCGAACCGGGAGAAAAGCGCGAAGGCGTCGGCCGAAGAACCGGCGAAGCCCGCGATCACGTCTCCGCTTTTCAACCGCCGCACCTTCGCGGCACCCTGCTTCATGACGGTCGTGCCGAGCGTGACCTGGCCGTCGGAGGCCATCGCGACCTTACCTTGGTGGCGCACGCACACCACCGTCGTGGAGTGCCACTGATGCCGTCTAGTCATCGCGCGACATTATCTCAGTCCTCGCAGCTCGAGTTTCCGACGGGGGGACGGGGAGACAGGGCGACTAGGGGAAAGCTCTTCTCCCGTCTCCGCATCACCCCGTCTCCCCATCACCCCGTCTCCCAGTCCGCAACTTGCCGGCCACCAATCTTCCTGCTACCAGCGAGGGCCTTGCTCGCCGCTTCGATGACGTTCCCTTCAGGCTTTCGGGTGAGCACGCTGGTAGACCTCGCGCAGGCGCGCGGCGTCCAGGTGTGTGTACTTCTGCGTGGTTGAGAGGGAGGCGTGGCCGAGGAGCTCCTGAATCGTGCGCAGGTCGGCGCCCGCGGAGAGGAGGTGCGTGGCGAAGGTGTGGCGCAGGGCGTGAGGAGAGATCTCGGCGGAGAGGCCCGCCGCGCGCAGGCGGCGCTTCAAGAGGCGCGCCATCGAGCGGGTCGTCAACCTCCCGCCCCGCGCGTTGACGAACAGCGGCTCCTCGCACGACCCTGGCTCGCCGGCAAGGTCGGACTTCCGCCGCCGCTCCGCGCGGTGCGGCAGGTAGTCGCGGAGCGACGCTTCCGCTTCTTCGCCGAAGGGCACGATCCTCTCCTTTCCCCCCTTGCCCATGACGCGCGCCATTCGTGCGGAAAAGTCCACGTCCTCGAGGTCGAGCCCGGCCGCCTCCGAGACGCGCAGGCCGGTCGCATAGAGGAGCTCGAAGAGCGCGCGGTCCCGGTCCGGAAAGGAGCCCTCCCCGGGAGCGTCAAGAAGGGAGTCCGTATCGGCGAGGGTCATGGCGCGAGGAAGGGACTTGGGCACGCGCGGCGCTGGCAGGCCCCTGGCCGGGCTCTTCGCGAGATACCCCTGGCGGCAGGCCCAGCGAAAGAAGGATCGCAGTGTCGAGAGATGCCGGGAGAGCGAGCGGTTGGCGAGCCCCCCGCGGTGGAGCGAGGCCAGGTGGGAACGAACGGCCAGCGTGTCAATGGCTTTGAGCGGCGTTTTACCCGCCTCCTGATGGGCGAACTCCTTTTCCCAGAACGAGGCGAAACGGTCGAGGTCGCTCCTGTAGGCGCGCACTGTCGCAGGTGAGAAGCGCCTCTCGTCGGACAGATACGCCTCGAACCCGCCGATGGCCCGGGAGAGCGTCAGCACCGGCGAGAGTTTAACCCGCATTATTCATGAACGACTCCGGCCGCCGCTCCGATCGCCTTACGATCCGGGCAAGACGATTGCGGCTCGGTCGCATGCGCGGGTCTCGGCCGGGTGTCCATGAATAATCCCGGTTGCCTGCCTTTACAATCTCGCCTAATGGAGCTGCGCCCGTTCCGGTCTCTGCGTTACTCGCCCACGGTGATTTCGCGGCGCGGCCTCTCCGCGCTCATCGCGCCGCCGTCCGAACGGATCCCGGCGGAGGTAAAGGAGCGGCTCCTCTCCGGGGCGCCGGAAAACATCGCGCACGTCATCGCGTCGGAGGGAGGCGCGGGCGAGACGCTGAAGTCCTGGCTTGCCTCGGGGACTCTGCTGAAGGAGCGCCGCCCCGGTCTGTGGCTCTACCGCCAGTCCCGGGAGAACGCGGGGCGGAGGGTCGTGGTGAACCTGCTCGTCGGCCTCGTTCGCCTCGGAGCATCCTCGCCCGACCTCCTGGTGCCCGAAAGCCCGGCGCCGGCCGAGGCGCGCTCGCGCCGAGTCGGTTTCCTCGGCGAGACGCACGCCGATCTCGAGCCGTGCCTGCTGCTCACCCGGGCCCCCATTTCCGGAGCTCTCTCGACGACGCGCGGGCCCGACCTTTCGGCCGTCTCGGGAGCGGTTCGCCACGACGCCTTCCGCATCGGCGACTACGCGCAGCACGTCGAGCTCCAGGGGTTGGTCAAGAACGCCGAGGCCTCGCTCGCCGCCGGTCTCGACCGTTACGAAGCGGCGTTGCAGTTCTCCAGGGCCCCGGCCGCCGCGAAACTGCCGGGCGCGCGCTACAAGCTTTCGGCAATCGTTGACGAAAAGTCCTTCAACGATGCCGGAGGGGAGCCGGTCGTTTACGCGGGGCTTTTTGGAGTGTCGCTGGAGGATCCGGTGTACTAACCGTCGCTTCGCGCGGCTCGGGCGACGCGGCGTTGCCGCCGGCGTCCGGCTCGGCCGGATGCGGCCTCGACCGGTCGCCTTGTCGCCCGCCCCGCGCTTCGCTCCCGCGGCGCGCGCCTCCTCCTTCGATTGCCTCAGGAGACTTCGCGCGCCGCGACCGGGGCTAAACACGGGCACGCCGGGGCCGGGCCGGAATGAAATGCGCGCGCGACTATTTCTTCTTGGAGAAGCCCCGGACGTCGTTTTTCACGAGGCTCTCGATCTGTTCTTTCGTGAGCTTCTTGCCGAAGGCGGGCATGTCCTCGCCCCCCTCCGTCACGGTCTTGATCAGTTTCGCGTCGGTCTTGGAGGACTGCCATTCGACGTCAGTGAAGTCGCGCGCCATGAGCTGCTTGCCCTTGGGCGTGTTGGCCGTCCCATCCTGCCCATGGCACTTGGTGCAGTACTCGAGGAAGAGCGCCGACGGATGTTGATCGCCGGCCAGGGGGCTCGGGGGACCGGAAGGTCCACCGCTAACTCCTAAGAGCGCGACAGTGACCCCCGCGATCGCGCCGAACGCCAGTGCGCCCAGGATCCGAGTCTTCCTCATGCGTTTCTCTCTTTCATGCCTTTCGAGCATTCTCGAGGTCCCGCAGGATGTGCTCCGGCTGCCAGCTTTCGCCGAAATAGATCGTCGCAAGGCGGCCCTCCGGGTCGATTACGGCAACCGCTTGGGAGTGGATCGTCTGGCCGTGCTCGGGGTAGTACATGACGCCGAAGCTCGACGCGACGCGCGCGACGGCCTCCGGCGAACCGGTCAGGAACTTCCACCGCTTCGGGTCCGCGCCGGCCTTCTTCGCGTAGTCGGCCAGGACCTCGGGCGTGTCGTGCTCCGGGTCCACGGTGACGACCAGCAGGTGCCCGAACTTCTTCTGCGCAAGCATCGCGTCGAGCTTCGAGAACTTCGCGGTCGTCATCGGGCAGGCGGTCGCGATCGGGCACCGCGTGTAGATGAACGTGACGGCCACCGGCTCCCCCCGCATCTCCGAGAGCCGGACGGTCGCGCCCGTCTGATCCTTCAAGGCGAAATCGGGAACGACGTCGCCCACCTGGACCCCGCGGTTGGGCTGCGGCGTCACGACGCGGCCGCTCTTCCCCGCCGGCGGCTCTCCCCCGGCGGCCACGGCCGGCGTCCCGACGAATCCTTTTGTGAGAATTTTCTCGAGCCAGTAGCGGTCGCCCTCGACGACCAGGGCCGCCTCGATGCGGTCGCCGGGCCGCAGGAACCGCATGACCTGCGGATCGTCGCGGACCGGAAAAGGCATGGTCATCCCCTGCATGTATCCGGGGATCGCCTCGTGCTCCACCGTGACCTGCGCCCGCGCCGTGTCCACCTCCCGCACGACGCCCCGCAGGGCAAAGCGGCGGGCGGCGGCCTGCGCGGCGGGTTTCTCGCCCTGCCGGCAGGCGGCCGGCGCGACCAGGAGGAAAACGGCAAGGCCTGCGCGGGCGAACTTCACGGTGCTCCTAAATGCCGGGAAGTCCCGGCCTATTTCAAAGTTAAGGAAGTTCAAAGGTCAGCGAGGCCCAGAGACTCTCCCAGTCGGCGCCGGTCTCTCCTGGCGCCGGCACCATGTGAACGGCCTTGACCAGCCAGACCCCTTTGCGCACCAGGCGCAGGGAGACCCGGCCGTCTTTGCCGGAACGCGCGGAGAGAGTGTTGTCCGGGTCTTCGAGCGCGATCGCTTTGACGAGCGCGCCGGCAAGCGGTTTGCCTTCGTGCAGGATTCGGACGCGCATCCTATCCCCGGCGCGGAGCTTGACGGGGTTTGATTCCGCGACGATCTCGAGTGTGAACCCGAGGGCCCGGTCGAACCCCGACTCCCCCGTTCCGTTGACTGCGACGAGAGACTTCGCGCAGCGCGAATAGACCTCCGTGCCCGGCTTGCTCCCCTCGCCACGCGCCTTGCGGATCTCGAGAACGTGGTCGAGGCCCTCGTCCGCGAGGTACTTCTCGAACTTCTCCGGCTCGAGCGTGATCGAAGACCGATGGCTGCGATAGCCGATTACGGAGAGCCCGGGCGAGGAGACCGTGACGAGGCCCGCCGGGTCGGTCCCCGGAAGGCCGCCGATCGGCGTTTCGCCCGAGGCGGAAGAGAGAACGAACTTGACGATTCGGGGATCGGCGCGCGGGACCGGCTCTCCGCGGAAGTGTTCCCCCACGCGCAGCGACACGGCGAGCTCCGAGCCGGCGGCCGGATGGAAGCTGGAAGGTTCGATCCAGAAATCATGGGCCGCCGCTGGCGGCCCATAGCAGGCGAAGACAACAACGCCGGTCAAAAGCAAGAGTCGGGCGGCGGGCCGAGGGGTCCTCACGGTCGGGCTGTTCATTGGGTCGACCGCGCCAGGAAGTCCGCGAGCCTCTTGCGATCGAGGTTGCCGCCCGAGAGAATCACACCGACTCGCTTTCCGGAGAAGGCGGCTTTCCTGTGGCGCACGGCGGCGGCGCCGGCGACGCCGGAAGGCTCGACCAGAATTTTCATCCTCTCGAGCATCCAGCAGAGCGTTTCGGCCATCTCCTCATCGGATACGAGCAGGATGCCCGCGACGGATTTCTGGACGATCGGGAACGTCAGCTTTCCGGGGCTCCCGACCTGGAGGCCGTCGGCGATCGTGCGCGGAATGCCGATCGAGACCCGCTCGCCTTTCTGAAGAGACAGCGCCGTATCGTTGGCCGTTTCCGGCTCGACCCCGTAGACCGTGATGTCCGGCCGCAGGTGCCTGGCCGCGGTGGCGGAGCCCGCGATCAGTCCCGCGCCGGAAACGGGAACGAGGAGAAAGTCCAGGTCCGGGACCTCTTCCATCAACTCCGCGGTCGCCGTGCCCGCTCCCGCCATGATGAGGTCGTCGTCGAAGGGGGGCACGAGGAGAGCGTTCCTCTTGCGGACCAGCCCCTCGCCGATTTCGTCGCGGTTCTCGCCGTAACGGTCGTAGAGGACGACCTCGGCGCCGTAACCGCGCGTCGCGGCGAGCTTGGACGCCGGGGCGTCTTTGGGCATCACAATCGTGGCCTTCACGCCGAGGAGCTTCGATACGAGCGCCACGGCCTGCGCGTGGTTGCCCGAGGAGTACGCCACGATCTCCGCGACGGGCCGCCGCTCCATCTCCGTCTTGATCTTGTTGTAGGCGCCGCGGAACTTGAAGGCGCCCGCCCGCTGGAGGTTCTCCGCCTTGAAATAGACCGAGGCCCCGGCCTCCTCGTCAAACTGCCGCGAATGCAGGACAGGCGTGTGGATCGCGACCCCCTCCAGCCGCCGGCGCGCGGCCGCGATGTCGTCCCAGGTCAGCATGGGGTCGTGAGCCGTGAGCCGTGAGCCGTGAGCCGTACGGAGCAGGCCACAGCAACGATTCCGTTCATGGGAGAACTTCCTGCCGAGCCTCGATCTCCTGCTTCCAATCCCGGATCGCCGCGAGCGCGCGCTCGACCATCAGCTTTCGCCGCGCCGCCTTGTCGCGGATCGTCGAATGAGACGTGTCCTCGATCAGGCCGAACGTCACGTTCATCGGCTCGAAGGGCTTCTCCGGGGGACGCTCGGAGCAGTGGCGGGCGAGCGAGCCGATCGCGGTCGTGTAGGGAACGGGCACCGGCTCCCGCCCTTCCAGAAGCTGCGCGATCGTGAGGCCCACAGAGAGACCCGTCGCCGCGCTCTCGACATAGCCTTCGACGCCGGTGATCTGCCCCGCAAAGAAGATCCGCGGCTCCCGCCGCATCCGCCAGAAGCGGTCCAGATGCGCCGGCGCGCGGATGTAGGTGTTCCTGTGGAGCATGCCGTAGCGCGCGAAGACGGCGTTCTCCAGACCCGGGATCCTTTGGAAGATGCGTTGCTGCTCGGGGACCTTCAGCTTCGTCTGGAAGCCGACCATGTTGTAATGCTCCCGGGCAAGATCGTCCTGGCGAAGCTGCACGACGGCCCAGGGCATGCGTCCGGTGCGCGGATCGTTCAGTCCCATGGGTTTCAACGGCCCGTGCCGCAGCGTCTCTCTCCCGCGCTCCGCCATCACCTCGATCGGCAGGCACCCCTCGAAGTAGATTCCCTTCTCGAAGTCGTGCACCGGCAC